>OJAV01000076.1_pt1 | contig 66833 bp, 50 predicted proteins | sample 1590081 | NCBI WGS metagenome assembly OJAV01 (sample SAMN05416852, study PRJEB24817) | seawater metagenome | isolation source: Sea water | place: Canada:Atlantic | collected 2013-07
TCCTTTCACTTTCACCACTGGGGTGACGACACGTGAAGCAGCGTTCGTCTTTCCGGCGACGGTTGTTGTTATTGCGCCAGTCCCAAGTGCGACTCCTAAGTTTCCATTGCTCCTATTCGCATTCACCGTTTCGATGATCCGGTCCTTCGCAGCAACGACAGGCCGTTCACCAAACGCCCCCGACAAAGCAGTGAACACATTGTCTATACCTTGATTGTTTGCACTCGCTAAATGCTCAAACGTGTCAACGGCGGCACGATGCCACGCATAAAAGGCGTTGCGGTATTTTTGCCCCTCTAGTCCTTCAACCCGATTCCACTTCTCGGCATAGTTTTCGGGTTTCATTGTCGGGTTTGTGATGAGCACTTCATCAAAATTGTTCTCAATGTGATGCGGCATCAGCTCGATAACGTCTAAGATCAAATCAAACTCGATGTCGTACTCCTTACCGGACTTTACAACCTCAACATAGGCCAGGCTGGCGAGCATTGTAATAACCACAGAGATGGGGCGAAAATCAGCGTGAATGTTGCCGTCTTGTTGAGACCAAACATCGCGATGACGTTTTAAAATTTGAATAATCCGATTAAGTGGCTTTTTCTTTAACTGGTCTGGCAATTCCGTTACAGAACGGTTGGTCAATGCCTCCATAAACACGTGCGCTTTGCGTATCACGGGTAACATGGAACAGGCTTTATCAAATCCCTGGGCCATACCCTCGGGGTTCGACTCTTTAAAACCAGTGTGCTTATCGACAACCCATAAAGGATGCCCTTGAAATCCCTGTAGATCATACGCTTTTGCAGGCGTGATATCTAAGTGATAATCACCTTTATAGTTAATGCGTAATCCTCTGGGTAGGTCTTCTACCAATTCTTTATATACTTCGTTGTCTAACAGATGCTGCTTGACCACGCTGACGATTTCGTCCCGTGTAGCAAAAGCAGCGTTGGGCAAAAACAGAATGAGATCGACATCAAACTCTTCTTGGCCCAAGGGCTTATTCGTGGTCCGAAGTCGCATAGATCCCTGAGGGTATATCTGTGCTCCTTCCAGCAACGGATGTTCACAACTTGCTAAATAGTTGCCGACCGCCTTGTAAGCCGTTTCAATGCGCTCTCGCTGCGTTTTAGTCAGGTCTAGATTGTCGAACACTGAGTCCAACATCTCCACCAACATGGATTTCTTTTGCTCGCTTAGAGCCCGAGCATTGTTAAATAGTGAACTCATAGCCTTCCTCCATCATAATTTACCAACTAATGGCAGGCCCTTCGGTGTTGATGCATCACAAATTAAGTGGCTAAGGTAAGCTCCCCCACCAATTAACATGAGCCCCCGAAGAAACTTTTCAAATGGCTCGTCAGGCGACCACCGATACGCTTTCAGTAATCCGGCGGTGAGCAACGTCAACACAGTCATTCCGTGGAGAAACTGTCGATGATTGGGATGCAAAGCAGGCTCTAAAATGTCCGGTAGTCTTCCCATAAAGGCTCCTATAGCAGGTGCAACTACAACGTTGTGACTGGCTGGATGCTTTTTTTTATCTCGTAATGCAGCAGTCAAACCTACTCCAGCTCCTACCAACATATGTGTCTTCGCGTTTGGCATATTTTTTTATCCTCACTAATTCGGTAACATCTAATTATTCAACTCAGCCTTATTGTTTAAGGCCGAGCATTGGTCAAAAACTGGACATTGCTAAGAACAATTACTTTTGTCCTGATTAATTCGGTAACATCCAACCACGCAGTTTTGCCCCATATCTATTAAGGCCGAACTAAGTTTAAAAACTGGACAATGTCCAGAAATTATTTTTTGTCCGTCTAAGGGAGTAGCAAATGAAGGACTACGACTACTACACGGTCGATGAGATATTGAAGGCACTTGAGTCAAATACTGATGAAGTGCTTACAAGAACAGTAATCTTATCGAAGCACATCGTAGGAAAATCTGGACTCGCAATTAAAGCTGAAGAAGTGTTCAACGAAGCATTAGTGCGAATTCTTGATGATGATCGGCACATCCCCAAAGATATGCCACTTACAAAAGCCATTTGTAATGTTATGAGAAGTATCTGCTCTGGAATGGCTGAACGAAATCAAGAAAAGATTTTCAAACATTCTGAGTCGTTCGATGAACATGAAGAAGCAGGCAACATTCAAAACATCGAGGATGACGACACTACTGATTCTCGTTGGAGTGTTTTGCTCAACAACTTCAACCATGATGATGTAGCAATGCGTTTTTTGGCAGCCACACAAGAAGGTCAAAATAAATTGGAAATCTTAGAGTCAGTATTTGCTGGAGATGAAAAAGCCTATGACACAACGCGTAGGCGCATCGTAAGGAACGGACAAAAATACCTTAAGGAGACTGGATGATGGCTAACAAAGAGATGAACAATTTACTCGACGATATCATGATCGAGAAAATTGCCAGTGCTTCAGTCAGTGAGCTTATGGCTGAATTCAATATTACTGCGGATGAAATTCAAACCACTCAATCTCAATTTTTAAACAGTGTGAAAAAACACAAACAACAACTTAAAAAGAATAGATTGAAAGACGCCAGAGCAAAACTAGAGCTAGAGAAGAAAAAACATGATTCCGTGGACGTTGCAGCGTTTTTAGCAAAAAAAGGGAAAGACGCAAAAGCAATCCTGATTGATTTACTCAAACAGCGAAAGCTACCAGAAAACCTTACTGTCGCGCATAGAGAAGGTAAAGAATTCACGGATGAAGATGCGAATCAAATAATCGCAAACCTTGTAGCTATGGGAGTGATCGACGTTGACGATAAAGGCGATTAAGGATTTTGTCGAATCGTTATATATTGACGAATTTGCGATATCAGATGCAAAAGAAATAGATATAGAAGCTATAGCATTTGAACAACAAGCTATTGTTCTAGAGAAACCACTCAACGGCTGTGAAGCAATGATAATTGGTGCAGGTGACAGAGCGACGATTACTGTAAACTCTGGAAGCGACGCGCCAAGAAAACGGTTTTCTGTCGGCCATGAGCTGGGCCATTGGTTTAAAGATCGCGGAAAAGTAGGCAACTTATGTACCCACAAAGATATGGAAAACCCCAGTGGAATATCACGCAATCGTGAAAATGTGGCCAATAGCTACGCGTCCGAGCTATTGGTTCCCTCCTATTTGTTAAAGGAACATCTGACAGGAAGTCGTTTCAATCTAGACTTGATGAGTTCCGTTAAAACCACTTTCGACACTAGCTTCATGATGACCTTACGTCGCGTGGTCAAAAGTGATCACCATATGGGATGCTTTGTCATATACCGCAAAGACGGAAGCAGGTATCTGTTTGATAAAAACAGTCAATTACCTGGATGCTTTTACCCAAGAGATAGAGTTCCTGAGGGTTCAAAGATCTATGACTTGATTGTCAACGGCGTAAGTACTGGCCCCGGTGAAGTAGATGGCAATGTATGGTGCCGTGAAGGTTGGGCAGATGATGCGACGGTTTACGAACATGCCTTTCATTACCATGACGACCAGTTTGTGAGCTTGGTCTGGTGGGAAGATGAAGAGCCAATTTGGCAGTGTATAAGTAGCAAGGAAAAGTATGATTAATACAGCAACAGCGGACTCTCGAAATCCTGATGAGAACTATTAAAATAAAGCCTCCAAGCCGTTTCGGCACCACTTTAGTAGTAACAAAAAGGAAGTATCATGTCTTGGAACAAAAGGTTAAAGACTTACTAAAATCACTGAGCCTTTCAACAAAAAAAGTCACTCGAAAACGGCAGTGTCGTTTAAAAAGCATTATCTTAGAAAAGGTCAGAAAGCAGGCTACTTCAAAGCCCCAAAGAACTCACGACGACCATTGAGCATGTCTACACTGAAGTCCCAAAATACGAAATCCATGATTCGTATATCGTCCCAGACACACCATAGAATTTCGATGAACGTGATAGCCAGGAATTTTCAGACAAAGTACTGATGAATTTACCGGAAAATAAGCAACCGAATCAGGAACAAAGACAACTTAAATTCTCTAGCTCAAGAAACACGCTTACCTTAGCAGGCGCTGGCTCAGGTAAAACAACATCTCCTATCAATCAACTTTCGTTTTTGCACACGCAGTGCAAAATACCTCTTGAAGAGCTAACAGTCTCATCGTTTACGAGAGCCTCCGTCGCTGAACTCAGTGATGAAGAGGATCGAAGTTACAAAGAAGCTCTGAAAAGAGCCTTACCTATTTCTTGATTACAAATTCTGCTCTGTAAACTGCGCCAACGAGCTTCGTTCTACTTCGTCGAATATCAGAACACTGCCCTTATCATAATTACGATATACGTTGACTGCCGCTGTAGCTCCGCTAGATGCAGGTGTTACAAACTTGTCGTCAATCTGAGCTAAGTTGCCAAGCAGGATTGTGCGGCAGTTTTTCCCTCCTCGGCTAAGCATCCCTTTCATCTGTGCACGAGTCATATTCTGAGCTTCGTCAATTATTAAAACGGCATCGTCGATAGAGCGGCCTCGGAAATATGCCATTGAGGTGAATTCGATGTTCGCTCGTTCGATAATATGCTCCACAGTGGCATGAATATTTGCATCATGATCGTCATCAGCATGCATTGAAATCAAGGCATCTGTAATACCTGCAAGTAAAGGCATCGACTTCTCTTTTAGGTCTCCGGGAAGGAAGCCGGGGTCTTCGTCCATAAAGTCGCGAGACCTCACAACAACGATTTTTTTATACTGTTTCAACTCCAAAACTTGGTGCAACGCAGCTGCTACCGCCAAAAATGTCTTTCCGGAGCCAGCAGGGCCAAGGATGATATTTAAATCAAAATGAGGGTCAGTTAATTGACTCACAGCAATGGCTTGTCTCGAATTCTTGGGGCTTATCCCCCAGATTTTGTTGTGTTTTCTGGGCAGCAACTTTGTGAAGACATGTTCGTCTGTTACTTCTGTAACAAATCCAATGTGTCCCGCATCATCATACCAAAACATGTTGTATTGGACCTCTTCATTAAAGAGGTTTCTATCAAGTTGATAAACCTCACCGGAAAGCTTAAACCCATCGTCTGACTTAACGCGATCAAACAAATCGCCTTCGAAGGCCTGGACTCCGGTGTACAGTAAATCGATGTCAGATATTTGATGATCTACAAGTACATCCTCTGCATCGACACCAATGGTTCTCGCTTTGAGTCGCATATTGATGTCACGTGATACTAGTGTGACTTCCTGTCCCAATACCTTCTGCATATGCAGCGCGTAGTTGATAATACGATTATCGGCGTCGCTACCAATTCCCTGTTTTAATTCGCTTTGAACATCTAAATTGGTGTCAATACCAATAAATAGCTTCCCTCGTTTGACAGACTCATTAGAGGGCAGTGGAATGCCCTTCTCCATCTGCTCTGCGCTGTGTCCGTTAATGATGTCTTCAAGCATTCTGATAACAACTCTTGCGTCAGCACTAACGCTCTTCTCCCTACGTTCTTTTAAATTATCTAACTCTTCTAGCACCGTCAGACAAATATACACATCATCTTTGTAGGAAAGCAGGCTCTTGGGATCATGAACCAATGCTGATGTGTCTAGTATTCTTGGATTCTTATTCTCGCTTGGATTTTTCATTTTAATTCCTCTTTGAGAATTACTTTTATGAGTAGTCATTTAAGATTTACCTCGGCTTATAATTATTCTTTGTGCCTCATACAGGTGAAATCCTTAATCGGTTTTAGTGAATGCTCTCTGTTGTCATCTCGTAGCTGTCAAAGAGAAAATAATTCGGTTGAGGGTGAAGTACGAACATAGTAGTCCCAATAAATACAAGGCTCTCAGGTAGGTCTGCACAAATATTGAAAAAAAACTTGCGGTAATACCTGTTTTACCGCTGCCTGCAGGGCCGGTTAGAATAACCAAGTCGATATGCGGGTCAAGCAATGAGTGAAATGCCATAGCTTGGCCGATATTTTTAGGCGTAATTCCCCATGCGCGGCGACCCATTAAGCGTTCGTAGCCTAAATCGAGTACATCGATTTCTTTCTCAGATACAGATTCCACCAAGCCAGCGAAATGCTCGGTGTCATCCAGCAAATACTCGTTAACATACGCTTCAGGTAACACTTCTCTGGCCAGAGTGTGAATGGTATCGCGGCCTTCAGTGCGACTATCAACGGCGGTGACTTCATTCCAAAAATCACCGTTGAAACGATGAAACCCCTTCGATAAATATTTGATATCACTGACTAGCTGATCCGTTCTGTAGTCTTCTACATGGGCTAATCCTGCGCCTTTGGCTTTGAGCCGCATGTTGATATCTTTGGTCACTAACGTGACTTGTCGTGGATGATATTGAGCTTGCAGATGCAGTGCAGTGTTGATGATACGATTGTCATTTTCATCACTGGTAAAGACGTGCTGGTCAGCAGGTAAAGCATGATCGACAAATATTGATAGACTACCTGTTGGCGCTGTTTCCCCGACGCCTATTCCCTGCATGGTAACGCCTTCCATGAGTTGCTCTGGCGTGGCGTCATGTAACAAATCTTCCATAGCGCGAATCGACACGCGGGCATCACGAGCAACGTCTTTTTTACTGTCTTTAATGTAATCGAGCTCTTCAAGAACCGTCATGGGTACGACAACGTCATGTTCTTTGAATGATAAAAAGGCGAGGGGTTCGTGCAGGAGGATATTGGTATCGAGTACGTAAATTCTTGTATCTAACGCTTTTTTTTCTGGCATTCGTCACTCCGTTTGAGTAAAAGGCACTGCAATACAAATCACCAATAAACAGCCAATTGGGTGTTTCACTTAGCTGTGATTGGCCATCTGTTACTGAAACAATAAACCACTTTTGCTCCTTATTCATCTACTTTTATTATATGACGTTTATGTGAATGAATTGGTTAAAACACGAGCAAATATTAACGAATTTTCCCTTGAAAGCTTGGGTTAGTCGCTTTTAAGCACATTATGTTTATAAGAAGGTGGATTGACCTCCATCCCAAACCAGTATTGGTATACAATGCGCGCCGAAATTATTCCGCCCGCATCAAAAAGCCAGTTATGCATACACTGTTGGGAGACACTCTATGGCGCAAAAACACTCATTCGCACTTGGTCAACGTTGGCTAAGCGATACCCAAACAGAACTTGGCTTAGGTACAGTGGTATCCGTTGATAACCGCGCGGTCAGCCTGTTGTTTCCAGCGACTGGAGACAGCCGAGTTTATGCCAAGCAAAGCGCCCCGCTTACGCGTATTACGTTTGGCGAGGGCGACAATATTACCAGCCACGAAGGCTGGGAAATGAAAATCACCAGCGTCAGCGAACACAATGATATGTTGACCTATACCGGCGTACGTCATGACACCGAAGAAGATGTCGTCTTAAAAGAAACCTTTATTGACCATCACTTTCAGCTCAATCAACCTGAACAGCGCTTATTTGCCGGTCAGTTTGACCACCCAAAATGGTTTGATTTACGCGAGCAGTGCTTGAATCACCAATACAGCCATAGCACCTCATCGCTACTAGGCTTCGTGGGCGCCCGCGTTGACCTCATTCCTCATCAGTTACACATTGCAGCCGAAGTTGGCCGCCGCTTCGCACCGCGGGTTTTGTTGGCTGATGAAGTGGGTTTAGGTAAAACCATTGAGGCTGCGTTGATTATTCACCAACAGTTATTGACAGCCCGTGCTGAGCGGGTATTGATTGTTGTACCATCTAGCTTGGTGCATCAATGGCTGGTAGAAATGTTGCGCCGTGTTAACTTGGCATTTTCTATTTTTGATGAAGAGCGCTGCAGCGCTATGTCAGGTGAAAGCGGTAATCCGTTTGAATCTGAACAACTGGTTATTTGCAGTCTCGACTTTCTAACCCACAACAGCCGTTATTATGAGCTGGCTATGCAAGCCCCTTGGGATTTAATGGTGGTCGATGAAGCCCATCACCTTATATGGAGCGAAGGGCAACCCTCTCAAGAATACCAAGTCGTTCAAGGGTTAGCTCAAGTGACAAAAGGTGTGTTGTTATTGACTGCAACCCCTGATCAGCTAGGTCACGAAAGCCACTTTGCCCGCCTGCGCTTGCTTGACCCTGCGCGTTTCCATGATTACCAAAGTTTTGTCAAAGAAGAGCAACAATACAGTACATTGGCGCAAGCGATTTCTCCTTTGATGTCGGGCGAAACGCTTAGCCCTGAAAACATCAGCGCGATTGAATCTTTTGCTAAAGACGAAGATTTGGGTGACATCAATGGCATGTCCACACGACAGAAAACACAGTTATTACACAATCTTTTAGACCGCCACGGTACTGGCCGTTTGTTGTTCCGCAACAGCCGAGCTGGGGTCAGTGGTTTCCCAGATCGTAAATTATTCAGCTATAGCCTAGAACAGCCAGAAGAATATATTGCCGCTCAAGATGAAGACCCAACCAACTTGACCTTGCATTTAACCCCTGAGCGTAATCCTGACATGGTCAATAGCTGGTTTAACATTGACCCAAGAGTGGATTGGTTCATCGAAAAACTGCAGGAACTCAAAGGGGAAAAAGTCCTCACTATTTGTGCCAATGCAGCTACAGCATTGCAGCTAGCTGAAGTATTACGCGTTAAGGCGGGCACCCGCGCAACTGTGTTTCATGAGGGCATGGGCATAGTAGAACGAGATAAAGCAGCAAATTACTTTGCTCAAACAGAAGAAGGCGCCCAAGTCCTCATTTGTAGCGAAATAGGCAGCGAAGGGCGCAACTTCCAGTTTGCCCACCACTTGGTGTTGTTCGATTTACCTCAAGTGCCTGATTTGCTTGAGCAGCGTATCGGTCGTCTTGATCGTATTGGTCAAACTCACGACGTATGTATCCATGTGCCGTATTTTGACATGAGTGCTCAACAAGTTCTGCTTGATTGGTACCATCAAGGGCTAAATGCCTTTGAACAAACCTGCCCCACGGGAATGACGGTATACGAAGAAACCCAAGAGCTGTTACATAGTTGTTTAATGTTCCCTACAGACTTTGCGGCCAGCGAAAACCTGATCAACCAAACCGCTAGCCTACACAGGCAGCTCAAAGAGCGTTTAGAGCAAGGGCGCGACAAGCTTCTTGAGCTTAATTCCTCGGGTAAGGGCAAAGTGGAAAAACTGCAAAAAGAAATCCTTGGCGCAGAAGACTCTCCTACTCTTGAGTTATTCATGACCCGCTTGTTTGACACCCTAGGATTAGCTCAAGAAGACAAAGATGAAAGTTGCTACATTTTGCGCCCCACGGAGACCATGGTAGCCACGTTACCTGGGCTTGATGAAGAAGGCATGACGATTACGTACGAGCGCACCACCGCGACCCGATTAGAGCATGTGAACTTCTTCAGCTGGGATCACCCTATGGTGCAACACGCCATGGAGACCGTCACCACGGAAATCACCGGCAAGAGTTCAGTTGCACTAGGCGAAGATAAATCTCTACCAGCAGGAGCTTATTGGCTAGAGTGTTTATTCGTGCTGTCAGGCAAAGCAGAAAAGTCACTACAACTTGATCGTTTCTTGCCACCAACACCGATTAAAATCTGTGTTGATACCACCAATAGCGTAGTCGAGAAGCAATTTACCAAGCTAGACAAAGTGCGCGGCAAAATGGGTAATCAACTGATCAAAGCCTTAACGCCTCAGTTGACCAAAGCGTTAGTGGTTGCACAAAACCAAGGCGAGCAAGATGCTGAAAAGGTACGTAAGCAATGCCAAAAGCAAATGAAGTCGTTGCTTGGCGGTGAATTAAAGCGCATGCAAAGCTTACAAAAAGTGAACCCATCAATTCGTGATGAAGAAATTGAGCACCTTCAACAACAAATTGACGACTTGAAGCAGGTTATTAGTGAAGCTAGGGTTAACCTAGAAGCCATCAGATTGATAGTGAATAACCCCTAAGGTGAACTAAGTTCATGGCCATAGTGAATTACGCGCCGCCTATGCGGCCTTATCTCAATATTGTGTTTAAGGATGAACACTTACTGGTGCTCAATAAACCCAGTGGTTTATTGACTGTGCCAGGCAAAGCCCTTGAACATAAAGACAGCTTAGAGCTTCGAGTACAGCGGGTTTATCCCACAGCAAAAATTGTACATCGACTCGATATGGCCACCTCAGGTTTATTGGTGATGGCCCTTGATAAAGACACCCATCGCCAGTTATCAAAACAGTTTGAGCTCAGGCAAACCCGCAAAACGTATATTGCCAGAGTCTATGGAGAGGTAAGCGGAGAACGGGGCAGCGTTGATTTACCTTTAATATGTGACTGGCCAAATAGGCCTAAACAAATGGTCTGTCAGCAAAGAGGGAAACCTTCATTAACCCATTGGCGCGTGTTAGAACGAAATGACAACAGTACACGTATGGAGCTCACCCCTGTCACTGGGCGCTCTCACCAACTACGTGTGCATATGCTGAGTTTAGGTCACCCAATACTAGGTGATAGGCTTTATGCTCATAGCGATGCGCTAGCAATGGCTCAGCGCTTACAGTTACACGCCCAGACCCTAGGCTTCACTCACCCAGTCACTGAGCTCCCTCTAGAATTAAGTGCGCCTGTTCCCTTTTAGTTTCGCAGTTACATTAAAGTTTCGCAGTCACATTAAAGTTACCCTACACCGCGCCCGATAAAAGAGAATGACTCATTGCCACGCAGCATGAATGAACAAGCAGCACATTAAGAATATTGCTAGATTATTGGACCTTCACGCAGCCCTAACGGGGTGTGTGCTTGTGTTTTGCATGCTTCTGGCTAGTCGTTCTGCTGATGCCAGCACACTGACCGATGTGCAACGTCAGCTTTTCCCTGACCAAGCTAAAATACTTGAGGTTAATAACACTGCTGTTCCTTTAGTTGAATCGTTAAACACCACTGCCAATTTGTACGGTGTGGCAGTATTAATCGGCGAGTCTGGTCGCCCGCCTGCCAGTCAACAAAATCTCGCTATGCTAACTCAATATTTGAATAATTTGGGCTGGGTGACCATGCAAATCTCCCCACCGACCGTGGGCTTTGAACCGGATCTCGCAGACGACACAAAAAGCGAAGCACAACCTGAGGGCCAAGCAAACGATAGTGCATCACAAGTTGATTCATCTGCTAATGACCAGGCAACCACTGCTTCTTCATCCACCCCTAGCTCTCCACAATATCAGTTACATCGCATCAGTAATGCTCACTTCTTACTGCATGAACAAGAGCTTCGAGAACGAGTATCAGCTGTCATGCAGCGCGCTCAAAACTACTCTGGGTTTCGCTTAGTTATCGCCCAAGGCACCAGCGCCGCTTGGATGATTAAAATGTACGCTGAGGAACAAATTCCTAGCCCAGATGCGTTTGTCGCGATCAGCGCATTCTGGCCTCAACGAAATTTAAATGCCCTGATCGCAAGTTATACAGCGAATACCCCAATGCCATTGCTCGATATTTATTCTAACCATGATAATAACTGGGGACTAATGAGTGCCTTGGAACGTAAAAACAGCTCTCACAAAAACCTGAAATTAGATTACCGCCAGCGCCATCTCACCCACACATTCAACACCCAATCTGACAGTGAGTTTGTCAGTAAGGAAATCTACGGATGGTTACATTATTTGGGATGGTAAGTTAATTCCCGCCCTTGTAGTATCCATATAAAACACTTTATATTTCAATTAGATAACAAAAAAGCACACTATTTTTTGTATATTCATTAAACAAAACGCATTCAAATCACTATACTTTTGGCTAATTCTACTTAAGAGTACGAGGTTATTAGGCAGTGATAAGCGTCCAAAATTTTTTAAATATTAAGTCTCAACAACTTGCATATTTTGTTCGAGCATTTTGGAATGACCGTATCGTATACAAAGAATTAGATCTGTATTTTTGGGACACAATGGAAGAATGGTCTCAGGTGAGTCACTTAGCAGATCAACCCAGTTCACAGCGAGAGCGGGTGTTTTGGTACGTTCTACACCAGTTACATTTTTGGCCTGAGCAAAATCTTCGCGAAGACAGCACCCTGCGCAACGACTTAGATTTGTGTGTTAACTTCTTAGAAAGCCAAGAAGAATACCCTTTCCCCTTCGAATACTCAGGCGCAAGACCTTAACCTAACCGGCTAAGGTTGCGCATCATCCACTTTCTTTTCATTCCATGGTGCGATTTTAAGTAGCATCAACATTCCAGGAATGGCACACACGAAACAAATCAAGAAAAACTGGGTGTAACCCACAGCTTCGATTACGTACCCCGTGGTCGCACTGACAAAGGTGCGTGGTACCGCAGCAATGCTCGAAAACAGGGCAAACTGGGTCGCAGTAAAATGGCGATTGGTTGATTTGGCCATAAATGCAATCAATGCAACCGACCCTAATCCGACGCCAAAATACTCAAAGCCACTGGCGATCGCCAAGACTAAGTGGTTGTAGCCCACCATTGACAGCATTACATAACCCAAAATCGAAATAAGCTGGAAGACCCCAAAAACCCACAGACTACGATTTATTCCTAATTTAATCATGGCGATGCCACCCAGAATAGTACCTGCAGTGGCGCCAATTGTTTTGGCTATTTTAGCGATAGAACCTATCTCGACGGTAGAAAATCCCATATCTAAAAAGAAGGGGGTTTCTAGGGCTGTGGCCATACTATCGCCCAATTTATAAAACATAATGAACAACAAGATAAGCACCGCTTGCTGCCAACCTTGACGCTGGAAGAATTCAACAAAAGGCTCAACAACAGCAGAGCGAAGAGTTTGGGGCTCCTCTCCTGCTTTAGAGGTTTCTTTGATCATTAGGGTCGTTACTAAGCCCACCAGCATAAAGGCAGCAATACTCAAATGTGCCACTGACCAAGGGTAGAACCCAGCCAAAATCATGGCTAACGAACCAGGTACAAATGACGAAATGCGATAAGCTTGGGCATAAAACCCATTACCTGCACCTAGCTCATCATCAGGAAGTAACTCACGGCGATACGCATCAATGACGATGTCTTGACTGGCACTGAAGAATGCAATGGCTGCAACAATCACAATGATGTGGCTGATGTCTGTCGCGGGGTCGTAAAAAGACAGCATACTCATCAGCACAATAAGCGCTATTTGGGTGATAAACATCCACCCCCTGCGTCTTCCAAGCACAGGTACAACAAAGCGGTCCATTACCGGAGACCAAATGAACTTCCATGTGTAGGGGAAGAGAACCAAATTAATTAAGCCAATTGTCGACAAATCAATATCTGCAGAGCGGAGCCAAGCAGGAACAAATTGGATCAGTAAATACAGGGGTAAACCAGAGGAGAAACCAGTGCAAATACAAATAAGCATACGCTTATTTAACAACGCCTGGCGTAACGTTTTATTATTCATAACAACTAGATATTCTTATAATTATGCGGTGATTTTAATCGGTTAACTTCCAGCAATAATCACTTGATTACGCCCATTTTTTTTCGCTTGATAGAGGGCTTTATCCGCTTCTTCTAGCCACTGTATGTGTTGTCCAAATGCAGTGTTAAATTGCGCTATCCCTAAGCTGACTGTAAAGGAAATAGTGTGCTGTTCATACTCTATTTTAAGCTTTTCGACGGATGCGCGGATCCGCTGAGCAAGAACCATGACATTTGCAGATGCAGTATCAGGCAATAAAATGGCAAATTCTTCTCCGCCGTAGCGGCCGCAAATATCCGTTTCTCTGGAAACATCTTCGATTAATTGTGCCAATTGGCGTATCACTTCATCGCCAGCGGGGTGACCATAGTTATCGTTAATTTTTTTAAAGTGATCGATATCAAGCATGATAACCGATGACTCGCCAGGGGTTCTAAGATTACGCTTAAATTCGCGGTCGAATTGCTCTTCCCAATAGCGGCGATTATAAATTCCGGTTAAACCATCAACCCGACTCAAACGCTGTAATTCATCGTTTAAATTATCCACCGCTTGCTTGCTTACAGCTTGGTCGGTTACGTCATACACCACAATGCACACCTGATCGACTTGCCCTGATAATGAAGCAAGTGGAAATATCGTGATGTTTTGATACATAAACTGAGAAGGCGAGGTAATGGGTCTATTTGCACCAAAACGAAATAAATAAGGTCGCTGCTCCCAGATGACGAAGACTGGACTCTTCAGTGAAAAAACGGGCTCTGCTTTGGCCCGCAACCAGGTCTCATCAATTTCAGGAAAATGCTCAAAAAGCGACTTGTCGCGGATTGCACTTGGCGCAATGTTACTGTGGTTTTCCATAAACAAGTTCCACACTTGAACTTGATAATGACGATCAACAACCACAATCCCAACTTCGATAGAACCGAGTAAATCATGCTTCCAGTGCATTTCAGCTAAATCTTTCATATCTTGCACAGACACGACTCCTAATGTGTGTGTTTCACTAGTTTCTCGTACACTAACTCCATGGCGTTACCAGGAAATAAGAGTAGCAAATCAAACTGAATGTCTTGTGAGCTAATAGCATAGGCAATTTCAATCGCTAGAATTTTGTCCCAGCGCTGACTATTCGTCTCAAGCACCTGATCTATATCACAATGACGGCCTAAAATAATGGGGTGATTGTGGCTAAATGACACATGAAGTTGTTCCGAGAGCGCATTTACACAGGCCCCTACAAGAATATTAGAAATGTCCATTAACACTTCTAACTCGTATTCCTCTTTTGTGCTTTTGTGATGGTATTTCAGCAATTTCCCCATAGTGGAAAAATTTGCATCATTGAAAATGACAAGCGCCTCGCCATTGATACCAGCCCCAATAAAACCATGAGAAACAGCTGACAAACTATCACTACTTTTTACATCTGAAATCGCCATATGCAATTCGTTGTTAGTAATCAAGTTCACATTGGGAATGGGTAATTGAATGAACTCGCCTAATAACTTAGCAACTTGCTCGCCTGCTCTGCCCATCGCTACGTTCGCCATCTCCCGATAGGCGTCAAGCTCAGATTTTTGGCTACGGGGCTCAACAACCGGTACTTTCTGACTGCGCCCTTGTGACGTTGCCTCACCGGTATACAAACCATATTGGCGTAATATTTCGCATAACTTTTGGTTATCAATAGGTTTAGCGATAAATGCAATAACCCCTAAACTCAGCATTTTTTTATGTGCTTCTGGCTGTACATCCCCAGAAACCACAATCACTAAGGTAGGTAAATCCTGCTCCTTAACAATTTGCATGGTTTGATAACCATCCATGACTGGCATATTAAGATCTAAAAACATGACGTCTGCTTTGCCTTGCTTAATAGCGCTTATTGCTTCTTTACCATTTTCGGCAAAGTGAATATCCACATCCCAACCATCGGGGATAGATCTCGCCATCTGCCTTCGGGCAAAGCCAGAGTCATCACAAATAAGGACTGAAGTGGTCATATTAATTTCAATTCCGTTGTTTATGCGTGAGGAGAAGAACCTAATTGGTATTATCGTATCGAGTGATGGCATGTGACACTAGCTTTCTAAGCTTAGAGGGAATCAGCTCTATCTACAAGCAGACCTTAGTGCAATACCGTCAAATTTGGCCCCGTTAAATCCTCAAAAAATGCCAATAAGTCTGATAGAATTCTAGCCGAATTTTTATTTGAGTGGTCGCTAAACGAAATGAAGCAATATCTCGATTTATGCCAGCGCATCGTTGATGAGGGCGTGTGGGTCAATAACGAAAGAACCGGTAAAAAATGTCTCACTGTGATCAACGCCGATCTCACTTATGATGTGGCAAAGGGTGAGTTTCCTTTGGTTACTACCCGAAAGAGTTTCTATAAATCAGCGATCGCTGAAATGATTGGCTATATTCGCGGCTACGATAGCGCCGCCGATTTTAGAAAAATAGGCACTTCGACGTGGGACGCCAACGCTAATCAAAACCAAGCTTGGTTAGATAACCCTCACCGCAGGGGCGAAGATGACTGCGGTCTAATTTACGGAAAAATTGGACGCAATTTCCCCAAACCAGATGGCGGCAGTATCGATTTACTGGCAAAAATTATACACGACTTAAAAAACGGCATTGATGATAGAGGCGAGATATTCACCTTTTATCACCCAGGTGCTTTTCATATGGGCTGCTTACGCCCGTGTATGTACAGTCACCACTTTTCTTTGCTCGACGACACCTTATATTTAAATAGCACTCAGCGCAGCTGTGACGTACCCCTGGGCCTGAACTTTAACATGGTTCAGGTTTATTTTTTACTCGCTATTGTGGCGCAAATTACTGGCAAAAAAGCCGGAAAGGCGTACCACAAAATCGTTAATGCACATATTTATGAAGACCAATTAGCGCTGATGCGCGACGTGCAATTAAAACGCGAACCTCTCGGTATGCCAAAATTGATTATTAATCCTGATATTAAATCGTTAAAAGATTTAGAAACCTGGGTCACCATGGATGACTTCAACATTGAGGGTTATGAACACCATCCAGCAATTAAATATCCCTTTTCAGTATAAACGTACTAACCTACTCATCCGGCGTTAAGTCTATTTGAAGCGCCTTAAACATCGACTCATCATTCATCAAGATGAGTCGACTCCCTGAACTCGGCATTGCCCGTGAAGATATAAGTGTAAGGCGATAACATGAGTTTGTGGATCCCGTTTACCCTTATGGCTGCTTTTATGCAGTCATGGCGCAACGCTTTTCAAAAGCGCCTGAGCACAGATGTAGATACCATGGGCGTGACCCTGTCACGTTTTATTCTGGCTGTTCCTATGGCTGCAATTTATGCGTTCATACTGTTCAAGCATGGTGATACCCCTATTCCTCATTTAGGGTTTAACTTTTATATCATCATCACACTAGCGGCTATTTCACAGATATTTGCCACGGCTTTTATGGTTAAGCTATTTCGCTTACGTAATTATGCATTAGGTGTCGGCTTAGCAAAAAGTGAAGCCGTGATCGCTGCGGTGCTAGGAGCCCTACTATTCGCTGCGCCACTAACTCCCATGGCATGGGGTGGAGTGCTCGTTGGCGGCGTCGCCGTTTGGTTAATGAGCGTGCCAAAAGGCATGCGGAATATTTCTTGGCCAACATTATTGTTAGGTTTAGCCAGTGGGCTATGTTTTGCACTCACCACCTTATGGGTGCGCGAGGCAAGCTTAATGACGGGCCTGCCCTTTTTGCAAAGCGCATCCTATGTTTTATTTTGGGTGTTACTGGTACAAACCCTAGTGTTGTTGCTTTGGTTACTGGTGCGCAACCCTGACACACTGCGCGCATTATGCCAAAGGCCCAAGTTGGTCTTCATCATCAGCTTTTGCAGCTTTGTGGGCTCTATAGGTTGGTTTACCGCCATGAGCTTAGAAACGGTTGCCTTAGTAAAAACCTTAGGTCAAGTAGAGATATTTTTTACGCTCTTAATATCGGCTAAATGGTTCAAAGAACGGTTAACAGGCACCGATAAGGTGGGACTTGGTCTGATACTGATTGGCGCGCTATTGGTAATACTCGCCTAACAAAAAAACCGATTAGAAATAGCCACTCCTAACCGGTTTTAAGCAAATTTTATAACAGCTAATTTTGCAAATTAGAATGCGTAGTTGTACTGGGCTGCGAAGATAAATGCATTGCCTTCACTACTGAATTCCCATACGCCACCAGCATCATCAGCTTCAGTAAAAGTACGGTCTTGACCACGTATTACACTCAATCCCAAATCAATAGACGAGCTATCATTAAGTGAATAGTTTGCACCCGCACTTAACCACAAACGGTTAGTATCAGGGATCGAGATAGACAATAATTGTGAATCAGTCGGGGTTTCATCGTAAGCGATGCCGGCACGTAATTTCACTTTCGCGTTTAACTGATAATCAGCGCCAATTGCATAGCGGAAACTATCAGAGAAGTTTTCTTCTTTTTCGAAGACAGCCTCGTCTTGACTGGGTACGAATGCCTCTAGGCGTTCAAAACTGCTCCAGTCCGTCCACATAACACTATAGTGTAGGCCCCATTTTTCATCTAACTTGTGACTTCCTGAAAATTCCGCAATAGCAGGCAACTCTAGTTCTACCGTTCCAGGCTGAACCTCTCCAGATTGTCCGTTATCAAATACCCCAGGGATAAGAGGTAGTTCGTTGCTATACGTGCCGTCAAATGTAATATCGACTTTGCTACGATAATGAAAACCAAAGCGCGAGTTTTCATCTAAGTCATATGCAACACCAAGGTTATAACCGTATCCATAGTCATCACCTTCCAAATCAAGTGCGGTAGTACTTGCTGGGAAAATGAGACCTTGGGCAGCCAAACCGTTACTTAAATCACCCAAGTGACGAGTAATCGTTGCATCAGCGTAAACAGCGTTAAGTCCACCAGCAATAGTCAACTGCTCATTAACCTTGTATGACACACTGGTGTTAAAGTTAACGGTAACAATTTCAGTTTTACCCGCCAATTGGCCAGCTGCGTAATCTTCATCAAACTCAGTAGAAAGGCCGAAATTTGAAAACAAACCAAAACCAACAGCGAATTTGTCGTCAAGTGGCATAACATAGTATGCAGCCGGCACGAACGCTTCAGGAGCAATGCTGTCGTCATCAAGTGATGAGGCATTTGAATACACCGGGGCACTTTCTCCGGTCAAACTCACATCTGGCACGATGTACGTACCTACCACTGACAATTGATTTTCACTAAACTGTGACATCAACGCTGGGTTACGCGCCACAACTGAGGCATTTTCAGCAATCGCTGCATCGCCAGCAAAGGCTCGCCCTAGACCAGACGCACTGTGTTCAGATAATTGAAAAGCTGCAGCCAACGTGTTCAAAGATAAACAGCTTAAACCTGCCGCTAGAAGAATTTTATTTAAGTTCATAGGATCTCTTTACAAATCAACACCTCGTCAGTTATACCGACGAGAGTATCAAAAAATTAGGTTGCGGATGATATAGCGTTTGTTAAGAAAATGTCACTATAAGTCGATAAAATGCGGTTTCTTTGCGGTAAAATCGTACAAAATCTAAAAATCGAGTTTAAAACAGGCCCCAACTTAACAAGTGAAACTCATTTTATATACAGGTTATTAACAGGATATACCTGCAGTGCTAGGTGCTAACTTGCACTCAAAGCCCACAGTTATACTAATTCCATTAAATATTCTGGGTCAGTAAAAACACCCCAACGCCTAGGGTAAATAGATAAGATCCCCACAGAGAGTGCTCTACCACTACCACAAGTGTTGAGCGTGTTTGCATGTATCGATAACCAAATAGAATGCCTCCGATACAAGACAGACCGACCGCTATCCAGTTCCCATACACCACATGAGCCAAAGAGAAACTAATGGTACTCAAGGCCCAGCGCATATTCTTCGAAGGAATAATCCGCTTGTATCGATGAAAAAAGAAGGTACGAAATATCACCTCTTGAGGAATAACCGACACGATTGGATAAATTGCCAAGGTAATTAACCAAAACTGCAAATCTTCTCTGGGTAACTTAAACAATATCTGCGGCGCAAAATAATAGACAAGCATTGCCAGTACGATTGCACAAGGCACAAACACCTTAAGGGTAGCGCCAAAATGTTGCCAAAAATCATCAGTGTGCCATAAGCGAAAACGTTTGAAATTAACGTCTTTCCATAACAACAGTAAGCAATAGCCCCCCATTAAAATAAGTAATGGCATTAACCAAGTATCGTAGTCAGAAACAAGAAACAAAATTAACAGAGGGGTACATAAAAATAGAACGGTCAGCTCAGACCAACGTAACAAATGCATATCAAAACTCCTAGGAGTTCAATTATACAATGGCTGACGATTTTTTGTTCATAAAAATGACACATAAATGTGTTAGTCATTGAAATTAATTATCCCTGTGCGCTATTTGGCGTTGGATCCGCAGTAATAAATGCGCCTCAGAATCCGCGCAGCGGTTTTTGATTAAGGCGTATCTAATAATGCTTGTTCTCTTTTAAATAGTGACAGCTTTTAAATTGTGAGCGCTTTTAAATAGTAAAAGCCCTGAGCAAAAGCTCCTGACGCATTCCTGTAAGACAAGTTTCAAGAGTGCTCGCATCGTATGACTTAACGGTCATGCGCCTTGTTTAACCCCATTTACACTCTCGCGGAGTGCTCACTTATTCACCTAGAATAGTATTATTTTCATTTCCCCCTTGTAATTCCTTGGTTACCGACACATATCATTGAACGTATTAGTTAAATTTCCGTTCCTTTCAATTACAGAGTTTAGGGAGATAGACATGACGACCATCGATATTGGTATCAATGAGACAAACAGAATAAAAATCGCTGACGGGTTAAAAGCACTATTAGCGGATTCTTACACCTTGTATCTACAAACCCATAATTTCCACTGGAACGTGACAGGCCCTCTATTTCGCGAACTGCATTTGATGTTTGAAGAGCAGTATACCGAACTGGCAACAGCGGTAGACGATATTGCCGAGCGCATTCGTACTTTGGATGTTGCAGCACCCGGTACTTATAAAGAATTTGCAAAGTTAAGTTCAATCAAAGAAGTTGACGGTGTGCCCGAAGCATCAGAAATGGTTGACCTACTTACTAAAGGTCACGAGCAAGTGGTGAAAACATCTCGTGCTGTTTTAAAACTAGCTCAAGATGCTGAAGATGAATCAAGCGCGGCGCTGGTTTCTGATCGCATGCGTATACATGAAAAAACGTCATGGATGCTACGCGCTACTCGTAAATAGCTTTCAGTAAATAGCAGTCAGTAAATACATTCAAAAGATTAAAGGGCTAAAGTGTTAGCCCTTTTTTATTTTCACTATGTACGCTTAGTTTACTAAAGTGGTACCGCCATCGACTGGCAATATCTGCCCAGTCATAAACGCGCCAGCTTTGCTCGCCAACATCAAGGCAACACCTGCAATATCCGTCGATTCACCCCAGCGACGCATAGGAATTGACTGCAACTCCTCTTCAAAAGCTTCTTTATCTTCACTTAAGAATTCCGTCATTTTTGAGTAAAAACGCCCCGGTGCAATTGCATTAACGCGAATATGTTTATCGACTAATTCTTTGGCCAAAACGCGCGTTAGTTGATGAATAGCCGACTTTGATACAGCATAACTGTAGTTATCTAAGCCATTACCCACGATCCCAGCGATAGAGCCGATGTTAATCACTGCGGAGGTATTGTCTTTTGTCGCATTTTTCTCTAGTAGCGGAGTGAGTGCTTGGGTTAAAAAGAATGGGCTTTTCACGTTTAAGTCCATGACTTTGTCCCACCCTTTTTCTGGAAACTGCCCAAATGGCGCGCCCCATGCCGTACCGGCATTATTTACCAACACATCAATATGCTGTTCACGCTCGTTGAGCTGCTTAACGAGTGCCATAACCCCCTCGCTAGTAGCAACATCACCCACTAACGCCACGCACTCACCAAATTGACTAAGCTCCTCAGCAGCGGCTAAACAAGCCTCTGCCTTACGTGCAGTAATATAAACACGCTTAGCGCCGGCTTCTAGGAAGCCTTGTGCCATAAACGCGCCCAGCCCACGCGAGCCCCCAGTCACTACACAGACCTTTCCCTGCATTGAAAACAAATTATCTAACATCGCTTGCTCCTGAACATAAATCGACCGTCGATGATTTAGATTAACAAGAAGCGCTAGAGCTGATTATTTTTTGAGGTGATGATTAATACCAATCCGCATTAATAAGTGACCTCCTCAGAATGCGTCCAGCGGTTTTTGATTAAGGCGTCGCTATGAAGTAATGGTTGTTCCCTTTCGAATAGTGAGAACGCAGAGCAAAAGCCGCTGGGGCATTCCTTGCAGGCGAGTTTTAAAAGGGCTTACACTGCGTTGCATGACTTCGAAAGAGAACAACTATTCATTCAGTCATGCGCCTTGTTTAAGCCCTTTTAAACTCTCGCTGAGTCATCACTTATTAACGTGGAATGGTATAATTTAGCCAATTAACGTTGCAATGTTTGCAGCTTAGATTGGTATTGTTGCGCCTTGTCGTTCTGGCCAGTTTTGCGTAAATAACTGATAAGGGCACTCATCACATCTCCATCCCTCGGCCAGCGCTGATGGGCTTTTTCCAATTCACTAATAGCGAGCTTTATGCGATCTTGTTGCTCAAGTGCAACCGCATAAATATAGGCAAAAGACGGCATTGCTTCATCGCTGTGTGCCGCTATTTTTAAGTTGCTCAGGGCTTGCCCATATTGTTTCTGACGAATTTTGAATAAACCTAACGCATGATTAGCTTGAGCGTTGTTCGGTTCAACTTTCAACGCCTTACTCAAATATCCCGCACCTTTTTCATCTTGACCTTGCTGACGGTAAAATTCAGAGATTTGAATTAACACAGGTATATAACTGGGTTCAATTTTATACGCGGTTAAATAAGCCTGCTCTGCGCCCGCTAAATCGCCTAGCTGAGTGTTTAAATTGCCAATGGCCAGCTGAGTAATAGGTGAATCAGCATTTATCTCAAGCATTGCACGATATTCGTTTAGCAAGGGCAGCAGTTTAGCTTTGTCGCTGCGAGACAACTGTCCTAGGCTATCGGTGAGTAAACGCGCCATTTCAAAACGCACTGACTTACTGGGCTCATTCAGCTTTTGGCTTAAAACCTGCCAACGAGCTTGGGGGCTTAGGATTTCCAGCGACTCTACCGCCGCTCGGCGCAGCAAAGCACTGTCACTCTCGAGATTTTCAAGGGCAATATCTACCCCTTGTTGCGAGCGGTACTGGCTCAAGTCTGCCAACAAAGATGCTTGGCGCAAGCGGCTATTAGCTGGGTTTTGTATAAAAGCGATTGCTTGTTCTAGGCCTTCAGGCGCGCCATCTTGCACCTGCTGACGAGTAGCTTGCCATACATTCGAATTTGTATTGCTACCCCATACTTTTTGGCTCTTCTGGCGCCAATGCTCATCCTCTTTATCGTGACACGCCAAGCACGCTTGCGGCTCACTTGAGTCACCATTAAAGCTCAGATCAGGAATTAAAAAGCTGTGATCGCGCCTGTCGTCTACGCCCATATAGGTTTTTTCAGGCATATGACAATTCACGCACATAGCGCCTTCGGTTTGTGGCGTATGGTGGTGATGCTCAGGGCTGTTAAAAGTTTCTGCTTGATGGCACTGCAAGCACAAGCCATTACCTTGAATTTTGACCTTACCTGTGTGGGCGTTATGGCAGTTTGAGCACGTCACGCCAGCATGCTGCATTTTACTTTGCATGAACGAGCCTGCGACAAACACCTCTTCATTTATGCTGCCATTTGCATGGTAAAACGGTGCGCGGATCCACTCCAGCCGGTTGTCATCGACGAAACGTTGCTGGGGCTGCTTAGCATGAGGATTGTGGTTGCTTTTACCGTGGGTGTCCTGATAATTCTTTTTGGAATTTGCAGCTGTCTTATCATGGGTGTCTTGATAATTTTTATTGGAATTTGCGGCTGTCTTATCATGGGTGTCTTGATAAGTTTGCTTAGTGTTAGCGAATGGTTGGGTTAACGGCGTGCGCAATGAATGGCAACGCGCACACACATTAATTTCACTGTTGTTTGGTTTTCCATCGGCATGGGCAATCGGATTATTCGGACTAAACGAAAAGTTTTTTAGCGTGGGTAAGGTTTGACGAAAGCCTGAATCTTGCGCGCTCAGCGCCCCCTTTTTTGCTAGCTTGATGTGTTGCCCTGCGGGCCCGTGGCAACTCTCACAGGCGACGTTTACTTCACTAAATTGAGTAGCAAATGTATTACTTTTCGGCTCAAAATTGCGTTTGAGATCAGTTGTATGACAATCCGCACAGCGGCTGTTCCAGTTTTGAAAATGACGCTGCCAAAAGAAAGGATGTTCAGGTGTGATTTTTTCAATAGGTTGTAAATGAAACCAACGTTGTCCGCCCTCTTCTTTGCTGCGGCTGTCCCAAGCAATATTAAACGCTTGTAACTTCCCCTCACCCACATCGACTAAGTACTGCTGTAGCGGGTAAAAACCGAAGGTGTAGGGCACATCAAAGGTTTGGACTTTATTCTGTTTGTTGGTAGTGGTTAACTTGTACTGGCCATCTTCAACAAAAAAACGCGTTTGAATATCGTGAAATATCACAAGCGTGTCATTGAAATTACCTAACACGGATTCTTTGTTTGCTGTTTGCATGGCTTTGAAATGATCGGACTGTTGCCACTGGTCATATTCACTTTGATGGCAACTTTGGCATGCTTGCGCGCCAATATAATCTGACTCACCTTTTACTTGTGCCCAAAGCAAAGTATGGCTAAAAAGGAACATCAAGCCCAATATAAAGGGTAATATACCACGCAACACTTTTTGCTCGCTCCCCACCTCGTTACTCCCTTACTTTCTTGCTTTTACACGCTAATTCGCTATACAGATAAATCGGGGTGCGTATGTCTAAGTTTCATCAAGAATATCGATTCGCATCTACATACTTCGCCTTTACAAACTAACCAAACATAACATGTTGTTTATTCACACAAATGTAACATGCATTAGGCTACAGACAAAGAAGCGTCGTAGTGCATATCGTATTTTAATGTCCCTCAACAAGGATATAGCAACGCCGGTCTGAGCAGTAATGATTAAAAATGAATTCATGCCGCATGCGTTACTAGCTAACGTGCATGTCACAATAAGCGTCAGCGAGTCGCCTTTCGCGGTTACATAGCCTGATGACATGAAAAGATCGTAACGTGAAAAAGCGCGTGCGCTGGAAAAATCGCGGCGGCGTTAATGCAAGCTCAGTAGCGTTCCGCTTGCCTGTTTCCCTCCTCATTAACTCGTTCATTTCATGCAGTTCAAAGCCACGATACATAGCAAGGGTAATAGCCAAGAAACACAAGTCATACAAGACCCTTTGAAATGTCTTTTAGTCACAAGGATTAACCACAGCATGACCTGATTGATGGCTTGGTCACAGTTTATTTTACGAGGGGCTTGGCATAAAAGAGAAACAAAAGTTTACAGATAGCGTGTCAAAGTTCAGAGCTAATTACGTCATTTTACTGTTAATCCATTGTCATCAGTTGGTTAAAAAATTAGATTAAAACATAGACTTCCCGCTTGTTTATAAAAGCTATTATCGGATGAAGGTCGTTTATTTTCGCGTTTCACAGGACAACACATGAGCACAAACACTGAGCTTTCATATTTAGCCGGTTTCAACAACGAACACCAAACAGAAGCCCTACCAGGTGCGCTCCCTGTAGGGCAATTTAGCCCTCAGCGCTGCCCATATGGGCTCTACGCCGAGCAATTTAGTACCAGTGCATTTACGCGCCCACGCCACGAAAACCGGCGCACGTGGACTTACCGAATTCGCCCTTCTATTGCCATGGGTGACTTTAATAAAATGGATAAAGGCGCTGTGCGCTCTGGGCCTATCACCGAGGTGGATTGCCCGCCCAATGTCATGCGCTGGGACGCCCTGCCCATCCCAGAAGCCCCAACAGACTTTATTGATGGCTTAACCACCATGGCGGCCAACGGTGATGTGCGAGGTCAATCAGGGATCGGTATTCATGTGTATACCGCCAACCAAAGTATGGGCGATCGTTCATTCTATTCCGCTGACGGCGAGTTACTCTTTATTCCTCAACTTGGTGAGTTTATGGCGATAACCGAAATGGGCAAGTTAGCCATTAAACCTGGGGAAATCTTGCTAATTCCGCGAGGCATAAAGTTTAAAATTGAGCCCATAAATGGACCCATAAGGGGTTACCTGTGTGAAAATTATGGCAGCCCAATGGAACTAGCCGAGCGCGGGCCCGCTGGCGCAAACGGCTTCGCCAATCAAAGAGACTTTGAATATCCCGTAGCCTATTTTGAGGATAGCGAAGAGCAACACACAGTTGTGGCGAAATTTTGCGGTGAGTTGTACCAGGCCAAACAAAATCACAGCCCGTTTGATGTAGTGGCGTGGGTTGGCAACAGCGCACCTTATAAATACAACCTGTCCCGTTTTAATGTGCTCAACACCGTCAGTTTTGATCACCCCGACCCATCAATTTTTACCGTTTTAACCTCGCCTAGTGGTGAAACAGGCGTAGCCAACGTCGATTTTGTGATTTTCCCACCGCGCTGGATGGTGGCCGAAAATACGTTCCGCCCACCTTGGTACCACAGAAACTTTATGAGTGAGTTTATGGGCTTGATTGAAGGCACATATGATGCCAAAGAGAAAGGCTTTGCCCCCGGCGGTATGAGCCTACATAACTGTATGACACCCCATGGCCCAGAGGCCGACGTATTCGAGAAAGCCACCCAAGCTGAGCTTGTCCCTCAGCGCTATGAAAACACCATGGCATTTATGCTTGAATCACGTTACATCATTGCACCGACAGAATTTGCCCTTAACACGCCCCAACGCCAAAAACAGTATTTGGCCTGTTGGGGGGACCTTAAAAAACATTTTAACGGCCAGCCATAGCCACCAGTGAATAACATAGGAATTAATATCATGACGTTATTAAACGAAACTCACGATCCAGCACGTAAAAGCTGGGTCGATTCAGCCAATGGCCACGACCAATTTCCCATTCAAAATTTACCTTTTTCGATATTTCGCGAAGCAAACGCCCAAACCCAATGGCGCGGTGGCGTCGCCATTGGTGATTTTATTCTCGATATGGCTAAAGTCGCCAAATTAAACATGTTCGATGGCGCTGCCCAGCGCGGCGCACAAGCAGCGGGTGAAACAAGCCTTAACACCTTGATGGGCTTAGGGGCGACAACAAACTCAGCGCTACGTTTGGCGTTATCAAATGCCTTAAGTGAAGGGTCAGCACTTCAAGGTGCGCTCGAAGATTGCTTAATCGCCCACACTGACGCTGAATTTAACATGCCATGCCAAGTTACTGATTACACTGATTTTTATACCTCTATTCACCATGCAACAGCAGTGGGTAGTTTATTTCGTCCAGACAATCCGCTACTGCCAAACTACAAATGGGTACCGATTGGCTATCACGGCCGCTCGTCAAGTATTGATGTGTCTGGGCAAGCCTTTCCTCGCCCTATCGGCCAAACCAAAAAGCCCGATGCCAATACCCCTGATTTCGGCCCATGCCAACGCCTTGATTATGAACTTGAAATGGGGGTATTTATTGGTCAAGGAACACGTCTTGGCGAGCGCATCAATATTACTGACGCCGAACAACACATTTTTGGTATGTGTATTTTAAATGACTGGTCGGCGCGCGATATTCAAGCTTGGGAATACCAACCCCTTGGGCCATTTCTCGCTAAAAATTTTGCTTCTACTATATCTCCATGGATAGTCACCACCGAAGCCCTTGCGCCATTTAGAGAGGCCTTTACTCGCCCAGAAAGTGACCCGCAGCCCCTTGAATATTTGACCAGCGAGGCGAATACCCAAGCCGGTAATCTTGATATAGAGCTAAGCTGCCTGATCCAAACAGAGAAAATGCGCCAAAGTAATCAATCACCGCAGCAATTATCACAATCAAACTTCAAACACTCATATTGGACACCTGCACAACTGGTTACCCACCACAGTGTAAATGGTTGCCCTATGACACCAGGCGACTTATTAGGCTCAGGCACACAATCAGGCCCGCAAGCCGACGAAGCAGGCTCGCTGCTGGAACTTACGCACGGTGGAAAGCAATCCCTGACGTTAGAAAATGGAGAATCGCGAAAATTTTTAGAAGACGGTGACAGCATAATTATGCGTGCACATTGCAGCCGTGACGGCGCTGTTACCATAGGTTTTGGTGAAGTGATTGGCACTTTGTTGCCTGCTCGTCCCTAAATCGAGTCTGATTTCGCCAACTTTAAACTCGTTGAGCACGCTGCACTTGTGCTCAACGTATTCACGCGATTGGGATATTAGGAAAAAAAATCATGAAACTACTCACTTACTTTCGCTCATCAGCGGCCTATCGGGTACGTATCGCATTAAACTTAAAAAGCATCAAACATGAGCTTGTTCCAGTGAATTTGCTTAAAGGTGAACATCTGGGGGCAGAATATACCGCTTTGCAACCACAAGGATTAGTGCCATGTATGCAGCTTGATAATGGAGAAGTGTTGACGCAATCCGGGGCGATCTTAGCTTATCTTGAAGGTCAATACTCAGAATACCCTTTGATGCCAGATGACCTAATGGCGGCCGTCAAGGTACGCAGCCTAGTGGATATAATAGCCTGTGACATTCACCCAGTGAATAATTTGCGCGTATTGAAATATCTCAGTAACGATTTGGCTGTGCAAGATACGCAAAAGCAGCAATGGTATCGCCACTGGATTGAACAAGGCTTTAACGCCATTGAAGCCCAGCTCGTAGCTGATGAAGGCCCCGCTAATCAAGCCAAGTACGCTCTAGGAAAAAAAATCACCATGGCCGATGTTTATTTGATTCCACAGGTATACAACGCCTTGCGGTTCAATGTAGACATGCAGCCCTACCCTAAGATAATGCGCGTCTATCAAGCCTGTAACGAACTACAGGCGTTCACCCTTGCAGCACCAGAAAACCAGCCAGACAGCACACTCTAACCTAACCTTGCGTCACGGGTATCAGATAACAGGTGTTGAGTGACATGTTTTGCGTTGCGGACAAAGATGAATAACACACATCTAAAAACGAATCTCTTTTTGCGAATACCATTTTCAACTCACTCAGGATAGGATACCGCCACAGCGCTAACAACCAGAGAACGAGGCAAATTTTCATGACAACCCATGTGCTTTTTCGCGGCCCTCAATCACGCAACGATAACTGGCAAACATTGTTTGCTGATGCCCTGCCTGATGTAACTTGGCATCACTGGCCACACGTTGAAGATAAAGCCGCAATCGAGCTGATGATAGTGTGGAAATTACCCCGTGATTACCAACAAGACTACCCCAACCTAAAAGTCATATTTTCTGTTGGTGCCGGCGTTGACCAACTCGATTTGGCCAGCGTGCCTGAGCATATTCAGGTAGTACGAATGCTCGACCCTGGTATTACCAAAGGCATGAGCGAATTTATTGCTATGCATGTGCTGAATATTCACCGAGATACCTTTTCATATATCAACGCGAATAAAACCGCGACGTGGCAGCAAATACCCACTATCCCGAGCAAAAAAAGGCGCGTGGGTATTTTTGGTTTAGGTCATTTGGGTCAAGCAGCGGCAAAAACGGTTTTAGATTTAGGTTTTAGCGTCAATGGCTGGAGTCGCAGCCCAAAACAAGTGACTCAGGTAAACTGCTTTAGCGGCGATAAGGAATTGCCCGCGTTTTTATCTCAAACAGATATTCTAGTGTCCTTAGTACCGCTCACACCAGAAACACGGGGTATACTCAATTTAAATACCTTGAGCCTATTACCTAATGGGGCAAGCATCATTAATGTAGGGCGCGGTGAACAACTTATTCCAGAAGATGTAATCACGCTGCTGGACGCAGAGCATTTGGCCTATGCAGTGCTGGATGTATTCGCCATCGAGCCACTGCCTGAATCTCACCCACTATGGCAGCACCCTCAGGTAATAGTTACTCCGCATATCGCTGCGGTAACCCAAGACGATAGCGCAGGCCAAGTTTTGCTGGCCAATGTGCAGCGTTACATTAATCAAACGCCGCTGATTGGCACAGTCGACAGAGAACTCGGTTACTGAGCGCTGTAAACACGACTAACAAGGAGGCTTAGTGAGTATCACCTTTGTAGCAACTGAAAACCTTCACCGGGCAGCACGTTTTACCTATGAGAATATGCGTGTCTACTATGAACAATTCGCCCCAGATTGGGACGTGGCTAAAGTACTTGAAGTGACCCAGGAACTTGAAAACCTCGATATCGTGTTTCACCAAGAAGTAGTTGGTGTGATGAGATTAGCGACCGGCGATGAAGGTTATATTATACGAGATCTTCAAGTGCTACCCACCTTTCAAAATCGAGGTATTGGTAAAGCAGCGGTAAAGGAAGCAAAGCGCAGAGCCGCTAACGCCAACGTCAAAACCCTCACCCTGCGAGTGTTAAAAATAAGCCCTGCCATCACGCTGTATACGAGAAACGGTTTTACGATACGCAGCGAAGATGAACGCTTTTATCATATGGCAGCAGAGGTACGTTAGGCGTTGCTACAATAACGGTTAAGCATTGTCGCGATAACCGTTAAGCATTTTCACTTAACCTGTTTGCTGTGCAGGCGATTAAAAAAAGGGCGCGAGCGCGCCTTAGCTAACGTATTTCTAAGTCAGTAAATAATCAACCAAGCAACCAACCATCCAAAAGATACCAATCAAAATTGCGTTCACGCTGTCTTTATAATTGGAGTGTAACGCACACTAGGCTAGGCGGTGGTTTTGTGCTTCGATAGGGTCAGGTAATGGTTTCTCACCGAGTATATCCAGCAGGTTAATTTCTATCGTCCGAGAAATAGCGTGCAAAGGTAAGTGATTTGCAGATAGACCAAACGGCGCAGCCAACTCTTCACTTAACGCATCTAAACCAAAGAATGTATATGCAATGATGGCACTGAACAACGGCGTCACTAGGCCCTGGGTCGCTACGATACCAAAGGGTAAAATGAAGCAGTACAAGTATGCCGTACGCTGCACGAGTAACATGTATGCGAATGGCAGCGGGGTAGTTTGAATTCGCTCACACGCTGCCTGCACTTCTGCCATCGCAGTGATCTGCTCGTGTAAGCTGACTTGTAAAATGTCAGACAACAAATGCTGCTCACGGCACTGGCCAAGTTTTTGCGCGATTAAGCGCAGTATGGCATCTGGAAGGCTGTTTGCTTCGCGCAAAAATGGTGTGTCTTGTTCAGTGACATACCCTTGTATGTCGGGCCATGCATCAGTATTACGAAGTTTATGGCGCAGAGCGTGAACAAAGGCAATGGATAGCTTAATGGCATATTTTTGTGCATCAGCACCTGCTTTTTCACTGCCGTCAATGTAAGACACCAATTGACGCGATAAACTGCGCGAGGCCACCACCAATTGCCCCCACTGCTTACGCCCCTCCCACCACCGATCGTAACTAGCATTATTTCTAAAACCAAGAAACAGCGACAGCGCGACACCAAACAAAGCCACAGGTGCAAGGGTAAAATCGGGGAATACTTTAGGGTAAAAATGTTGAGCCACCGCCACTGCCACGCCCAACAATGTAATGAACAGAATTTTTCCGTAGATGAGCGGTAAAACCGACCCACGCAAAATAAAAAACAACCTAAATGAATGAGGGGTATCGCGAACTATCATAAGTGCCTCAAGCTGAGTATTACACATGCATCAAGCTAGGTATTATAAAGGCAAACCCCTCGTTAGTTTGTTAATAGATTGAATAGTTAGGTTTGTACTTATTGGTTTTTTTTCAGGCTAATTCAGGGTGTGGGTTAAAGCCTGATACGCTGCTTCATGTCACGCGTTATCGCCAACTGTGTCACCGGCTTTCTAGCAACAATACCAAGGCATATACTTTGACTTAAAATACGCTAAGATACGTCTTGTTATCAATATGTTATAGGCGTTCTATATGCTAAACCGTGCCGCAAAACCTTTTATAAAATTAGTAGAACGTTATCTCCCCGACCCTTATATTTTCGTACTCTTGTTAACGCTAATCACCATAGGCGCCGCGGTCATTGTTGAGCAACAACCGCTAATGACCGTCATAGACCAATGGGGCAACGGCTTATGGGGCTTACTGAGCTTTTCTATGCAAATGCTGCTAGTACTCGTCAGCGGGTTTATGTTGGCCAGCACCCCGTTAATGAAAAACATTTTGGCGCGCCTAGCGAAACTAGGCAATACCCCAGGTAAAGCGATCGTCTTAGTCACGTTGATATCACTCACCGCCAGTTGGATAAACTGGGGGTTTGGTTTAGTTATTGGGGCACTGTTCGCTAAAGCGCTTGCCCGCAACACGCAGGTAGATTATCGCTTGTTGGTGGCCAGTGCATATTCAGGCTTTGTGGTCTGGCATGGCGGTTTAGCCGGATCAATCCCCCTGACAATTGCCACACCTGGGCACTTTAGTGAAAATCAAATCGGCGTGATCGCCACAGGCAACACCATTTTCAGCGGCTTTAACCTCACATTACTCGGTATCCTATTTGTTGTAGTTCCCCTTGTTAATCGCATGATGTTGCCCCCTGCAGACGAGAGCATTATCGTCAGCCCAGATAAGCTGCGCGATGAGCCTATGCCAACTGCGGCGAATACAAGACCAGCAGATAAACTAGAGAACAGTAAGCTATTGGCAGTCATTGGCGGTTTCGTCGGCATTGCCTACCTAGTGAACTACTTCGCCCAAGGCGGCGGCCTTAATCTGAATATAGTTAACAGTCTCTTTTTATTTTTAGCCATAGTGCTACACGGCACCCCCAAACGTTTGCTGCACAGCCTTCAACAAGCCATTCAAGGTGGAAGCGGTATTATTATTCAGTTTCCGTTTTACGCTGGCATTATGGCCGTCATGGTGCAGTCAGGATTGGCCCAAAGCATGTCTCAGTGGTTAATTAGTTTTGCCAGTGCTGAATCTCTACCAGTATGGAGCTTCATCAGTGCCGGTATCGTCAATATTTTTGTGCCTTCAGGCGGCGGGCAATGGGCGGTACAAGCCCCGGTTATCTTGCCCGCAGCAGCTGAACTTGGCGCAGATGTTAGCCGTGTTGCTATGGCAGTGGCGTGGGGCGATGCGTGGACAAATTTAATTCAACCTTTTTGGGCACTGCCCGTGCTAGCCATTGCTGGGCTCAAAGCCAAAGATATTATGGGCTTTTGCTTAGTTCAACTTATCGTCACCGGGATCATTATTTCGCTAGTATTACGTTTTGTGTAAAATCCAAGACTTAATAAAATGGGCAATTACATTGAGTTAGCAGCATTTAGCAGAACGATATGGAAGTAAAAATACTATTTAACAGGTTTTAATAGTTTTTAGCAAAAAGCGGTTAATTTTTCTGGCTTTATCGCGTGGATTTGGCACACTTTTGCCGTGTTTTATAATAATAGTACACACCATACCACGGGGACTGATAACACTCTAAGGTACTGTTGCTATTGTAATTTAGGAAAGCAGTTTACTGCAGTAATTAAGGAAGATTGCCATGACTAGGCTTATCCCGCTTGTAATGATATTTGGCGTAATTCTGACCGCTTGTGGCGGCGGAGGCTCAGGCTCAGAGGGAAACACATCCTCCCCAGCCCAAAAGACTAACTCTATCATAGCAACTTGGTTCTACGAATATCCCAATCAATGCGTTGAAACGTTCGAGTTCAATGCCGACGGTTCGTTTAGAATACTCTCTGCAGAAGCTGTCATTGCTGGCACTTATGATTTCGATAGCACTACAAACAGCAGAGATCGCCATGCTTTAACGCTGACCTTTGAACAGCAAAACCAAAAATACGACTGTGAAGGGGCATACGAAAATATCGTAGGCAGTTATGTGGAATTGTTCGCGGACTTTTCAGCGAATCAGCAAATGAATTGGTTCGAACTTAATACAGGTGGTACAGCAATATTTGAATTGGAACGTGAGGTTAAGCTCGAGATATCCGACTTACCTAGTCTCATTCAGGTAGGCACTGAAATTACGTTCACTGTCTCTGCTGACACTGGCACAACCGCACCCATAACCTTACTTTATGGCCCAACGGGCATGGAAATAGATGTTAATGGGCAAGTCACCTGGACACCCGTATTACCTATGATAAGTGAAAGTAATACGGTGAATTTTGCCTTTACCTCAGAGCGAGTTGTCGTACCCAGCGTAGTGCAAGCTAATGTATCAATGAACAACTTCAAACCTCCCACGCTGCGGCAAGGATTTGCAGTAGCCTATACGTCCAACGGTATGCAAATAGGTAATTTCATTGGCGACAATGACAATGAGATTTTGATTTTGGACAGGCTCGGCAATCTATCTATCGTTGAGGCTAACGGTGAAGAATATGAGTCTACTTTTACTTATCCATATTCTCTTAAACGTACAAGTGAATTGTCACGTTTGTCGGTCTTTGATACCAACGAAGACGGCGTCAAAGAGGCCTTTGTGATGGCTGATAGCAAGATTCTACATGTTGAAAATCTCTCGCTGCCACCTGTGATTAAGTTGCAAAGCGACCAGTTACTAAAGCACTTTATTATCGATAATATTGACAGTGATCCTGCGCCAGAAGTCGTCGTTTTAGAAAGTGAGTTTTTCGGTACACATCAATTGGTAGTTTACGATGATGACTTTAATAGCGTGCTATTCAGAGCGGACATAGAAGAGGGCTACAACGTTGAAATGTTCATTGGCAATGTAGACAACGATGAATCAAAAGAAGTTGTACTCTCAACGGGTGAAGTTTATGACATTCGATCAGGAGAGCGTCAGTGGTTCGAGCCTAAAGCTTTCCACTATTCTCTAACTGTCGAAGACCTAGATAATGACGGGATTGACGAAGTAATAGCCAGTTCTCAAAGCACTCAAGTAATCGTTTGGAATATTCAGAGCAACACTCAAATTGCTGTTTTAGAGAATGACAGCTGCTATGGCCCTGTTGCAGTGGCCAACCTTGATACTGATCCTGAAAAAGAAATTATGATTGGTAATTGTGGGTGGGGGTACATTAACGCTTTTGATTTATCTGACGGCTCGTATAACAAACGCTGGTATCTTAAAATGATCGGTAGCAGTGAAAAAGGGTTCGCAATCGGTGACGTGAACAATGATGGACAGGATGAAATGATATGGGGGGCAGGAACAGAATCGACGGCAGAAGATAAACTAGTCGTTGCAAGCCTAACCCCTGAGCTCAAAGTAACATGGTTTAGCAATGTACCTTCACAACTGACAAGACATGCTCCCGCGGGCTGGGCACAGATCAATCCGACCGAAGAAGCCGCAGTATTTGTCATCCCCACTATATGGGGCGGACAACGTTATGCACTAATGACTGAGCAAGGTAAAGTCAGCGTTAGCGATGAAATAACCAGCAATTTGACACGTCTCAATCTTGGCATTATCGGGGACAGTAACGGTGACGGACACGATGAGTTATTTTCACTTGGTGCAGATTTGCACGACACTCGCCTAGATATCATTAATTTAGACGGTGGCATAATACAAGAGTATGTTCAACGTGCTGACAGCGATGGTGATATAAGTACATTCGCGATAGCAGATCTGAACGGCGACTCAAACGATGATGTAATCTCGGTTAAGCAAGAAAAGTTGACGCTTTATGACGTATCAAATGACACTGTCATTGATACATGGACAGCAGAAAGACGTATTATCTCAGTTCTTGCGACCACAGATACACAGGGGAATCAGGTTATAGTTCTTTCCACATACGAACGTGTGCATTTTCTCTCATTATCATCAGGAGAACTATCACTGCGCGCGAGTAGCACTGAAGTTTACATGGGGAATTGCAATAAGTTGATCTCCGCACCCCGAACAGACGAAGTCACTTGTTTAGGCAATGGAAATTACGATCAAATTACTAAATTATCTCTGGACGGTAGTCCCCTATCATCAGTTGATATGGAGCAGTTCGAACTCATGGATGCAGTGCAGGCCCCTCACTCCAAAAATGTTTTTGCCTTAGTCGAAAGTAACCGTATTGATAGGCTTGCCACCGAAACCTATATTGTTGAAATAGATACTGATAACGGTACGTTGATTTGGCAGAGCAACGCAATTGCAGGCAAAGCGAGACTTGCAGGCTATGCGAGAAATGCAGGTAGTACAAATAAAAACGCCATTATATGGGGAAAGGTTGACACAGAATCACATTCATTATTGATTTCAACCGATGCTGGCATGATGATTACTCATTAATGATGAAGGCTAAGTGCTATTTAGCACTTAATCTATCTTCGCCCCTATCAACTGAGACTCTAGATGTGACAAATGGGGAGCTAGCTGGCAGCTCCCCAAACTTTATGCTTTCTCTGCCCATAAGGGCATTAATTAATGACAGAACTCATATTTGTCACATCGCACATTGGCCATGTTTGCGTTACTCCTTAAAACAATCTTTGTAGCTAATACTGCCAAGGGCTGACCTTAATCTAGTTAACGTGGTATTTGCTATTAGTGCGAATGTAGATAACCGCTGGGGTATCTGCTTTGTTTGCAATACTGTGGGTAAAATTCCCTTTTGATTCTAAATAGCTGCCTGCACTTAGCGCTTGAGCCTCGCTTTGCTCATTTGCGCTGTACTCAACCGCACCGGCTATGACGACGGCTCGAAACTCATTTGCGTTGGTGGTAATGTCACCGTTAAAACCTGCAGGTAATTTGATCATCGAACCATTCATGTCAGCAGTATTTCCCCACAGGTAAGTAGACTGCACACCATCAACATTAATCTGATTTAAATCGCTATCGGCTAACCACACCATATTATCTTTGTGTAGATTTAACGGGCGCTCGCCATTATCGAATTTTTCATTCGATCGCTTGACAAGGTAAGGCCCCGAGTCGATTTCAAGGTAAATTAGATTCGTATCAGCGTTCGCCGCTGTTGTGTGATTTTCACCTGCGGGCTGTGTCCAGAACGATCCAGCTGGCATCCACATTTTTTCAGCACTGGGGTCATCATTGTGCATTTGCCCTTCAATCACAATGCCGCGGTAGGTAATGTTGTGAATATGCGGTGGAGACTCAAACCCTTTATTAAAGCGAACTAGCATTCCCGTTGCGGTATCTGTGGTGCGATTGCCCCAAAGATCGGCTGCGCCCGGGCTTTTATCGCCGCGAAGTGGGTTAAGGTACCCCCATTTAATATCGCTCGCGGCTACGACTTTTGACGCAGGCTCGTCTGCAAAAGCAACTGGTGTTAAAAGCGCTGCAATTAACGCAGTGGTGAAGGCTATTGGGGCTACATTAGGTAATTTTATCATTGGGTTTTCTCCGTTAAGTTAGTATGGGTGCATGTTATGCTGAAAAATTCATTCGATAAACGGGCAAATCTCCAATACACTTTCGCGAAAACGTGGATAATAGCCAAAACACAGCATAGTAGTTCAATGCCGATACACAAGAGACCGAAATGAAAATTGCTGATTTACATGTATTACTAAAAGTCGCCGAGCTTCACTCTATTACCGCTGCGGCCAACCAATTAGATATGAGCTCATCAGCGGCCAGCGTGTCGCTTAAACGCGTTGAACAGGAACTGGGCGCGCAATTATTTGTACGAACCACACGGCAATTGCGCCTGACAACTGAAGGAGAACGCTATTTACCCCTTTGTCAGCAGGCGTTAGGTTTGTTGCAACAAGGTCAGGTATTAATTAACGAAGAGCAGCAATCAATCACAGGCGAAGTCCGTATGGCCGTTTCATCAGAAATGGGCCGAAATTTAATGCGTGTTTTGCTCAACAATATTATGCGTAAATACAACACGGTTACATTGCGCTTGCACGCAAGTGACAGTCGCGCCGATTTTTATCGTGACGGTGTTGATGTTGCCTTGCGCGCAATCACTAAAGATACAGCAAAAGATCTCAACTTATATGGTTTCAAGGTATGTAACATCCCCCATGTGCTCTGCGCTGCCCCCACCTATATTGCAAGGCATGGTGAGCCACAAACCCCTGACGACCTGCCCCATCATAATGCGCTCCTATACAAACTTTATGAAGTAGTACACGACGGTTGGGAGCTTTATCAACATGAGCAAAAATACAAAATTAAAATGAACAGTGACCGAGCCGTTAACGATGGGGATATTGTCAGGCGCTGGTGTGTTGACGGCGAAGGTATTGCCAAAAAATCAGCCATAGATGTGGCCCAAGATTTACTAGCAGGTCGGCTTAAGCGGCTCATGCCCGAGTATAAAATCCCGTTAACGGAAATGTGGTTAGTGTTGCCTAGCCGGCAGCTAATATCGCCTGCTATTCGTCTTATTCGTGATGAACTCAAACATCACATTAACGATTTAAGGGCACAGTTAATTGCCAATAAACTCTTAGACGAAGACGAATGGCCAAAAGCACAGGAAAGCTAAAGGCAGCTATAAAGTTGAAGTGAGAACTGGAGTGAGAATGAGAATTGGAGTGAGAGTTAAAAATACAAAGTCAGCGTTAGTTTTATATTAAGGTAACAGAAATAATGAAAAAGACGGCAGCGATGCCGTCTTTTAGACAAGCTCTGATCGAGAGCGTTATTTAACTGCGTCTTTGAATTTTCGCGGATACAATTCTTGATTTATCTCTCGCGCCGCTTCAACCATTTCTTTATAGGGTACATCTGCGTTGGTAACAAAGCCTACATTGTAATTCTCTCCGTCGTACGCACGGCCAGTAACGGGCGAATCTGTGTATTGGAACCAATGCGCCCCCACCATATAAGGGTTGTCTATTACTTTACGCATGTAAGCTTGATACCCTCTTGCGCGATCTTTTTGGTCAGAAGAGTGAATTAACCCCGGGTGGTACAGTCCCGTATCCATCGCACCAAAGTGGTATTCCCCAATAATGCTCGGCATATCTATCTGTGGAAGAATATCCCAAGTTGAGTCATGCATACCTTCTCGATAGTAGTTATAACTCATCACATCCACGTATTTTTTAGCTGCACGAACCCCTTCAGGGTTGATGCTCCAAGCGGCCATTCGCACACCCATGTATAAGTGATTTGGCATAACTTCTCTTAATGCGCTATTGACCACCTCAAAATATTGGCTGGTGTAGGTTTCAAGAATAACCGACATATCTTCAATCATGGCATCGTTGATTTGCTCTACATCAAATTTTTTGGCGAACGAATCCCAAGAAGGAATATTGGTTTTCCATGCACGATTAAGCGTTGCAATATCTCCATATTTATCTTGCAGCAACTTAGTAAACTCAGCTTTAGCTGGGCTTTGGCTCGCATCCATTTTAAAGTTTTGAATAGGGATACGATAATGGCTTTCTATACTCGCTGGATTACCCCAGCTTTTTTCATTATCAATAAACACGCCTATACACCACGGATTGTTTTTGACCTCGTCGGCAATGACTTGCGTCGTGACTTTCGCGCGTCGGGCAAACTCTGGATCGTAAGGGTCCGGCATCGGCGACCAACCATGTCCATCGGCGGTAACAGTTTTGAAATCCCCAATAATCCAACCATTGGCAAAATAGGGAAACTGGTTTTTATGATAAAATTCTGGGTCCACCCAATTTCCAAATGATGTCATTCCCCAGCTGCGCATGCGTTTAATGGTCACATCTTCCCAGTCATCAATGAACGACTCTGGATAACGTTCTCCGTAGCGACGCTCTAAATTAGCCTGATAAAAGCTAAAGGTTTCACCATGCGCTAAAGGGCCTTTATGCGTACTTCTTCTATATGAATAATGATTGGCTAATTCATCGTCATAATCTGGTAGCCAATTGAACATATTGTGTCGTAATTCAGATGAGATATAGCGCGTCTTTTGCGCTTTTGCAGAAACAGGCCGTATTCCCAAAGAGTCTTCCGGGGTAACATCTTCAGGGTCAATATAGCGTACCTGATCGTCTTTGAAGTCGACCCCTGTTAATGTTGTAGTGTTAGCAATACGAATATTGGCAATACCCGATGAGAAGAACAAATATCCTTCAGGGTCAACTAAAGACCAAACGCCGTTAACCTTTTCTGTTCTAAAAAATCCTGTGGCTTCTAATTTTGGGCCGTTCTTCCAGCCGCCGTATTTAGAACGGTCCGCTAATACCGGGTTAGCCGCTAAATCAGCTAGCTCTTCTTCGGCAAGTTGTTTCAAATGGCTGTCAGATTTCACTTTATCTTTGAAATTAGATTTTGCAGGTTGACCAAATGCGTCCACTAACCCCACTAAATACTGGGGGTCGATGGCCGGATTACTTCTTGCTCTTACATTGTCCAAGATGACTTGCTTGTCTTGAATATTCGATGAAATGTAAAAGCTCACTTCTTTTATTTCACTAGTATCTAAGAGCTTATTACCGGTCATATATGGCATTCTAAATTCATCCGACGACCAAGCCGGTGGATCGGCTCGTAAACCACTGTCTAAGGAAATTTGTGGGCCGCTCAAATCAGCATAGTAGGTGGCACTGCTATGAGCTGGGATCGAGATACTTCTGGTTTGCATTTGGTGCGTATCATTCACCCGAAGATATAAATGAACCGACACATCGCTTGTGTTTGTGGCATCAAAAGCGAGGTTCATATCGCCCAATAAAGAGAAATCCCAAGGTTTGGCTGGTTGAAGAGATAACGTTGAATACTCTGAGCTTGAGTCGAATGTTAGCTCAATCGCCTGATTGCCACTGGTGATGCCTGCGGATTTCGTTATTTGAGCTTGAATATGATCCCGTTGGATCCAGCTAGGCAACGCAGCCTCTTCAAAATCAGCTAACATCACTAGTTCATTATTTTGTTGATTCGAAGCAGACGGTTTAGCGCTATTCGAGGAAACGTCATTGTTACATGCACTTAACCCTGCAGTAAGAAGCGACAGTAACAGTCCGTGAGATAGTTTTGACATCGGCGAACACCATTGTTTATTGTTAACAAGATTCAATAATATATTATTTATATGTAAAAAACATTATTTAAATAAGAATTAAATTTTGTTTCCGTCGTATTCTGTCTTTGTATCTTTCGCGCTTTAGTTATCGTTAGCATTGGCAAAATTCGGCGCGCATAGCTGCTCGTAAAACAGCTACACGGAACATAGCCAATGCGCACCTTTACCTACGTTTTGCTAAGATGTTGATAGGCTTGACTGCCTGTCGTCATTTAACCGTTAAGTGCAATGATGCTGCTTTTACCCCTGAACTACTGGCCGTCACTGTAACTTCGCCTGGCGTTAGCGTTGATTGCAACATCAAAAGCGCACGCCCTTTTGCCGTGGTCACTTGTTCGGCCCGGTAAGGTTGCAAACTGTCTGGTGCGCCGTTATCCACACCTAGTACTGTCACAGGGCCGGTAATATCAAACTGTATAGTTTGCTCATCTAGAACAACTGGTCTGCCTTGGTTGTCTTGCAACTGCAATTCAATATGTGCAACCCCATAGCCATCTGCGGGTAATACTTGGCGATCCGCGTGTAGGTTTATTTGACTGGCATTTGCGGCAGTTTGCAGCTGATCTTGCGTTTGGCAGGTTCCTAGGCCTTTCGCCTGCACCCTGCCCTGTGTATACGGCACTGCCCATTTCATAATTCGATCAGGAAAATCAGCAAGCTGTTTAACCCCTTTTGATTGACCATTTACCAACAGCTCTACTTCAGCACAATTGGTGTACACCTCAATGGCGACAAGCGTATCCTTGTTATAATTCCAGTGGTGATTAACGTCGTGCCAGCCCCATACATATTGTTGCCAGGCATCTTTCTTCTTCTCTACTACATCGCCGTTATCGTCCAATTTATAGGGTGACAATGGCATTGTTTGGGTGGTTAAGTACAGGTGAGGCGTCTCATTCCATAGGCTTTTAAATAAATGATATGCGGGCTTATCAAAGCCTGCTAGGTCCAACAAACCTGTGGCGCTCGACTTCTTAGGCCATTGGTTATGTGCCTCCCCAAGGTAATCAATACCTGTCCATAAAAACGTACCGCCGATAAAATCACGTTCCATTACCGCTTTCCATTCATGCCATTGGGGAACGTTTTCTGTGCCCATAATCATTTTGTCAGGGTAACGCTCATGCCCATAATCGTATATCACACGCCGATAACTATACCCAATCACATCAAGCGCATCTGCGTAGCCGGAAATATGGCTCACGGAAGGTAAAATTAAATTGGCGGTCACCGGACGTGACGTGTCTAACGCTTTGACCCACTCAGACAATTTTTTAGCCGTTTTGGCCAGTACATGTTCCCCCTCAGGGCTTTGATGGAAGCGGCGGGTTATTTCTTCTGTCGTGATAAACGGCGGGTTAAAAAAGTAATTTCCCCCTGCATTCATATCAAAATAACCCGTAGCCGCTGCATAACGTGGATAGGTCCATTCAATTTCATTGCCAATGCTCCACATGATCACCGATGGGTGATTACGATCACGGGTGACTGCTGCAGTTAAGTCTTGCTTCGCGTCTCGGGCAAAAATATCGGCATAACCTCGGCTAATATCATCTGAATGACGTTCTTGTTGATTCAAGCGTTTGTCTTTGGGATTGTCCCACTCGTCAAATATTTCTACTTGTACCATCAAGCCCAGCTCGTCACACAAATCTAAAAACGCTTGTGAAGAAGGGTTATGTGCTACGCGTATTGCGTTGACCCCAGCCTCCTTTAATTTTAGTAAACGACGACGCCAAACATCATCCGGTACAGCGCTACCTACCAACCCAGCGTCGTGATGCAAATTCACCCCTTTTATTTTTAATGAGCGGCCATTAAGAAAGAAGCCTTTATCAGCATCGAAACGCAGTTCTCGTATACCAAAAGGAGTACGATATTCATCGATAACACGGTCGTTTTGTAAAATCCGACTGACCACAGTGTACTGATACGGGTTATTGATATCCCAACGAATGGGCCGCGCAATGTTCATCTCTTGGTTAGCGGTTAGCGTACTGTTGGCCGCGAGTTGATGCACTTGCTCGTGCTTAGCAACTACCTGCTGCTGAGCATTTTCAATATACGATTGCACGGTGAACTGGGCCGATTGTGCTTGAGCGTTGGCGATTTTGGTGGCCAGCACTACGTGTGCGTTGCTATCTGTGATGCTGGGTGTGAGCACATAGGAGCCCCAAATAGGAATGTGCAGCGCGCCTGTGGTAATAAACTCAACGTTTCGGTAAATGCCTGAGCCTGTGTACCAACGACTGTCAATATACCGAGAATGATTGACCCTGACAGCGATCACGTTGTCTTCACCTTCTGGTGCTAATTCATCGGTAACATCGTAGTAAAATGGCGTGTAACCGTATTCTTGAGCGCCTATTTTTTGTCCGTTTAGGTAAACGTCTGAACGGTTATACACGCCATCGAAGTATACGAAGTGTCGCTGCTGCGCTTTAGGCTGATCTGATGAGTTGCTCGGGGTAGTAAAGTGCTTGCGATACCAGCCTACTCCACCAGGTAAGTAGCCTGTAGCGCCGTCACCCTTTTGCTTATCAAAGGCGAGTTCTACGCTCCAATCGTGAGGAAGGTCAAGCGTTCGCCATGCACTGTCGTCAAAATTTGTGTTGCTATATTGCGTGTTATCACTAAGGGAAAATAGCCAATCGCGATTGAAATCACGCGCCACCCGCTGGTGATCTTGGCTGTGCTTGTTCACCGCGATAGAGAGCGCCTTATCATCAACCGGCACACTTTGATTTGATGAGCTCTGGTGAGGCGCGCAGCCCAATATAAAAAGTGAAACTAGTGTAATTAAAAATATCTTAATACGCCCTGTAACAACAAAATCCATTACATTTAACCCTTATCACATTCGTAAATGAATAAGGTACATTATTGAAATATTGTTAACAACACTTTGTCAATAATACTTTGTTAACAATATTAAGTTGCGATAATCCTATTTAGTTTAATAACTAGCAGGCTAACGAAAATCCGTTTGTATGTTGAACAGCTGCGCCCAACGCTAGGCAGAATATTGCATACGTAGAAACTCATCAAAGCTGTGGTGCTCATGCGCTTCTATTTGGTCTTGCTGAATTAACGACTCCACCGCAGCTAAGTGAAATTCTGCTTCCAAGTCGTTGTCGTTATCTTGAGCGAGAAAATATTGCTGATGCCGCTTGGCCTTTGTCAGCATTGACGCTACGAACTCTTCCCCCTCTTGGGTTTCTTGCATGAGCTTGGCTGATGGCGTTAATGCGCTGTTGTCAACTTTACTCATCTGAGCATCTAGAGCGTATTGGTAGCTGTGCGCGGTAACGGCCGGGTTCATGCTGTTTTGATGGGCGCTATCAAGCTGTGCAGCAAAAGGTTTCATTTCAGCCAATAGTTGCTTTGCAACAAGCTTCAAGCCTAACGACTGGCCGTTTTTCAATAGCTGCAGAGCAGGGTTACGCCCCTCTAGTGCTACTCGCTGCTGATTATGTTTGATTTCAGCGCACTCCTCACTGGATAACACCGGGCTATCAGCCATCAAGCAATACAGCAAAAAGGTGTCTAAAAAGCGAATTTGTTCGGCATCAATCCCCACTGGTAGCAATGGGTTGGTATCGAGTATTCGCACTTCAATGTATTCAACCCCTCTATTCTTGAGCGCTTGACTAGGCGTTTCAGTGCCTTTTGTTACTCGTTTTGGGCGAATTTCGCTGTAGTATTCATTCTCAATTTGCAGAATATTGCTATTTAGTTGACGGTAGCGACCGTTCACCTTTATGCCAATCTGTTCGTAGCCTGGGTAGCGGGTTTCAATGGCGCGATTCAGGTCATGAAGGTAACTGGGTAAATCATCATAGCGAATGTGCAAATCACGCTGAGCTTTACTTTGGTACCCCAAATCACTCATTCGCAGCGAGGTGGCATAAGGTAGCCCCAAGCTGTTGTTATAACGTGCTAAGTTGTGAGCGTCTTGTGCGGTTTTCTCAAGAAAGCTTTTATCTAAGCTTGGCGACGCACCAAATAGGTAAATAAGTAACCACCCGTGGCGGCGAAAATTACGAATAAGATCAAAGTAGCGGTTTGATTTAAAGGTGGCCAAATCCCCTCTATCCCCGCAGCTTTTCTGATGCTCAACCCAAAACGCGTCAGGCATAGAAAAGTTGTAATGAATGCCCGCAATGGATTGCATAGTCCGTCCGTAACGATTCCCTAGCCCTTGACGGTAAGCATGTTTCATTTGCCCGATATTGGAGTTGCCATACTGGGCAATAGGAATACTCTCATCCCCTGATAATCGACACGGCATGCTGGCGGGCCATAGGTATTCATCATCAAGCTGACGCACAGTGAATGCATGTAAACTGCTTAAGTAATCTATGCAGCCTTCCACGTTCTGAAATACCGGCGTGATAAATTCAAGCAAGGCCTCTGAGTAATCCGTGGTAATACAAGGGTGCGTTAGGGGGGAACCTAACGCTTTAGGATGCTTTGACTGTGCAATGGTTGCGCTGGGCGTGACTCTCAACCCTTCTTTTTCGATTCCACGTTGTATTTGCGTAAGCAAAGAGAGGTTTTCTGGCGCTAGTAGGCACTGCAAACGAGAGTGAGACAAATCAGTCAAAACATTCTTCCATCTGTATGAATTAATCAAAAACGGCAAAAATAAGTAAGCAGGTAAACTTGTGTAAAGGTAAGCGCAAGCGCTCACCTTCTTTGGTACTGAACCAACAAGGATAACTGCGAGAGAATTGGCTTTGGGCTTACGCCTTGTTCAAATGCTCAGCGTGAAAGCGTAAATGTCCTTCGATAAAACTACTGATAAAGTAGTAACTGTGATCGTAGCCTTCATGCAAATTCAGCGCTAAGGGATAGCCGCTAGTATTTGCAGCACTTTGCAACGCTTCGGGCTTCAACTGCTCAGTTAGGAAATCATCAGACGCCCCTTGGTCAACCAAAGCAGGTACAAACTGAGTGGCTGCGCGCATGAGCTCACTAGCATCGTATTCACGCCATGTCGCTCTGTCTTTACCCAAATAAGCGCTAAACGCTTTTTCACCCCAAGGGCAGTTCAGTGGATTGCTGATCGGGCTAAATGCCGACACAGACGTGTAACGATCAGGGTTACGCATTGCAATAGTAAGCGCTCCGTGGCCCCCCATTGAATGACCGGAAATGGCACGTTTATCCGATACGGGAAATGTCGCTTCAATTAGCTGTGGCAACTCATTTACCACATAATCATACATTTGGTAATGGCGATCCCAAGGGGCCTGAGTCGCATTCACGTAAAAACCTGCACCTTTGCCTAAGTCATAGCCTTCGTCGTCTGCTACGTCGTCTCCGCGAGGGCTGGTATCAGGGGCGACAATCGCGATGCCTAGTTCAGCCGCAATGCGCTGTGCACCGGCTTTTTGCATGAAGTTTTCATCGGTGCAGGTCAAGCCTGACAACCAGTACAAAACGGGTACTTTACTACCGCTTGAGATTTGCGGCGGTAAATAAATCGCGAAGCGCATAGTGCAATTAAGCGTTTTTGATTGGTGACTATATTGTTTATGCCAACCAGCAAAACTTTTGTTTACAGAGAGATTTTCAATTGTCATATGCTCACCTAAAACTCATCTAGAAGCCGTTATGGCTTTATCGTTCTATCGTTAAAACAGCGAAAAGAATGACTGCTTGCCCAAGGGCAAACAGTCATAGAGAAGATGTACGTTTAGAAGTGAATAACGCTGCGAATACTTTCACCTTTGTGCATCAACTCGAATGATTCGTTGATGTCTTCAAGGCCCATAGTATGCGTAATGAAATCACTTAGTTTGAATTCACCTTGTAGGTAACGCTCTACGTAATCTGGCAATTCAGAGCGACCTTTCACCCCACCAAATGCCGAACCACGCCATACGCGGCCTGTGACTAATTGGAACGGACGTGTTGCTATTTCTTGACCCGCACCGGCCACACCGATGATCACAGACTCGCCCCAACCTTTGTGGCAACATTCAAGCGCTGAACGCATTAGGTTAACGTTACCGATACACTCAAATGAGTAATCAACGCCGCCATCGGTAAGCTCAACAATGACATCTTGAATAGGCTTGTCGTAGTCTTTGGGGTTGATAAAGTCAGTTGCACCCAATTTTTTCGCTAATTCGAATTTACTTTCGTTAATGTCGATTGCAATAATGCGACTGGCTTTCGCCATGGTTGCCCCAATCACGGCAGATAAACCAATGCCACCTAAACCGAAGATGGCCACAGTGGCGCCTTCTTCTACTTTGGCGGTATTCATCACTGCGCCCATGCCTGTGGTCACACCACAGCCAAGTAAGCACACCTCTTCTAACGGTGCTTCTTTGTTTACTTTTGCTAATGAAATTTCAGGTAAAACCGTATATTCAGAAAACGTTGAGCAACCCATGTAGTGAAAAATAGGCTGACCGTCTTTGTAGAAACGTGTGGTGCCGTCTGGCATCAAGCCTTTACCTTGGGTTTCACGGATTTTCTGGCACAGGTTCGTTTTACCAGACAAACAGAACTTACATTCGCCGCACTCAGGGGTATAAAGCGGAATAACGTGATCGCCAACCGATACACTGGTTACACCTTCGCCTACTTGCTCAACAATACCACCACCTTCGTGGCCTAAAATAACAGGGAAAATGCCTTCAGGATCTTCACCAGACAAGGTAAATGCATCTGTGTGACACACACCAGAGGCAATCACTTTAATTAATACTTCGCCTTTACGCGGTAGCATCACGTCTACTTCTTCGATAGACAATGGCTGCTTAGGTCCCCAAGCAATGGCGGCTTTAGATTTAATAAATTGATCTGTCATTATGATCCTCACTTTTAGTTAATTAACTCGTTACGTTATTTGTGCTTAATTACATATATTTAAATTGCAAAACCTTGGCTATTTCAGCGACGTTCGTATCCTTTTACACAGCGGATTTAAACCGCAAACAAGGCCGAATAGCTTCGAAAAATACCTGACCGCAATTACGCTTAATGGCTATGGCCTTGCGACAAATTGATCATCGCCACTCCAATGGCGACAAAGGCCATACCAAACCAAGTAGTTAAGTCTAGGTGTTGGCGGTAAATAACCGTCGACAATAACGTTACGGTCACTATCGCTAAGCCCGCCCACAGTGCATGCACTATGCCGATGGGCATGCCTTTCATTGCTTGTCCTAAAAAGACAAAAGCGGCCAAATGCCCCATTAACACCAAGGCGCTAGGGATAACTTTGGTAAAGCCATTCGTCTCTTTTAACGCCACGTGAGACATAGCTTCTGCAACCACACCTAGTATTAAAAATAACCAACTCATGTTTGTTTCCCATATTGTGCTTGAACGCGCTGCGTTATCGATGCAGAGCATTATATTTATTTCCTGTGAAATGATAATATACTGTTTATGCAAATTACTTTTACTCACAGGTAACAATAATGCAATGGGAAGGGATCAACGAATTCGTTTACGTGGCTGAAACTGAAAGTTTTACTCAAGCATCAAAAAACTTGGCGATTTCTACCGCCCAAGTCAGTCGCCAAATTAGCGCACTGGAAACTCGGCTGAATGTGAAACTGTTTTATCGCACCACGCGCAAAGTGTCCTTGACCGAAGAAGGCCGCCTTTTTTATCAACATTGTCGTAGCGTGCTTGACGGCCTTGAAGCTGCAGAACGGGCTATCACCAATTTACAATCTAAGCCCCAAGGTACGATCCGCCTCACCGCCCCCGTGACCTATGGTGAGCAACAAATTCTGCCCTTAGTGAATGATTTTATGCTGCTTTATCCTGACGTAGAGGTGTCGGCATATTTAAGTAACCAGAAAATAGACTTAGTAGAGCAAGGGTACGATCTGGCCATTCGCTTAGGTAAATTAAGCGACTCATCTATGATGGCGAAAAAGCTTGCAACTCGCACCAACTCAGTTTGTGCCTCTCCTGAGTATTTGGCCAAATACGGCTTTCCTCACTCTTTATCTGAGCTAAATAAACACAGTTGTTTGCTGGGCACATTGGATTACTGGCACTTTCGAGACGAGAACAAAGAGCGAAATATCCGCGTGAAAGGCAGGCTAAGGTACAACAGTGGGTTTAGCTTGGTTGATGCCGCGCTCAAAGGGTTAGGCATAGTGCAACTGCCAGATTATTACGTACAAGAACACATCGAAAGTGGCGCATTAGTGAGCCTGCTTGATAACTACCGTGAATCTGAAGAAGGTATTTGGGCGATATATCCGCGCAACCGGCATTTATCGCCCAAAATTCGTTCGCTAGTTGATTACTTAGCTGAGCATTTGGTTTAGGCGCTGTATTTTGCACGCGGCGCGCTTTGGTGCTAGCGTCAATATAAGAGCAAACGATAAGGAGAACACCATGGAGCTCGGCGCATTTTCACTTAGTTTAGCGGTCAAAGATATTCAGGCATCAAAAGACTTCTACCAGAAGTTTGGCTTTACAGTAGTAGGGGGCGATCAGCAACAAGGTTGGCTGATCATGAGAAATAGCAGCCAGACCATTGGTTTGTTTCAAGGTATGTTTGAAAAAAACATGCTGACATTCAATCCAGGTTGGGACAACCAGGGTAATCCCACACAAACCTTCACTGATGTGCGAAGCATTCAGCACGCATTAAAAGAACAAGGCGTTGATTTTATAAGTGAAGTTGATGAAAACACTAGCGGCCCAGGCAGTTTCATGGTGATGGATCCTGACGGTAACCCGATTTTGGTCGATCAGCACAGATAAAAGAACATGCAGATTATGCTGATAATTCCTTGAAAAATATAGAAACACAACCCATTGGACTTTACAGATCACATTGAAAATACTTGCACGACTAGGATGAATTCGTAGCCGTGCAAAATTGGATACATCCTTGGGTCTGTTAACGACGAATCTTTTCAAAAATCAACAATAGTGAGCAACAATGAAAAGCAAACTGATAAAAATTGCCATATGGACAGCTGTGGTCATTCTACTTCTGAGTTTATTATGGCTACCCACACTTTGGCTGTTTGTCATTCTTATCCCTATCGTTGCACTGGGTTATTACGACTACCATCAAACTCGGCACAGTATCTTACGTAACTTCCCGGTGATCGGACATGGCCGCTGGATTATGGAGCGTATTCGCCCATTTGTACGTCAGTATTTCTTCGAATCCGAAACCGATGGTACTCCCATTCCACGCATGTTCCGCTCACTGATATATCAGCGTGCCAAAGCCAGTTTAGACTCAAACCCCTATGGTACGAAATTCGATACCCAAAGAGTAGGTTATGAATGGATTGGTCATTCGATGGCAGCCAAACATCATGACAGTAAACACCCCGCCCCTCGCATTACCGTGGGCGGCCCAGATTGCACTCAGCCCTACGAAGCCAGTTTTTTTAATATTTCAGCGATGAGCTTTGGCGCCCTAAGTGATAACGCTATTCGCGCGCTGAATAAAGGCGCTGCTATCGGTGGTTTTTATCATAATTCCGGTGAAGGCGGCGTCAGCGATTACCACTTAGAAAACGGTGGTGATATTGTTTGGCAAATTGGCACTGGCTATTTTGGTTGTCGTGATAAAGAGGGTAATTTTGCCCCAGAGGCATTTCAAAAAGTTGCCCAAAAAGACGTGGTCAAGATGATCGAAATCAAACTTAGCCAAGGCGCTAAACCGGGTCATGGCGGCTTATTACCTGCTGATAAAAATACTAACGAGATTGCCAGAATTCGGCTTGTTGAACCCGGCACACAAGTCGATTCGCCGCCGTCGCATAGCGCTTTTGATACTCCTATTGAAATGATGCACTTTGTTAAGCAACTACGGGAGCTATCTGGCGGCAAACCAGTAGGCTTTAAACTGTGCATTGGTCGTGCAAGCGAGTTTGTTGCTGTGTGTAAAGCCATGGTTGAAACCGGTATCAAGCCTGATTTTATCACCGTTGATGGCGGTGAAGGTGGCACAGGCGCCGCTCCACTAGAGTTTTCAAACTCTGTGGGTATGCCTCTTCGTGAAGCTCTTTCCTTTGTGTGCGATATACTGGTTGGTTTTGATCTTAAAAAAGACATTCGAGTAATCGCCAGCGGTAAAACCTTCAGCGGCTTCCATTTAGTGAAGAACCTCGCGCTAGGCGCAGATATGTGTAATAGCGCCAGAGGCATGATGATAGCGTTAGGGTGCGTGCAAACATTAGAATGTAACACCAACAAATGCCCTACTGGAGTGGCTACTCAAGATCCAAAATTAGCCAGAGGTTTAGTGGTGCCAGATAAAGCCGAACGGGTGGCACGCTACCACAAGGCAACGGTGAATTCAGCACTAGAAATTATCGCCTCGGCTGGCCTGCGCAGCACAGAAGATCTTAACCGCTCGCATATTTTCCGCCGTGTCAGTCAAACCGAAGTACGCCGTTTTGACGAGATATACCAAAGCCCCACACCCGGCAGCTTTTTTGATGACGAAAAACCCACTAAGTTCGCCCAAGCGCTTGAAGAGTCATGCCCAGACAGTTTTTATCCAAAACACTATATGGCTGAAACGAATGAGGGCTTAAAAGAAGTGAGCTAATCTTCAATGGCTCTAACACGAAGCTATTATTAAACCATCAAAGGCGCTTAGGTTTACCTAAAGCGCCTTTTTTGTGGGCATAACGACATTGGCGAAAATAAGCCCTGCAATCAGCGACATGAAAATCAAGAAGGTTTCTTGCCCTATATGTTCGGCCTGCACAAAATCCTGACCAGATACAAAAGAATTCAAGCCGATATAGGTTTTTGAGCCGGGCACGAGAACAATTAAGCCTTGCATACTCACCAGTGATGCAGGTGCATGAGCAATTCGGGTGAATAAATTAGCGTAAATACCAAGGGCAAAAGCGCCAACGAAGGTACTCAAGCCTTGATCAATATAACTTGCACTCCATACTGTCGCGCCATAAGCAATAAAGCCTGACAGTAACGCCCAAGGGATGTGCTTAAATCGTGTTCTGAATATAACCACCAACGCCAAGCACAACATTAAAATAGCAAACCAGCGCGACCATTCTGGTAAAGAGGTTGCCACCTGAGACTCGTTTGGGCCGAATAAACCAAAGCCGATACTGATCCCCAAAAACGCGCCGAAGTACAATTTAAACAACTGCATCACGGCGTCCATGACGCGCGCGGTGCCGGAAACCAAATTGCGCGTCGATAATTCGGCTAAGCCCATAGTTAAGGCTAACCCAGGTACAAGAATGATTACCGATGAAAGCACCACCAGCGGAATATTGATCCCATGATCAAAGTAAAAACTAATCGCACAGGCAATAAGGCCTGCCACTAATGAAGCCGCAGGCTCTAACATGAGCGTGACCCGGCGAGATATTTGTGACCATAGCACTAAAAAGTACACCACGAGGCCAATCAAGGAGGTCCACAATATTTCTTGCCAACTCGCCCCCATCAACATGGCAAATGCCCCGGTGGCACCGCAAAACCCTAACCCTGTTAAGACCTTGCCATAAGGGCTTGGCATTTGGTTAATCACATCAAGTTGATGGTCAGCTTCTTCTAGCCCAACCTCACCTGCGAGCAATCGCGTCGCCAATTCATCAGTTCGCGATAGCGCATTCATGTCGTAGTCGCCCGGTTGCACGCGCACTGAATGGTTGTACTCGTCTTCTCGTCTGTCGCTCCAGATCACGAAGGTCAAAGCAGTAGGCGTTGCGATAAACGAAGCACGTACGCCAAGGTAGGTAGCTAATTCCGTTAAATAGGCTTCTAAGCGAAATGCAGGTGTACCGTACTTGTGCAACATAATGCCCAGTTTCACGATAAATTTTCGAATTTGAATAAACTCTGCAGTGTTCACTTAGCGCCCTCCTTTTGATATTTGATAAAATAATGTAAACGACATTGAACCAAAGACCTTGAATTCTCGGCTCAGACTAAATTTTCGCGGATTCTAGTGACAATACCGCTGTTTAACAACGCACATTTTTTACTCAGTCGCATTAGCTAAACTAATCCAACTGTGTGAACTGCTGCATAGAGTGTATCGATTGTTTGCCACCTATTGCTGCACTTCAACAGAATAATGAAACTAGCTGGTTGAATTTAGCCAAATAAGCATCAGCTCTATTGTTAATGAGCAGTTTATGACGCAGTCATCAATTTCACATCACGAGGAGAAAGTAACATGGCGAAAGAAAAAGTCGTACTCATTACCGGTGCTTCCAGCGGTATTGGGGCAATGACCGCGAAGATCCTAGTGCAGAATGGCCACAAAGTGATATTAACGGCCAGAAGAAAGGAAAAATTAGACGAATTGGTAGATTATTTGGGAGAAGATCACGCCGTAGCAGCCCAAGCAGATGCCACCCAAATTGATGAACTGACGCAAGTTGTGCAAGTAGGGCTTAAAAAGTTTGGCCGCTTAGACGTCGCATTTGCCAATGCAGGTATGGGAGTTTCCAGTGCTGGTGTCGAAAAAGGTGAGCCTGAACAGTGGGATAAAATGATCCAAATAAACATAAATGCCCTTCTTTACACCGCTAAAGTGACTTTACCCTATCTGCGCGAATCTGTTGGTCAGTTTATCATCACCAGTTCAGCTGCCGGACGTCGACCTATCAAAGGCTCAGTTTACGGTGCAACCAAATGGTTCGCTTATGGGTTTGGTCAAAACCTAGTAGAAGAAATGGAAGAATGGGGCGGGCGCTGCACGACGATCGCTCCTGGTATGGTTAACACCCCTTTCTTTGATGAAGCTAAGCCAGATAAGCTCTCTCCTGTGGACGTAGCTGATGCAGTACTGTTTGCTGTTGAAGCAGATCAACGAAATAGCGTACGGGAAATATTTTTAATGCCTACGAATTAATGTAGGCTTAAAACAGGTTAATAAACAACCACCTGTGACGGGGCATTCACCCATTTAATGCGTCAATGTGATTATGTATTTTTCAGTTAGGAGGAAGCATGAAACACTCGGTTAAAATAATGGTAACTATGGGATTAACAACTATGGGATTAGCCTCGTTAGGCAGTGCTAATCGCGCATTTGCACAACCGCTTCCTGAGGGAGCAGGTAAACAGCTGGTTGAAGCCCATTGTAGCTCCTGTCACGCCACCAACCGTATTTCATCTAGCCTAGGTTATAGTCAATCGGATTGGCAGGCTTTAATTGCCACCATGCTCGATTTAAGCGACAACCCAAATCAGGCGAAGATAACAGGGTATTTAGCCGAGCACTTCCCTCCTTCAACGCAACGCAATCCCAAACTGCCCCAAGGAGAGATCACAGTTGACTTTAAAGAGTGGGCAGTGCCAACACTAGGGCAACGCTCCCGTGACCCAATAGAAGCCCCCGACGGGTCTATTTGGTGGGCTGGCCAGTGGGGTAATATTATCGGCAGAATTGATCCCCAAACAGGTGATATGCGCGAATATACCTTGCCAGCAGGGGCGAAGCCTCACTCAGTGACTCACGATAGCCAAGGCAATATTTGGTATACAGGCAATAAGAACGGCACAGTTGGCATGCTCAATCCTGAGACAGGTAAGATCACTGAGCACAAGATGCCAGACCCTAACGCGAAAGATCCACATACCGCTATATTTGATAGCGAAGGCGTACTCTGGTTCACCTTGCAGCACAGCAATATGATTGGGCGACTAGACCCGAAGACAGAGAAAATAAAATTAGTCACAATGCCGACAAAAAACGCTCGGCCGTATGGCATTAAAATCGATAAAAATGGCACGCCTTGGGTGGCGTGTAATGGCAGTAATTGTTTGGTCAAAGTTGATCCAAACTCTATGACGCTACGTGAGTACCCACTTCCTGATAACAACACCACCGTTAGACGCCTAGATATTGCTGACGACGGCATGATTTGGTATGTCAACTCGGGGCGAGGTCGCTTAGGGCGTTTTAATCCGCAAACAGGCGAGGTGAAAGAATGGCCCTCACCCAGCGGGGCGAGCTCCCATCCTTACGCAATTGCTGTCATAGGCGATGCTGTTTGGTATAACGAGTCGGGCATGCGCCCTGACGCTCTGGTGCGCTTTGACCGTAAAACAGAAGCTTTTCAGAGTTGGCCTATTCCTACAGGTACAGGCGACGAACGTATCTATTCAGGCATAGTCCGCCATATGCGCCCTACCCGAGACGGAAACTTGCTGATACACCAAAGTGCCACCAACCGAATCATTTTAGTCACTCCACAAAGTCACTAAGATAGTGGCGTTGTGGGCACAGAGCTGTACGTAAAAACCACAGTTCTTAAGACCTACTCTGTAGTGGAAGGATCTTGAAAGGTAATGTCTTAAAGGGCAAGTCTTGAAAGAGCACACTTAAAAAGAACGGGGGCTGAAAACCTTAAAATGTAGAGCCCTCAGCATCTTAAAGACGATTGTGCTGATCGCTGCTTGGCGTAAAGAGTGCTCGGCGTAAAAAGTGCGCGGCGCAAAGAGCTCAGCGCTTATAAGACACGCACGTTGCCCTAAAGTGTTACCATTTAGCTACTTTCGTCTTAAAAATCAATGTCATATATTTTTACATTTAGATAATAGCGCGAGCATTTCTCGTGCACTGGCTTCTATAACATATTGAACTTATGCATAAAAACATTACCTGGATTGAAAAATGCATTGACTATTATGCAAACAATTTACGGATGATGTTGTGCCCTATTTCCTTGATGTAAACGGTCATATATCAATAAATTTATTTTTTGATCATACAAATTTATATCGAGACTAAAATAGGAGCGTTTTATGTCACACAGATTAATGTTAACACTCATAACAAGCGTTATTTTCTTCGCTGACAGTGTGAAGGATGTCAGCGCAACTTTACTGACAGATGCAGATGGGCTCAACGTAGGATTATTTGAAGACGGGTTAACTAACAATGAATTTGGGTCTGTTGGTTCAGGATTTGATGCAAACAATTTAGCGACAGGGTATATACCAGGAGTAACATTTGGGCCTGTACTACCGGCCGGAATTTCTGACAGTACCCAACTCGAAGCCTCATTTTTTGATAGCTCAATCGTCATTCGCCAGTTTTTGAATAGTTCAGGAAATGGTCCAGGCGGTTTATTCTCAATTACCAATGGTTGGAATATGATCATTGAGGATATTGAGTGGCCTGATGGCAGCGAAGTAATTGGTGCTAGCATTAGCGATAGTACTTTTTTGTCTGATTTTTCAATTGATTTCACTGCCAGTAGCGTTAGCTTACTTTATGCGGGTAATGACACAATCGAGTTTGATTCATCGCTGTTTGCCACACTTAATATCGATGTTGCACCACCAACGGTAGACGCGTCAGCACCATCCGCTTGGTTGCTGTTGCTATTAGGTGGGTATGTTGCATTCCGTATGCGAAACGCAAACCAAAAGATCAATACCCGGTCAAATACAACCCCAAGCTAACCGCCTAGACGCGAAACGCTATCGCCCGCCTTGCGGGCTTTTCAAAAAACGCTGAATGCCTTGCTAGATGGTCTCTCGGGCGCAGATACTGAGTATTCCCCGCTTATTCTTTAACACTTATCCTTTCAGCCATATTCCAGTAAACTCGAACTCTTCTTTGCATATGCGCTTTTGCTGTTGCTCGTCTACTCGCGGATCTTTGTTCTCAATCCCTTTTCCTCTGCTTTTTGTCTTTGCTGCTCGATTTCTTTTAGCCTTTTTTGCAACAGTCCAGTTAGATATCCAGATTGTCAGTTTTTGCTCAAAATTCCCCCTACCTTTGTCTTTATTTGTATAGAAATGTCAGCGATTGCCAAGAAAGGTAAAGATTATGTAAAGCCCCTCATAGGCGATGAACTTAACGTTTTATCCTTACGTCACAATGGCAAATAAACAAAAGCCTTGGGTGAAATATGTCCACTTTTCACTCAAGAAAATAAACCTGGAGATACAATGAAGTTAAGCAACACGACATCGTCGATAATTCGCTCCCCGGCCCTATATTTGGGCTTAGCGGTATTGACCCTTACTGGCTGTGGTTCAAGTGACGATGACAACACCGGATTTATCCGCTTTTACAACGCCTCATATAATGCCCCGGCTGTGTATCTCACCGTTGATGAAGACTTAGATGAAGATGACGACGATGAAGTTGAAATCACCTACGGCGCCGTTACCTTTGGAAATGTGACCTCAAACAATGCGCTAGACAATGATACCTACTGGGTTGAGCTTGGTTGGCAAGATGAAGAAAGCAGCGAACGCAGCGATCTTGAGGTGATCTATCAAGAGCAACATCAAATCAAAAACGAGGTTATTACGTTTGTCACCCTAACGGACGATATTCGTTCCCCTAACGTATTGACGTTCGACATCCCAGTGGTAGATGACGATGATGACGACGACGATGATTTGTTTAACGTACGCTTCTTAAACCTTAATACTGACTATTCAACCGTTGATGTGTATATCTCTGAAGATAATGAAACCTTCAATGAAGCTGAGTTTGTTTCAACTGTTGAACTAAATAGCCTGACCGACAACATTAAAATCGAACAAGATCAGTATATTTTCTATATCACTGAGCCTGGTGGCAGCGAGCCTATTTTTACTTCTGAAGATATTTCTTATTCAGTGGTAAGCCAATATGTTGTGGTACTTCGTGACAACGTGGGCGTTGGTAGCTCACCTTTCACCGTCGATAGCATAGGGGTAAATAGTGTTGTAGAACTAAACGATGTCGATTCAGAAGCCTCATTCGGGTTTTATAACGGTATTGCTACAAATGAATATATGCCTAACTACACTGGCGTAGTTGACTTAAACGTTGACCTAGATGACGACGGTGAACTGATGGTAGATGAGCTAAGTTACGGTCAGTTTAGTGAATCGGTAACCACTGCCAATGGCGATTATTCGTTCGATATAATAAACGCTGACAACGATGATCTCTTTATTCATGACGCGCTATTAAGTCTGCAGGAAAACGCTGATAACATTGTGTTCTTATACTCAAAAACCGATCCAGTCGATGATGATGAAGATGATGTAATTGATGAAGACGAAGACGGCATCGTCGATAACTACGAGTCGATCATCAAATCTTTGACTATCACTAAGAGCACCAGCTCAAGTATTTATAGCCATGGTATCAAGGTCGTGAACTTAAGCGACTCAGATGATTTCAGCCGCGTTAAATTCTACTTTGTTGAAAACGATGAAGTTATTTCGACCGCTGACAATACCTTGTCTGTACTGCAAGAAAGTAACAGCTCAATCACGCTTATCAATAACACCTATGACGTGTTTGCCATCGCCACAATTGACGGCAGCGATATTATCATGGACAGCTTCCAACTGACGTTAGACGAAGACAGCGTTGAGCAGTACTTGATTTTTGCTCCAGATGACAGTGCATCTACCGGGTTCAGCATGACCTTAGTGAATCAAAACCAAGTTAACTAACTGCGTTTATCACAGTAGCGTCAAGGCAAGGCTCGCCCTTCCTTGGCGCTGATTCACTTTTCTCAAGTGACAACCCAAGACTCACATTAGCCGATATCTAACTCATTCGTTGTGAAACGCTCCGTGCTTTATCACAGTTAAGACCGCTGTGCCTAAAGCTCAGGAAAGCAGATGTACAAGCCTGATAAACCGATAACGCTACAGAGCCAGACATTTAGTTTTGAGCAGGGGTCGTTATGACATATGCACCGCAACAACCAATGAAAAAAGCCATGAAAAAAACTATGAAACAAACACGAATAGCAGCACTTTTATCCAGCGCTTTTTTATCAATTCCTGCTGCGTTTGGCGCTCAGTATCAAGTAGTTGAGCTACCCGTAGCCGAATTAGGTGTAGACTCTTATCCCACAGCCATCAACAGCATAGGTGAAATAGCGGTTAACCTTTCCTCTCAATTTAACCCTGTGATTGATGTTTCTCTGCTTAACTTCGACTCAGCCACTCTTATCGCTGGGCTAACAAACTTAGAAAATGCCCGCTCTGGTGACTTCAATACCGCTGACTACGAATTTTTGTACAGCTATATAATTTCCAATGCTGAAAGCCAGTTTTTTCAGCAAATTGCCGGTCTAAATAGCTATATCGCCTCGGAAGATACCAGCATATTACTGCACGGATTTGACACCATTGACAATGACACTGATGAATACCGTAACAGTGCAACCACCACTGTGCGTGGAATAAACGACTTCGGCTACTCGGTGGGGGTGAGTTACGACGGTTTTTATAAGCTTGAATATGTCACTGAAGACATCGAAGACATTACATATGTACTTAACGATTTTTATGCCCGTGCATTTGCCCAAATAGAAGATGATGTTGTAGAACTCGCTCCACCACAAGAGACCATAGGTGGCTACAGTGAAGCCTACGACATAAACGAGTTGAATCAAGTTGTGGGTATCGGTACCACAGAACTTGTATCAACGACGTTGCAAGACAGCATCGACGATTGTGCTGATGAAAGCGTGCGAGGTGATATACCCGAGGCCTCGTGCTTGCGCAGCCTTAGCATCAGTACGTTTGCTAGTCTAGATACCGTGTTTCAGCAACGAGGTATTATTTGGCAATTGGACGATGGCAACGTAGCCAATACCTACACCCTGCCCATGCTTATTGAGCCAGACGATGATGACACCACGATTTACAGCAGCACAGCGGTGGCGATCAACGATTTAGGTATTGCCGTGGGCACATCACCTGCCTTTTACCAAAATACTGATACCCTGACCTCAGCAGCCGTCATTTATGACAATGACAATGCTTACACCATCAGCGAAGACAACGATGAAGAATACGATATCTTCGCCAGCTATGCGACGGACATCAACAACAACGATTTGGTTGTAGGCTATGCCACCAAAAGCATACTGGGCTCTACACCTAATAAGTTTTTCGTGTATGACTACGACTCGGGCATAATCGATTACCCAAATGATTTTTTTGACAGCGCATCTACCGTTCCCACAGCCATAAACGATGACAACCTAGTAGTGGGCTTTACTGAGTTTGAAGAAACCAGTTCAGGGGTTCGCCGCGTAGAAGGCTTTGTTTATGATTATCGTAACGATATTTTCTCTAGCTTGAATGATTTAATTGAGTGCAATAGCCCATACACAATTGCCCAAGCTAATGGCATAAATGAAAACGGCGAAATCATTGCCACAGCCACTGTATCAAGTGTTAATAAAGACATTACTGGGGAAATAGAACTAGACGAGTTTGATGCACAGTCTTTTAGCACACACGTTGTGGCCGTTAAGTTAGTGCCTATTCCAGGCGGCTCAATTGACAACTGTGAAGCCTATGAAGAAGAGTATGAACGTCAAGGTGCTGGCGCTTTTTGGATGCTATTTTTAGGGTTGTTCGGCTTCGCACGTTTTGTACCGTCTCGTGCTATAAAGCCTGTCGCACCTTAACTGCGCGCTCTGGCATATCATAAGCATAAAGCACGAAGAGTGGCTTTTCGCTCTTTACTTTTAACGGGTCGTAATCTTTAACGGCCCGTTTTTCGTTAAATTTCATTCGGTCGGCTACAAGCTCACCCGGCTTAGGCTAGCTCGGCTTCGTCAGAAAACTTCGTTTAGGCAACCCTCTTTGCACAAAGGCGTCCCGTGAGGTGTAATCAGAATGATCTTTAAGCTGTATACCCGAGCGCTTTATACGCCTTGCTTGGGTTAATAAATACATAGCTCTTTGTGCAGCATCATCAAAGCCTAATCCCGCGGGGCGAATATTCGAAATACAATTTCGCTGTGAATCGTTTACACCTACTTTTGGGCCCCACGTAAAATATACCCCTAGGCTATCTGGCGAACTCAATCCCGGGCGCTCACCAATTAATAGCAGTACCGCTTTGGCGTTTAAAGACTGCCCCACTTCATCACCGATGGCGACACGGCCTTGTTCGATGATGGTTAGTGGCGCTAATTTCGAAGGACTTTTTTCGTTGTGTATACGCGCCATAAACTGCTTCAAAAACGGCGCAGCATTGTGCTGTACCGCTAACGAGGAAAGCCCATCAGCCAGCACGATAGCCAAATCATATTCAGGTTCGCTATCACCCTGTTGCTGCGTCATAAAGTTGAGTAAGGTATTTCTAGACGCACCGTTTAACTTTCGCCCTAAATCAGGCCGCTGTAAAAAGCTTGTTCGGTCAAACGCTTGGCTATGCAGCACTAAAGGCGAATGAGGAAAATCAGCGCTAAATTCTCCCAATTGCTGCTGTAACTGCTGACTCAGCAATTCAGTGTCTAGTCTGAGTTTCACCGCGTCTCGTGCTTTGGCATGGGAAAGCTGAAAACCTAACATGGCTGATGTTGGCAAGCTGATACCCGCCCGCCCGAGACCAATGCGTGCATCTGTGTATCGGCGTAACGTTTGCCATGGGTTGTCCACTACATTACCGTTTTTTAAGTGCCCGAGGCGATCCCCGCTTGCAGTTTGGCTATCGAGGTGTTTTTTCATGTTAATTGCCCCCTATTGCATGTAACGAACGGGCAAATGGTCCGGGAACATTGCCGGATAACACATGCTGTCCGTTTTTTTTCATGATATTCATTTTGTCTAACCACACCTCAAACTCCGGCGCTGGCCGCAAACCTAAAACGCGGCGTAAATACAAGGCATCGTGAAATGATGTCGTTTGATAATTCAGCATAATGTCGTCAGAGCCTGGGATCCCCATAATGAATGAACAACCCGCCACCCCGAGTAACGACAGCAAGTTGTCCATATCGTTTTGATCTGCCTCAGCATGATTGGTGTAACACACGTCACAGCCCATCGGCAGACCAAGCAATTTTCCGCAAAAATGATCTTCAAGCCCTGCTCGCGTGATCTCTTTGCCGTCATATAAATATTCAGGGCCAATAAACCCCACCACAGTGTTAACGAGCAAAGGGTTGAACTTACGTGCCACCCCATAGGCCCTCGCTTCACAGGTTTGTTGATCGACCCCGTGATGGGCGTTGGCAGATAACGCACTGCCCTGTCCGGTTTCAAAGTACATTAGGTTAGTTCCGACCGTGCCTCTATTTAGACTCAGCGCCGCCGCTTGTGCTTCGGCCAACGTGGCTAGATTAAAGCCAAAGCTATCATTAGTGGCCTGCGTGCCGCCTATGGATTGAAATACCAAATCCACCGGCGCTCCTGCCTCAATACACTCTAGTGTATTGGTGACATGCGTGAGCACGCAGCTTTGAGTCGGAATTTGATATTGCTGAATAACATCGTCCATTAAATGCAGTAAATTGGTGGCTTGTTTGACGTTATCGGTTGCTGGATTAATCCCAATGACCGCATCACCACTTCCGTATAGCAGACCATCTAACATGCTGGCCGCGATGCCATTCATGTCATCAGTGGGGTGATTAGGTTGTAAGCGTGTCGACAACCTGTCAGGCAGACCGATTGTGCTGCGAAATGCGCTGCTGATTTGGCATTTTTTAGCGACTAAAATAAGATCTTGATTGCGCATGATTTTGCTTACTGCAGCCGCCATTTCTGGGGTAATGCCTTGGCGGATAGTAGCTAGCACCTCACTGGTTGCGTGGTCGCTCAACAACCAATTTCGAAAGTCACCCACCGTCAAATGCGCAATTGGCGCAAATGCTTTTAAGTCATGTTCATCGATAATTAGGCGGGTAATTTCATCATCTTCATAAGGAATTAACGCGTCATTTAAAAATGTGGTTAGGGGAACCTCCGCCAATGTTAGCTGCGCAACTGCCCGCTCTTCGGCGGATTGGGCGATCAAGCCTGCGAGCCTGTCACCAGAACGTGCTGGCGTTGCTTTGGCCATCAATTGGGCCAAATTTTCAAATTGATATGTGCAACTGCCGACCGTGTGTCGATAACCCTGGCTCATTTATATATCCATTACAAAGTGGCTCAATGTTAGCCGTTCAATCAAACTTGTAAGTAGAGACCAGCTAGTGGCGTAACGCGTTTTTCCTTGATGCATGTAGATTTATTCAACAACCTAAAAATAGTTCAAAAACGGTAAAAAATGCATTAATTCACTTTATGAGTTCATTAACTTATTTACTTTTCTATTTGTTAATTTTGCGTTGCGAGAAACATACCGCTTAGTTGTTTTTAATTATAAAATTTTTAATTTAACTAAATATCAGGCAGTTACACACGGATGGCGGCGAATGAAGGTGCCTAAGATTGAGCGCCTTCGAAGAAGTTTTTTAGTGCGAGCACCATTTTAGTTGCTTTGCACCGTCAAAAGGCACAAAAAATTACCCAATAAAAAAGCCCAAGCGGTCACCGCTTGGGCTTAATCAAACCTTGGCGGTTCTACAAACTCTGCATATCAATCACAAAGCGGTAACGCACATCATTATTCTTCATGCGTTCAAACGCGTCATTAATGTCTTGAATATCGATTTTTTCAATGTCAGCAACCACATTATGCTCACCGCAGAAGTCGAGCATTTCTTGGGTTTCTTTAATACCGCCGATAAGCGAGCCTGCCAAAGCCTTTCGCCCACCAATCATGTAGGCACCATTCACCGCATCCAGAGGCTCAATGGCACCAACGAAACACATGGTACTGTTGTATTTCAGCAGGGTAAGATACGGATTCACGTCATGCCCTACCGGTATCGTGTTCAGCAGGAAATCAAACTTTCCACGCCACTTTTTCATTTGATCTTTGTCTTTGGTCACTAATACGTCATCTGCACCAAGCCTTTTTGCGTCTTCGGCTTTTTCTTCTGAGGTTGTTATCATCACCACATGTGCCCCCATGGCAGAAGCGAATTTAATCCCCATATGCCCAAGTCCGCCCAAACCAATCACGCCCACTGTCATACCTTTTTTAACCCCATACTGATGTAATGGTGAGTACGTCGTAATGCCCGCACATAATAGTGGGGCAGCAGCGGCTTTATCTAAGTTTTTCGGTACGTTAAGTACGAATTTTTCATCGACGACAATGCGCTTTGAATAACCGCCCTGCGTGATACTCTCCTCGTTTTGGGCCGTATCTTTTACTTTGCTGTTATACGTCATGGTCGCACCGTTTAAACAGTGCTGTTCAAGGTGTTCTTCACATGCGGCGCAGGTTTGACATGAATCCACCATGCAGCCCACACCAACGGTGTCACCAACGTTAACGTTCTTAACATCGCTACCCACTGCACTCACTTCGCCTATGATTTCATGGCCAGGCACTAATGGATAATTTGAATTACCCCAGTCGTTTTTAACCGCATGCAAATCACTGTGACACACACCACAGAACTGAATATCGATTTGCACATCCTGGGCACCAGGCGCTCGGCGTTTGATGTCGTGAGGTGACATGTGACCATCTTCTGATTTTGCTGCGTAGGCTGAAATAGTTGTCATGATTTTGTTCCTTTTTAGGCTTAGCTCTTTACAAGGCCTAGCTGTTAATTTGGCGTAGCGTTTTTTGACCTAGCTTGCTTTAGCAAACTTTTAGTCAATTACCTGCATTACACCTTTGAAAATATAAAACCTATAAAAATATAAAACCGGTGAAAATATAAAGGTGCTGTGTTTAATGGTTAAACGAGCACCTTCAGTAAGAAAAAAGATAAGACGTTACAAAGCGGGTTTGAGATAAGTAAGTGACTGATAATCAACGTACCCTTCGCTGCCGCCGCCATAGAATGTCTCTTCGTTTGGTTTGTTGTAAGGGCCTTCTTGGGCAAGACGAGCGGGTAAATCGGGGTTGGCTAAAAACATACGACCAAACGCCACCGCATCGGCGTCATTGTTTTCAATCCATTCGTTTGCTTCTTTGGGGCTAAATTCGCCATTGGCGATAAACACGCCGCTAAAGGCAGCACGCATGTCTTTAAGCAATTGATTACCTTCTTCAAGGCCAGAGCCATCTCCCGTGTGATCGTTTGGGCGTACCACGTGTATATACGCAACGTCTTTCTCTGACACCGCTTTGGCCGCCGCCACGTATGTTTCGTGAGGGTTTTCATCATAGCTACCGCCTGGCCCACCCGTTGGTGACAAGCGTACACCTATATTCTTGCGTGGAATTTCTTGAGCAATAACATCGAGTACCTCTTGCAGTAAACGCAACCTATTTTCGACAGAGCCGCCGTATTGGTCGTCACGTTTATTGACCGATGAGCGTATAAATTGGTCTAGCAAATAACCGTTCGCTGCGTGCAATTCAACACCATCAAACCCAGCTTCTTTTGCGCATTTTGCCGCATGGCGATAATCACGTTTTACGTTGTCAATGTCTTCTAATGTCATCGCTTGCGCTTTAGGGTGCGGCACCGTTGGTCCATCAGGTAGTAAATCACCGACAAAGGCTTCACCTTCAGGTTGAAAATCACTCGATGACAAAGGACAAGCGTCGTCAGGTTGAAATACCTGATGAGAAATCGCGCCTACATGCCAAAGCTGGCAGAAAATGCGCCCCCCTGCATTATGTACTGCATCCGTCACCACCTTCCAATTTGCTACCTGCTCATCATTGAAGATACCCGGAGTCCACGCGTAGCCCTGACCTTGAGGACTAATTTGAGTCGCTTCAGATACAATAAGCCCCGCTGTAGCGCGCTGGGCATAGTAAAGCGCATGCAATGGCGTTTGTAAGTTATCACCTGCGGTTGAACGTGAGCGGGTCAATGGCGCCATAAATACACGATTAGAAAGGGGTAAATGCCCTAGCGCCAGTGGCTTTAGCAACGCCTGTTCTGAAGGCTGGGCTTTGTTTGAATTATCTGCATGTTGGGAATGTGACTGGGAATTTGACAATGTTTCGCTCCTCTTGTCTGGTAACGTGTCTGCTCATAACCTTGATAAAGTGCGACGAAAACCTATGAGGTAATCGACAACCTGTAACAAAAACAATTATCAAATCATAAGCAGTTCATCTGCCACGGAGTAAGCAAGCGCTATTCCAACGCTTGTGCTTTTAGTGAATTAAGCATTGAAGCCTCTAACCACAGGGCCTGCCCAGTGTTCGTAAATAAATTAATGATGCCTGATGAAAACCAATATTCTTATTAGGCAGTAATTATTTCAGGATCTGTGTATTTCAGGGTGTGTACCCCTAGGAAATAAATTAGGCACGAAAGCATGCCGGCACTGAGTATCAGTACAGACAGCTTATGAGCTCATGTACTAAGCAGGGGCAAGCTCGCAGCTTATTGCGCTGACGTAACGCGCTCTGCCGCGATTTTTCGCTTCATACAAGGCACTGTCAGCCATTTCAAACAACCGCTCTTTCTCAGTGCTCTTATTAACTTCAGTGTTAATTAAACCTATGGAGCAGCTTACAATACGCTGCCCTTTACCTTTACCGTGGGCAACATTATTTTGCTGCCATGCTGCTAACACGCGTGCGGCCTGAGCCTCGGACTCTGCAGTGGTATTGCCAAGAGAGACCACCACGAACTCTTCGCCACCGAAGCGCGCGACCATATCCGTTTCTCGATTAAAAATTTGACGCAGGATCTGTGCCTGCAATTGAATAACGTCATCTCCGCGCAAATGCCCGTATCCGTCATTGAAATCCTTGAAATTGTCTAGATCGACGATAAAAACACTTATTCTGGTATTCGTTCGTGCAGCAATCGACAGCATCCGCTGGAAATTTTGCTCCATTGCGCCTCGATTATATAACTCGGTAAGTGGGTCAATTTGATTTAAATATAACAACTTCTTATTTACTTGCTGAAAACGCTTAAAGCCACTCTCTATCTGCTTTACCCCCACTAAACTAACGGCAAAGCCACACAGCAAGAAGCCAAATTTTATCGAGCCTAGCTCACCATACATCGGATAGTGAATGATTATCCAAGCAAACCCCACAAGGCTGAGCACGGCGTACATAAGTGAATATATAAAGTTAATGCGAAGAATGAACATGCCGAAAAGCCCGTATAACAGCGTGCCTTCCCAGGCGAACACTAATCCAGCTTGGGTCCAGCACTGAACGAGCAACCAGAAATTCGCATAGGTTATGCCAAGCACGCCAAGCCATAAAACATGCTTGTGAAGCGCATTGTAATTTGACAAAAAAGTCAGCAGATAAAGGGTTAACAAGAATGGAAACTGCATTCCCAGCCGGGAGATGTAATACGCTTGGTGAAGCACCTCGGGCAGCAATAATAAATCGATACCGATAAAACTCAGTATCAATAAGCCTCCCATACTTAAGGTTATCCTAAGTTTTTTAAGGTTAACTGACGTTTCACTTGGTACATCCATGTACATTTGAATCACTCCAATACTGCTCGCTAGCGTTGCATGACGCACGCTTTGTAGCGACAAAATTCCATTGATACCAATCCGCATTAATAAGTGACCGCCTCAGAATGCATCCAGCGGTTTTTGAT
>OJAV01000081.1_pt1 | contig 63739 bp, 67 predicted proteins | sample 1590081 | NCBI WGS metagenome assembly OJAV01 (sample SAMN05416852, study PRJEB24817) | seawater metagenome | isolation source: Sea water | place: Canada:Atlantic | collected 2013-07
AAATATAGAACTGGCGGTTATTTAAATTGGTAGGTGGGGTTGCTTGAGCGCTTACAAACAACTTGTTGTCCCAACGATTCCAAAACGGCAGCTACTTGCCAAGCATGTTCTATAGTGCTGGCAATCGCCAAACCTGCGGCGTCTGTTACTGATTGCCGAACCTCATCCAGGCGCGCAATGGCATGCTCAAGCATATAGCGAAGAGCCTGAGGGTTATCAAGCAGATCCTGATACCGAACAACCGAGTCACCGAGAAGCCCAGCAACGCTATCGAAACTTCTTGTTTGTTGATCTTCTTCAATTGAAACCGTGAGGTGTACATCCTCATTGTCCAACAACAGTATCCGTGGTGAGCGACAAACTTTATCTGCGACGGCACTCGCCAGACTATATCGATAATCACATATCAGCTTACCTTCGGGAGTTGAGTATCTGGCTAATGCAATCCCAAGCTCGTCTGATCGCCACGGCGTTCCAGATAACGCAAGATTGTAAGATGCATGATCCTGAATCCGCTGAACTATCAACTGTCCCCAACGGTTTGAGAGCCCGGATTCATGCTCAGCACAGTGGTGAATTTCATCAAATATCGCTAGCACTCGATAATTTTGAAACAAAGACCAAAAATTATCGTCGAGGTAGTCCATTGACTGATAAGTTAAGGCTGTACCGAATGATCCCAACTTACCATCGAAGCGCTTACCGACGATAAGCTCCAATGTGGACTTAAACCCCTGAACAACCTCGCGTGACGGGGCAAAACAGATCACTAGATCAATGACGTTTGCATCCAGCATACGCAGAGAGAGTTCTGCCGACATTCTGGTTTTACCGGCCCCTGGAGTTGCTTGACAAAAGAAGTGACGTTGACCTCTTTTGAATTGAAACATAGCCTTTTCAATGCATGCCAATTGCCAATGACGAAGCACTGTTAAGAAGCCTGCAGCATGTGAAGAGTATTCTCTACTGCTCTGAAGTGCCCAATCAACTTCGAGCTTTTTTCACGTGCTACGGCTAAGTAGCTTTCCAAATTACTGGAATGTTCTGGCATCTCCTTAATGAGGAGTTTGTAGCGCTCAACCTCTCCCATAGTAGCCAACATATCCAACTCTAACTCCTTTAAAAGGGTATTTAGAGAGTGGACGAAGGCGCTTTTATCTGTGACAGGCTCAGCGATAATTGCTTCACTCTCATTAGAAGATGCAATATGAAAGCGTCCTTGCTTCAATTCGAGCTTCAAGTCATCTGGAAGCACATTTAATCGATATACCTGGCCGCGTTTCTTTTGCGGCCCATCCAGAGAAAGCCAACCTGATTTCTCCATCCTCCTGATATATTCATACACATATAGTCGAATCTCAGCGAGTGACACGCCCTCAATACCATCCTTTTCCAGTCGTAATGCAAACAGATCTCTTAGTCTCTGGGTAGTAAACCGCGAGCCCTTCATTGAATTGATGACTTCGTACAACGATTGATCGATCGCAAAACTTCGCTTTTTCATCTTGGTACCAACATCTCAAATTAATACGGATTATAATCCGTGGCCTTACAGACCGCAAATACAGATAGTAAGTCCTCAAATTTTATTGAGGACTGTATGCAGTCTCTATCAGAAAGCCTAGGAACAAGGATTCGAGCTATGAGAAAGCTGAAGAAGTTTTCTCAGGACGGCTTTGCTCTGCAATGCGGACTAGACCGCAGTTATATGGGCAGGATCGAGAGAGGTGAAGTCAACATTACAGTAGAGAAGCTATATAGGATATCGAAGGAGCTTGAATGTGAGCCGGTAGAGTTATTACCAAAAATTAACGATATCGCTATCTAAGTGATTAATGAACTCTTGAAATTTTCCTCTTAGTTAAGTTAGATTCGTTGTAAAAGAGCAATATTTTTCTCAACGAAAGAAAAGGAAGGCTATCTTAAGACTGAATACGATTAACCTCTAACGTTGGTTTTGAGATGATTTTATTTGATTCAGCAGGAACAGCATGATCAGATCAGTCTGTGTATATCTTCATAATCAACAAATTTGCGACTTTGATAGCTTGAATAAGTGTAAAGTTAAAACTGAAAAAAAAGACTGAATGTACATAAATCACCTTCTTTTTTTACAGATTAATTATTTTTGTAAATTTAAGAACACCATTGACGTAATTATTTTAAGTAAAAAACCTTTAAAATAGGCACCTATAAATGAATAACCATATTTCCATCAACTCGAAAGTCAGGTTTCTTACGGAAACTACCGTTCTAATTCATCGAGAGCTAGCTCCGCTGCTAGTATTTACTAGCGGCCAATAAAAAACCCAGCAATTGCTGGGTTTTTTATTTAATCAGGAATGTTTACTACGAATTGCTTACGCTTCACCGAACAGGGTCATGGCGTTCAGACCTTGTTTTTCCATGATTTCACGTAAACGCTTCAGGGCTTCAACTTGGATCTGGCGTACACGCTCACGCGTCAAACCAATCTCACGGCCCACATCTTCAAGGGTGCTGGTTTCATAACCGCGCAAGCCAAAACGACGGGATAGGACTTCACGCTGTTTTTCTGGTAATTCTTCGATCCACTGATCCAAGTTCGATTGGATATCTTGGCGTTGTAACTCTTCACCAGGATCCGATACACGATCATCAGCGATGGTATCTAAAATCGACTTATCAGAATTGGGACCTAAAGGCGTGTCTACAGATGTCACACGCTCATTTAACTTAAGCATGCGTTTTACGTCTTCTACCGGCTTCTCTAGCAAGGCTGCAATTTCTTCAGCAGTCGGTTCGTGATCCAACTTTTGAGTCAGCTCGCGAGCAGCACGTAGATATACGTTTAATTCTTTCACCACATGAATCGGCAAACGGATAGTGCGCGTTTGATTCATGATGGCACGTTCAATCGTTTGACGAATCCACCAAGTAGCATAAGTCGAGAAACGGAAGCCACGCTCCGGATCAAACTTCTCCACGGCGCGAATCAAGCCTAGATTGCCTTCTTCGATCAAATCTAGCAGCGACAACCCACGGTTTACATAACGGCGTGAAATCTTCACCACCAGTCGTAGGTTACTCTCAATCATACGACGGCGGCCCATCTCGTCACCCTTACGGGCTAAACGAGCGTAATGCACTTCCTCTTCTGCTGAGAGCAAAGGCGAGAACCCAATCTCATTGAGATACAACTGAGTAGCATCCAGAGCTTTATGCGAAGTATCAGCGGCAAAACGTTCTTCTACCTCTTCAACGTCTGCTGCCTCTTCAATCTGCTCATCGATCGCTTCGACATCATCGAAAACGTCTTCTTCACGAATTTCCCGTTGTTGTACTGCCATGTTCATTCCCGCCTTTATTGTTATCGCCCTGAATCTGAACCGAAACAGATTTTGTGCCAGAACGATTGATTAACTTTCATCCACTGCCCCCGCCCGTTTTGGGGAGGAATTTCAGCGGATCAACCGGCTTGCCGTTTTCTCGGATCTCAAAGTGAAGTTTCACTTTGTCGGTACCAGTAGATCCTATTTCGGCAATTTTTTGCCCCGCTTTAACACTTTCGTTCTCTCGAACCACAATGCGGCTAGCGTGGGCATAAGCACTTAGGAATTTTTCGTTGTGTCGAATGATTACTAAGTTGCCATAACCGCGTAATCCGGTTCCCGCATAAACCACGGATCCGGCCGCTGCTGCCAACACAGATTCACCCAAAGAACCGGCGATATCAATCCCCTTGCTTACCGGCTTTTTGGCTGAAAAGTAACCAATCAGACGTCCATTTGTCGGCCATTTCCAGTCAGTTTCCGCATCGGATGACGGCAAAACCGGCGCGTTATGACTTTTTTGAGTGGTAGGTTTAGACGCACTTTCCTTGACCGATGGTGCTTTTGACGGTTTTTCGACGCTTGCGACGACGCCTTGACGTACTTGAGATGGTGGATACGAGATGTCAATTTTTTGACCAGGGTAGATAACATAAGGGCTAGAGATGGAGTTAGCACTCGCCAACTCCCTATAGTCCAATCCATAACGCCACGCAATGGAAAACAGTGTGTCACCACGGCGAACCTGATGGAAACCTGACGCCCTTTCTCCTTTATTGAACTTCTCTTCAACTGAGACAAATTCGCGACTAGAGAGGCACCCTGAGACGAGTGTTACTAATGTGACTAATATGACAGTGGCCGCTAGTTTCATGGTTGTCCGTATGTGGTTGTTTTTTGACACTGCAAAATGACGGTTTTTTACAATGTTGAAAAGTTATGTCAAAAACTAACTTTTTGAACTTTAAAAATAATTACTTATTCCTAAACAATCTAAAAAATATAGGAATTTTTTCATATTAGTCACTGTATACAGGAACTTACTAGGGTGTAACAAAAAAAGCGGCCATCGAGGTGGCCGCTTTGGTGATCTTGTGCTGAGCTTAATGTCCTCTTTGTTATTTATGAGAGACCGCTACTCGCTCCATAATGAGCACAACAAGCGCTCCAATCACCATCAAAACCACTGCCACCGCGAACATATCATCGACAACAGGCAAACTATTTTGCTGAATAAAGGGGATAATTTCACCTTTACTGTTCACTCGCGTGCTAATGGTTTCTTTCCAAGGCCACACTTTGACCAAAGATCCCGCCATAAATCCCGTCAGTAATGCCATTAATGTGTGTTCGTAGTGGTGCAGTAGCCAACTCAACACTCTTGAAAACAACATAAGGCCTAGCCCAGCGCCCGCAGCAAACGTACCCAGAAGAACGATATCTCCAGAGCGAACAGCGCCCAGAACAGGTTCGTATAAACCCATCAGTAGAAGAATAAAACTACCTGAAATCCCCGGTAAAATCATGGCGCAGATGGCAATACTGCCCGCCCCAAAGATAATTAGCGTGGTTGGTTCTATCGACGTTGGCGAAGCTAAGCTGATAAATGCCGCAATTACTGCACCGCTGACGAGCGCAAGCAACTCTTGCCAGCGCCATTGCGCTATGGTTTTACCCATATGCCAGCATGACGCAATGATCAATCCAAAGAAAAATGCCCACAGTAAAACGGGATAATGGAGTAATAAATGGTGTAGAACGCGAGCCAGTGACACCAGCGCTAATAAAATACCACTTCCTAATGTCAGTAAAAATGTGCCGTTGATGGCTTTCCATGCGGCTTGAGGGCCGTCGCGAAATAATGTCTTTAGTGCATTAAGATTAATACTGCGAATCGAATCGAGTAACTCGCCATAAATACCTGTAATAAAAGCGATGGTGCCACCAGACACTCCTGGTACAACATCCGCAGCGCCCATCGCGACACCTTTTAAAAATAACCATACCGCTGACATGTTCACTCCGTGACACTCCTTTATTACATCGATTTAACTAGGCGTAAAAAAGGACGCAAAAGCGCGTCCTAGTAATTGAATAAGAACTAACGCTGCACACCCGGCAAAAAGGGCACGAATCGCACTGGCTCTAACGATTTACGCGAAAAATGGTCGCCATGACGAGTAATCAATACTAGCTTTTGCTCTGCACCACCAACCGGTAATACCAAACGTCCGCCGTCCACTAGTTGCTCGAGTAATGACTCTGGCACTTCTTCTGGCGCAGCAGCGGCCAATATACCGTCGTAAGGGCCATGTTCGGGCCAACCCCAAGTGCCGTCAGACATAGACAATCGTACGTTGTCGTATCCTAACCTCTGCAAACGCTCCACTGCACGTAAGTGCAAAGGCTCGATGCGCTCGACACTATAAAGCTGCTTAACTAAGGGGCTGAGTACCGCCGTTTGATAACCCGAGCCAGTACCGATTTCTAACACTCGATTTAACGGCCCTGCCGCCAGCAAGACTTCGGTCATGCGAGCAACGGTATATGGTTGGCTGATGGTTTGATTATTGCCAATAGGCAAAGCTGTATCTTCGTAAGCTCGATGGGCCAAGGCTTCGTCAACAAAAAGATGTCGCGGTGTCGTCGCAATCACACTCAGTACAGCTTCGCTTTGAATGCCGGCATCACGCAAACGCTGAACCAAGCGATTGCGCGTGCGCTGCGACGTCATACCAATACCTGTTAACTGCTGTTCGTTCACGCCTATTCCTATTAACGCAACTGCGTACTCAATGTGTCGATGGCACTGTGCAGTGTCATATCCATTTGAATCGGGGTGATGGATACACGCCCTTGTTCAATGGCGTAAAAATCTGTGCCTGGCCCAGCATCAGCAGCCGCTCCTGCCGCAGAGATCCAATAGCATTCTTTACCACGTGGATTGGTGGTTAGTACTGGGTTATCAGAACTTAAGCGGTGACCCAAACGAGTAACTTCAATACCGTTCAAATCGTCGTAAAGACGATCAGGTACATTGATGTTAATAATCGAATTCGTCGGTAACGCTAGGCTTTCTAATTTCGGCAGTAGCTCGATCAATACACGCGCTGCTGTCGCAAAGTGGGTGCGGCCGGTTAAAGACACTGCAATCGGCGTTTTCGCTAAAAAACGTCCTTCCATCGCCGCAGCAACCGTACCCGAATATAAGACGTCATCGCCTAAATTAGCACCGCTATTGATACCCGAAATAACCCGCTCGCAGCGATCAACAAAGAAAGTATTCACGCCCAAATGAACGCAATCGGTTGGCGTACCATTTAAGCTAATAAAGCCATTTTCGAGATGAACCGGATGAAGCGGACGATCAAGCGTTAGCGAATTACTCGCGCCGCTACGATCGCGATCAGGTGCAACCACGCACACTTCATGGCCGATTGCCGTCAAGGCGTCGGCTAGCGTTCGTAAACCTAATGCGTGAACGCCATCATCATTCGCTAGCATCAATGTCATTGGCAAACCTGCTTATAAAATTTACTCATGATTCTGCGGAGTCAGGACTCGGTTCATCGAACGATCTTCTTTCTGGCTCATCCACTTGCATGAGCTCTCGAATAAGAGAGGTCGCATAATAACCGGCAGCCAACGAAAAGGTGAGTGTTAAATCAACAGTACCGTCATCATTATCATGCCATTCCCAGCGCATACCATCGGGTTTTGCCGAAAGCGCACGACGCTCTTGGGTTAAACCCGCATGTTCCATACCATCGCAGAGATCCGCGTGCTGCTGAGCAATCGAGGTTTCTAGCGCCAGCGCGTCCTCAGTGGAGGTTAAACGCCCACGTCCCCATAAAGGGCCAGTAACCGCACCCGTATCATCCAACAAATCACCAGCTAAGGTTTTACCCCATAAGCCAAGTCGAATGCGTTCAGCCAGCACGTCGTTGAAAACGAGTGACCTTACAGCGGATAGATAAATACTTTTTTTATTACGATTACGAACGCGTAAATCGCCAGCCAGCATGGCGCGGCCCGATTCAATATTACCGCCGCCATAACCAAAACGTTGCTCACCAAAATAATTTGGGACACCGTGCTCTTTAATCGCTTCGAGGTTAGCTTCAAGTAAGGCACGATCACCTTCGACCTTGCGTACCACCAGCGTAAAACGATTGCCAAGTAAGTCACCGCGACGTAATTTTCGTGCATGACGGGTTTGGCTTAGCACGGTCATCTCTTCGTTATTTAGCGAAGAGAAATCCGGCTCTTGAACGCGTGGTAGGTATAAGCTGAACCACTGACGCGTAATCGCATTGCGATCTTTCATACCCGCGTAGCCAACGTCCATATCCCGCACACCGGCAAATTCGGCTAGTCGGCCCGCAATCCATGCCGTGTTAGCGCCGTCCTTTTCAATATGCAGCCAAACGTGCTCACCTTCACCTGCTGGGATTTCTTGAGGAATTTCATCAACCCGAAAATCAGCATTCTCAAGTTTCAGCCAGCCATGTGCACCGGTTTCTGGATAGGCGTTAGGCCAGCTAGGCAATAAAGTTTCTGTCACTGCAATTAATCTCTGTGTTGGCGCTCGGGTTTAACGCACCCGAGAGTCCAGTAGTAAGGCCACTGCATGCACAGCAATGCCCTCTTTACGCCCGACATAGCCGAGCTTTTCCGTAGTTGTCGCTTTAACATTTACGTCGTCGATACGTACGCATAAATCAGCCGCAATCGCCGAGCGCATGTCTTCAATGTGTGGCGCCATTTTCGGCGCTTGAGCAATAATAGTGATATCAACGTTACCTACGCGGTAGCCTTTGTTATCAATCAGGCTAACCACATGCCGCAGTAAGCCGCGACTATCAGCACCAGCCCACTGCTCTTCGGTATCCGGGAAATGCTTGCCTATATCACCCAGAGCCGCTGCGCCTAATAACGCATCCGCTAACGCATGTAAGGCAACGTCACCATCGGAGTGAGCCTTTAATCCATGACTATGCGGAATCTGTACCCCACCCAATGTAATAAAGTCGCCGTCTTCAAACGCATGAACATCAAAACCATGACCAATACGCATACACACTCCTAAGCGAATTTATCTATCTTGGGTTAAAAACAATTCAGCCAGCGCCAAATCTTCTGGACGCGTGACCTTGATATTATCGGCTCGACCTTCCACCAGTAACGGAAATTGCTGACAGTATTCCATGGCTGAGGCTTCATCCGTCACTTCATAGCCCTGCGCTAAACAAGTTGTTAATGCATCACGCAACTCAGCATAGCGAAATACTTGTGGTGTTAGCGCGTGCCAAAGCTGCACTCGATCAACGGTATGGTCTATGCGCACCTTTCCACTGCTATCGACGATCACCCCGCGCTTCATTGTATCGCGAGTCGGTGTCGCTAATATCGCACCGGGAGCTACCAATACGGAAAATAACTTGTCGAGATCACTATGGCGTAAACAGGGGCGAGCCACATCATGCACCACCACCCAGTCGTCATAAGCTGCCAGCCCATCCAGCGCGGCCAAACCATTCAACACAGAATGACAGCGCTCAACACCACCATTAGCACGAATAATACGAGGATCTTGCGCATAGCGACTTTGCGGCCAATAGGGATCATCTTCTGATAACACCATCACTACCTGCTCAAAATCAGGGTAGCTGAGTATGCATTCTAAGGTATGGTCGAGTAAGAAACGCTGTTGCAATAGCAGATATTGTTTGGGACGATCAGCCATCATTCGACGCCCGACACCCGCAGCAGGAAGAATTGGCCAGTAGCGTGACATTAGCGAGGAGCTGCCATTATTTAGGATCAACGAAAAGAATAAAGGTCTCACCGTCGCGAATCAGACCTAAGTCTTCACGCGCGGTTTCTTCGAGCAGAGCAGTACCGGTTTTTAGGTCGTGAACTTCAGCCATGAGATCGCGATTCACTTGCTGCTGATGAAGATTATTACTCTCCATAGTATCGGTTAGCTGTCGTAGCTCGTTACTCGCCACAACACCGCTGTCATCAAACCACAGGCGATACTGAAGAAGCAGCAGCAAAAGCACTGCAACTGTGGTCCAAATGTACTTCAGGCTAATCGCCATGGCCCATTGCTCGTCTTGATAGTGGTTTTTTGAGTGGTCGAAGCAGAAATTTCGCTGCACATGATAAACCAGACTAAGGCTGCGACCAAATGACTATCCGATTGAATTCAGCCCAAGTTACGTCAGAGTGGCTATACTCAAACCATCTATTGATAAGAACATCAAACATATGCGTTTAGAGCATCGACATAACAAATTTAATATGGCCATTGAGAAAAATGCGATATGAATCTAGGTAGCATAGCTGGCATCGTACATCGACTGCGCAGCGGATCGATCCCTAACCCAATGGATTGGCGCGCCATCGACCGCTATATTCTTCTATCTGCTCTCGTATTTTTAGCCCCTGCCTGTTTTGGCATATCCTTATGGGTTACCAACGTATTAGCCCCAGAATACTTAAATCAGTCATTAGTACCCTACATGTTATGGATGTATGGCATTCATATTCTTGTGTTAATTGGGTTTATCGTTGAAGCCTTCCACCGACGACACTATGCCGATGACTGGCCCTTCTTTGAAAGCTTCATTATTGGCAGCTACATCGTCGTGATATTGATCAGTGGTTACCTTACCGGTAGCCACTTCACCGAAGGATTACTACTCATATTCTTAGGCGTAAACATTACTTGTACGTTAGCGAATGTTAATAAAATACGATTTTGTTACTGGCTGGTTATGCCAACACTGTTGGTGATGGGTATTGCCGATTTCATACCGAGCGTGCCTTACGCCATTTTATTAGAAAAACCACTGATATTACCCGATGGACACCCTGTGCTTGGCTGGCTTATCGTTCGTGCGCTCATTGTCTTTATCCTCGCATTTCTAATTTATCTCTGCATTCTCGCTATGAAACGCTGGACCGAGCGAGAAAGCCTGTATCAAGAAATGTCGACCATTGATGGCTTAACCCGACTTTCCAACCGAAATTTTTTCATTAACCGTGGTGAAGAAGAAATAGAACGCGCACAAAAGCAGCATGCTCATCCAATGTCACCGTTAGCCTGCATCATGATCGACTTAGATCACTTTAAGCGTATTAACGATCAATGGGGCCACCACGCAGGCGACGAAGTACTGGTTGCTGCTTCCAAAATCATGATGAATAACGCCCGCAGAAATGACGAAGTCGGCCGTTATGGCGGTGAAGAATTCGCAATACTACTACCAAACACCAATATAAAAACGGCGGAGCGCATTGCCGAAAGACTAAGAGTTAAAATCAGTGAAACTCAGGTCATGGTCGATGGAGAGATCATAAAAGTGACTGCGAGCTTTGGTGTCGCCTGCTATCCATCTGATGGAGTCAGCGATATGGGCGATCTACTGAAAACCGCTGATAAAGCTCTGTACGAAGCGAAAGAAACTGGGCGCAATAAAGTGGTGGTTGCTTGCTGCAGAGATAAAAAATAAGCCTTAGAACAATTCTAAGGCTATCGACCTACCACTTAAGCAAAGATTCCGACGCATAAGCCTCAGACCTAGACTCAATCGTTTTGCCTTCCGCATCAATTTCTTTTTCATCGCGTATAGAAGGATAAAACCCCAACGGCGGTAATTGCTCTTCAGGCACAGAGTCGCGAAGAATAATATCGAAGTGATTCAGGTAATCTAAGAAAAATCCCATGACATGGGATTTAATGTCTGCCGGTGGTGGAGCATCATTTGGCCAACAAGATGAAGCATCGAAATCGACCATGATGATTAGGTGCTCGGTTAGTTCTGTAACAAAGCAATCTTCTTGACCGTAGTTGGCACACGCAACATGTCCCCAAAGCCTGTTATTTATGGTTAAAACGTCAACATCAGATTGGGCTTTAGGAGATACGTAGTCATGCCATTCTCCCACTTTCTCTTCATATCTTCCAAAAAATCTTAATATATCTGCTCTAATTTCATCGACAGAATTCCAACTTCCTTGAGTCATTCCTAAATCGGTTTTAGGCCAAACTCTCAATGAATACGAGGTGTATCTGCTCGAAGTCTCTTCATCAAAAGACTTATTAAAAATATCTAAATATCCCCAAATAGGCGAAATCTCTCCGGTACAATCGGGATTGGCTCTTACCCCTAAATCGCTAGAAGAAAACGAATATTGGTACAAAGGCTCGTGCCTAGCCTTGTCGCTACAGGGAACTTGAATTCTGAACTCATTTACATCGAAACAATAGACGGCGAGATTCGCTATATTATCCCACTCTTTTTTAATATTTGCATCCATACAAAATTTCCTAATCGAAACTAATAAATCATCTTGATTAACTAAGAAGATTCGTATTCGCTTTCATATTTCGCCAAATTTCAAAAAAACTAATATTCGCTTTGTTTTGAATTTGCTGCTGAAACTCAGCATAAACCTTACTGTTACTATCGTCGTATGACGCAGGGTCGAGCATCTGATAGCTTGATGAGAAGGGTTTTCTTACGTTCTTATCTAACACCGCCGATGCACCAAATCCGTTTGCAAGCTTCTCCACTACAGAAAATGGCGCATGTGGAGCTAATAAACGAAACTCGAATTTTTTTAACACTTGATTAGAACCTTTAACCAATCGCAAAGCGTCGGTTAAAAGCTTGGCCGATTCATCATAAACATAAACAGTATATTTATCGTATAGCTGCCCTCCCCATTCATTCGCTGTTGCCGTCCCAACCAGAATATCAGCTAACTCTTGTGGATTAGCGATTTTCCCTCGACCTTCAGGTGATGTGTACTTTTGATCGCCTACAATCACAGCCAACGGACTATGGTAAAGATCAAAATCGGTTTTATGCATCGCCTGGCCAGACGATTTCAACATTATTTCTGAAAGCTTGTTCAGATCTAAAATACCCTTTTCATCTTGTGCTGAACCAATACGCAGAATCTTATTATTGAGCTGACGATTAACGATAAGAGTGCTATTCCAGCCCCTACCAGCGTGTTTCATATGAAACAACCCGGCACCGACATTGTTTGGATTGTGCGCGAATCCGCGTAGATTATAAATGTAGACCCCAGGCCCTCGGCTTAGCCCCCCCGCATTATCCTGAAAAATTTTATAAAACAAACGAACGCAATGCCCAGTAACCTTCCCGAAATCCATGTAATACAAATCAGGCTTGCCTTCAGCTTGCCCAGCATCTTTACCATCTGCCACGGAAGAAAGTCGCTGCATAATTTCGCTTGCAATTAAACCGCCTGAATCGGTTGCTGGCTTGACATACTCAGCGAAAGGCAAGATCAACTCTGGATCGATATACACTTTTCGACCATTGTCACTGGGGATGTAAATAAGAAAACTAGAAAAGTCGGGAGATGAGGTCATGCTGCGTCCTTTGCATAGAGAGTCCAAGTGATGCGTAGTTTACCGAATTGAATGTCCAAAGCAATCCTACATCGAAAAAGCATTACGGCAGAACGCAAATACCTTAAGCTTTACAAATAAGACTGAGGTTAGTCCTTCTTCTCAACTGTAATTTCAATGGTTTTACTATTACCAGCAAACCATTTTTGAATGTACAAAGTCCCCATTATTGGAGCCATTCCATCCTCAGGAACCTCCTGATAACGCACACTGTTTTTTGTTTCTTTCTCGTATTCAAATTTTACTGTCTTCTTTGACATAACGTTTCCTATCAAATAATTTCTGAGTAAAAATATCGCGCCATGGGATAGATGATATCATCGCTACCATAGGTTAGAGCTAGAGCGACTTCTAACCATCACACATACTCTACGCTGGTCTAGCCTTCATTAATCCAGCCTCATCTATTCTAAAATTGGCTCATTTGCTCCACCAATGTCCCACATTTTCCAATTTTGGCCCATTCTCTCTAAGAAAGTCTCATTTATTTCCCTAAAATCACCAGCAAAGTATAAAATCGGTTAAAGTTCACTTCTATATCCAAGATCAGCTCCATCAGCATAAAACATGTTGGTTTTGACAGCCCCATCAAGATGCAGGTATGGAAGCCAATGTTATTCGCGACGCTACATCAAGGAATCTCCGCCTATGTCGAATGAATCTGCAGCCATCATGTTCTCTGACGTCTCGGGTAGCTCACGCTTGTTCAAAGAAGTGGGCGATGCCGAAGCGCGAGCAATCATCTCGAAAGTCGTCTCCATGATGATGGACAAGACCCAAGCACAAAATGGCACTGTGATTAAAACCATTGGCGACGAGGTAATGGCTTCATTTCCAACGGCTCAAGCCGCATTAAATGCTGCGACAGATATTCAAAAAGATATCGACACGCGATATTACGGAGCCCCCCTAACAATTCGCATTGGTTTTCACTTCGGCCCTATCATTGAAGAAGCTGGCGATGTTTACGGTGAGGCGGTTAATGATGCAGCCGACTTAGTAAAAATCGCCAAGGGCGGCCAGATTATAACCAGCGAGCAAACGCGTCAGGCGTTGCCACCTGAATCACAAGATAAACTCGAAGTATTTGATAAAATTCGCTTAAAAGGTGGCAAAAAAACTGCCGTTATTTATATTGCCGAATGGGAAGACGATCAAGAATCCAACGCGACTATGTTCATGGCGGCCGTTAATACCGAAATCGCCGCCGCGATTGAAGCTCGCAGCTTACAAATAGAATATGAAGATCAAAATATCACGCTCAGTAAAAATGATGTGCCATTTACCATCGGGCGTGGAGCGGATGTCGATTTAACCATCGAGTGCAATATGGCATCGCGTAGTCATTGCACCATTGATTACCGACGCGGAAAGTTTGTGTTGGTCGACAAAAGCACCAATGGAACCTACCTTGCGGCGGATGGCAGGGAACCGCTTTATTTACGTAGAGAAGAAACTCCACTCATGAGCACTGGCACTATCAGCTTTTCGCCAGAAATTGACGAGCCTGGCCCGCATCGCATGCGTTATATTTGTTAACGACATAAATCACTGCCAATAGCGGGAAGTATTAAAGCTTTTATGCCTAGGCTTAAAATCCGAAAAAATTAATTATATTTAAAATAATCGTTAGGAAATTTCCATACTCACCCTAGGAAAAAGCCTACTATTAACACCTCTTCTGAAAATAAAAAGCTCCCTCCCCTCCCGTCATACGATTAAATCTTCCTAAAGCGCTAGCTAATATCTTCTTAGAATAAATATTTTATTTTCTGTCAGTTAGATTGATCGAATTTTTCAAGTCGTCGTTTGAAAAACACAAGTCCTTACACATTGAAAAAACAACTAATTTTCAAAGTTAACTAGCGATAAATAAACGCTCAACTAGACTTGCGTCAGTCCTCCAATTAACAAGAGCAACCAGCCTATGCCAACGAATAACCGGTGCAGTTACGGAGAGTTACATGCCCAAATATAAAGTGTTATTTCAGTATAGGAAGCTCTACCGGACTGTGTTTGGATTTGCGTTTTCTGTCTTACTTGCAGCTTGCGGGGCGGCAAGTAATGAAAATACGACCGATACTTCAAATAGTGGAGATACGACAGATACATCCTGCACCGCGCCTCAAATTTTAGAGAATGATATCTGCGTAGACCCAGAGGAAAGCAGCTATAGCATCAGCGTTACTATTAGTGGTTTAGATAGTGGTTTAGATAGTGGTTTAGATGGCGTTTTAGTACTGTCCAACAATAGCGATACATTGAGTATTGGTGCTAATGGCACGTTTACGTTTGCAAACGCTTTGCTCGACGGCGCGGCTTACAGTGTTGCTGTGGACACCCAACCCAATGGCCGGTTTTGCACCATTACGAATGTAAGCGGCACCGTAAGTGCTGCCGTGACCAACATCACTGTGGCCTGTGAAATTCTAAGCTACACCCTTGGCGGCTCAGTCAGCGGTTTGAGTGGTACCATCATTTTAGATAACGGTACTGAAACGGTTAGCGTCACCTCAAATAGCAACTTCACCTTTGCTACTGATTTCGAATATGGCAGCTCTTATGCTGTAACAGTCGACACCCAGCCCAGTAGCCAGCTATGCACCATTGCAAACGCAAGCGGTACAGTAAGCTCAGATGTAACCAATATTGCAGTTAGTTGTTGGGATACGACGGTTATTAGCTCGGGCGATTATCATAGCTGTGCAATAGGTAGCACGGGGATTTTAAGTTGCTGGGGATACAATGGCAGTGGCCAGTTAGGTATTGGCAACTCAACCACTTCGTATACACCGGTCACCGTACTAGATTCAGGCGACCTAGCCTCCGTTACTACTGGCAATGCGCATACCTGTGTTTTGAAAACCGATGGCACTGTGAGCTGTTGGGGTAACAACGAATCGGGACAGCTCGGCGATAACAATACAAGCGTAATCGACTACGGCGAATTCGGAGGCATCGTAACTTCCGGAATAGATTCGAATGTCCCGGTCGACGTGCTTGGCTTAACGGACGCTGTGTCTATTAGTGCTGGGGATTACCATACCTGTGCAATAAGCGCGGATGGAACAGTCAGCTGCTGGGGAAGAAACGACTATGGGCAGCTGGGCATCGACTCTACAACGGATTCATTTACACCTGCCGCTGTCGCTGGCTTATCTGATGTCGTTGCACTCAGCACCGGACACAATCACAGCTGTGCATTAACAAGCTCTGGCACGGTTAGTTGTTGGGGCGAAAACGGCTATGGACAACTGGGTGATGGGTCTACCACCCAGTCTTTAGTTCCGGTAACGGTAAGCGGCCTAAGTAATGCCGTGGCGATTGGCGCTGGCTACCGCCACAGCTGCGCTCTAACTAACACAGGTGCGGTGTATTGCTGGGGGTATAACGACTTTGGGCAATTAGGCGATGGCACAAACTCAAGTTCAAATAGCCCTATTTTGGTCGATGGCCTGACAAATATTATTGCCCTGAACGTCGGTGATTATCACAGCTGCGCAGTGGCAAGTTGGGGCGCAGTGAGCTGTTGGGGTTACAACAATTTGGATCAACTGGGCAATAGTACCCGCACAAACTCTAATATCCCAGTCGCGGTGGTTGGGGTCACGGATATGGTCGCCATTAGTGCGGGCTATGAACACAGTTGCGCAATGTCCAACACCGGCACGGTCAGTTGTTGGGGGAGTGATAACGAAGGTCAGCTTGGACACGAAGTCACCGCTTACTCCGGCACCCCTGTTTCGGTGAGCGGGTTAACTTCAATAGCCGAAGTGAGCTCAGGCGAATATCACAGCTGTGCATTAACAAACTCAGGCACTGTCAGTTGCTGGGGTAAGAATAACCTCGGTCAGCTTGGTGATGGCACTCGAACGAACTCATATACGCCCCTCGAAGTGTCTGGCTTAACGAATCTAACGTCGGTGAGCACAGGTTACGAACACGTCTGTGTGCTTATAGGCACTGGTACAGTGAGCTGCTGGGGAAACAATAACAATGGCCAGCTTGGCAACAGTAGTAATACCAATTCAGACACCCCTGTCAGTGTCACGGGTTTAACGAATGTGACTGCGGTGAGTGTGGGTGACTATCACAGTTGCGCGCTCATTAATGATGGTACGGTGAGCTGCTGGGGCAGAAACACAGATGGTCAGCTAGGCAACAACACAACAACAGCGTCCAACTCACCTGTCGCTGTCAGCGGTTTAACCAACGTCATCGCGCTGAGTGCAGGTGCGTATCACAATTGCGCTCTAACCAACACCGGAACCGTCAGCTGCTGGGGTAATAACGCCAATGGTCGCTTAGGTATTGGCAGCACCACGAGTACAAAAGTACCCGTCGACTTAGGCTTAAGTAATATCGTGGCGATCAATGCGTCAATAACGCATAGCTGTGCGCTGTCGAATGTTGGCGTTGTCAGTTGCTGGGGTGGCAACGGAAATGGAAAATTAGGTGACGGCACCACCACACAATCCACAACACCTGTCACAGTAACAAGCTTAACCGCCTCAGCTTTAACGACAGGACGTGGGCGAAATCACACATGCGCGCTGACCAGTACAGGTAGCATAAACTGTTGGGGTAATAACGATTTTGGCCAACTGGGCGATGGCTCGACGACTCAGTCCTTAACTCCCGTCGCGGTATCAGGCGTGACTGATGCAACGATAAGTGCCGGTGGTTATCATAATTGTGCAGTAACTAGCTCAGACACCGTCAGCTGTTGGGGAGATAATAGTATTTTCCAACTTGGTCAGCCATTTACGATTGATCCTATAACAATTCCTTAAGCTAAACGCTTTAGAATAATCAGCTGACGCATTCGGCTAAAAGTAATCGACACAAATAAAAAAGGCCCATTGAGGGCCTTTTTTATTGAGGATTTTATAAGCGTTACCAAAAGAATCGATGCCCTCTACCCGAAAAATACGCACCCTAAAGAGCTATCTAATTCGGGGGGCTATTCTTATAAAAACCAAGTACTACTCGACAACAAGGCTAAAGTTATTAACACATGGCTGCGGTGGCGAATAAGTGACGATTTGCGGGAGGATTCCTCCAGACGAACAATTTTGAAGTAAAGGTCCGATATAGGGTACACCTCCACTTTTCACATTAGGACTTCCCAGCCACCAATTGTTAGTAAATGCCGCAGTGATATTGCCCTGCGCTAAAATTAAATCAGTACAAGTAGTAACCTTATCCCCTTGGGTAAGTACCAGAGTGCCCTCTACCGCAAAGTTGAGTTCGTCCGGCATGGGGCCACTAGAATCACAGGCAATAGCACTACCCGTGCCGACATGATCCGCAAACCACTCTGCAACTTGCTCGGTCTTATGACGATCCGCTTTAACCGTGATCTTGCACTTACCGTCTTCAACCTTGGCCGAGGTACCGTCATAATCTTTATTCTTCGAGACATCATATGCCGATACCGCATAGGAGCAGTCTGTTAAACCATTCACATGCAGATACACATCATTACTGTCTGCACCTGCCATAACAGCAGCTGAGAGAAAAAGACTCGGTAATATTAATAAATGTCTATTCGATAGATTTTTCATAATCAACTCCATGATCATCAGGGGGGGAACAGTCCAGCTTTTATCTGAACCTATAAACACTATCAAACTACGACAAGGAATAAAGTTAACTTACACTATTTACGGTAATCATAGCGCTAATGCTAGCGCATTCGGCGACATCAACCGCAAGGTAGCGTTAAATGTGTCATTATTCATTAGATGTGATTTCGGTCTTTTTACCCTGAAAACCTAGAAAAAGATCACGATGCGCAGTGTATGAAAGAGAGTCATCCCGATCCATATATCCTGCAATCCAATCTAAAAGCATGGGTAGATTATCGTCTTGAGCTTCTTTAGATTGGTATTTATGGGGTTCCCACGGCCTGTTCTTAGCATTTTCTTGACATAGCCAAGTCGGTAAATTCATAAAAATAGCTTCATTAGCGAACGGCTTCACTAATTCAAGTAAATCTGCGTAACAACCTTCCACAACCCACTCGCCATTTTCACTAATGAAAGCCCTAATTTGTTCATGCACCTGCGCGATGGCACGCCTCTCGGGAGGAATAGTAGGAAGCCAAGCTAGAGGATCTAAATCGAGATGAGCCAATCCCCCTTCCGTTAGTTTTTTGGCTAATGTAGACTTTCCTGAGCCTGAATTACCGAAAATAATTATTTTTCTCAAAAAATCACCACTCTCAGTCTAGGTCTACAGCCCGATACACCCAACGCATTACCAGCGACCAAATTTGGACACATTCGACTGCATAAACTGATCTTTTTATTAGCTCAACTTCAAACAAGATTGGCATTGATTCTAGCCTAATGAAATTTAAAGTTTGGACTTATGCCGCGACTAGGTACTTTTCCGTATTCATCGGTATAAACATCAATTGCACCATTGGCAGCACGAAATACTTCTATCGTGTATTTCAAGCACGTGGCACAACAGTCAATTTCAGAGATAATTAATACGTTAGCAACATTTTCAATATAACCAGGGCTACAATTCATAAAGTTAATGAGCCTAGGTTCTGTATGCCATTGCCCCATTCCTCGACAAGCATAAAGACTTCTAAGGTGCTCTAAACTTACGTCAGGGACTAACTCAAAACCATCAGCAGCAATGGCAGATAGCTCTTTTTGGCTTAATCCCGCAGCACTTGAATAAGCAAAAAACAGCAACTCTTTGCCATCGTTACGGGTGATATTCATAATACAAGCATTACGAGCATCTGGATTTTTTTTACTCGAAATATGCTTATTTAATGATTTTCTAAAGTTGAAGATAAGCTCTTCTGAATCCTTTTCTGACAGCATAAATAATCCTTTAAATCAAAGAGTCGAGCTTGCACAAGTAGCTATCGTTCGATAGCTACTGCATAACGGGCGTTACAAGTTAACAGATATAATAACCTCAGTTCAATAATCAAAAACTTGCAAAGCAATATCATCACTCGTAACGAGTGGGATCTACAAGCTGCAATAATGAGCAATATGCGTTTTGTAAGCCATAAATAAGGACTGATCCACTTCATCAGCATACAGACCTGAAGCCAATACATCATCACAGGACGCTTGGCCTGATATCAAGTATGCCAAAGTAGTAACCGCTGCAACTGACTTAATCTGATCTTCACCCTGCACGACGAGATCGGCTAAGGTTTTAGTCAAGCGTTTATAAACAAGCTCGTTGCTTGCATCACGGTATTGAATTTCAAGCGTAATTTCTGCCGCATTAGAATAATCTTCGGCAGAGGCAACTAAGGTTGCGCCACCCCAAATAGCGTCATTATAAAAGTACAAAAATATAGTGTGCGCACTTCCGCCCACAAAAAAGCGCACCGAAGTGCGCTTTAATAATCAAAAGGTCACAGTAGCAATTACTGCCCTTTAATCTCTTTCAAACCATTATACGGAGCCTTAGCACCCAACTGCTCTTCAATGCGCAGCAGGCGGTTGTACTTAGCAACACGGTCTGAGCGGCATAGTGAGCCAGTCTTGATTTGGCCTGCGCATGTACCAACGGCTAGGTCGGCAATGGTGGTGTCTTCAGTTTCGCCAGAACGGTGAGAGATAACAGCAGTGTAGCCTGCGTCTTTCGCCATTTTGATGGCTTCTAACGTTTCGGTTAGTGAGCCAATCTGGTTGAACTTAATAAGGATAGAGTTGGCGATATCTTTTTCGATACCTTCAGCCAAGATCTTAGTGTTGGTTACGAACAGGTCGTCACCTACTAATTGAACGCGCTTGCCCAGTTTTTCGGTTTGGTATTTCCAGCCAGCCCAATCCGATTCGTCTTGGCCATCTTCGATGGAGACAATCGGGTATTGGTCGCACAATTCAGACAGGTAGTCGGAGAATTCTTCGGCAGTGAATACTTTGCCTTCGCCTTTTAGGTCGTACTTGCCATCTTTGTAGAATTCAGATGATGCGCAATCCAACGCTAGGGTAATGTTTTTACCCAGTTCATAACCGGCATCGGCAACTGCCGTTTTAATTGCGGCAAGTGCATCAGCGTTAGAGGCTAGGTTAGGAGCAAAACCACCTTCGTCACCCACAGCAGTATTTAAGCCTTGTGCACTTAATACTTTTTTCAGGCTGTGGAAGATTTCTGCGCCGGCACGTAATGCTTCAGCGAACGTTGGCGCGCCTACTGGCTGCACCATAAATTCTTGAATATCGACGTTGTTATCCGCGTGCTCACCACCGTTGATGATGTTCATCATAGGTACTGGCATTGAGTATTGGCCAGGCGTGCCGTTGATGTCGGCAATGTGCTCATACAACTCTACGCCTTTGGCTTTGGCAGCGGCTTTGGCAGCGGCTAAAGACACGGCAAGAATGGCGTTAGCGCCCAGCTTAGATTTGTTGTCGGTGCCATCGAGTTCGAGCATGACGGTATCAAGTGCACGCTGATCTAAGCCGTCCAGACCGAGCAAGGCGCCTTTGATTGAACCGTTGATGTTGCTAACGGCTTTTAATACGCCTTTGCCTAGGTAACGGCTTTTATCGCCGTCACGCAGTTCGAGTGCTTCACGAGTACCGGTCGATGCGCCAGATGGTGCACAAGCCGTTCCAAAAAAACCGCCTTCGAGGGTAACGTCTGCTTCAACCGTTGGGTTGCCGCGTGAATCCAGCACTTCGCGTGCTTTAATATCGATAATCTTGGCCATGCGTGTCTCCAATAATTAGAGGCTTAAGTCTTATTAATTAAATTTTTTGTGGTCTATTTTTTGTGATCTAACGCGGCTGCAATAAACGCCGAGAATAAACCATGACCATCACGCGGAGTGGAGGTAAATTCCGGATGGAACTGACAGCCCACAAACCATGGGTGATCCGGAACTTCAACAACCTCTACCAATTCACCATCCATCGAGCGACCAGCAATACGTAAACCGGCTTCTTCTAAACCAGGAACGAGTGATGAGTTCACTTCGTAACGATGACGATGACGCTCTGTAATAATGTCTTTACCGTAAGCTTTTGCAGTAAATGAATCAGGTGTCAAACGACATTCCTGACCACCTAGGCGCATGGTACCGCCCAAATCAGACTCTGCTGAACGCACTTCGGTTGTACCTTCGGCCGTTGTCCATTCGGTAATCAAGCCAACCACTGGGTGTGTGGTGTCGTGAGTAAATTCGGTTGATTGTGCATCTTTCCAACCCACAACGTTACGGGCGTATTCGATAACAGCAACCTGCATACCTAAACAAATACCTAGGTATGGAATTTTATTTTCACGAGCATGCTGCACCGTGCGAATTTTACCTTCCACACCGCGATTACCAAAGCCACCCGGTACTAGGATAGCGTCAACACCCGCAAGTACTTCAATGCCTTTGCGCTCGACGTCTTCTGCATCAATGTAGCGAATTTTTACTTTCGCACGATGTTTGATACCCGCGTGATCGATGGCTTCGATCAATGACTTATAGGCATCGAGCAAGTCCATGTACTTACCCACCATGGCAATAGTGACTTCTTTTTCTGGGTTCAGCTTGGCATCCGCCACAGCATCCCACTCAGATAAGTCTGCTTCGCGGCAGGTAAGATCAAATTTTTCGACGATCAAATCATCTAAATGCGCATCGTGCAGTTTGCGCGGAATCATGTAGATGGTTTCGGCGTCTTCTAGTGGGATAACTGCACGCTCTTCTACGTTGGTGAACAAGGCGATCTTGCGCAACGCTGAGGCTTCAATTTTGTGATCTGAACGACAAATTAAGATGTCTGGCTGCAGGCCGATAGTGCGCATCTCTTTAACTGAGTGCTGAGTCGGCTTGGTTTTGGTTTCGCCAGCGGTGGCGATGTATGGCACTAAGGTCAAGTGAATAGACAAGGCACGTTTAGAACCTAGCTCGACTTTCATTTGACGCACGGCTTCTAAAAACGGCTGAGATTCGATATCACCAACAGTGCCACCAATTTCTACCAACGCCACATCCGAGCCTTCAGCACCTTCAAACACACGACGTTTAATTTCGTCGGTGATGTGTGGAATTACCTGAACAGTGCCGCCCAAGTAATCGCCGCGACGCTCTTTCGCCAATACGTCGGTATAAATACGACCGGTAGTAAAGTTGTTGCGACGAGACATAGTGGTACGAATAAAGCGTTCGTAGTGACCAAGGTCTAGATCCGTTTCCGCACCATCGTTGGTAACGAACACTTCACCGTGTTGGAACGGGCTCATAGTGCCCGGATCCACGTTGATGTACGGGTCTAGCTTTAGCATAGTGACCTTTAGGCCACGGGCTTCCAAAATGGCTGCCAGAGATGCAGAAGCGATGCCTTTCCCCAAAGAAGAAACAACACCACCCGTGACAAAGATAAAACGTGTCATAGAAGGTCCGCGAGCAGAGATAAATAAGTATAATCTGGAGAGTTCTGGCCTTGACGGTCGCGTTTCGAGCCGCCGGTAGAACCCTCACTCAAGATGGGAGGGCAGGTTACCAGAATCGGCCTACTGGGTAAATTCATTCGATGCTTTTCTTCGCTTTTTACGTCTGTTAGGCTCATGTCTTTCATATCCTGAACAAACTGGTTTGTGATGTTTACACTTTTGGCAATGCCTACAACCGCAAAATGCTTACTTAGCGTTACCTGTAAATGGTGGCTCGGTGCATCTTGCGTGGCTGACCAGAAGCGGTAACTCCTACCCTTCAGGCAACGGCTGCGATCACTTGCAGTCGTGGCCTTGTCTCCAGCAAACACCTCAGCATTTCTCGCAGCCTCAATACAACCAACGCTAAATAGCTAAGGACTGAACATTATGGCTGCGCCATCGGAACAAGCTTCTACCCCTACTGCACGCTTCGGGCTAATACTGGCACTGAGTGCGGCTTTCTTGTTTTCTACTAAGCCCATCATCATCAAATGGCTGTATGAACAAGGAATGACTGCCCTACCACTGATGTGGTTGCGCCTTATGCTGGCAATGCCGGTGTATATTGTAGTCGGCTATTTCAGCTGGAAGCGCTTAGCCGTTAAGCCAAGCCTGTCTCAAATGACACAGGCCGCCGGTATTGGCTTGCTTGGCTACTACTTGGCCTCGTACCTTGACTTAGTCGGGTTAGAGCATGTCAGTGCACAGCTTGAGCGTTTAATGCTGTATGCCTATCCGACTCTGGTCGTGGTCTTAGGTGCGTTATTTTTTGGTCAGCCGTTTAAGCGCTCATTCATTCCGGCTCTGGTGCTGACTTACGTCGGCCTACTGGTGATGTATGGGCACGATTTAACGAATGCCTCACTCCTTACCGATGGCAGTAGCAACGCAGTTTCTGAGATAACGACCGGCACCTTGTTGATCTTGGCCAGCGCCCTGTCGTTTGCGCTGTATATTTTGTTCAGTAAGAAGGCGATTGGCGCTCTGGGCAGCTTACTATTCACCAGCGTGGCGATGGCATCAGCATCCGTTGCGACCTTTATTCATTACGGTGTGATACACGGTATTGTCATGCCAGACATGAACACTGAACGTTGGATCGGTACTGTGATCATGGCAATATTTGCCACGGTTGTGCCCTCTTTTATGGTGAGCGAAGCGATCAAACGCATTGGCCCGGCAAAAACCAGCGTTAGTGGAACCATAGGCCCAGTGATGACCACCATAATGGCGGTGGTATTTTTAGGTGAGCCGTTTGGCTGGATGACGGTCGCTGGTATGGCGCTGGTGATGGTTGGCGTATCGCGACTGCAAAAATAGCTTAATTAATTTATAAATTTATATCTGTAATAGGAACCTTCATGGCCGCTGGCAGCTTACTCGCGTTACTGGATGACATAGCAACCGTTCTCGACGACGTTGCCCTTATGTCTAAAATGGCGGCCAAGAAAACCACTGGCGTACTCGGTGATGATCTTGCGCTAAATGCTCAGCAGGTATCTGGGATTCGGGCAGAACGAGAGCTACCGGTTGTTTGGGCGGTGACCAAAGGCTCGTTAAAAAATAAACTGATTCTAGTGCCGTCAGCATTACTTATAAGTGCCTTTGCCCCATGGGCAATTATTTGGCTACTGATGTTAGGTGGTGCTTATTTATGCTTTGAAGGCGTAGAAAAACTGGTTCACTCTTGGTTCCACAAGACTTCGGATGGAGAGAAAGCGGTACTGCATAATGCGCTCGCCGATGGCAAGGTCGATATGGTTGAATTCGAGAAGGATAAAATCAGCGGTGCCATCCGTACCGACTTTATTTTATCGGCCGAGATTATTGTTATAACTTTAGGCTCTATCAGTTCTGCTCCTTTTATTACCCAAGTGCTGGTCGTATCCCTGTTGGCGATCGCATTTACCTTCGGGGTTTACGGACTCGTCGCTGGCATTGTGAAAATGGATGATGCCGGTTTGTATTTAATTGAAAAAGCTAAGCCAACACTACTCGGAAAAATGCAAAAAATATTAGGCCACTCATTGCTAACGTTAGCGCCGAAATTAATGAGGTTGCTATCGGTGGTGGGAACTGCCGCTATGTTCATGGTGGGCGGCGGCATCATAGTGCATGGCGTTCCAGTTCTTAGTGAGCTTAGTCACGATGTCATTCATGCCGTCGAAGAGATGATTGCAGGCCATATACTAGCACCCGTCGCAGGTTTGAATTTCGATATGGCTACAGGCGTAATCACTGGCGCAATACTAGTTGCCCTATTCAGCTTGTATAAAAAAATCAGTGGCCGATGAACTGGCCACTGAGTAGAAAAATTAACAGCCTTTCGTCCTGCCGATGCAAGTCGCAACGCGTGGCTCACCGGTCAAGGCATTATAAAGATCTAAATAAATAGGGTAATGAATATTGCCACTGCATCCTTAAAACGCGCAATATTTAAATATGCACCTTTCTCAGCCAAAATCCGGCCATCACTTAGCCCAGAGTAGTCCTGCCACGGTACTGATTCTGCCTGAAGGCTAATAAATGCACCTTTAGCGGCTCCGGCCTCAAAATCATCTGTCGTAGGATCACCAATATAAATACTTTGATAACTTGATAGTCGAAAGCAGCCAGCTAAGCCGAATGTTTTACAGTTTTCAGATGATGACAAAAACTCAACCAGCCAGTCGCCTGGAAATAATCCTAAGAAATCTTGGGATGTCGTTAATTCTGCGCCCTCTGCGACGCCCATCCATGTAGCGCGCTTGATATAAGTGCCTTCTCTAGCCCCTTCACCTGTCTCCGGATCAATAAAAACGACCGGCCCATAGATTTCCAGTCTGAATCAATACCCGCTGCGATACAAAAGAACCATTCTTGAGTACAATCCAATTGTTCTAAAGCAACACTTGCTGGGCCTCTAATTTCTCCTTCCAAATTGCCAGTAATTGACATCAAATCACCAGAAAAATCACCTTTGGCAGCACCAAATCCGTAGCGAAAGCCAACAACTCTACGGATGCCTTGCCCGTCCAATTTATAGGCTAGCTCTATATAGGGATCTTTGATTTTGAAGGGAACTATCGTGGGATCACTACCATTGTAATCATCAACCCGCCCTAAACCGAAATTACGAATAATAATATCCGCGTCAGGGATGAGAACATTACCCTCTGAATCAGTACCCGGCAAATAACGCTTACTATCCACATCGCCTTCATTGAAATTCGGATTTTCGTAATATTCTAACGCGCCTACATCACCATCCGAGTATTCACGAGGGAACTCGCCTATTCTTAATTCATCCGCGTTAACTAATGTTTCGATGTCGAAACCAAAATTAACTTTGGTAAATTCATAATCACCAGAAAAATCACCAACGCCTTGATTATATGAAGTAGCATCAATGGTTATAAATGCTTGACCATCATACAGGCGCAGTTCTTCATCATCGACAATTTCCATCGACATGACGGAAGGAATATGAAAAACAATAAAAATATAAGGTAAGAATTTTTTCCGTAGTGTGAACAAAGGAATCTCCATTGTCTAATAAGGCAAAAGAAAATCTCCTTGCTAATGCCTGTGCTATTTCACACTCACACTACGTTTTTAGGAATTCAACAAACAGTGACATTCGTCATTAGTTATCAACAATTCTACTGTAAATATGCCGAACCTCAACAGCCTTTCGTCCTGCCGATGCAAGTCGCAACGCGTGGCTCACCGGTCAAGGCATTATAAAGATCTAAATAAATAGGGTAATGAATATTGCCACTGCTGTCCTTAAACTTCGTAATATTCAAAAATGCTCCTCGCTCAGCCAAAATTCTATCCTCACCAACACCCGACAAATTTTCCCAAGGTACCGCTTCATTTTGCAAAGAAATGAAAGCACCTTCTGCCGCCCCTTCCTCGAACGAGTTTGCATTTTTATTACCAATGTAAACACTTTGATAGTTAGTGAGTTTAAAACAACCACCTAGACCGAATGTTTTGCAATTTTCAGAAGATGATAAATACTCCACCAACCAGTCTGCTGGCAAAAAACCTAAAGCGAGATCATCACTGGAAAGTTGCGCGCCTTCGGCAACCCCCATATAAGTAGCGCGTTTAATGTAAGTGCCACCTCGAGTTCCCTCGCCCGTCTCGGGATCAACAAATTGCACAGGACCATAAATTTTCAAACCACTATCTAAAGCTGACACACCGCATAAAAACCATTCTACAGTACAATCTAACTCATCAAGAGCCGTACTCGCAACGCCATCAATTCTTCCTTCTAAATTCCCTGTCAACGTTAATAAATCACCCGACAAGTCTCCCATAGCCGCACCAAACCCTAGTCGTAGACCGGCAATTCTACGAATACCGTTAGTGTCCATTTTATAAGCAAGTTCAATATAGGGATCACGTATTTTAAAAGGAACAATGACAGGCTCATCATCACCCACTTCTTTATAATTATAATTATCAACTCGCCCTAAAGCGAAATTCTGAATAATAATATCAGCATCGGGGACAGGTACATTGCCATCGGCATCGGTTACAGGAATATAAGGGCTACTATTAGGGTCAGTGTCATCAAAGTTCGGGTTAGCAACATATTCGAGTGCACCAACATCACCATCATTATAACTGCGCTCAAATTCTCCTATGCGCAACTCATCAACGTTAATTAATGTTTCTACATCGACACCAAAATTCACTTTAGTAAATTCATAGTTTCCAGAAAAGTCGCCAGCGCCATCGCTATAGCTGGAAGCGTCTATCGTTATGAATGCCTGTCCCGAATAGTTACTAAGCTCTTCATCAGAGATAGACTCCATAGAGTTAGAACTAAAGGAAAGACCTAACAGGAACAGTATGTATAAGGGTTGATTAACTCGGAACTCGGCTGTCATTGTGACCTCCTGTCACAAAGCATCAAATCATTAACAACCCATCGCTGTGATGGCACAGCAAGTCGTCAAATCATCTGATATTATTTTTATTGTTCAGCCAGATTAGTCCCAGTTTTAGAGAATGCCAAGTCAATAATGAAAAATTTGTCAATATTGGTTCACTTGCCCACAAAACCTAAATATAGTTGACATTAGAACACTAGAAAATAGACAGCCGTCGTTTTTTCGGAGATATACGTCTGAGTTTTTATTGCAGAAAAACATATAAGAAATTAGAACGAGAAAAGGGAAAATTTCCTCATTCTAAAGAACGAACACTGACAACAGCCCACCGTTATACCGGATTATCAATATCAACAAATTCAACGTTAAGGCCAAACTCATCCGCCAAATATTCACCGAGCGCTTTTACGCCATAGCGTTCAGTCGCATGATGACCTGCACTGAAGAAATGTGTGCCGGTTTCGCGCGCTAGATGCACCGCTGGCTCATTAATTTCTCCCGTTAAATAGGCATCAACACCGGCATCAATCGCTCGCTGTAAATAACCTTGAGCACCACCAGTACACCAAGCGATGGTTTCGATAGTATCGTTGTCTTCGCCAATATGCAGAGGCTCACGCTTTAAGCACTCTCCTAACCAAGCGCGGAACTCTTTACCACTCATAGCGCGCGGCAAGCGACCAATATTTCCCGGAACGGATGGATCGGACTCATCCAACAAACCATCGACCTGCAATCCCAATACATCGGCCAACTGAGCGTTATTGCCATAAATTGGATGCATATCTAATGGCAAGTGGTAAGCAATTAAATTGATGTCGTGGGTTAGCAGAGCTTTTAAGCGCTCTTTCTTAATCCCGACGATGCGTTCATCCTCGCCCTTCCAAAAATAGCCGTGATGTACCAAGATAGTATCCGCGCCACGCTCTATCGCGATATCAATGAGCGCTTGGCTCGCGGTAACACCCGTAATGATATGCTGTACATTTTTTCTCCCCGCAACCTGCAAGCCATTGGGGCAGTAATCGCGAATTTTCGCACTCTGTAAGAGTGCATCTAGATGCTTCAATATTTCTTGGCGATCAGTGATCATAGGCCGCTCGCAGTTAAGTTTGTTACAGTACACACCCAGTTTATGGGTTTTTAGGGAACCTCAGCAAATGTCGACATCCAGTACAATTGTTCATCGTATTCTTTTGCCATCGGCGATTGGGGTTATCGCTGCACTCAGTATTTTACTTTGGGCGCCTGAGTGGGTGATTCCACAAACACCGCAACCGATTTTCGACGCCCCAACCGTCATCAATGCCGAACCACAAGCAGACACCATGCGCGCACAAGGTCCGGTAAGCTATGCCGATGCGGTTGATATAGCAGCACCTGCAGTTGTGAATATTTATACGCGCAAAATAGTGCAACGTAAAACTCACCCCATGCTCAACGATCCTTACTTTAAGCGTTTTTTCCGCAACAGCCCAGAATCGAGTGAGCGCATGCAATCTAGCCTAGGTTCCGGCGTCATCATGGCGGGCAATGGCTACATCCTAACCAATAACCATGTCATTGATGGTGCCGACGAAATCGTTGTTTCTTTACGCGATGGCCGTGATGCCTCAGCGACGGTTGTCGGTACCGATCCTGAAGCCGATCTGGCAGTACTAAGAATCGAACTCGACAACATTCCGCATATTCGCGTGGCGTCAGAACGCAGTCTTGCCGTTGGTGATGTTGTGCTCGCGATTGGTAATCCATTTGGCGTTGGTCAAACGGTAACTATGGGTATTGTCTCCGCGACTGGGCGCAATCAGCTCGGTTTAAATACCTATGAAGACTACATTCAAACTGATGCCGCCATTAACCCAGGCAACTCGGGTGGTGCTTTGGTGAATGCTTATGGTGAGTTAGTGGGATTAAATACTGCGATATTTTCACAGTCGGGTGGCAGCGAAGGCATCGGCTTTGCCATTCCATCAGAAGTGGCAACTCGGAGTTTGATGGATATCGCTACCCACGGCACCACTATTCGCGGTTGGCTAGGAATCGAAGTTCAAGAGGCTACCCCTGCCCTAATTGATGTTTTAGGTTTACCAAAGGAGTTAACCGGATTAATTGTTACCGGTATATTTCCTGATGGCCCAGCGGAGCAAGCAGGCTTAGCCGCAGGGGATATTTTAGTGGGCATTAACGGGAAAAATACTAGTGACGCCCGCAATGCCATGAATATTATTGCTGCACTCCGTCCGGGTGATCGGATTGATATTGAATATATACGCAGTGGCGAAACCCAATCAACGCGAGCTATCGCTGGTCAACGACAGCAAAAAGGCAGTAAGGAATAATATAAAAAAGGCGTCTAAATAGACGCCTTTTTTCATGACCTGCCGATCAGAAGCAGTACATAAAACCGTTAAAGAATCGCCTTCAAAGCGGTAATTAACGCCTGATTTTCCCCTGCCTTACCAACCGTAAAGCGCAAGCACTGCGCCAGCAGAGGATGCGCACCATCCATGCATTTAATTAAAATTTTATGCGTTTTTAATGCTTCAAAAATCTCACGCGCATTATCAGTTTTAACACGCGCGAGAATAAAGTTAGCTTCGGATTTATAAGCCGCAAAACCAAGCGCCTGTAGTTCCGCAAACAACCATTCACGCTGCTGTTTTAACTCAGCACATTGCTGATCGAGCACATCAAAGTGCTTTAACGCAAATGCAGCAGATGCTTGGGTTAACACGTTAATATTGTATGGCATGCGAATTTTGTTAATTTCGTTCAACCATTCAGGGCGACCAAACAACATACCCAAACGCAAACCCGCCAAACCAACTTTTGATAATGTACGCATGACCAAGACATTATCGTAACGGTCCAACCAGTCTAAATGGTTACGACTTGAGAACGGCAAATACGCTTCGTCTAACACCACCAAGCCATCTGACGCTTCGACAATTGCCGTTAAATCGGCTTCAGCCCACAAGTTGCCCGTTGGGTTATTAGGTTGAGCTAAGAAGATAAGTTGCGGCTGTTGCTGTGCAATAACCGCCAACATACCATCAACATCCAGAGAGAAGTCTTCATTTAATGGTACACCAACGTAGTTTAAACCGACAAAAGTGGCGATCATTTTGTACATTACGAAACCCGGCTCCGGTGCCAGAATCGTCGCACCCGGATTCGCCACCGCCATAGCCAAGAGCTGAATTATTTCATCAGAACCATTACCCAATAAAATATCGTACTGGGCAGGCACGTTCATAACCTCGCGCAGCCCAGCAGTCACTTCGGGAGCAGTTGGATGTGGATAACGGTTTAGAGCGCAATTGGCCAAAATCCCCTGCCACTCTTGCACCATATCCGCTGGCCATTGATAAGGGTTTTCCATGGCATCTAACTTAATCATGCCGCTAGCATCGCCGACGGGATACGCATGCAAGGCGCGAATTTCAGGACGAATTAATTGCGTGATTTTTTGTTCGATGGACATGAAATTAACTCTTAGAAAAACCGATGGGAATTTTACCGAAACACAATGTTGATTTTAAAACACGGAGCCTTGATGGAATAACCAATCAGAGGCGTCTTTAGCCTTGATGGATAACCTATCAGAGCGTCTTTAGCCTTGATGGATAACCACTGAGCAGACCGTTTGCACCATGGATGGTGCGGCCGAGCCTCCATGGATGGATTCACGGCGAGTCTGCGAGTGGTTATTCCATCAAGGCGCAGAACAAATACTTCAATAACTATCTGCTCAGAAATTACGTCAAACCGTAATGGCTAACCGCTAAACAGACCGTCTGCACCATGGATGGTGCGGCCAAGCCTCCATGGATGGATTCACGGCGAGTCTGCGAGTGGTTAGCCAGTACGATAAAAAACTATTTTCTTAATCTTTAATACGGTATTCCGCCGAACGGGCGTGCGCAGTTAAATGCTCACCACGGGCTAAGATCGAAGCGACCTTACCCAGCTCCGACGCGCCATCTGCCGAACATTGAATTAACGATGAACGCTTCTGGAAATCATACACACCTAATGGCGAAGAGAAACGCGCGGTGCCCGATGTTGGTAATACGTGGTTTGGCCCAGCGCAATAATCGCCCAAGGCCTCTGCCGTATAACGGCCCATAAAAATAGCACCGGCATGGCGAATTTCGGGCAACCAAGCTTCAGGATCTGCAACCGATAACTCTAAGTGCTCGGGCGCAATGCGATTAATTAAATTCAACGCATCGGCTTTATCCGCTGCATGAATTAATGCACCACGCTCAGTAAGCGAGGTACGAATAATATCCGCACGTTCCATTGTCGGTAGTAATTTTTCAATGCTTGCGGCAACCGCATCTAAAAAGTCGGGATCGGTCGATACTAAAATCGACTGCGCATCTTCATCGTGCTCAGCTTGCGAGAATAAATCCATCGCAATCCAGTCAGGATTGGTATCGCCATCGCACACCACCAAAATTTCGGATGGACCAGCGATCATATCAATACCAACAACACCGAAAACCATACGCTTAGCGGTAGCAACAAAGATGTTACCTGGACCCACAATTTTATCGACTTGAGGAACGGTTGCGGTGCCATACGCCAAAGCCGCAACAGCCTGCGCACCACCTACGGTAAATACGCGAGAAACACCAGCAGCCGCAGCAGCAGCCAGCACCAATTGATTTAACTCACCATCCGGGGTTGGCACCACCATAATAATTTCAGAAACACCGGCAACGTGCGCAGGAATCGCATTCATCAATACTGATGATGGATACGCTGCTTTACCACCGGGAACATAAATTCCCACGCGATCCATTGGCGTTACTTTTTGGCCCAAGACAGTGCCATCGGCTTCGGTGTATTGCCAAGAGTCAGTTTTTTGTTTTTCGTGGTAACTACGCACGCGCTCTGCCGCAGTTGTTAACGCCGCGCGCTGTGCATCAGGTAAACCGTCGAGTGCCGTTTGCAGTTGTTCTTGGCTCAGTTCTAGCTGCGCCATTGAATCAACGCTCATGCGGTCGAAACGATTAGTGTATTCAATTAATGCCGTATCGCCGCGTTTACGAACATCATTAACGATGTCGGTGACGATTTGCTGTACACCCGTATCTGACACAGATTCCCAAGACAGCAAGGCATCCATTTGTGCTGCAAAATCAGCCTGATCAGAACGAAAACGACGAATAGAAATAGTCATAATTACTTCCTCTCTAATTAGGCGTTAATATTTCGTTGGCGCTCAACGGCAGCAGCCATTTGATCAATAATCGGTTGGATTTGGGCATGCTTTACTTTCATAGAGGCACGGCTAGCCACCAAACGCGAACTGATCGGCGCAATTAAATCACGTGCTTCTAAACCGTTAGCTTTCAGCGTATTACCCGTATCAACAATATCGACGATTAAATCGGCCAAGCCCATGATTGGTGCTAATTCCATACCGCCATAAAGCTTAATGATATCAACCTGACGCCCTTGCTCAGCAAAATAACGCTTAGCGATATTCACAAACTTAGTCGCAACTTTTAAACGGCCTGCAGGCATTTCGGCATCTTTTAACGCTGCGGTCATCAAACGGCAGGTCGCGATGTTTAAATCCAACGGCTCGCATAAATTGTCGCTGTTGTATTCCATTAATACGTCTTTACCAGCAACACCTAAATCCGCCGCACCGTATTCAACATAGGTTGGTACGTCGGTAGCACGAATAACCACCAGCTTAATATGCTCATGATTGGTATCAAAAATCAGCTTACGACTCTTTTGAATATCTTCGGCCGGATGAATACCCGCTTCCGCTAATAACGGTAAGGTATCATCGAGAATACGTCCCTTCGATAGGGCGATTGTCAGTGGCTGAGTCATGGTATGGCTGATCCTCTCTGTTCTGTCAGCGTCCGATAATTACTGTACGCGGCGAATATTCGCGCCCAGCATTTGGAATTTTTCTTCAATACATTCATAACCGCGATCAATATGATAAATGCGGTTCACGTCGGTTTCACCAACGGCAACTAACGCGGCAATCACCAAAGAGGCAGAAGCACGTAAGTCGGTTGCCATCACTGGCGCAGCGCTTAGACCTTCTTTTCCGGTGACGATGGCCGTGTTGCCTTCAACATGAATATCCGCACCCATGCGCACCAATTCTTGGGCGTGCATAAAGCGGTTTTCGAAAACGGTTTCGATCACTGTACCGACACCTTCGGCAATCGCATTTAATACTACAAATTGCGCCTGCATGTCCGTTGGAAATGCAGGGTGCGGTGCAGTACGGATATTAACGGCTTTAGGACGACGACCGTGCATGTTCAGCTCGATCCAATCTTTGCCCGTGGTAATTTCGGCTCCGCATTCACGCAATTTATCCAATACGGCTTCAAGCAATAAAGGATCCGTATCTTTGCACTTTACGCGACCACCAGTCACAGCAGCAGCCACTAAATAGGTGCCGGTTTCAATACGGTCAGGCAGAACATCGAAATGACAGCCGTGAAGTTTTTCAACGCCATCAATCACAAGAGTATCTGTGCCAGCACCTTCAATCTTCGCGCCCATGGCAATCAAACAATTGGCCAAGTCGACGACTTCCGGTTCGCGCGCGGCGTTTTTAATAACCGAACGACCCTCGGCTAATACTGCGGCCATCAGAATATTTTCAGTGCCGGTTACCGTCACGGTATCGCAAAAGAATTCAGCGCCTTTTAAACGGCCACCCGGTACATGTGCTTTGATGTAACCATCAAGCACTTCAACTTCAGCGCCCAAGGCTTCCATACCGCGTAAGTGCAAGTCGACGGGGCGACTGCCAATCGCACAACCACCCGGCAAAGAGACTTCTGCTTCGCCATAGCGAGCCAATAGCGGACCTAATACCAAGATAGAAGCACGCATAGTGCGTACTAAATCATATGGAGCAACGCAGCTTTTCATTTCGGCACAGTCAGTTTCAACCGACATGTCTTCATTAATTGCGACTTGCACGCCCATGCATCCCAATAGCTCTAGCATGGTAGTGATGTCGTGTAGGTGCGGTAAGTTACCGACCTGCATCACGCCTTCTGCGAGCAAGGTAGCTGCCAAAATAGGCAGGGCTGAGTTTTTGGCGCCCGAAATACGGATCTCACCGTCTAGACGGTGGCCGCCTTCGATTCTTAATTTTTCCATACGGGGCTCTTATGCATCGGCCTTTTCGGCTGGCGTAAAGGTGCGGATAGACACAGCGTGTAAGCTGCCATCAACAATATAAGGATTCAGGATTTTGTACACGTACTGCTGGCGTTTGACAGCATTCAGGCCTTCAAAGGCTTCACCTACGCCCATTATTTCCTTAACGTAGCCATCTACGACGGACCAAGTAACTTCTGGCGCTTCAGATTGTAAAACTTCTAAAATTTCTGCTGGAGACATGACCGCTCTACCACTTAATACTTGCAAAGCCGGCAATCATAGCGGATTTCTTGATCAGGGCGAAGTGATACCCGTGGATTAGACCGTAACTTTTGGTACAGCCCTAAGTACGAACAGGCTAGGCCAGCAGTGGCTCGAATACTTCATCAAGATCACTCACCGTCAAAATAGGACGCATATGATCGGGTAAGTGCTCAATACTCAATGTAACCCCACTGGCATCAGCAACACGCATCCACTCCAATAAAAGCGCAACGCCCGCACTGCTGGCTTGCTCAACAGCACTCATATCAACACTCCACTTACCACCACTGTTGCGTATCAGCTCAGCGCCTTGGCGAGCTAAGGCTGTCACAGTGGAGCTATTTAAGTCGCCATTAAGATAAGCGTGCTGATTGGATTCCGACTGCAGTTTTGCCACCGCCATTGCCTTAACCTTCTGCTTTATTAAATAAGAAGCGACCAATCAGCTCTTCAAGCACTAACGCAGATTGAGTGTCATCAATCCAATCACCTTGTTTCAGATACTCCATTTCTGCGCCTACTGTCAGGCCAATGTACTTCTCACCCAGTAAGCCTGAGGTCAAAATCGCAGCGGAGCTATCCGTCGACAAGGTGCTCATGCTTTTATTAATTTCCATCTCGACCACCGCTGAATAACGCTCAGCATCAAGATAGATCTTTGTCACTTGGCCAATATTCACACCCGCCATGGATACTTTTGCACGTTCTTTCAAACCACCTAGGTTCTCAAAATGCGCCTTTAGCGTGTAGGTATCACCTGTCGACTGCATGGACAATCCGCTAACGCGCAATGCCATCAACACCAGAGCAATAACACCCATAATCATGAAAGCACCAACGGCCAATTCGATATAACGCATACGCATAATTAAATGCCTCCTAACATGACCGCAGTCAAAACGAAATCCAGCCCGAGAACGGCCAATGAAGAAATAACCACCGTTTGAGTGGTTGCTTTACCAATACCTTCTGATGTCGGTACAGAGTCGTAGCCCTGATATACCGCAATCCAAGTAATCACCATGCCGAACACACAGGATTTAATTAATCCTTTTATAACGTCTTCGTAGAAAACGACAGAAGCCTGCATGTTGCCCCAGTAGCTGCCGCCATCAATGCCCAGTAAATCGACCGCAACAAAAGCACCACCCCAAATACCAACCGTACTAAAGATAAGAGCTAATATCGGCATAGCAATCATGCCAGCCCATAAACGCGGCGTAATTACTCGCTTGAGCGGATCAACACCCATCATTTCCATGGCCGACAACTGCTCGGTGGCTTTCATTAAACCAATTTCGGCAGTTAATGCCGATCCGGCACGCCCAGCAAATAATAATGCGGCAATCACAGGACCGAGTTCACGCAACAAGGTTAGCGATACCAAAGTACCCAAGGCTGAGTCAGAGCCAAATTTCACTAAAATGGTGTAACCCTGCAAACTCAGCACCATACCAACAAAAAAGCCGGCCACGGCAATAATGCTTAACGAACGCACGCCAACCGAATAAATCTGGCGAATAAGATCAGAAAAGCCCGCACTACCGGGGCCACCCCAGCCTAACGAGTTCAAAAATAGCAGCGTGGCACGCCCTAGCGACTCGATAGTCGACACACCCGACTGGCCCAGCGACTGCAATTTATTCAGCATCACTGGCCTCCTGAAAGTAAATCATGACGGTAGTCTGGTGCAGGATAATGGAACGGCACAGGGCCATCAGGATCACCATTTAAGAATTGTCGTACTTCTGCGTTACCGCTTTGACGTAGCTCTTCAGGCGAACCAAAGCCAATCACTTTGCCACCCGACAACAAGCATAAGTAGTCGGCAATCGAACACGATTCATCAACATCATGCGACACCAACAAACTGGTTAACCCAAGCGCTTCGTTTAAACCGCGAATCAAACGTACAATCATTCCCATAGAAATGGGATCAAGACCGGTAAACGGCTCGTCGTACATAATAATTTCAGGGTCCATCGCAATCGAACGCGCTAACGCCACTCGACGAATCATGCCACCCGATAATTCAGCAGGCGATAAATCGCGAGCACCACGTAAGCCGACCGCTTCAAGCTTCATTAGTACTAAGTCGCGAATCATAGACTCTGGTAAGTCGGTGTGAACACGTAACGGAAAAGCGACGTTTTCAAACACACTTAAATCAGTAAACAAACCGCTGGTTTGAAACAACATACCCATCTTACGTTTACGTAAATCGAGTAATTCTGTGCGTTTTAACTGAGTAACATCCTGCCCGTCCACCACTACAGTTCCGCTATCTGGCTTCAACTGACCACCGATTAAACGCAACAGAGTCGTCTTACCTGTGCCACTAGGCCCCATGATGGCGGTGATTTTGCCTTTCGGAAAATCCACATCGAGATTGTCATATATCAGCCGATCTCCTCGACTGAATGACAACCCACGAATGGACACATATGGTTGCTGGTCTGACATGCGCTAGAAACCTGTAAAAATCTGTGGCTAGCATAGCTGATTGTATCTAGCAGACCAATGCTTATCCCGCGCCCTACCCATACAGTCACCTTGAACGCTGAGTTGCAATTGCGTGCAGAATTCCCTCGGGTACAATGGCCAGCTAATTTCACAAGTCGGTCGCTACGACGTCTTACTCACTCCTACAGGAGCACTACCCGATTATGTATGCTGAATATGGCGCCGTACTGCTTGGTTTAATTGTTTTAGTGTGGAGCGCCGACAAATTCGTGATTGGCGCAGCAGCCACTGCTCGTCATCTTGGCATGTCACCATTACTGGTTGGCCTTACCATTGTTTCGATTGGTACTTCGGCACCGGAAATGTTCGTTTCGGCAATGGCCGCTATTGATGGCGCAGGTAACCTAGCCATCGGCAATGCACTCGGCTCAAACATTACCAATATTCTGCTGGTTCTCGGGGTCACGGCACTGATCGCCCCGATTGCTCTGCAGCGCTCATTATTAAAGAAAGAACTACCACTACTACTATTGGTAAGCATCATCGGCGGTCTCACGCTGATGGATCTAGAACTAAATCTCATTGATGCGGCCATCCTGATCGTGGCTCTTATCATCGCCTTGTACCTAATGTTTCTTGATTCCAGCGAAAGCGGCGAAGCGGTTGTCGATGAAGATGAAGCCGCTGAAATCGAAAACACCAATATGAAGTCGGCCATATTTTGGCTAGTCATTGGTTTAGCGGCACTCATGGTGAGTTCTAAGCTATTAGTTTGGGGCGCTACAGGTATTGCCCATGCATTCGGTGTGAGTGACCTAGTTATCGGCTTAACGATTGTCGCTATCGGCACTAGTTTGCCAGAGCTAGCAGCTTCCGTAGCCAGCGCGCTAAAGGGGCATCACGATATCGCCATCGGTAACGTGATTGGCTCCAACATTTTTAACATGCTAGCCGTCATGCCTATTCCAGGTTTGTTAGCCGTCACGGCGGTAGAGCCCATGGCATTCGAACGCGACTATATGGTCATGATGGGTGCAACAATTATGCTCATTGCCTTATTCGCACTTAACTACCGTAAGGGCACTATGGGGCGCGTATCGGGTCTACTCATGATATCCGCCTATATTGTTTACCTTGTTTCACTTTTCTATACGGCTTAATTATTTATGACGACTGCACAATTATTTAATTTTATTTCCTCCGCAGAGCGTACGATCAAACTCGAACAGCAAGCGGTTGCGCGCTTAGCGGATTATTTGGATGAGCATTTCACTCGCGCCTGCCAAATGATTATTCAATGTCGTGGTCGCGTGGTAGTCACTGGCATGGGCAAGTCTGGACATATCGGCAATAAAATTGCTGCCACCTTAGCCAGTACCGGCACCCCCGCCTTCTTCGTTCACCCAGGTGAAGCCAGTCACGGCGACATGGGTATGATCACCGCCGCCGACGTAGTAATAGCGCTATCAAACTCAGGCGAAACAAACGAAGTGACTAGTATGTTGCCGTTGCTCAAGCGCATGGGAACACCACTAATCAGCATGACCGGCAATCCTTCATCAACATTAGCAAAAGCGGCCAACAGCCATCTTTATACCGGTGTTGAACAAGAAGCTTGCCCGCTGGATTTAGCACCAACATCATCAACCACCGCTGCATTGGTCATGGGTGATGCACTAGCCATTGCCTTATTAGAAGCGAAAGGATTTACCGCTGAAGACTTCGCCTTTTCACATCCCGGCGGTAGCCTAGGTCGTCGTTTGCTGCTGAAAGTCGAAGATATTATGCACAGTGGCGACCAATTACCCGTCGTGAATACCAGCACACGTTTATCCGAAGCACTATTGGTAGTCACATCGAAAGGTTTGGGCATGACCACAGTACAAGATGACAATGGCAATTTAGCCGGTATTTTTACCGATGGCGATTTACGTCGTGCTATCGACCAAGGCGTAGACATCCGTGCCTGCTCAATGAGCGATATAATGACGGCTAATTGTAAAACAACGACGCAGGGCATCTTGGCAGCTGAAGCATTGAAAATCATGGAAGACAATAAAATTAACGCCTTAGTAGTAAAAGATGAACAACGTACTGTGGGCGTTGTCACCATGCACGACATGCTACGCGCAGGCGTTATCTAATGCGTAAACGTTACTTGCTGCTACTGTTAACCTTGATATTTGGCTTAGCCTTAATCGCGGTTGATCGCTACACCCAAGAGCTAAATCAGCCCTTGAGTGAACAGCAAAGTAACGAAGCCGATTACTATGGAGAGACGCTACTCAACTGGCACTATGGTGAGGATGGTAAACTTGGGCAGACCTTTCGAGCCCAACGTTCAGATCACTATCCCCTAATAGGCGTGACCCGTTTTTTCGCACCTATGATCACCACGCGAGATGATCGTGGCCAAATCTGGCAAGTCACCGCCAAAGAAGGGTCGCTAAAAGACGACGAGCAAGTTATTCGTTTTAACCAGACAGTGCGGATCGAGCCCATAAATACTGGCGAACAAACTACCGATGCCATGCTGATTGAAACCGAAGCATTAACCTATGATATTCGTGAGCAAATTGCAGCGACCGATTTACTGGTCACCATGACAGGGCCGGGTAGCCGCGCGACCGCAACAGGCATGACTCTGGATGTTAACCGCCAGCGCATGGAACTGAAAACCGGGGTAAAGACTATTTATGTACCCGAACAATAAGCACACCAAAACTATGAAAAACAGCGCCCGTGCGTTATTTATTTTGGCCGTGAGCAGCATCAGTCAGCTAGCACTTGCCCTACCCGATGACTGGCAACAGGAAATGACCATATTATCCGACCGCGCAGAAATCGACCGCAAAGCAGGTACGGTTATCTACGAAGGTAACGTCATTCTGACTCAAGGCACGTTGCGTATTGAATCCGAACGATTGATGATTTTACGTAGCGGCAACACGCTCGAAAAAGCCGTAGCCGAAGGCAATAATGGGAAACCAGCGCGCTATCAACAACAAGTGACCGCTGGTAAACCTATGACTCGCGCTCATGGTGATCGGATTGACTATTTTGCCGCGCGCCGCCAAGTTACACTGACTGGCGACTCGCAATTAGAACAAGATGGCAACCTATTTAGTGGCGAACATATCGTCTACGACATGGACAAAGAAACCGTCAAAGCCGACGGCGGCACACGCAGCGACAGCCAAGCTACGCCAGACAGCGGCTCTTCTGGCGATCGTCGTATTAAAGTTATTATCCAACCGCAACAGGCCACTGATGAAAACGCTGAAAGCTGAACACCTAGCGAAAAGTTACAACGGCCGTGAAGTGGTAAAAGATGTATCCATGTCGGTACACAGCGGTCAAATTGTTGGTTTACTTGGCCCTAATGGGGCAGGCAAGACGACCTGTTTTTATATGATCGTTAATCTTGTGCAAGCCGACAAAGGACGTATCAAGATCGACGACGAAGACCTGAGCCACCTGCCTATGCATGGGCGCGCGCAACGAGGAATCGGTTACTTACCCCAAGAAGCCTCGATTTTTCGTAAGCTCAGCGTGGCCGACAATATCCTCGCAATTTTAGAAACGCGTAAGGATCTAAATCGCAAACAACGATTAGAGCGCCTTGAAGGATTGCTCGATGAGTTCCACATTCAGCACATCCGCGCAAGCTTAGGCATGTCGTTATCAGGAGGCGAACGTCGACGCGTAGAGATAGCTCGCGCATTAGCTGCAGAGCCATCTTTCATCCTACTGGATGAGCCATTCGCAGGGGTTGATCCCATTTCCGTATCCGACATCATGGATATTATTCGGCAGCTGAAAAACCGCGGCATCGGCGTACTGATCACCGACCACAATGTGCGTGAGACCCTCGCCATCTGTGAAAAAGCTTATATTGTCGGCGGGGGCCATATCATTGCGGAAGGCACCGCAGAAGAAGTTTTAGCGAACGAACAAGTGCGAAAAGTTTACTTGGGTAACGATTTCCGCCTTTGATTCTAGCCCCCTCATCAGGCTATGATCGAATCAATCGGGTTTCGTGCTTGCAAGATAGATTCCATAAGCACAGGCTTAGCCTATAATGCATAAACACTATTTTTCTGCCGTAGATAGGTAATCGTTAAGTTTCCATGAAAGCGTCTCTCCAGTTAAAGATGGGTCAGCAACTGACCATGACCCCTCAGTTGCAACAAGCCATCCGCCTACTCCAGCTGTCCACCTTGGACTTACAGCAGGAGATTCAGGAGGCGCTCGACTCCAATCCGATGTTAGAAACGGATGAGTACGACGATCCGAATCCTGAGGTAGAAGCACCCCGTGGTGAAAAAACTGAACAAGAACAAAACGAAATAGATCACGAAGCCCGAGAGCGTTCTGAAGACAATCACACGCTCGATGAACAATGGTCTGACGATAAAATTCCAGAAGATCTACCCAACGACAGCGAATGGGAAGATACCTACCAAACCACTGCCAGCGTTTCCTCCAGCAGTGGTAGTAGTGGCGCAATAGACGACGATTTCGATTACGACTCTCGTCATGCCACCACCGATAGCCTACAAGACCACCTTTTGTGGCAGCTTAATCTCACTCCGATGAGTGATACCGATCGCGAAATCGCCTTAATGCTGATTGATGGCACCGACGACGATGGCTACTTACACACCACTGTCGACGATATTCTCACCAGCCTTGATCCAGCATTAGAAGTTGAAGAAGACGAAATCATGGCAGTGCTGCATCGTCTGCAGCAATTTGATCCTGCCGGTGTGTTCTGTGTCGACTTGCGTGAATGCCTGTTACTACAATTGCAGCAGCTACCAGAAGCAACGCCTTGGTTAGCAGAAGCCAAACTCGTGATTCGTGAACACATCGAGTTACTCGGCAGTCGTGATTATCCAACGCTGATGCGTAAAGCAAAATTAAAAGAAGAAGCGCTCAAAGATGTGCTGCGCTTAATTAAAGAACTCAATCCAAAACCGGGCTCAGGCATCTCTCCTGATCAATCTGAATATGTGATTCCCGATGTTTTGGTGCGTAATATTCGTGACGAATGGCGTGTAGAACTCAACCCCGAAATCGCACCGCGTCTGCGCGTCAATGCCGATTATGCGTCTCTAGTTCGCCGCTCCGATAACAGCACCGACAACGCTTTCCTCAAAGACCACCTGCAAGAAGCTCGCTGGTTCATTAAAAGCTTACAAAGCCGCAATGAAACCCTACTCAAGGTGGCAACTAAGATCGTCGAATATCAGATCGAGTTCTTCGAAGAAGGCGAAGAAAAAATGAAACCACTGGTTCTGCACGACATTGCCGAAGCCGTGGGCATGCATGAATCGACAATTTCTCGTGTTACCACGCAGAAATTTATGCACACCCCTCGTGGTATTTTTGAGCTGAAATATTTCTTCTCAAGCCACGTCAGTACCGATAGCGGTGGTGAATGTTCATCTACCGCAATTCGTGCCATGATCAAAAAACTAATTTCTGAAGAAAATGCCCGTAAGCCATTAAGCGACAATAAAATCGCGGCATTACTAGGCGACAAAGGCATCCAGGTCGCGCGCCGTACCGTTGCTAAGTACCGCGAGGCCATGATGATTCCGCCCTCTAACGAGCGCAAACAGCTTATCTGACGATCAACAACGAGCCAGTAGACAAAAAGGAGACTGGGCATGCAAATCAATATCAGTGGTCACCACGTAGATGTAACCGAAGCAATGCAGGGATACGTTGAGGAAAAGATGTCAAAGCTGACACGTCACTTTGACAACATCACTACCGGACAGGTTACTCTGACCGTTGAAAAGGGCCGCCAAGTAGCGGAAGCAACCATTCACGTTACAGGTACAGATATCCATGCCAAGTCAGAGCATGATGATATGTATGCTGCCATTGACTTAATGACTGACAAGCTCGATCGACAAGTGTTAAAACACAAAGAAAAAACAGTCGCGCGGCTACACGGACAAGGCTAACTCCATGACACTTCGCATTGACGATATCCTCTCACCAACACACACCTTGGTGGACGCAGAGGTATCCAGCAAAAAAAAGTTGCTGGAATTCCTAGCAGGATTGGTCGCTGAATCCATCAGCGATAGCTCAGCGGATGAAATCTATGAGCGACTACTCGGACGCGAACGTCTGGGTAGTACCGGCATAGGGGAAGGCATTGCCATTCCCCATTGTCGGTTGCCTCAGTGTGAACAGGCCTTTGGCGTGCTATTACGCCTTGCCGAGCCAATCGACTTCGACGCCATTGACGGCAAACCAGTGGATTTGGTGTTCGCACTCTTAGTACCAGAAGAAGCAACGGAAGAACATTTGCAGGTATTGGCAATGTTGGCCCGTAATTTCAATGAAGAGTCGTATCGCAGTGCATTACGTTGCGCTCCGGACAATCGTCAACTATTCCAGCGCGCAGCCGCCGGAACTTAATACCACAAGGAATGTAGGCCCATGCGTTTGGTAGTGATTAGCGGTCGATCCGGCTCAGGTAAATCCAGTGCACTGCATGTGCTAGAAGATCTCGGATTTTATTGCATCGACAACCTACCCATTGGTCTACTTCCCGCCCTTGCCGAACAAGCCAACGGCAATGAAAAACTCACCCAAATTGCTGTAAGCGTTGATGCTCGCAATCTTGCTCATGCGGTTGACCGCATCGAGTTAGTGTTACGCGACCTCCCGCACGACCATTACAAGCTCGATGTGGTTTATCTCGATGCCAGTGAAAAAGTCTTATTGCAACGATTTAGCGCCACGCGCCGAAAGCACCCTCTTACCAGCAAGAAGATCTCGCTAGCAGAAGCCATTGAGCAAGAAAAAGAACTGCTCGATCCACTGGCGAATATGGCCGATTTAACGCTCGATACCACGCATATGTCGGTACATGAGCTGCGCAGCTTAATTCGATTACGTGTGGCCGATAAACGCGACGGCGATATGTCGATCCTGTTTGAATCCTTTGGCTTTAAGCACGGTATTCCCATCGATGCCGACTATGTATTCGATGTCCGCCATCTACCTAACCCCTACTGGGATGAAAGTTTGCGGCACCACACGGGGTTAGAGCAGCCGGTACAAGCGTTTTTGAGTCAGTACGATGACGTCAAAGATATGCAACAAAGTATTAGTGAATTTATGCAACGCTGGATGCCGCGTTTTGTTGATGCCAACCGCAGCTACATGACCATCGCCATTGGCTGCACAGGTGGTCAACATAGATCTGTGTATATGGCAGAGCAACTGACAGCAGAATTCCAGCAATATTATCCCAACGTGCAAGTTCGTCACCGTGAACTCGCGCGGCTTTCCGAATCGACAGGCCATTAATTCATGATCAGTACCCAAATAACAATTATCAATAAACTGGGTCTACATGCCCGTGCAGCGGCCAAATTAGTCTCTACAGCGTCTGCTTTTTCTAGCCAAGTAAAAGTCGGTTATCCCGGCCGGTTGGTTGATGGCAAAAGCATTATGGCCGTCATGATGTTGGCCGCGAGCAAAGGTACCGAGATCCAACTTCAAGCCGAAGGTAGTGACGAAGCAGAAGCCATTACCGCGCTCCAAGACCTTATCAATCGTTTCTTCGACGAAGGTGAATAATCCGCTATAAAACAGCAAATTAGCGCTAATACTGCGAGTACTTTCATGGTATATAGGCGCTATTCAGGCTAGAATTCTGGTCAACTCCTGCGCAACCAGAGCCATCCCATGGGACAACATACGGAAAAGGCAAAAGCCAAACTGCATAGCCTTAACGCCGCCCTAGAGAGTGGTGCTTTGGCCAAGGTTCAGCGCATCCTAAATTCGGGTTTAGCACCCGTAGACGTCGCCCATTTAATCGAATCCTCTCCGCCTAAGGCCCGTAAAATTTTATGGGAGTTAGTTGATAAAGAGCTCGAGGGTGAAGTTCTTCAATACCTAAGCGAAGAACTACAAAGCCATTTCTTATCGGATATGAGCGCGGCTGAAGTTGTCGATATGACCGCCGACCTCGACACCGATGACGTGGCCGACATGTTGCAACAACTTCCTGAGCGTGTGACTCAAGAAGTTCTAAATTCGATGGACCAAGTCGATCGAGCGCGAGTGGAGGCCATCTTAGGCTATCCAGAAGACAGCGCCGGTGGCTTGATGAACACGGATACCGTGACGATTCGCCCAGAGATTACTTTGGACGTTGTGTTGCGCTATTTACGTCGGCATAAATCATTGCCCGCCATGACCGATAATCTTTTGGTGGTAAACCGACAAAACGAATTCATCGGTTTGTTACCCGTCAGTAAACTACTGGTCAGTGACCCACAACAAACTGTGCGTGAAGTCATGACCACGGACGCTAAAATCATTCCGGCGACCATGCACGACACTGACGTGGCCAAGCTGTTCGAACGTCACGACTTAGTTTCTGCACCGGTTGTAGACGCCGCAGGCGTGCTCATCGGTCGAATCACCATCGATGACGTGGTTGACGTTATCCGCGAAACCGCCGACCACTCGTTGATGAGTATGGCTGGTTTGGATGAAGACGAAGATACCTTCGCACCGGCACTAAAAACCAGTCGCCGACGCGCAGTGTGGCTAGGGATCAACTTAATCACCGCCCTCGCCGCTTCAGCGGTAATTGGGTTATTCGATAAAACCATTGAGCAAGTCGTGGCCTTAGCTGTTCTGATGCCCATCGTTGCAAGTATGGGTGGTATTGCTGGTAGCCAGGTACTAACACTTGTTATTCGCGGCCAAGCACTAGGACACCTCAGCGGCGCCAACTTCCGCTGGCTATTTAATCGCGAGCTGATTGTTGCCGCAATTAACGGCGCCCTTTGGGCCGTTGTCATCGCCGTTGTCACATTTGCATGGTTTCACGACATAAAAATTGCCCTGATTATCGGCAGTTCGATTATCATTAACCTGTTAGTCGCCGCCATCACTGGCGCCGCATTGCCGTTAATATTAAAAGCACGAGGAATCGACCCAGCACTAGCGGGCGGCGTTATCCTCACAACCGTCACCGACGTTGTTGGCTTTATGACATTCTTAGGGCTGGCAACCCTGTTCTACCTGTAACCCGGTATCCCGATTTTATGAGCAAGTATTACGACGACGATGATTTTGACGATGGCGAAATCAGCAAATCACAATTAAAGCGCGACATGCACCGTTTCCAAGCTTTAGGCGAAACCCTAAGCAACTTGGCGCCTGCAAAATGGGATACCCTCCCAATTAGCGAAACGCTGAAAAATGCCTTAGTAGAAAGTCGACGCATCACTAAACATGAAGCACGTCGTCGTCATTTTCAATACATCGGTAAAATCATGCGCGACGAAGACCTCGACGCCATTCAAACCGCGGTAGACAAACTCGACCCGTCGAGCGAACTGCACGGTCGTTTGATCAAACAGCAAGAACAATGGCGTTCACGCTTACTCGATGATGCCAATGGCTTGAATGATTTTATCGAAGAATATCCGGATGTTGATCGTCAGCAACTGCGAAACTTAGTGCGTAATGCACAAAAAGAAATGAGCAGCGAACCGCCAAAGCCAGGGACAAATTTTAAGAAGTTGTTTCAGTTTATTCGCACCCAGATGGGGTAAAGACCTTTCGCGGATAAGCGGATCGCCGCCCGGATCGCTCTTACAATCGATGCTTATTCTGTACCGTAGGAGCGAAACTTTTTCGCGAAGGTGGTGCAAATTGAAACATTACCTAAGCGGTATGGGCTTTCGCGGATAAGATCCGCTCCTACAATCACAAAAACGAAAAATCACCCGCGCAATAACGGCATTTTCTCACGTACATCCTGCACTCTTTGCAAATCAATCTCGGCACTTGTAACGCCCATATCATGGTCAAGCTCGGTCATAACCTTACCCCAAGGATCAATGATCTGCGAATGCCCCCATGTTTGCCGTTTAGTATCGTGCCAGCCACATTGGTTAGCGGCAACGACGTAGCATTGCTGTTCTATCGCGCGAGCGCGCAATAAGGTTTGCCAGTGCACTTCACCGGTGGTGTAGGTGAATGCCGCAGGGACAACAAGAATTTCAGCCCCTAAATCGCGTAGTGCTTGAAAGTGTTCTGGAAAGCGCAAATCAAAACAAATCGCTAACCCTATTTTCCCTACTGGGCTATCAACCACCAGCAGCTCGCTGCCCGGAGCAAAGCGTTCTGATTCAGCATAGCGACCTTGGCTGTCGCCAACATTAACGTCGAATAAATGAATTTTATCGTAGCGACTAACCAGCTCACCTTGCGCATTAAATACCAATAACGCAGAACGCACGCGTGGATCACCGTCTGGACATAGCTGAGGAATGGCACCCACCAGCAACCAAACACCGTAATGCTGAGCTTGTTGCGCGAACCATTCAGTGTATTCGGTGCTTTCTGCAATGTGATGATATTGGCTACCATCCATGCACAAACACATTTCAGGTAACAAAATAACTGTGGCGCCAGTGCTTGCTGCATCGGCAATTAAAATCGCCAATTGCGCTTTATTCGCTTCAATGTCGCTACCGGCATTATTTTGCACTACAGCTATCTGATTCATCATTATTCGTCGTCCGAACCAAAGATATTGAAGATATTAAACACGCTGAAAATACGGCTTTTAATTCCGCGTTTTTTCTTACCATCGACTTGGTTGTCAAAAGCTTGATTAATTTCCATCACTGGCTGTTGCCAAGTGCCTTTGACATCGTAACTAGCACTGGTAAAGCGTTCTAATTCGTCACCAATTAACTTTTCGGTCACGTAAACCGAGGCGGCAATCGGCGGAGCAAAACCCGCTAATACAGCGACCAAGGGCAAGGTGCTGGTGACAGGGAATGTCACCGCCAACTTCATATCCAAGTCGCCTGTATTCAGATTGGTCGCTCCAGAGGTCAGGAACTTCCCGCCGGGGCCTTCAACACTTAGCGGTTCTGATAAAGTCAGTAAACCAGCCTCTATTTTGGCTTTCCCCTTTAACGTATCAAATGCCAAACCTGATTGATAAATATCAGAAAAATCGAGGCGCAAACGCCGCGCTATCGAATTGAAATTCAGCGCTCCAAACGCACGTAAAGCGCCGGTGCCTTCCGCTTGCAACGATCCATCTTTGATTCGCACACTAACATCTCCCTGCAAGGTCTCGGTATCGAAACCCAGCGGCGACCCCTGCCAATTAAGCGCCAGCGTTGATTGTAGATCTTTGCCTTCGATCGCTGCCGACTGACGGAATGCACGTTGCACTTTACCGATGTCAGAGCCTTTAATCGTCATATCATAGAGGCGAGTATCATGGATACCGTCGGTATAATCCCAATCCATTTTCCCGCTAACGTTTAAGCCCTTCATGTCGCTATCAAGAATATTAACCGTTAATCCTTGCTTGCTCGGACGACTGGTAATTTGCCAGCGACCATAGTTGCGAGTACCGACATACAATTCCTGCAAGGTCATATCCAAGGCAGGTAGCACCGCGGGATCGAGGTCTTGTAGTGGATCAACAGTCTCAGGAATATCATCACCCTCGGCAACAACTACCGCTTCTTCTTCAGGCATGTGGATATAGTCGAGCAACATCACTATAGGCTCATCACCAGGATGAATAACGACGGTACCACGCGTTACGTCGCTATCAACTTGCAGCGTCCAGTCGTTAGCATCTTGACGTCCGGCAATACGAGTAATGCCCATGGGAATATCCCAAGCATCCAAGCCTGACAAGGTAATGTCGATGCTTTCGACCGGGTTAGGAGCAGCCTCAACGGTACGTCCATTCGGTCCTTTCTTTGGTGCTGGCTCGGCATCCAGCAACGCCATCATATGATTCCAAACATCAAACCAAGGTTCAGCGTCTAAGGTTTCATCAATAGTGCCACTGATAATAATGCCCGAATTATCCGGCATGACAGGCTCGGTGCCATCCAATGTCACATGACCACGATCGACACCATCCTTGCCAAGCCCTAACTCTGCTCGTAAAAAATCATCGTAATTCAACGTAATGCTGGTGATATCGCTAGGTTTAATCTGAGCAATAAGTGAACGAGGGGTGTCCGTTAACTTACCTGCAGGAAATGGTAGATCAACCAAGGTTCCAACGAGATCCGATTCGACGTCCAGTTGCACACCACCGCGACTCGCAGGACGAACATCTAAACTGGCCTGATAATTTAGTTCGCCGCTAATAGGATCAAGCAAAAATACGGGCATCCACTGTTTAAAATCCTGCCACGTGGCTTTGCCAGAACCATCAAGGTGAATATCAAAACCGCCATCCACCACAGTCGATTTCATAGTGGCTGCGAACGAGCCACCGAGTAAACCGGCCGTTAGGCCTTTCGAGCTCAAGCCTTCTTCTGTGCTGAAATGAATGGTTCCGTTTACGGGTGCTAACTCTAAGTCCAGCTCACCTAAGCGCAAACGCGCATTGGTTAATTGGCTGTCTAATTGCACACTAGGGCTACTATCCGGCTTACCCAATAGCATCTGTAAACGTAAGCTACTCTCGATTTGGCCGTTGGCTTGCCACTGATCAAATGCATGATCAACCAGTGTTTGAATGGGTGTCTCGGTAAAATAGCGCATGCCCTCACCCGCATCCCCCGCTATTTGGCCAACGACATTTAACTGCGTGCCTTCTTTAGTGTCGCGAATTCGTACACGACTGCTATTCGCTAATAAATCCCCACCAAGGGTTTGACCTTGATCAATCCAAATATCAACGTTTGGGGCATCTAATAAGACTCGACCACTCACGTGTTCTATTGCTGGCCACTCGTCTAAATAGGTTACTTTGACGTCATCGGCTGCGAGATAAAGCTGGGTTGTTAAACTGTTGTGCGGAACATCACTGCCCACATGGCCATTTAATACAAAGCCAACATCTTGCAATGTGCCCCCATCAAGACCGTTATCCAAAAACTCATTAATGGCAGGATCAAGAATATCCGGCACTAGTGCCGTTTGCAGTTCTTGCGGTGCTTTAGCAACTCCCAACATAAGCGCAATATTGTACTCAACATCGGTATCTCGACGTGGTATACGCATGGCTAAGTCACCGTGCACGGGTGTTCCTTCAAGATTTGCGCGTAACTTATCCAGCTTTAAACGGAAAAACTCAGGCTCAATTTTCCAATAAAAATTAGCCGATACGTCCGTTAAATCCCACGGCGATTGATAAATATCCGGCAGATGCATAGTTAACGTCGGATCGCTAATCGCCACTACACCCGCGTTGGGTTGCAGATGTAATTTACCTTCTGCGTTATCAAACGAAGGAATGCCATGAAATGGCTGCGTGCTTAAACCTGCAAGGTTGGCGCGAATATCAACCTTCCACGGTTCTCCTCCGACTAAGCTTGGTAAAACAGCCACACGCACATCACTGGCCTTACCTTCTGGTGCAATGTTGTCGACATATTGGCTAAAGCGTTCCGGCAATAAATCATGGCGTAAAATAAAGTCGCCGGTTTTACGAATATCGATATCGGGGATGGCAATCTGAAACCCTTTTTGCTGAGCCAAGGACACCGAACTAACACGTAATTGCGAGAACGGCAGCGGTTCATCGAATTCAGGTAAAACACGTACATGCCAATCGCTGCCAGTACGGATACCACTGGCGAGCACTGAGCCGTTGTTCAAATTCAGGGGTTTTGCACCGGTTTCAACGTGCAATGCAGGAATTTTTGCAGCGACATATATGGCATTTAAATCGCCATCACGAATGCTGAGCCAACCCTCGGCACCGCCCTCAAAACGCGAAACATGAAGATTTTGCGGCAACTCATTCGGAATCCAGCGCGTCCACTCTTGATTATCAACACGTAAATATACTTCACCGTGCTGCTCGCCCCATGGCCATAGCGGCCCTTCTAGGGCGGCACTAACAAAGATATCGGCAAGCTGCTCGCGCCCCCAGGCAATCGTTCCTTCTAATGCATGATCTTGGCCTTGGTTACGCCAAACGAGCTGTTTAATCTCTAATTGCTCGTCATGTTCAAGGCTATGACTTTGCAGCGACCAGTTGGATAAAATTACCGACTGTTGCAACTCTAACCAATCCACCAGCTTACTGACTGAGTTATTCTTTTTGGATTCTTCATCCGGAGTCGCCTGTTCATCCGTAGCTGCAGACACAATCTGCCAGTGCTCTCCCACAAACCAAGCGCCATCATCAGTTTGATGAATGGCCGCACTCGCGCCGTCGATATTAATGCGTTTAAAGACAGGCAAACGATAAAAAGCCGTGGCACTTAAATCGAGTTCAGCTTCAATACTCGTCACCACCAAACCATCGTTCTCATCGCCAATGCTGAGATCATCGACATGCACGACCGGCGATAATAAATTCCAATCGCCGCGCAATTGTCGAATGGTTACTGGCTGCTTTAATTGCTCGCTGAGTACTCGTTCGAGGTCCGGCTTGAAGGTTTCTATCAGAGGGATTAATTGACGACCAAGACTGGTATATAAAGCAAGCGCCACCATTGCCACAACGATGGTGATCCAGATTTGGGTCCAAATAGAGCGAAAACGATTCATGTTTCGCCCTATTGCAGGATGATGTCGTATTGATCTTGAGTGTATTGGCTCTCAACCTGCAATTTAATGGCCTTGCCAATAAATGCTTCAAGGTCAGCCAATCCGTGGCTATCTTCATCTAACAGGCGGTCGACAACTTGCTGACTGGCGAGCACAGAATACGTACCCGCTTCGTAGGCTCGTTCCTCCCGCAGAATTTCACGGAATATTTCGTAGCAAATGGTTTCGGCGGTTTTTACCGAACCGCGTCCATCGCACGCCTTACACGGCTCCATCAGCATATGCTCAAGGCTTTCACGGGTACGCTTGCGCGTCATTTCCACTAAACCTAATTCTGACACGCCGCTAATTTTGCTCTTGGTATGATCTTTCTCGAGCATTTTCTCTAACATGCGCAACACCTGACGCTGGTGCTCAGGCTCGGTCATATCAATGAAATCGAGAATGATAATGCCACCTAGATTACGCAAACGGACTTGTCGACCAATCGCAGTTGCTGCTTCCAGATTGGTTTTATAGATGGTTTCTTCTAAATTGCGACGACCAACAAAACCACCGGTGTTCACATCAATGGTGGTCATAGCTTCGGTTTGATCCACCACCAGATAACCGCCAGACTTGAGCGGAACTTTGCGCTCTAACGCCCGTTGTATTTCATCTTCGACACTATACAACTCAAAAATAGGACGCGGACCAGGATAGTATTCAACACGCTCGCTAACTTCAGGAACGTACTGCTGCGTAAAGTGCTCTATTTTTTGGAAGGTTTCGCGCGAGTCGATCAGAATTTTGCTGACCTCTGGGCGTGATAGATCACGAATAGTACGTAAGGATAGCGGCAGCTCATCATAGACTAAACTTGGCGCTTTATTATCTTTGATACGTTCTTCCAACTTGCGCCATAAGCGACGTAGATAGCGAGTATCAGCAAGGATTTCATCTTCGCCAACGCCTTCCGCAGCGGTGCGCAAAATAAAACCTGCTTCGCCGGTTAGGCCTTCGGCTTCCATACAGTTATTAACTAATTCTTTCAGGCGGTCGCGTTCACCTTCTTCTTCAATACGCTGTGACACACCAACGTGGTCAACTCCCGGCATGTACACCAAGTAGCGCGAAGGAATCGCGAGCTGAGTGGTTAGGCGCGCACCTTTAGTACTGATCGGATCTTTAGTGACTTGCACCACCAGCGACTGCCCTTCGTGCAGCAACTGGTTAATTGGCGCATTAGCATCGCCTTTACCGACTTCAGCGGCATGAATAAACGCTGCACGCTCTAAGCCGATATCCACAAACGCGGCCTGCATACCCGGCAAAACCCGAACAACCTTACCTTTGTAGATATTGCCGACTAAACCACGATGGTTCGTCCGCTCTATATAGATTTCCTGCAGTACGCCATTTTCAACCACCGCCACACGCGTTTCCGTGGGGGTGACGTTCATTAAAATTTCTGCGTTCACGAAACTCACCCGACCTGCCACACAGGTACGTTAAATTCTTTAAGCATGGCGGCTGTCTCTGTTAATGGCAGCCCGACCACATTGCTATAACTTCCTTCGATGGCATCTACGAGAATGGCTCCAAAGCCCTGAATTCCGTAGCTACCCGCTTTATCGCTGGGTTCACCCGTAGCGACATAGCATTGAATTTCTTCTTCGCTCAGGCTGCGGAAATGCACCTGAGTAATTATGCTGCGCACCAACGCACGTTCGCCATTAACTAAGGCCACCGCCGTAAGCACTTGATGCGTTCGACCCGCTAAGCGTGCCAACATCGTTGCCGCATCGGCTTCGTCTAATGGTTTTCCTAAAATTTCGCCATCAATGATGACCGAAGTATCGGCCCCCAAAACCACTGCATCTGAGTGTCGTGCAGCAACGACGCGCGCTTTCTCTAACGCTAAACGCTCAACGTAAGCCTGAGCAACTTCACTGGCTTCGGGCGTTTCATCAATATCCGCGACATCTACTTCAAATCGGACACCGATTTGCGCCAACAATTCACGACGACGTGGAGAGCCCGAAGCTAAAATCAACATCAGTGCTGCATCCGACGCAAACTTTTGTAGCCTACGGTGTAAACCCAAGGCCATAGAATTGCTGACATAAACGCAGGCATCCACAAGAGTACTGGGCGGCTATCGCCATTAATCATCAGCAAGCCCCAGTAATGAATCAGCTGCTGCATCGCAATTAGCAACATAATGACAATGGCTTGTTGCAACACGTTAAATAGAAACATGCGGCGATACAAAATTTGCAGCATCAAAATATGTACTGTCACCATCACCACATGCAACCCTAATAATGTCCCTTGCTCGACATCCATCATCAGCCCTAGCGGTATGGCTAACCATAAACCAAAAACATTGGGGGCAAATAAAACCAAGGCTGTAATACACAGCATTACCCATGCCGGTTGAAACCAATCCACCACCACAGGTAGTGGTAAATGTTCCAGCACGAAGGCAATAAAAATCATAAAAAACGAGAAGAAAATCGCGCGGGCGCTCATGGGTTCTCCTGCCACAATGCTGCGGGCGGTACGCGACCAGCCTCATTGGAAAATACCAATAAAAAGTGACGACTACGATCCAGTTGCGCAGTAGGCGTTGCTGTCACACTGGCAAAAGGTTTACCCGGAATATTCTCGACCTTGTTCACCGTAGCAACCGGATAGCCACGCGGGTAACGCCCACCTAAACCAGAGCTCACCAGCATATCGCCAACCTTAATGTCGGCGGTATTTGGTACGTAGATCAGTTCAAGTTCACTTAACGAACCCGTTCCCGTTGCGATTGCCCTCACGCCATTGCGATTCACCTGAACCGGAATCGCATGGTTTGAATCCGCAATCATCAATACACGACTGGTGAGTGGCAGGACATCAATCACTTGCCCCAATAAACCATAAGCATCCAATACTGGCTGACCAATAAAGACGCCGTCTTCACCGCCCTTATTAATAATAATTTGCTGGGTAAACGGATCTGGATCTACAGATGTGATCGACGCAACAAGAACACGATCGTCGACCTGCTCTGACGCACTGAGTAATTCGCGCAGTTCAATATTTTCGGCTTCAAGGTACGCCATGCGCTGAGCACGACGCTCAAGAATAAAATTGCGAGCGGATAATTGTTTGTTCTCGCGCAGCAATTCACGACGCAAGGTCGCCGAATCGCCAAACCATTCTGCCATAGCCAAAGGCACGGTCGCCGCCTGCTGTGCAGGAGCAACAATAAAACCAACGCCATAACGTACCGGTTGTAACCACTGAAAATGACTATCAACCCACATTAGGGCCATCGACAACACGACGATCAACAAGACCCGCTGCCCTTGATAAGGCGGAATCTGAAATTGCGATTTAATGGCGCTCTACCCTGAGTAAATTCTCAAAGGTTCAACTATACCGTTTGCGCCGCTGAGGAACCAGCACGGATGCCTACTGGCCCAACTATGGAGGAGAATCTTTAACGTAAAAATAATTCGGCCCCGATAATTATCGAGGCCGAATCACAATACAAAGAGGCAGGCGAAGAATGCGAACGCAGGATCAATCCAGCGCTAACATTTCCAATTGCTGTTCTGTTGCAGTTTCTAAGAACTTACCGCCGCCACGAGCAACACACGTTAATGGATCGTCGGCAACGATTACTGGCAAGCCAGTTTCTTCACTCAGCAACTTATCTAAGTCACGCAACAAGGCACCACCGCCAGTCAGTACCATACCGCGCTCAGCAACATCAGACGCCAATTCTGGTGGCGCTTGTTCTAGCGCACCCTTCACCGCTTGTACGATTGCGGCTAAAGATTCTTGTAGAGCTTCTAGAATTTCGTTCGAGTTCAAGGTAAAGCTACGCGGAATACCTTCGGCCAAATTACGACCGCGCACGTCAATCTCACGTACTTCGCCACCAGGATAGGCAGTGCCGATTTCTTGCTTGATACGCTCGGCGGTTGCCTCACCGATCAAGCTGCCATAATTGCGACGCACATACGCCACAATCGCTTCGTCGAAACGGTCGCCGCCGATTTTTACCGACTCAGCGTAAACTACGCCACTCAAAGAGATAATGGCGATTTCAGTAGTGCCACCACCGATATCCACCACCATAGAGCCGCGAGCTTCATCAACCGGCAAGCCAGCACCAATAGCCGCTGCCATTGGTTCATAAATCAAATACGCACGGCTTGCGCCAGCATTCATGACCGAATCGCGAATCGCTTTACGCTCAACTTTGGTTGCTTGGAACGGCACACACACCACAACACGAGGGCTTGGTGGTAAAAAACTGCTCTCGTGTACTTGTTTGATAAAGTACTGCAACATTTTTTCCGTTACTTCGAAGTCAGCGATAACGCCATCTTTTAGCGGACGAATTGCCTGAATATTGCCTGGAGTACGGCCCAACATACGCTTCGCTTCAGCGCCAACCGCCTGTACGGTTTTGCCGTTTTGTTGGATCCGGATGGCCACGACAGAAGGCTCATTTAATACGATACCTTTATCACGCATATAGATAAGCGTGTTCGCTGTACCCAAGTCGATCGACAGATCGCTGGAAAACAAACCTCGTAGCTTCTTAAACATCCAATTATGTTCCTGTAAACGGGTGGCAAAAAATTGCTGTAACTCTAGCAACGGCAGGGATTTAGGGCAAGGCGCATTTGTGCTACGCTCGCAGCTTCTTCACAGTCATCATCACTGGAGTATGCACATGGCTCTGGACCAAGATCAGGTTCGTGACATTGCCGACTTATCTCGTTTACAACTCGACGAGACACAAATCGCGGAATATCAGACAAATCTCAGCAACATTTTACATCTAGTGGATCAACTATCTGCCGTTGATACCGCGGACGTAGAACCGATGGCACACCCGCTAGACGCTGTTCAACGTCTGCGTGCTGACGTGGTAACCGAAACCAATCAGCGCGAACACTTTCAAAAAATCGCACCAGCCGTTGAAAACGGCCACTACCTCGTACCTCGCGTAGTTGAGTGATGGGCGCCAAGGACTGAAATGACTATGCATAACAAAACCATTGCCGAGATCTCTCGCGATTTAACGGCAGGCGAATACTCCAGCGCCGAAATCACTCAAGAATTACTCGCTCGCATCAAAGCACAAGATAGCACGTATAACAGTTTTATTACTGTGTCTGATGAGCAAGCAATTGCACAAGCAAACGCCGCAGATGCCTGCAGAGCCGCTGGCAATGCCAGCCCTTGGACAGGCGTGCCGATGGCACACAAAGATATTTTTTGCACAAACGGCGTTTTAACCACTTGTGGCTCAAAAATGTTGAGCAATTTCGTTGCGCCGTACGACGCCACCATCGTTGATAACTTCAACCAAGCCGGTGCTGTGTCGTTGGGCAAATTAAACATGGACGAATTTGCGATGGGCTCGTCAAACGAAAGTTCGTTTTACGGCCCAGTAAAAAATCCATGGGATACCGAGCGTGTCCCTGGTGGTTCGTCCGGTGGTTCTGCCGCTGCGGTTGCCGCTCGTTTAGTTCCAGGTGCGACCGCATCGGATACCGGCGGTTCTATTCGCCAGCCTGCTGCTTTCTGCGGATTGACCGGACTAAAACCAACCTATGGGCGCGTCTCGCGTTACGGCATGATCGCTTACGCCTCCAGCTTGGATCAGGCCGGTACGATTACTCGTAACGCCGAAGATTCCGCCATGATGCTCAACGTCATGGCCGGTTTTGATGCCAAAGACTCAACCTCTGTGCAACGCGACGTGCCGGATTACACCGCCTCGTTAAACGACAGCATCGAAGGCATGACCATCGGCCTGCCGAAAGAATATTTCAGCGACGCATTAAGCGCCGACATGCAACAGCAAGTGCGTAATGCCATTGCCGAATACGAAAAAATGGGCGCCAAAGTAAAAGAAATTTCTTTGCCAAATACCCATTTAGCGATTCCCGCATATTACGTGATTGCACCATCAGAATGCTCCGCCAACCTGTCGCGAATGGACGGCGTACGTTTTGGCTATCGTTGCGAAGATCCAAAAGACATTGAAGACCTCTACAAGCGTTCACGCGGTGAAGGTTTTGGTAACGAAGTAAAACGCCGCATCATGATTGGTGCTTATGCACTGTCGGCCGGTTTTTACGATGCCTACTACAAAAAAGCACAGCAAGTACGTCGTTTAATTAAAAACGACTTTGTTAGCGCCTTTAACGATGTCGATATCATCATGAGCCCAGTAACACCGACACCGGCATTTAAATTCGGTGAAAATGCGAACGACCCTGTCGCCATGTATTTAGAAGATATTTTTACCATCGCACTTAACCTTGCAGGCCTACCGGGTATGTCGGTTCCGTGCGGGCAAGTAAACGGCCTTCCGGTCGGCTTACAATTAATTGGTAATTACTTTGATGAAGCGCGTCTGCTGAATGCCGGACACCAGTTCCAGCAAGTGACCGACTGGCATTTAAAAGCACCTAACGGCATCGCGTAAGAGGATTCGAACATGGAATGGGAAGTTGTTATTGGCCTTGAGATTCACGCTCAGCTGGCCACTAAATCTAAAATATTTTCAGGCTCATCGACCGCCTACGGTGCCGAAGCCAACACCCAAGCAAACGCCGTTGATTTAGGCTTGCCGGGCGTATTACCTGTATTTAACGAAGAAGCCCTGCGCATGGCGGTAAAATTCGGCCTCGCTATTGATGCTGAGATTGGCTTGAAATCGATTTTTGATCGTAAAAACTATTTCTACCCCGACTCGCCTAAAGGCTACCAGACCACCCAGCTGCATCACCCTATTGTGGGCATGGGTCATATCGACATCGAACTTGAAGGCGGCGTCAGCAAACGTATTAACGTCACGCGCGCACACCTTGAAGAAGATGCCGGTAAATCGGTACACGAAGGCTTTGCAGGTATGTCTGGCATCGACCTTAACCGTGCCGGCACACCACTGGTAGAAATCGTCTCTGAGCCAGAAATGCGCAGCGCCAAAGAAGCTGCCGCGTATTTCAAAAAAATGCACAGCATCGTCACCTATTTAGGTATTTGTGACGGCGATTTATCCCAAGGTTCTATGCGTTGCGACTGCAACGTATCGTTGCGTCCGAAAGGCCAAGAAGAATTTGGTACGCGCACCGAAATTAAAAACGTTAACTCTTTCCGTAACGTTGAGCGCGCGATTAATACCGAAATTCAACGCCAAATGGACGTACTCGAAGATGGCGGCATTATTCGCCAAGAAACTCGCCTGTACGACGCCGACAAAGACGAAACCCGCGCCATGCGCTCGAAAGAAGTAGAAAACGATTATCGCTACTTTCCATGCCCAGATTTATTACCTGTGATTATTGATCAGGAATACGTCGAAGCCGTACGCGCGACATTGCCAGAATTACCGGACGCAAAAAAAGCCCGCTTCCAAAACGAACACGGCTTATCATTAATGGATGCTGCCGTACTGTCTTCTGATCGGATTATGGCCGACTATTTTGAAGCCGCCGCAAAAATCTCTGGCGACTACAAAATTGCCGCCAACTGGGTCATGGGCGACGTATCTGCGGCGCTGAACAAAAATGAAATCGCCATCAGCGATATTCCCGTCAGCGCAGAACAACTTGGCGCACTGCTCAGCCGCATTAAAGACAACACCCTCTCCAATGGCGGTGCTAAAGAAGTCTTTAACGCACTTTGGGAAGGCAAAGGCACAGACGTCGATGCTCTGATCGACAGCCTAGGCCTGAAGCAAGTATCCGATACCGGCGCGATTGAAGAAATTGTGGCCCAAGTATTAGCCGACAATCCCAAGCTGGTCGAAGGCTATTTAAATACACCAGAAGATAAACGCGCCAAAGCCGTTGGCCCATTTATTGGACTGGTGCGCAAAGCCGCGAAAGGGGTCAACCCGCAAGTGGTGATGGATGTGTTGCAGAAGAAGTTGAGTGAGCTAGGTTAATACCTAGCTAATGCGCTCTTACGCAATGTAGGAGCGCATTTTATACGCCATGTAAGTTGTGAGCTGTTCTTTTATAAACTCGGATTGATACCCTACTTAAGGAATGAGGACTTATTCTGAATAAAATAGCTTTGTCGATACTGACCGTTTTAGTTTTATTTCTAATGCTCTGGCAGTCAAAGTCCTACTTGTATCAGGTTGACTATATTTATGTCACAGAGTACGGAGTGCTATATCAAAAACTAACAGAGGATGGCGTTATAACCGAGCTAGAGGACCGGCAACTCCAAGCCGAAAGAAATAAAGGATATACGGGGGTTCCTCAGGAGTATTTAAACAAAAGATTTTTAGAAAAGAACATTTCTTGGTTTCTATTGACCTCAGTTTTACTTTTTTTATGCTACTTCATTCCAAAAGTTTTTTATATTTCTTAGAATATATAGTTGTATTTGAAGCTTTGATCTCTTTCTTCATATTGGAAAGTTTCCACGCGTCTTATTTGCTAATTATCTCGTTATTGTTTTTCTTTCAATATCGTAAGCGATGGAAGGGTTCAAGTGAGTAGAGCTATTTAGAGATTCAACAAGGATTCAAAGGATTCAAGGGGTCAGAGTCGAATGCCACTAAGCTAAGGCCGTTTCCCATATAATTTCAATGGTAAAATGGCACCAAAATTTAAACGTGTAAAGCTGTAAAATGACTCTTATGTTTCCACGTAGCGCTTATCAACATTACGCAGAAACCCAAAGGCAAAGTTCGAGAGCTTATCAGTCTTCACCAATGACTAAAACGGTTTTACCAAGCAGAACCTAGAGTTCAGAAAAGACGGCCTAAGCCATTTAAATTACTAACCCGATCACGAGGGGAACTAAGAGCTGAATTAATGGGCTTAGGAGAATGGAAAACGGCCTTAACTTAGTGGCATTAGACTCTGACCCCTTGAATTTCTAACAAAACACATCGAAAACAATCGGGATTCAAGGGGTCAGAGTCGTTGATTTTTTATACCCTTTCGATTTCCGATCCCCACCATGCTCCTTAAAATGACTGTCTCGATTATTATCGAGGCAAAGCTCTGACCTTGGATCAGGACTCAGGAATAAAGAACGAGCCGATCAATCCAATTAACATTGCAGAGTAGAAAGAGACAACCAACGCCGTACCTATCAGCTTTTCCGCTTTAAGCGCGTAAGGTCTGATACTCCGGGCATCGATAAGAGGGTTCCCATCATGGTTCAACGGATTACCCATAGGTACGCCGATTGCAGTCGCAATCATCAAAACTCTTAATCCCATGATATCAGTAGAACAAGCCCTACTCTCCCCCGCGTCCTCCATCCTTTTATCGATTTTTGGTATAACGCCGTAAGAGAAGACAAACCAGAGAACCGCAGATACAAGAAATAGCGAGAAAAAGCTTGTGAAAACTACCGCCTCAATCGTCATTTTAATCCACACTCCTCATGATCCATTCTGCGCCATCTTGGCTCAGGCTATCGACCTTAGAGCCAACAAAATACCCGACGGCCAAGCTTCCCGCGAATATTCCACCAAGAGATTCAAGGATTCAAGGATTCAAGGATTCAAGGGGTCAGGATTCAAGGGGTCAGGATTCAAGGGGTCAGGATTCAAGGGGTCGGATTCAAGGGGTCAGAGTCGTTGATTTCTTATACGCCTTCGACTTCCGATCACCACCATACCCTGCTGTTTTACGGATTAAAATGGTGTGCAAAACCGTCTGCCCCCACCAGTCACGAACATACAAAGATTGACAATCTTTGTATGGCGACCTAGCATAAACTGCATAAACATCTACCTTTGGAGATCATTATGCATGTATCCCTGACTGCCGAACTGGAGTCTCGCGTTAAAGCCAAAGTTGAAAGCGGCTTATACAACAACGCCAGCGAGGTGATTCGTGAAGCACTACGCTTTATGGATACACACGAAGACTGGATTCACGAAGTAAAACTGGCTCACCTGCGCGAGCAACTGAGAACAGGCACGGATGAACTGGATCGCGGAGCAGGCATCACCATCGAATCAAAAGACGCACTAGACTCATTGTTTGACGACATCAAGGCCTGAACCAGATGCCAGCACGCCAACTTGTTATTGCGCCTGCCGCCAAGACTGATCTTAAGGACATTTATCAGTACGGACTTAGGCAATGGGGAGCAGCCCAATCCGACAGTTATCTAGAAACTCTCAAAGAGCACTTTTGGTCTCTTACCGAACAACCGTTGATGGGCGCTGAGCGAACCGAACTCTTGCTTGATGTCAGAAGCATTCCTATTGAAAGCCATACTCTGTTTTACAGAGTGACTACCAATACAGTAGAAATTATCCGCGTACTTCATGGCCGCCAAGACCCACGGCGACACCTGACATAGATTCAGATTCAAGAGATTCAAGGGGTCAGCAGGAGATTCAAGGGGTCAGAGATTCAAGGGGTCAGGGTCGTTGATTTCAGATTCAATGGGGCAGAGTCGTTGATTTCTTATACGCTTTCGATTTCCGATCACCACCATGCCCTGCTGTTTTACCGGCAACTCCCACTCGGCGTTCAAATTGCTCAATAAACTTCTCACTACCTAGCACCCAAGATTTATTGGTTGCGAAACGAATAGCGTTTATATCCATGTCGGGAATGTGAGATTGAAATAGATCTCGATACGCACTTTCTCGCAACGCTGATGTTTTGCCAAGGGCGAGATAACTCTCGTGTGGCGTCAGCATTTGAATCTCCACACTCGCCGCATTGTAGGAGTAACTCGACCAAGGATAATCCGCCGGGTGCCCTACCATTCCTGCCCGCACAGGGTTCAACTCAATATAGCGATACACAGTCAATAGATAATTATCTGTATCGACAAGCGTCGACTTGTAGCGCCCTTCCCATAACGTTCCCGTGCGTGAATATGCATAATTAAAATGCTGAACATAGCGTCGGCCAATGGATTGCATCATTCGGCTCACAGACTCTTCTGTTGAAGGAGTTGCCAAAATATGAACATGATTAGTCATGAGAACAAAGGCATGAATTGCTACACCATATTGTGTAGCAGCTTCACGCATGAAATGCAGATATGCCTTGTAGTCCGAGTCATCACGAAAACAGGCATCGCGATTATTTCCGCGCTGAATAATATGTAGCGGGCAACCTGGCAAATATAGTCGCGGTCTTCGAGCCATCGTTTCTTCCTTGAAACAAGTGATGTCAGCATATCTGTCTCTTATACACATCTCCGAGCCCACGAGACTAGGCATG
>OJAV01000116.1_pt1 | contig 45321 bp, 37 predicted proteins | sample 1590081 | NCBI WGS metagenome assembly OJAV01 (sample SAMN05416852, study PRJEB24817) | seawater metagenome | isolation source: Sea water | place: Canada:Atlantic | collected 2013-07
ATGGTAATAGGGCGTATCAATTAAACTAATTTGGCTTTTTCGAGGTTGAGGCATAGTCCATCTACCTGACAGAATGAAACACAAGTTAAGTGTAGTTCAGCCCTGAAAATTGACCATTTTTATCATGGGTGTCTTTCTTTTTGGGGTGTACCTGACAGAATGAAACACAAATTAAGTGTAGTTCAGCCCTGAAAGTTGACCATTTTTATCATGGGTGTCTTTCTTTTTGTTTTTCTTTTTTTATTTCTATTCCACGTTCAATATTGATTATGTTCCTCAGTAACGGAAGCACTAAAATAGCAGCCACTAAATCCTAGAGCATCAGACTTTCGCATTAAGCAATGGATTATCGTCAGTAGTGCGAAACACTAGGTAGGCTAGCAGTCCTCCATACATATCTATGAGAGCATGCAACGCAATCGCAATCCATATACTTTCTGTAAGCCATAATACCAGCCCTAGCGCTATTCCCATGACACCTGTGCGCAGCACGTGAGGCCATCCTTGGTAATAATGCGCCACACCAAATAGGATACTAGACAACAATAGTGCAGGCCAAAGCCCTAAAATTGGTGTAAGAAGTTGCCAAAGAAACCCTCGAAAAAGGAGTTCTTCACATATACCGGCAGACAGCGAAAGGCCCCCAGTAAATAACGTTAGCTCTTTCAGGCTTCGCGGCATTAGCCACGCGACGTGGTCTAGTTGTAATCTAATGTTCTGGTGCGTTTCTTTTGTTTTTATCACTGAAAATAGACTAAAGGCAAAATAGCTCATTATCAGTAATAACCCCATTGCACCTAACCAGTTGTTTAGACTACCAGCCCAAACTAATGAAAGGTCGGCAGAATTCACCTTTCCCAAACTCATGCCTATGAATAAATATAAGGTAGGTATCCACAACAGGACTATGCTGGAAACATATGCTCCCAGCCTTGTTTGTTTGCCTGATATAACATCTTGTTGCGCCTTATTGCCTTCCCATAAGCAGTAAATTGGAATGGCTAGGATGACAATCGTCATTGAGAGCGCCCAAATATGTGAAGTCATAGGTATTTCCTATAGTAGGTAAGAGTGGTGCAAATCGTATTTCACTGAATAAGATAAATAAATAAGTTAATATGTAAATATAGATAAACTAAAAGTTTACGATAATTGCCTTATGCAACTAAGAGAACTACAGACCTTTGAGCTTGTCGCTCAAGAACGAAATATGACCCGAGTCGCTGTAAAAATGTCTAAAAGCGTTATGGCAGTCAGTAAGCAAATTGCTAATCTTGAGCAGAGTGTTGGCCAAGCACTCTTTATTCGAACTCGACGAGAACTAAAACTGACTGAATATGGCAGGGAGTTTCTTAAGCGTTGCACCGCATTGAATAACCAACACCGTCAATTGCAGCAGTGGGTGCGATCAACGGAGTTCGAAGTTTCAGGTGAGATCCGTATTCTAACGCAAGCAAATGAAGTCATTACAGAGAATTTCACCCCATGGATAGGCGAGTTTTTACGACAATTTCCTCTTCTCAATGTCGTGTTTGATGTGAAGGAATCCTTGGTTGATATTGCACAGGATGAATATGATGTTTACTGGGGGGTTGGTTCATATTTAGGAGATCGCTTCACTGGATTGAAACGACGGTCTTTGTACAATGAACGCTATGGGATTTTTGCTTCTCCTGATTATCTTAATACCAAAGGGATCCCAAATACGCCAGATGATCTGGACACACACGATGTGATTGGTTATCTCTACAATGAGCCAAGCAACGTTCTGGTGTTACAAGCTCTTACAGGAGAAGTCATACATAAAACGTTAAATTCTCGGGTAAAAGCGGTGGCAGGAATGATCGAGTGTGCACAATCAGGTCTAGGGCTGATAAATGCATTACCTAAGGCAAAACAAATAGAAGACGCCATTGCAGATGGCTCACTTGTGCCAGTAATGGAGGACTATTGGTGGGATCGTGCCGAAGCCTTCATTTACTATCACCAAACAGTTGTTGTCGAGCCAAAAGTGCGGGCTTTTATCGATTTCTTTCTCAATAGACGACCACAGTGGTAGTAAAATCTAAACTTCCGAAATAGCTTTTTTGGAGCGTGGTTAATTTTCAGCTCAGCGGAAATACTCTTTATTTCGTCAGCTACTTCAGCAAAGTATTTATTTTAATAATTGAATTCATAATGTGTATTCAGCATCTACGCTTTTTCGGCGCATTAATAAACCAATAGCCGAAAATTCATTCCAGCTAGGAGTGGGTAAGCATTGCAAAACACTTAAATTCACAAGGGCCGCTTCTTGCCTATTTTCGATATAATTATTTTGCCACAAAGAATTGCTGTTAGTGATCTTAAGCAGCTGCCGGATTTGTTTCAGCCGTAACGGCAGAAAACATAAGTCTTAGCCCCGCCATTCTTTAATTCAGAACTATGTGAAGACAAATGGCATTAGCTGCAACCGAATACTCCGCTTGCGGACAGGGTGTAAAAACTCCCACTGCTTCACTTACATGCAATGTATTCAGTTTTACTCAATTGCGTTCAGTTCAATTCATTTAATTTCCAGAGTGATTCACTTTGCTTCACTTAAGTTTTAGGTGTGTTTATTAGGCAATTTATTCTGTGTCATTGTGTTAATTCGTCGTTAGTCAAATTCAGAGGCAGCAAAAAAACATATTCCACCTTGTGAATAAATACACGCGGTCACGCACGTTGTATAGCGGAACCACTCTATCGAACATGTAAAGGAAAGATCATGGATACTAGAATCGTTACGTACAATCAGCGAGAGCCTGATGTTCAGTCTGGGCATTCATCTGCCCCCCGTTTTTTTCGAAAATTGCAGCGTGACTGCTGGAAGCGCTATTGGTTGATGCTGTGCAGCATATTCGTATTGGGCGCAAGTCAAGTTCAGGCCGCAGATTTGGTTAACGGCGGTTCAGTCTCAGGCGCTATCACGGTAGCGGGTGAAGAAGATACCTGGACCTTTAGCGCTACAGCGGGAGAGCGGATCAATCTTCAAGTGGTGGATCTAGAGCGAAACGATTTAATTCCTTATGTCACGCTATATGCTCCGGATGGCACAGCAGTAACGTCGGCTAGTAATTATACAGTAGCGAATATTTATAATGCTGACGCTTCACAAAGCGGTATCTATTCCGTTGTAGTTCGAGACGGCACAAGTCGAGGCGAACAACTAGGCGATTATGAGATTCACTTTGTTAAATCACTGGGTGCTAACGAAAATGGCTCGTTGATTAATGGTAGCTCTGTCAATGGAGATATCACCCTAGGTGACTTAGATACCTGGACGTTTGAAGCCACCGCAGGCGAGTTGTTAAATATTCAGCTAGCCGATTTGGACGACGGGGGATTCTTCCCGCTGATGGCGCTTTACGCACCAGATGGCAGCCGAGTGGGGCATGTTAGCAATTATACGGTGGCGAATTTTTATAACACTTCTGCTTCGCAAACAGGCACGTATACCTTGATGGTGCAAGATGGAACAAGCCGACGGGAGCAGGTGGGTAATTATGAGATTCACTTTGCCAAATCACTGGGTGCTAATGAACATGGTTCGCTGATAAATGGTGGCTCCGTCAGCGGTGATATCACCTTAGGTGACTTAGATACCTGGACATTTAGCGCGAGTGCAGGTGAACGTTTACATATCCAATTGTCGGATGTGGATCGGAATAACTATTTTCCATGGATGGTGCTTTATTCACCTGAAGGGGAGAGACTGAGTCAGTCTGGTAATTACTCTGTGGCGAGTATAAGAAATCTTCTCGCTACGCAGACCGGCACTTACACATTATTAGTACAAGATGGAACAAGTCGACGTGATCAAACCGCTGATTATGAAATTTACTTTGCTAAATCACTCGGTGCGAATGAACATGGGAAGTTGAGTGGTGCTGGCTCCTATTTTGAAACGGTGACGCAAGGTGACTTGGATACGTTCACCTTTGATGGGGCTGTGGGAGATGAAGTAACGTTAGTCATGCGTGAAATTGACGCCATAAACTTATACCCCTTTATGACTGTACATAGTCCCGATGGCAGTTACCTTACGAACGCAGGCGACTATTCCAGCGCTGGACTCTATAATTTAAGCCTGCCAATGGATGGCACGTATACACTGGTGCTAAGTGATGGGACATCAGGCAAAGATCAGATTGGCGACTACGTCCTAGAGTTTAATTTGCCTACCGCGGCCCCTGATCCGCAAAAACCTATTGCGTCAGCGTCTTCTGCGCCAACGGTATATAAAGATCAGGTTATTCAACTCAATGGTTCGGGTTCGTTTGACCCCGACGACGCACCAGAGCCACTCTCGTACAGCTGGACATTGGTCTCTACCCCTGATCTCAGCGGTTTGACACAAGCTGATATCACCAATGCACAAAGCTCAAATGCCACGGTTCAGCCAGACGTATATGGAGAGTATAGATTTGAGCTTGAAGTGAACGACGGCTTACTTACAGACAGCGCTATTGTTACGGTGACAGTGGTGAACCGTGCACCCACCGCCCATGCCGGTGCAGATCAAAACGCTGAGCTAAACGCGCTTACACAACTTGATGGCAGTGCATCTAGTGATCCAGACGGGGATTTACTGACTTACGTTTGGACTGTCGTTTCTGTGCCCTCAGGCAGCGCTGTTACAGTGCTGCAAGATAGCACCAGTGTAAACCCAAGCTTTACGCCTGATGTGGCGGGTGACTATGTATTCAACCTTGTAGTAGATGATGGCGAAAATAGCAGTACAGGTGATTCAGTCGTGGTACGGGTCGCTGAAGCAAATGTAGCGCCGCAAGCCGATGTGCAAGTAAGCGGTGAAATGCTAACCGGTACGCAAGTCACCCTTGATGGCAGTGCCAGTGTTGATAACGACAATGGGCCTCAGGCATTGACCTACAGCTGGCAAGTGCTCAGTGTGCCAACAGGTAGTGCAGTTTCCAGTCAGAGTTTGGTTAACCAAGGAACCCCCAACACGAGTTTTACCGCCGATGTGGCGGGCAGCTATAGCATACAATTGTCGGTTTCAGACGGCGAACTAACAGATGTAGTGGCAGTCACTGTGGTTATTAATGAAATCGTAATAAACCAGCCGCCCGTCGCCAACGCAGGGAATGATCAGCAAATCGAAATAGGCGACAGCGTCCAGGTTGATGCTTCTGCCAGCTTTGATCCAGACGAAGGCCCAGCCCCACTGTCGTTCGAATGGGTGTTTGTGTCGGTGCCACAAGGTAGCTTACTAAATAGCGAGAGTATTCAAACCACCTCAACCGGATCAGCGATGTTTGTGCCAGATGTATCGGGGGCTTATACGCTAATGGTTTCAGTGAGCGATGGTGAATTGAGCGATTCTGATTCAGTTGTGGTTACCGTCAGTGAAAACCAAATACCGGTAGCAAATGCAGGAGAGGATCAAACAGTTGATGCTGGTGAAAGTGTGGTGCTGGATGGCTCACTGAGTTTTGATCCTGATTCAGGCCCTCAATCACTGTCTTACCTATGGGAAATTGCTTCACACCCCCAGAATAGTGTGGCCACTATCGTTAATCAAAATAATGTGGTTGCCTTTATCGACCCCGACTTAGCTGGTTTGTATACCTTACGCTTAGTGGTTAGCGATGGGCAGGCGAGTGACTTCGACGAGGTACTCATTGATGTCATAGCGCAGGTCGAACCTAAGATGTGTGATGTTGATGGCAATGACTTTGTTGATAGCTTGGATATTCGAGCTATTGCTAGACGTCGTAATGCAACAGCAGAAGAAAATGATGTTGCAGATTGGGACCAAAATGGCGTGATTAATGTGCTCGACGCCAGAGGATGTGCACTGGAGTGTGACCAACCGCGTTGCTTGTCGAGACCCGATTGATACCAGCGAGATAAGCACAAGGATGTGCTGCTTTATCTCATATGATTATCTCGATCATGACAGTGACACAAGCGTTAGAAATTACTGCAAATTCAATATATAGATAAGGAATATTCATGTTGATCAAAACCAATATCACTCATACGCTAAAACGCATAGTTCTTGCAGCAACTTTGCTTCTTGGGGTTAATCAAACGGCAAGTGCATTGCCAATACTATCGTTTAACAACGCGCAAAGTAGCGTAAACGAAACCGTTAATATCGGCGATACAGTGTCATTTGAATTATGGTTTTCCGGGTTAGAAACCGACGATGTAGGCGGGTTTGAATTTTTGCTTGGGTTCAATAACGTTGTGAGCTCTATAAATTCAGCGGTGGGCAATATCGCGTTAGATGAATTTGATATTTTTGACGTATTCGCAAACGTTAATAATATCGACGTATATGCCGTCTCTTTTGTTGACGATTTATCTGCTCAAGCTGATGAGTTCATGTTTGCTACGCTGACATTTATGGCGAGTAATGTAGGTGTTAGTCAGCTTAGTTTTAGCAATCTTATTGTGTCTGATGCGAATGCGATCGCGTTGGATATCAGTGTATTTGACGCACAAATTACAGTGCTTGACGATACAAGCAATATGCCTGTGCCTACTCCTGCGTCCTGGGGAGTATTCTTACTCGGTGTGCTAGGGCTAGCCTGCAGATATAAAGGTGTTAAACCGAGCTAATACTTATGCTTACACCGACGCTAACACCGAAGAAATTACGGACGCTTACACCGACGAAAATACCTATGCTTAACCACGGGCGCGTTGTATTTGTCCATTGTTAGCTAGGGTTTACGTTTAGCGCGGCTGAGTTTAGCGCCTTAAAGTCTGGTGATGCGGCAAAACCCGGGCAAATAGCGCTGAGTTTATCCCGGTAGTCACTGGCTTTACGCATGTCACCAAGGTGCAGCCAGCTCAATGCGAGTTGATGCAATGACACAGGATCAGCCGCGTTACTAAGGGCTTCAGCCTGCTCTTGCAGCGATGCTAACAGTTGAGCGGTTTGCAACTCAGGTGAAAGCTCAGTAACTAAAATATACATAGCCAAACGAGATGCTTTTTGCATCACGTTTGCTTCCCCTTGGCTAACCTCACGGTCAAGTTCAGACATGGCATTACGATATGCTTGAAGTGCCTTTTTGGTGTGACCTTGCGTGCGGTACACGTCTGCTACATTCGACCAGAGTTGGTATAGCCCAGGGCCACCTTCTTCGGTGATGCGCTTGATTTGCGGCTCAAAAATATCCAACGCTTGTTGGTTCTCTCCGAGGTAAAAATGCAGCACTGCAATATTCGACAACAATACGGTGTGCTTTGGTTTAAGGGTTAAAGCTTGCTGATAATGTGCTTTAGCATTTTGCAAGTCACCAACACAAAACTCCAACGCCCCTAGATTGTTTAGCGTTTGGTAGTTAACAGACAACTCTGCTGCTTGGCTGAAATAATCGATAGCGCCGATTTGATCCCCTTTAAAGTAATGGGCGCGGCCTTGGGTATAGGGAATTTTCCAATTATTCGGTTCAAGCTCAGCTGCGTGCTCAAGGGCTGCTAGAATGCGCGTGAAAAGCTCAGGATCGCGGTTTTTAAGAAACATACGCATCTGGCTTTCAGCCATCTTTTGCAGGGCAGTAGTATCATTTTGATCGGCACCGAGCGCCTTGGCAAAATGTTGATTGGCGATTTCATAATCTCCCTTAACTCTGGCGAGATTGCCCAGTGCGTTTTGAATAAACACAGAGTCAGGCTTTATGGCTACCCCTTTGTTGCAATAGGTGCTGGCGTCTTCTAGGTAATTTTTGTCACTGGTTTCTAAATTTTGCTCCACTAGGGCTGCGCACATTCCTGCATAGCCATGCACTAGCTCTGGTGCACTATTGATGACGCGCTGAAAGTCAGCCATTGCGCGTAAAATAACTTGTTCTGAACGCTCACCTTCAAAATTCTGCATACCATGTAAAAAGCGTTGCAAGCTGTACCAGTCAGCAATATTAGCGATCGGACGTTTGGTGAGTAACGTGTTCAAACCCTCTTTCAGTTGTGATTCGATGTATTGTTCAGAAGAAGACTTGCTGAAAACCCCAGACCAAACTTGCTGCATATTTTCATCACGAGATAAAAATAAACGCACCGCGATGTAGCGACCAATTTCAATTAATTCGCCGCTTATGACCAGATCGGCTTTTTTGCTACGCAATAATTCTTGTGGGCTTTGTACACTCGCATGCAAAGCAGAACTACCAACAATAAGCTGGGTTGGGCCAGCCAGTAACTGCTCAATACTGCGCGTTATATCGCTACCTCTTGGGCCTGTAATTGGCATGACAGCAACCACTTTATTGTCAATATCGACAATGCCTGCCAGCGCAGTGCTGGCGACACTGTTGTCATCGAATGGCCAAAATCGGTCTACGAGCAATACGCAAAGTAAAACAACTAGCGTGACCAGCAACAAAGGCATGCGCTTGTTTGTCTGTTTTTGACGCTCAACGTCTTCAGCTTTGTGTATATCAGGTGTGTTGCCAGATGTATTGTCAGATTTGTTATCAGGGGAGTCTTGCTGATGTGAATCTAACGAAGGGTTAGGCACTGCTGGGAGCGGGCTTTCAGCATGTTCCGCCGCTAATGGGGGAGCGTCATTGTCGTGCTGAGGTACATGTAAATGCTCATTATTTTCTGGGACCTTTTCAGGCTCAGTGTGAGCTAGTGCTTGCTGATTAACCGCGGACGCACCGTCATGATTAGCTGTATTTTGGGTCGAGACATCGACTTCACCAGAGTCTAAATAGAGCACCCAAGCTTCTACATTTAATGCTTTTGCTACTCTTTCGATGCTCAAGGGATCGACAGGATCTCCTCGAAACACCCTACTTACCAAAGAGCGAGGTGCTTTTTCTAAGCCTTCAAGGCTTTGTATTTTATCAACTACTTCTGCCTGAGATTTAAACCCTGCGGCTAATTGTGCACTACGTAGTTTTTGTTTGGACGCTCGAATTCCTCGAGAGCGCGCTTTATTATGAGAGGTCTCTGTGGATTGTCCTTTTGTCACAGTTGCCATCCATTATTGTTATCGTCGTTTAAGGGATCTAACGGGATCATTATTAAACTAATAGACCGGAAAGTTAATCGATTTTTGAGTATTTTTTGATCAATTATTAAGCTTGTCTAGGGCTAGTTGACGACTTCGTTAAATAGCATATCTTGTTTTTTCTCGTTTTGAGGGATTAACCATTGCCAAATATCAAACAAACGAATCTATAAAACTGCTTTCACTTCAATATGTTGTGGCATTTGCTAAAGTAAACGAAATTTGTTTGCTGAGAGGGCTAAATGAGCGCCTACTTAATAATTCAAGCCACAGTTCATGACTGGCAGAAATTTGCTAAATACACTGAAGTTGTACCGCCTTTGGTCGAAAAGTTTGGTGGCCAGTATATTGCCATGGGTCAGCCCGAGCTCATTGAAGGGCAAGATGCTCCGAAAAGCGTGGTGATATCTCAGTGGCCCGATTGCCAAGCGGCGCACAACTTTTGGCAGTCACCTGAATATGTACAAGCCAAGAAGCATCGTGAAGGTACAGGGCAATTTAGTGTTTTGCTAATCGACGGTTTGTCACAAACAACATTGGAGTAACTCATGTCTTTAGCGTATACCGCAGTTGCATTACAAACGCGATGTTTTGCTATTAATAAGTTAAACGTTGCCGATGCTAGGCAAAAAATGATCAAAAACATACGCACAGTGGCTGGGCAAGTACAAGGAACTAAGGGGTTTGTTGGGCCCAGTGTTAAATTAGTCGTATTACCTGAGTATTTTTTAACTAGTTTTCCATTAGGAGAATCCCTCAGCGAGTGGAAAGAAAAAGGTGCTATTGCCCAAGACGGTAAAGAGTACGATTTGCTCAGTGAAATAGCCCAGAAAAATAATATTTACCTTTCTGGCAATGTGTATGAGCTTGATCCCCATTTTCGCGATTTGTATTTTCAAACTTCATTTATTCTCGGGCCAAATGGCGATTGTGTTTTGCGCTATCGTCGTTTAGTCTCGATGTTTGCACCCACGCCCCATGATGTGCTGGACAAATACTTAGATGTATACGGTCAAGACGCCTTGTTTCCGGTGGCGAAAACCGAGCTGGGCAATTTAGCCTGCGTCGCCTCAGAAGAAATTCTATACCCTGAGATCAGCCGTTGTTTAACGATGAATGGCGCAGAGGTATTGTTGCACAGTAGCTCAGAAGTTGGCTCTGTTGAGCTAACGCCTAAAGATATCGCCAAGCGCGCCCGCGCGGTTGAGAATTTAGCCTACGTTGTGTCGGCGAATTCCGCAGGCATTGCGGATATTGATTTTCCTGCTGAGTCTACCGATGGCATGTCTAAATTAGTGGATTTTAAGGGCAGGGTTATGGCTGAGGCAGGAATGGGGGAGAGCATGGTGGCAAATGCTGAGCTTGATATCACTGCCTTACGCCGCTATCGAAACAAACCCGGTATGGGCAATATTTTGTCTCGCCAGCGAAATGAACTGTTTAGTGCGCATTACAATCAAGCTGTGTATCCGGCGAATACCATGCTCAATGCTGCTCAGCAGGTTAACGTGCCCGAACGCAGCCACTTCATTCAAACACAGCTTAATAGTATTCAAGCTTTGAAAAAAGCCGGAGTCATTTTGCCGGAGCAGTCAGATGAATAACGACATGCAAACAATGGCTGTGATCAACCCTCGCACAGGCAAAGAAGATTTTAATTTACCCTTGTTTAGTGCACAAAACGTCGTGGATATTGCTCAGCAATTAAAGCAACAACAAACACAGTGGTGGGTACTCGGTTTGAGCGGTCGCATACAGGCCCTAGAGAATTTAGCCGATGCAATGGCTGAACATAAGCCCAAGCTGGTTGCAGCCCTAGTAAACGACACCGGACGAGCAAGTGAATCGGAATTAGAAGTGGATGTGACCATAAGTGGTATACATCGTTGGTGCAAGCAAGCCCCAGGATTACTGGCCAAGTCAGAGCCTTGGGCGGCAGAAATTCCGTTTATTGAATTACAGCAAGACTATTTGCCTTACCCATTAGTGGGGGTCATCAGCCCGTGGAATTTCCCTTTGCTGCTGTCGTTAGTCGATGCAATACCCGCTTTGCTTGCTGGCAGTGCAGTGTTAATTAAACCCAGTGAAGTGACCTCGCGATTTGTTACGCCATTTAATGAGCTGCTTTCAAACGTACCGGCTTTACACAAGGTGCTTAATATCGTGACAGGCGGTGGCGCAACCGGCCAAGGGGTTATTGAAAACGTTGATTCGCTGTGTTTTACCGGCAGCGTTGCGACTGGTCGTCAGGTTGGTAAGGCATGTGCTGAGCGTTTTATTCCAGCGTTTTTAGAGTTAGGAGGTAAAGATCCTGCGTTGGTATGTCATGACGCAGACCCAGAGCTTGCCGCAAAAGCCTTATGTTGGGGCAGTATGGTCAACGCTGGGCAATCTTGTATGTCGTTAGAACGAGCTTATGTTCACAAAGATATCGCCAAAGTATTTCTGACCAAATTGGTAGAAAAAGTCGATGCCCTCGCGCACAACTACCCAGACATTCACCAAGGGCAAATTGGCCCTATCATCAGTTCGAAACAAGTGGCCATTGTAGAAGCGCAATTGCAAGACGCTAAAGACAAAGGAGCGACCATTCTATGTGGCGGTGAGGTACGTAATCTTGGCGGAGGGCGCTATTGTGCCCCAACGGTGCTGACGGATGTCACACCGGACATGCGTATTGTGAGTGACGAAACCTTTGCGGCTATTCTACCTGTAACTGTCGTCGACAGCGATGAGCAAGCTATCGCGCTAGCTAATGATTCTGAATTTGGTCTATCAGCGGCAGTGTTTAGCCAAAACGTTGATTATGCAAAGCAGGTTGCTAGCCAACTTGAAGCAGGTGCAGTCAGTATTAACGATGCGTCATTGACAGCGCTTATCCATGAAGCTGAAAAACAATCATTCAAATATTCTGGCTTGGGCGGTTCAAGAATGGGCGCAGAGTCGATTCGTCGGTTCACTCGCAAAAAGGCTTATATCCGTAATACGGGCGTGCCGTCGCCTTGGTGGTTTTAAGCCAATTTTACGCTAGGCATTATGCTAGAAATCCCTGGCGCAGCTGGAAACAGTATGGCGCAATGATAAGAAAGTCGCTGCTAGGCGACTTTTTTATGGTGTGGGTTCTGCACTTTGTGACGAGTATTCACAGCACAGCACGTCACAACACAGTGAATAAGCTGTAAGGCAAACAAACAATGGTCTTACGCAGTCAATCGCTAAGCCAGTACTGCTAAATAAAGCTGTATATTATCACCGTTTATTACCCTTTTTAGCCAGCGCCTTTTGTTATCGTTTCTAACTAGCGTTCTTTCCTACAGTTTATATCGACTGTTTATAACAACTGTTTATAACTACCGTTCTTAACTACTGTTCTTAACGACCGTTTTGAATTGCTATGACCTAACGCTTATTGCAGAAAATATAACAAGGGGACTGGAGCGTGTGGCTGTTATTATACCAATCCGCATTAATAAGTGACCTCCTCAGAATGCGTCCAGCGGTTTTTGATTAAGGCGTCGCTATGAAGTAATGGTTGTTCCCTTTCGAATAGTGAGAACGCAGAGCAAAAGCCGCTGGGGCATTCCTTGCAGGCGAGTTTTAAAAGGGCTTACACTGCGTTGCATGACTTCGAAAGAGAACAACTATTCATTCAGTCATGCGCCTTGTTTAAGCCCTTTTAAACTCTCGCTGAGTGATCACTTATTAACGTGGAATGGTATTATTACCCAACAAAAAACGGCAAACGTAGAGCACGCTTGCCGTTAATTTATGGCTTAAAAAACTATGTTAGAAAGAGTAGGGCACATGTGCCGTAGCGAGCTACACGTGCTTTTTAACCTGACTGATCAGCACCACAGATAAAGCCACCAATACACAGAAAATCATAAATGCATTTTGGTAGCTACCGTAGGCGTCGTAAATGGCACCTGTTGCCCAAATGCCTAAGCCGCCGCCAAAGGCATCTAATACCGTGATGGTACCTAATAATTTGCCTGATGCTCTAAGGCCAAAGTTGTTTACCGCATTGAGTTGCAATAAGGTGTAAAAACCGCCCCACATAAAACCAATTAAACCAACGGCAATGAGCACAGTATCTTCGCCGGTAAACAACATACCCACTAAGCCGAGTAGCATTAAACTTAAATTAGAATACAGAACGCGCCTACCGGTAATTTTGTCGGCCACTAAGCCAAATAGAAACTTACCGATGAGCGCAGGAATAAACAATACGCTGAGTCCCGCTGCGGCAGCTTGAACGCTAAACCCGAGATCCATTAGGTGTAACACCAGGTTGGCCTGAAAGCCCATTATGGTGTAGAAGGTGAACATAGCGATAAAGGCAATTGACCAAAATGAACGCGTTTTAATGGCTTCTTTGTACGTTAAGCCGTGTTGGGAAAGATCGGCGCTTGGCGTTTGCGCGCTGCCATCAAAACCATAGGGCTTGAGTCCAATGTCAGTGGGGCGATTGCGCAGTAAAAATAATGCCAGTAAAAATAAGCTTGATGGAATAAGAGCAGCTAATTGCATTCCTTCACGCCATGTCATGCCATCCGCTAGCCAGCCACCAAATAGAGGGGCCAACACGGCGCCACCCAATGAAGTGCCAACCACGGCAATACCAATGGCTGTTCCGCGCAGCTTAACAAACCAGTTCGAAACCAAAATAACAGCTACGTTTAAACCACAAGCCAGCAATACAATCGCAAATGCAGCATGAATCAAATATAGGTCGCTAATATTTTGAATATTGCCATAGGCGTAAAAGCTTAGACTGAGCACCACAGTGCCTACCATAATAAGGAACTTGACCCCAATTTTGTCGATTAACACGCCAATAATGGGAGCCAGCAGGCCGGTGATCGCTAGGGTAATGAACCCTCTTAATTTAAGATCGCCCCGAGACCAGTCACTAAATTCGGCAAGAATAGCCCCATCGAACGCGGTGATGCCGGTGATCACCATGCCGTTAGAGACTAACAAGCACGTCATGGCAATAAATACGGTGATCCAGTGCATAGGATGTCCCGCTCGTTTGCCCTTTTCGGATACTGGGCTTTCATTCGACTCTGATACTGACTGCATGGGTATTCCTCTTGTATTGTTGTTATTTCTCTGCGCAGGACAGGAATTGATATTATTAAGTTGGCCAGTTTTTCCCGCCTACCCAAGTACCGGCGTAAGCATTAAACGTTTGAATTTTTATTGATGCCCAAATATCGGCGAGATAATAAGGGTCGCTAAATAGCAGTGTTTTTGCCTGTTGAACCGTCGGGGCGTCCAGTATGTATAAAGACCCCACAATCTGTTCATCTTGCTTTAAAGGGCCTGCAACACATATTTGTGCCATGTTCGATTCCACCCAAGCAAGATGAGCGCCCAAATTTTCAAGCCGCTTATCTTGCTGGGATGGGGTTTTATCAACACAGTGAAATTGCACTAACATCGTCTTTTAATGCTCACTTATTGGGAAAAAGAACAGACGTAAAGCTGAAGCGCTTAGCTGGATAAATGCTTTGCGCGACAAGAATTAAATCGTCATCTGCTACTGAATAATAGCGCCTAGTAATTTTCATGGCGGCTGAGTTTGCGCTTGCTGATAGCTGTGAAGCCAGCGGCTCAGGCAACAAGCAAGCAGATATTTGCTGTTCAATTTTGCCGATTTTCTTATCGTCTAACGCTTCTATCACTGCGTAAATTGCGGTTTTTTTATCTTTTAGTTTTTCGTCCACCTCGTCTTGATGTGGGCGGCGATAGATATTCGAATAGCAAATTGGCTTTTTATCGTGAGGCTCAGTACGGATACCACCAATATGGATGCATTCATGACCTTCGGTTGTGTCAAGCAAGGCGGCTGTTTCTTCATCCAATACAATCATGTCGCTGACGTGTACTTCAAATCGGGTGTGCTGACCAAAAGCCAGAAGATCTTTTACCGAGTTAATGAACTGGTTTATTTGTTCTGGCATGGTGTTACGTTTGACGAGCGTACCTGACCCTTGCTTGCGCTCAACTAAGCCAGTTTTTTCTACGTACCGCAAGGCTTCGCGGGCGGTGTGACGGCTTATCGAAAATTGCTCACAAAGCTGTTTTTCGGTTGGCAGCAAGGTATTGAGCGCATACTCGCCAGACAAAATCTGGTTAATGAGCGTCTCTCCAATGGTTTGATACAAAGGAAGTGCGTGCTTACTTGACTGAGATTTGATTTTAGTCATTTATCCTCGATGGTTATTCGAATAACAGGAAAATACCTGTTATAAATATGTCCGGACAAATCGAAGAGTATAGGAATAACACTAAATTGCCAATCAATCTTTCACTCACCAAACAGCTGTTAATTGACATTGATCAAAAGTCGGTCGCACCGCAAGATCTGACGCGAGCCGGTGCACATGTTTTAGATTGGGTTGCCTGTGCCAGCCTAGGTGCTGACTCTGCTGCAGGTTCTGCTTATGAGGCATTGTTAACGTTAGACGCAGGTGGGCCATGCTCGGCAATTGGCCAAACTAAACAGCTAAGTATGCAAAATGCGGCGTTGTATAACGGGGCGTTGGGCAACGTGCTGGAGATGGATGATATTCATCGTAGCTCTATTTTGCACCCAGGGCCTGTGGTTATTCCTGCCGCTCTTGCAGCAGCGCAGCAAGTTGGGTGCTCTGTTGACGTATTTTTGCGAGGGGTAATTCGCGGCTACGAGGTCACCATTCGTATGGGGGAAGCGATTGGTCGCAGTCATTATGCTTATTTTCATAATACGGCTACCTGTGGTGCCCTTGGCGCAGCGGCGGCGACAGCGGCCATTTTTGAGTTGTCACAACAGCAAACCCTTTGGGCGATTGGTAATGCGGGTAGTACCACAGGCGGCTTATGGCAAATGCGTAACGAGCAAGTGCTAACTAAGCAATGGCATAACGCAGAAGCATGTCGTGCTGGGCTGATGGCCAGCTTTATGGCTAAGCACAACTTAAGTGGGCCGGAATATATATTGGAAGGCCCGCAAGGGATTTTTGCTGCCTTATCTGATGATTCGTGCCCCGAAGCGTTTATTCAAACGCACCCCAGTTGGCGAATTTATGACTGTAGCTTTAAGCCTTGGCCGGCCTGTCGTCACGCTCACCCTGCGATGGACGTATTGCAAGAGCTTATGCGTGAGTATGGTTTTAGTAGCGATGAAGTAGCACATATCGATGTGGGGGTTTATCAAGACGCCCAAGTGTTTTGTGACAGAGCGAATCCGCAAACGAGCTTAGAAGCCAAGTTCAGTATTCAGCATGGATTAGCCGCCATGCTATTGTGGGGCGCACCAATGCTTGCTCACTATCTTCCTGAGGCATTTAGCCAAGCTAAGTGCAGCGCTTTACGCGGGGTAATTCGCGTGCAGGTAAACGCAGAAATTGAACGTCGTTATCCTGCCCGATTTGGTGCCAGTTGCACAGTACGATTGAAAAACGGAACTCAGTATCAGCGCGAACATATAGATACCTTAGGCGACCCAGAAACCCCGTTAACTGAGGCTCAGCGCCATGCAAAAGCGCATATGTTGCTGAGTCACAGTGGTATGTCAGAACAACAAATACAACAGTTGTGTCAGTTTGACTGGTTGCAGTCGGGGAATATTTCCACTTTCAGTGCGCTGATGCGTAATCAACATAGTGAATAAATTATGAGCCAACCTATTAATGCCATTGCCCTGTTGTTTGCGCACATCGAAAATACCGCTTATGAGCAGTTACCCGATACCACTATAGCCGCTTGTAAAACGTTTATTTTGGACTCGTTAGGCGTCGGAATAAGTGGTTCACGCGTGCCCCAAGTGAGCCAACTGAAACAGGCTGTAAAACAGTGGGGGCAAGCAGAACAAGCACAAGTTTGGGTGACAGGAGAGTGGCTGCCAGCGGCCTCTGCTGCTGCTATCAATGGCTACCAAATTCATAATCAAGAATGGGACTGTGTGCATGAGCCCGCGGTTGTACACCCTATGGCGGTGATTTTATCGTCTTTGATGGCTTATGGACAAGCGCACAATCTTAGTGCAAAGCAGCTTATTCTTGGTGTGACATTGGCGGTAGATGTAGCCACGTTGATTGGCCAATGTGTGACATCCAGTTTGAAGTTTTTTCGACCGTCAGTGTGCGGTTGCCTAGGAGCAACCGCTGGCATGTGTGCCATGCTGGGCGTAAAAGGTGAGATGTTAGCCAATGCCCTTGGCATTGCCTATAGCCAAATCAGCGGGACCATGCAATCCCATGTTGAAGGCTCACCTATGCTGGCGATGCAAATTGGTGTTAATGCCGCCACCGCTATTCGCGCGGTGGATATGGCCCGTGCAGGGCTAGAAGGGCCAAAAGATATTCTTCAAGGGCCCTATGGTTACTTTCACCTATTTGAAGACAGTTATGATTTGGCGCCCTTACGTGACAAGGTGGGTCGTGAATTTCAGATAGAGCAGGTTAGTCATAAGCCTTTTCCCACTGGCAGAGCCGGACATGGCACCATTGATGGGCTACAACGCTTACAACGCACTCACGGCTTTAGTGCCAAAGAAGTCGCTAAAATTGATGTGTATGCTCCGCCATTAATTAATAAGCTGGTAGGCCGGCCCGTAAAGCTAGGTATGGATGCCAGTTATGCCAAGTTGTGTAATGGCTATATTGCCGCCAGCGGCTTATTAAAAGGCGATGTCGGCGTCACCGATTTTTCCGCTGATTGCTTAGCCGACCCAGATATTCTCACGTTAGGGGCCAAAGTCGATACCCATTTGAATCACGTCACCGACCCTAATGCATTAGCCCCTGTGCGGGTTGAAGTAAGGTTAACATCTGGTCAGCAATACCAGATAGAAATAGCGGATGTGTTAGGTAGCCCGCAAAATCCGTTAGATCGCCAAGCCCAATTGGCGAAATTTCGCGCGGCCTGTAAAAGCGCGATTGACCCTTTTGCTGAAGATAAAATTGCTTTTTTGATAAAACGCATAGACCAACTGGAACAGATCCCGAATATTAATCACTTAGTTGATGCACTCGTTAGTAATAGGTAAGCAGATGAAAAACACGGTTGATAACGCAGTCGGTATTCCGGCAAGTCACACACAAAAACACACGTATCCCACCTATTTTGAGTCCTTCGATTATGACCAAATGCTTAAAGATTTTCCTTTAGGCGATGGGGTATTTGAGACCTTTAAAGGGATGGGCAAAGCCCGTTTAAAAACGCTGCAAAATGAGCGATTTATGGTGGTAGTAAAGCGCGCATGGGAGATCCCTTTTTACCAGCGAATATGGGGTAAAGCGGGTGTGAAGCCCCAAGACATTCAAAGTATCGATGACATTCAAAAGCTACCATTAATTTCCAAATCAGACATTATGGAAAGCGTTGAACAGTATCCACCGATTGGTGATTTTCATGGCCTTGATGGCATACCCGCTGAGCAACGCCCACCCTTGGTATTTCATACGACCAGCGGAACAACAGGTACTCCTCAACCCTTGTTGTTTGGGCCGAAAAGTCGAGAAGTACAATCGTTGCTGGTGGCACGGTCCTACCGGTTTATGGGCTTAAAGCCCGCTGCAACCATTCAGTCTTGCTATGGTCACGGCATGATTAACGGCGGGCACTACATTCGTGAAGCCGTTACCAAATATACCAATGCGTTATTTTTATCGGCGGGCACAGGGGTTGAAACACGCTCGGTGCAGCAGGTTAATTTAATGAAAACCTTCGGGGTGAATGTTCTCGTCGGATTCGTTGACTACATCAAACGTTTAGCAGATGTGGCTAAAGAAGAAGGCTTAGAGCCGGGAAAAGACATAAAGATCGATATGATTATCGGCCATTTGGGTATGGAGAGCCGCGAAAGTATTGCTAAAACTTGGGGCAACCCAGAATTGTTTGATTGGTATGGTGTGGGTGACACGGGCACCATAGCTGCTGAGGGCCCGGACCACAGTGGAATGTATGTTTGGGAAGATGCGCAGTATTTAGAATTACTTGATACTCAAAGTAATCAGCCGGTGACACCTGGTGATACAGGCAATATGGTAGTGACCTGCCTATACAAAGATGATGTGTACCCGATTATCCGCTTCAATACCCATGATATTACGCAAGAAGTCGTCGGGGAAAACACCCTCAATCTGCCGTTTAAACGAATTAAAGGCTTTATGGGCCGTTCGGACAATATGGTTAAACTCAGAGGGATAAACATCTACCCACAAGGTATTGGCCCAATGTTAGATGAGCGCGAAGAATTCCTTGGGGAATTTATTTGTGAAGCGGTTCGCGACGAAACTGGGCGAGATGAAATGATAGTGCGAGCTGAGGTTTCAACCCCTGAATCGCAACGAGCGGAGCTGCTGACAAAATACGCTGCAATATTAAAACGCAAGATAGGAATCGAAGTACAAGTCGCGTTGGTGGGAGAAGGGGAATTAACACCGCTCACTCAAGTCGATGTGCGCCAAAAACCTATTCGCCTAATTGATAGCAGGTTTAAATAATGGATATGGCACTACTCAGTCAGGATGTGAGCACTCATATCGCCCTGATCAAAGATAAGCAAATTTCTGCGCAAGAATTGGCAGAGCTGCAATACCGCTATATTCAACGGGTCAATCCTAAAATTAATGCGTTTTTACAAACTGCTTTACCTAAATGTGCACCTCAAGAGACGCGCACAGGTTCCGTGTTTCAAGGCATTTGTGTAGGCGTTAAAGACAATATTGATGTGAAGGGGTTTGCGACCACAGCCGGCATGGCGACCCGTATCGGGCGACAAGCGAAGCAAGACGCGTTTGTAATTAATCGTCTTCGTCAAACCGGGGCCCAGTTTATAGGCAAATTGAATATGCATGAGGGCGCGCTTGGTGCCACCAACCAAAATGAACATTTTGGTGACTGCCACAACCCGCACAAACACGGTTATACGCCGGGCGGCTCTTCTGGCGGCTCGGCCGCAGCAGTGGCCTCAGGTATGGTTGGTTTATCACTAGGTACAGATACTATGGGGTCGGTGCGTATTCCTGCGGCCTACTGCGGTATCTTTGGTTTTAAGCCAAGTCGCGGCGCGGTGAGCAACCATGGCTCAGTAACGTGTAGCAGGGTGATGGATAATATCGGGCCTATGGCTCGCTCTGCAAAAGATTTGACACTGGCCATCAGCGTGATGAAAGCATTTGACGAAAGTTGTGCTGCCTCTATCGATTTTAAGGCAATTGATTGCTTTACTGCTTCTGACAATAAAGTACTACTGGTACCCGAAAACCTCGAAGGGTTAGGCGTATCCTCTGATATCGCTGCTGACTTTTCAGCCAATTTAAGTGCATTTACTGACCTAGGGTATACCCTTCAGTATTTCGATTTTTCTGATTATGACTTCGCTGCAGCTCGAAGGGCTGGCCTACTGCTTTGTGAAGCCGACATGCGCGTTGAGCATCAAGAAGACTGGCTAAACCAGCCGCAAAAATTCTCAGAATATATGCGCGGCATGTTGTCATATATAGAACGAAAAACCCCCATGGACATAATGCAATCTGAGCGAGTGCTAGATAATGCGAAAATTTTCGCCCGGCAACTGTTCAAGCAAGGCTGCGCCATACTGATGCCAACGGTTTTGCAACGCGCATTTTCGTTTGCACAGCCAGTACCGGCGAATCAAGCTGACTTAACCAGTTTTGCTAACCAAGCTGGTTTGCCAGCAGTGTCTTTACCAATGCTAAGTGACAATATACTGCCCGCTGGGATGCAAATTGTTGGGCCACTGGGCAGCGACAATCAACTGTTAGACTTAGCTGAGCGTTGGCAAGAGCACACCCAGTTTCGTTATATTTTGCCGAGCCTTGACTAACACTAATACATGCCAAAAACGGTCAGGCGAACAGCGCTCTGCTTAGCTGTAATTAAGAAGAATCGTTTTCCAAAGAAAGCGAATACTTCATGCTTCACTAAATTAAATCTAACAGGCGGCTGTTTGCCAAATTGCAAGCTGTCGCCATGGGATTGTAAACAGCATAAGTTCCACTAAAACGGCCTTTCATTCGGATGACTCACTCAATATCTCGTATTCAATAACTCGCACTCGTATTCAATAACCCGCATAAATAGCGGGGATAATAAGGGGCGCAGTAAAGCCATATTGTATTTGCGGCCTGTTTAGAACGGCGTAATTCCAATGCGCTAAAGCGTGAAAAATATCCTTCCCTCTGCGCGTTTTTTATCGGTTCAATTAGCTAATTTTGGCATTTGATTGGTTGTGTAAAATGGCCGACTTGCTGGTTTTTTAACGCCTTAAAGCGCATCTGCTTTTAGTTTCTCTATCCTGAAACCCTTGTTATTCGCTGTTTATAAGCCGGTGACACAGACAAATTGATATTCATCATTCTTGATTAATTGCCCCTAGCGTAGAGTTTTGGCAAGGGTTGAGTGGTAATCAAATTGCAAGGCATGAACGATTATCCCGACTAAGAATAATGAAATATTACAAGGGTTAATCTATGTCTTTTTTGGAAATGTATCAGTTACCCATTTTAAGATGGCTACATATTGTGGCGATGGTGTATTGGTTAGGCGGTGAGTGGGGCGTATTTCAAACCTCATTCAATGTTATCAATCGTAAACTGTCGATGGATGAGCGACGCCGTCATATGGAAACGGCCTATCGTATAGATATATTAGCCCGAACCGGCATCATTATGTTATTGCCACTTGGTTTACACATGGGGCACATCTGGGGTGTTCAGCCGCTAGGTGGAAACTGGCTAACCGGTATGTGGATCTTGTTTGCGCTATGGTTGGGCTTATGTTGGTCAGCTTACATTTTCCGCGAAAGCGATACCGGTATTCGTTTAACTAAAATTGACGAGGGTATTCGCTTCATTGTTATACCGGTGCTGATGATCACTAGCCTTTGGTCACTGTTTGGTGATGGGCCCTTAATGGCTGAAACTGGGCAGAAATGGTTCTCTATTAAAATGTTTTTATATGCCTGTACTTTGGTGATTGGACTTAAATTACGCTTTATCATGCGTGAGTGGACTGAGCTATTTCGCCAGCTTGCAATGGGCGAGAACGCTGAAGTTGAAGCCACCCTAGACCGCTCTATTCGGTTTGGTAGAAAACTAGCATACCTTTACTGGATACTCATTTTAACAGTCGCGTTTTTCGGTGCGGTTAAACCGATGTAGCAAGATACGGATACAATCTCTTGATATGACAAACGCCACTTCATGATGTGGCGTTTTTTATATCTGCAGTCGTCACAGTTTAAGCCGTGGCTTTTGAGTGATTAGCGTTTCTTGCTGCTAGTTTGAAGGTTCAGGCGTTAGGTCCATCCGGTATTGAAAACGTTCAGGGTGGTACAGGGCAGACAGGTAATCTACTAGGTTTTCATTTTCATCATATGAGCGACGAGTCAAACTTAACAAGGGAAAGCCCGCTTCTACACCTAATTCTTTAGCCACCTCCGGCGTTGCCGCAGAGGCACTTAAAATTTGCTTTACATGTTTGATTTCGATTCCATTTTTACGAAATATTTCAAGGCGAGTGGTCGTTTCTAAGCTAGCTTTTTCGTTAAACTTATTCAGCCCTTTGCTCCAACTCACATAGTAACCAAACGCTTCATGTAGGCGGCTTCTGACGCGCGTCATTTTCAATAAGGTTTCGCCTTCAACTAGGGCGAATTCTTCCGCTATTTCTGCTGGTGGGCGTGCCGTGGTTAGTTCAACGACTCTTGCTTCTGAGTGCTGGCCCATAAATTCTAGCTCTTGCAGCATGCCGACTAAAGGTGCTTTGACCGGTTTGGGCTGATACTTATGCGTAACATGGGTGCCTTTAGCCCGGCGTCTTGCGACTAGGCCTTCGGCGGCCAGCTCGTCAAGTGCGCGCTTGGCAGTGATCCGTGAAATGCTGAACGCTTGAGACAGCCCCAATTCAGTCGGTAACTGTGACCCATCTTCTAAACTACCGTTCAAGATATTCTGTTTAAGCAGGCTGTAAAGCTGGTAGTAAAGGGGCGTTGGTGACTCTTCATTTAACTTGGTCTGATTGAGCGAAGCAAATTGAGCATCGAATGACATGGGTTATCCATCTCCATATTTGAGTGGTTCAAGAAAATGATATATCAATATAACAAGATAACATAAATAGTGGAGCAAGTCTTTTGTCAAAGGAGAGCTCAATGATCTGTTGTCAGTGATATCATTATCCTGTAATGTCCTAATGATAGAACAATAGGTTTTAAGTTGATGCGGCACCTAAAAGAACTTAAAAGCAAAACAATAAAATTGTCAGGAGAACGCTTTGAATACCGATACGCTACCTAAGCAAGATATGTTGACTGCCATGATTTCAATCTTAGGCAAAGACAATGTGTTAACCGATGATTACTCTACTAGTTTGTATGCCCAAGACGTATTCACCAAAGATATTCCAGCCACCGTGGTTGTCAGCCCAGGTGATAAACATGAGTTATCAGATGTGCTAAAAATAGCGACAGAATTCGAGATGAATGTGGTCCCTCGAGGGGGCGGTATGTCATATACCAAGGGCTATGTACCGGCCAAAACTCAAAGCGTTATGATAGATCTTGGCCGCATGAATCGCGTTTTAGAAATAAACACCCAAGATATGTACGTCACCGTAGAAAGCGGCTGCACCTGGAAAAAACTACACGAAGCGCTTAAAGCTGAAGGTGTACGAACGCCTTACTGGGGAACACTGTCAGGCAGCAAAGCGACTGTAGGGGGCGGTTTATCGCAGAATTCGATTTTTTGGGGTTCTGGTCAATTTGGTACTGCGGTTGATTCTGTTATCGGGCTCGAAGTGGTATTGGCTGATGGAACATTAGTGACCACAGGCTCTGGGGCGCAAGTTAATGGCAGTCCTTTTTTCCGTCACTATGGTCCTGACCTGACTGGCATTTTCACTTGTGATAATGGCGCGTTAGGCTTTAAAGCAACCGCCACATTTCGCCTAATACCTGAATTACCCGCAAAAGGCTTTTTAGCGTTTGATTTCAAACAAGGCGATGATTGCATTGCGGCCATGAGTGAGATTTCTCGCCAAGGATTAGCCATGGAGTGTTTTGGTTTCGATCCTTTTTTACAAGCCCTTCGCTTAAAGCGTGAAAGCTTAGCCAAAGATGTAAAAGCATTGGCAGGCGTGATGAAGTCATCCGGTTCATTTCTTGGCGCACTCAAAGATGGAGCGAAGTTAGCCATGGCGGGGCGAGGCTACATGAAAGATGTGGGTTACTCGGTGCAGATTATTGTTGAAGATCGTATTGATGCCGCCGTTGAGGCGCGTATGAATGACATCCGTGCTATTGCCAAGCAATTTAACGGCAATGAAATTGAAAATAGCATTCCTAAAATTACGCGTTCTAATCCATTTGGGCCTGTGAACAATATGCTTGGGCCCCAAGGCGAACGCTGGGTGCCAGTGCATGGTTTGTTTCCGCATTCTAAAATCAAGCAGGCTCATGATGGGGTGGAAGCCATTTTTGCCGAGCATGCCGCTGATATAGAAAAGTTTGATATTGGTGTTGGCTACTTGTTTGCCGTGGTGGCCAATAACTGTTTTGTATTAGAGCCGGTATTCTTTTGGCCCGATGCCTACACCGAAATTCACGAGAAAAGTGTTGAGCCTGACTACTTGGCAAAAGTGGGTAAACATGACGAAAACCTGCCAGCCAGAGCCAAGGTACATCAAATTCGTACCGAGCTAAGCAGTTTCTTTAAAGAGCTTGGTGGCGTGCATTTGCAAATAGGCAAAACGTATCAGTTTAAAGAGGGTATTCAACCTGATACCTACAAGATGATCCAAGGCATAAAAGCAATGGTCGACCCTGACGGGCGAGTTAATCCTGAAACATTGGGATTAGGGTGAGTTTATGCCGAGTTTTCCAGTATTAAAGCACTACGTTACGCTAGGTGGTGATGCTCCTTGGCAATTGCACTATCGAAGCCAAGGTGCAGATCATTTACCTGTCATAGTGTTGTTGCACGCATCGCCTATGTCATCTGCCAATATGCTACCGATCATGAATGCCTTGTCGGACTCGTTTAAGGTCATCGCCCTTGACACCCCTGGATACGGCCAGTCTGACCCTTTACCACAGTATAAAGACACTCAGTTGCAAGCTGAAAAAGGCGCTAAGCCCGATGCAAGCCTTACTCCATACGTGCAGGCCTTAAACGAATTTATCGATGCCTTAGAGTTAAAGCAGCCCTTGTTATATGGCTCTGCCACCGGCGCACAGATTGCCATTGAGTATGCCAAGGCCCATCCGGATTCAATCAAAGGCATGGTACTTGAAAATGCGGCTTGGTTTAAAGACGATGAGCGTGAGGCTATATTGGCTGAATATTTTCCTGATATTAGCCCGCAAAAAGATGGCTCTCATTTGGCATTGGTTTGGAAAATGTCGAGTCAGTTATTTCACTACTTCCCCTGGTTTGATACCTCTGAAAGCGCTCGGGTCGGTAGTATTGATATGCCGGCTCACGTCATTCAAGACACCCTTATGGGCTATTTAACCGCAGGTGAAAACTACCATTTAGCCTATCGTGCTGCGTTTATGAATGAGCGACCAGAGCAACTGCAGCCGGTCACAGTGCCAACACATATATTGCGCTGGCCAACTAGCTTACTTAAACAATATGTAGACAGACTGGACGATGCAAATTTGCCGCCAAATATTCAAATGCGTTTCGCACCAGCAGGGATCGAAGGGCGCTTTACCGCACTAAAGCAATCCATGCTTAGTCTTAGCAATTCATCGGATGAGTAACATTATGGACAAAACCTTATTTGAAAAAATCTGGCAGCATCATCTTGTTCAAGAGCTCGACGATGGCGCAGCCTTAATCTACATCGACCGAGTGTTTTTGCACGAACGCACAGGCTCTATTGCCTTGAAAAGTTTAGAAGCCGATAAACGAAAAGTGGTTTCGCCTGAGCATGTGTTTTGTACCATGGATCACATTGTTGACACTGTTATAGGCAGGGGAGATAACACCAAGGTACCCAGCGGAAAAAACTTTATTTTGGCCACTCGTGAAGCGTGTATTGATGCCAAAATAAAATTGTTTGACGTCAATGATCCACAACAAGGGATTGTACACGTTGTGTCACCGGAGCTAGGAATAGTGCAACCGGGCGCAACCTTGGTTTGCCCCGACAGCCATACGTGCTCTCAAGGGGCATTAGGGGCCTTAGCATGGGGGATTGGCTCCAGCGAGGCTGAACATGCACTGGCAACCAAGACCTTACGCGTCAGTAAACCTAAAACCATGAAGGTTAATTTTAACGGTCAGCTTGGTTTTGGGGTCACTGCCAAAGACATGATCTTGCATTTGATTGGCAAATACAGCGCCGCGGGTGGGGCAGGTTACGTCATCGAGTTTGGCGGAACAGCGGTGGATGCTCTTGATATCGAAGGCCGTTTGACTTTATGCAATATGGCGGTCGAATTTTCGGCATTTACCGGTTTGGTTGCTCCTGACGATAAAGCAATTGCCTATCTTAAGGGGCGTGAATACACACCAAAAGGGGCGTTATGGCAGCAGGCTGTTGCTTTTTGGCAGTCGTTATACAGTGATGAACACGCGCAGTTTGATAAAACGATTGAGATAGACTGCGCTGATATCAGCCCGACGATTACTTGGGGTAACAGCCCCCAGCACGCTTGCGCCGTAGACTCGGTCGTGCCTTTTGCCCCCGCTGATGCCACGCAGAATCAACTTCAAGCGTTAAATCGAGCTTATGAGTATATGGATTTACCAGCAGGTAGTGCATTAAAAGGGTTGCCAATCGGGGCGGCTTTTATAGGCTCGTGTACCAATAGCCGTATATCCGATTTACGTTTGGCCGCAAAAGTTCTAAAAGGCCGAAAAGTCGCAGAAAACGTTAACGCGATTTGCGTACCAGGCTCAACCACAGTTAAGCGCCAAGCAGAAGCTGAAGGCCTAGATAAAATATTTATTGCGGCTGGGTTTGAATGGCGTGAAGCAGGCTGCTCTATGTGCTTCTTTGCCGGTGGTGAAAGTTTTGGTTATCGCCAGCGGGTTGTGACCAGTACCAACCGTAATTTCGAAAGTAGACAAGGGCCAGAAACGCGCTCGCATCTTGCTAGCCCTGCTACAGTTGCCGCTTGTGCTATCGCAGGATGTATCGCTGATGTGAGGGAGTATTTGTAATGGAAAAATTTACCGTTCATCAAGGGGTAGCTGCCCCAATGCTACAAATTAATATCGACACTGATGCCATCATACCGTCACGGGAAATGAAACTCGTGTCTAAACAAGGTTTAGGCGAGGGCCTATTTGCAGGCTGGCGCTACACATTACCTAATGGTCGCGAGCCGAATGAAGATTTTGTGCTTAACCAAGCGCAATATAAAAATAGCAGCATTTTATTAGCGGGTGATAATTTTGGTTGTGGCTCGTCTCGTGAGCACGCAGTGTGGGCGTTAAAGGAGTATGGGATCAAAGCGATCATCGCCCCGGGTTTTGGTTCAATTTTCTATCATAACTGCATCAGAAATGGCATTTTGCCTGTGGTACTTGGCAATGATGAAGTACTCGCACTAGCCAACCATGTTGAGAAAGACCCGCAAACGTGCCAGGTTAATATCAACTTACTGGAATGCTACGTATGTGCGTATAACACCGATCATCAAAGCACAGAGCTTGAGGCAACTGATTCAGTAAATGAAACGCTGCATTTTAGCTTTTCAATTTTACCCGCCCAGCGGGAAATGTTACTCGAAGGGTTAGATGGCATTGCATTAACGTTGAAATCAAAGTCAAACATAGCGAGTTTTAAACAGGCTTATCAGCGTCAGTATCCGTGGTTGGCCTGACATAGTTTTTCATGACAGCATGACTCCCCTCAGTAGCACATTAAAAAACAGAGCTAAATAGCTCTGTTTTTTAGTGTTCTAGCGCACGGTTTGCCTGAGTATTACTGATAACTGAAGATAAACTCTGCTGGGCTCTAAATACCGACTATATTCACATCAAAGGCAGCTTGAAACACTTAGGAGCAGATCTTAAACGTGTAGATATGTTCTCCACTTTGGAAAAAGTCGACTATTTGGCAGCCCATGTCGCCAGATACAGGAAAAGATGCGCCGCTACCTTTTCCACCACTACCTTCTCCACCACCTGCACCGCCACTCCCGCCTACTGATGAGGTTTTAACTGTTAATAATCCCATATTCACAGCTTCCTCTAATTTTGTTTCAACACATTCGTTATCTATCGGGACAGGACCATTTTCTCCTCTCAATCTAGATAAGGTAAATTCAGCAACCCTAGAACTATCACTTAAATTAAAATCTGTGATTGGAATATTGTTTGCGTCATACCCAAGAACATCGACGGTGAAAAGTAAATAATCCTGCAATGAAGTAGCCGCCCCAGACCCATCAAATGTCACTACAAAAGACGGATTTCTACTACTGGCTTTGTCAATGATACTTAAGCCAATTCCCATAAAATTTAGGGAGTAGGTATTATTTTTTTTAAGCGGGTGAAGATTAGTATCGTTGTTTTTACTTGACAAATTTGCTGCTATTTCAAGTCGTGCAACGTCTTCTAGATTTTGCATTGCAGATGCATCTGTAATAGTACTTAGTGCTGTCTGCGTGGGGCAATTTGTCGTTTTAGCTTGGACGTAAGTAGAAGAAGTGTTATTGACGTTATTTATTGAACCATTGAGGTGAGAAATGTTACTTGAACTAGAGGTAATAGCGGAACCTAAATCTCTGTAGAATTTAGTTAAAACCGCAAACCCTTCTTCCATATTATCATTGAGTGCAATTCTATCTGCGTTAACATTCCATGGTGCATCTGGTTCATGATAAACGTTATACCGATAGGCTTTGCCGCTGTCTCTATCAACGAGAGTGACTATTTTATTTCTCGATGAGCAGGTCTTTTTGGAACCAAAATCTTGGTCACATATAAGCCTATTAGCCATAGACGTAGCAAAGGCTTTGGCTTTATTTGGGCCTGAACAGTCTGTACATAGCAAGGCAGAATCTGCAAATACTGGTGATGTTGCAATTAGTGTACTTAAAAAAGCGAGTACTTTTTTCATTATTTAATCCATTAATATTAGTAGATAACACTTCTCAAGAATCTATTGACGTTTAGATCCCTTTAAGTTTCGAGACGGTTTAAAAAATTACCATTTTTATGCTGCTCTGTCTTGCTCGGTTTAGGAAACGTAAATTTTAACGAATATCGAATTGAAGTTAGTAATAACGCGTTTTCAACCGGCGTAATGTCAAAGTTGATAATGAATAAGCAGCACATGACCAAAAGACTGGTTCTTTATTTATGCGTATAAAAAAGCCGCAGATTACGTTATTCAGTAACTGCGGCTTTGGTCCTGGGACTGTGCGTTAAATGCTATAGCTGTTGCGGTGTTAGGCGCTTATTACACCAAGGGAAAGTAGTTTTTCAATATCGTCATCGCCAAAGCCTGCGTCTTTTAAAGTCGCTACTGAATTTCCTTTATCGGTGGGAATGTCGTGGCGCAGAGGCATACGTTCATTATTCATCTCTAGAGGTAATCCCGGCAGTTTAGTTTTGACTCCATCTGGCAGAGTGACATCAACCAATCCACCTGCATTTAAATGCGGATCTTCAAATAAATCAGAAGGTTTGTTGATAGGGGCGAACGGCAAACCAGATTTTTCTAATTTCGCCATAAGTTCAGTTTTACTAAGTGTGGCAAACACCGCATTTATTACCGGTAAAATACGCTCTCGTTGAGCGACACGACCATTGTTCTGAGCGAGACTTTGATCTTGTGCGAACTCGATCAGATCAAACGCTTCACAGAAAATTCGCCACTGGGTATCACTGACCACGCCGATAAAAACTTGTTCGTTATTAGCACATTGAAATATATCGTACACTGCCCACGCGGAGCGGCGCACAGACATGGGAGGCGGTGCTTCGCCTGTTACGGCCTGTTGTGCCATGTGTTGCCCAACCATAAATGCAGTGGTTTCATACAGTGAACAAGTCACGTTCTTACCTTCATGGGTATGGTGGCGCTCTTCAAGGGCGGCCAAAATACCAATGACACCAAACATGCCCCCTGTGATATCAATGACCGAAGAGCCTGCACGCATCGGTTTATCGGGCAGACCTGTCATATACGCTAAGCCGCCCATCATCTGGGTCACCTCGTCTAGCGCAGTGCGATGAGCATAGGGGCCGCTTAAAAACCCTTTTAATGAACAGTAAATTAAACGTGGATTAATACCTTTTAATTGCTCGTACCCAAGGCCTAATTTGTCCATTGCGCCAGGGCGAAAATTCTCGAGTAAAATGTCAGCTTCTTTGAGTAATGATAGAGCGACGTCTTTTCCTTCGGCAGATTTTATGTCCAAGCAGACGCTCTGTTTATTGCGGTTGTACATGGAAAAATACCCCGCACCTGAGCCTTTCAAACGTCTAGTGTTGTCGCCTCCTAATGGCTCAACTTTAATTACTTGCGCACCCAAGTCGGCCAAAATAACCCCTGCGGTAGGCCCCATAACCATGTGCGTAAACTCAACTACTTTAATGCCCGATAGCGGCAATCGTCCTGAATTTGGCATAACTGAATTTGTCATCGTTAGTATTCCCAGATTTATTGATAACGCACGATGTCTTTTTCAAGAAGGCGTACTTCATTGCAAAAAAGACTACTTTTTGTCTGTATGATATAATATTATAACAATAGAGTTTGAATGTAAAAGTAGCAGATTAACATTTGTCAATTTCGCTGCACCAACGCGATGCAGAGCCATTGCAAAAGGGCGTCTAAGCAACGTATTTTAATTTTGCTCGTTCTACTTTTTGCTTTGCTTCTTACCATGGTGCGCTAGAGCGTAAGACGTTTACATAGGAAAGTAGGATCTCATTATTCAACCTTGGTGCTTTTAAGCCTTATCAGTTCAAGGTTCAAAATTGGAAAACATATGGCAACGTTTGATATCGAAATCAGTGAAGTGGGGCCAAGAGATGGCCTGCAAAGTATTAGCACTATTATGCCAACGGCTGACAAACTAGCCTGGATTGACGCGCTAGCGGCAGCTGGCGTACCTGAAATTGAAGTGGGCTCGTTTGTACCAGCTAAAGTGCTTCCTCAACTTGCGGATACCGCTGAGGTGGCCAAATATGCGCGGGAAATCGCTGGGCTGAATGTCGCTGTGTTAGTGCCGAACTATCGAGGCGCACAGAACGCCATTGAGGTAAGGCCTACCAAAATGAGTATTCCTCTGTCAGTCAGTGAAACACACAGCTTACGTAACGTTAAACGTAACCATCAGCAGGTACTTGAAGAGGTAAAACGCATTGCTGAACTGGTGAAAAGCTTACCGAAAGAGCAACGTCCGAAATTTGAAGGTGGGTTATCTACCGCCTTTGGCTGCACCATAGAAGGCGTGGTGAGTGAAGACAAAGTCGTCGAGTTAGCCATTGCATTAATGGAGGCTGGTTGTGATGAAGTGGGATTATCAGACACCACAGGATACGCCAACCCGGCGCAAGTACAGCGTCTTGTAAAGAAAGTATGGGCCGCTATAGGCAAAGAAAACCTGACGGGTATTCATCTTCACAATACGCGCGGCCAAGGATTAGCAAATGCACTGGCAGCGGTTGAAGTCGGCATCACCACCGTCGATTCATCAATGGGGGGCATTGGTGGTTGCCCTGCAGCACCTGGGGCGAGTGGCAATATTGTCACTGAAGATTTAGTTTTCATGCTCGAAGCCATGGGACTAAAAACCGGTATTGATTTTGACGGTTTATCTGCTGCACGCAAAATATTAGCGAATGCATTACCGAACGAGCCTCTGTACGGATTTACCCCTGATGCAGGCCTGCCAAAAGGCTTTCAACGTGCAGTGTAAACAAGTGAGTTCACTACATAAGTTGAGTAAGTATATTCAAACCGGAGAACAATAATATGTCACGTTTATCAGCCTTATCGATTGACGCGCTACCTGATGACCTAAAAGCCACTATGATGGCAGGTGAGAACATAATGGGGTTTACCCCCAACGACGGTTTAATCATGGCTCGCGCCCCTGAAATGCTGAATGCCTTTTTAGGCTTAGTGCAGTCAATTTATCAGCCTAGCGCGCTGGATAACGACTTAAAAAAGCTGCTGGGTTTAATGACCAGTAGCGCAAGTGGCTGCCAGTATTGTCAGGCGCATACTCAATATGGCGCGTTAAAACATGGTATTACCGAGCAAAAAATCGCCGCTATTTGGGAATATCAAACCAGTGACTTGTTTAGCCCATCTGAGCGCGAAGCACTCGAGTTAGCCCGCAATGCAGCCCTAGTGCCAAATGCAGTCACAGATGAGCAGTTTACACGCCTCAAGGTACACTTTAATGAGGTACAGATTGTTGAAATAGTTGGCGTAATCTCACTATTTGGCTTTTTAAACCGGTGGAATGCTACGTTTAAAACCGATATTGAAAGTGCGCCGGCAATGGCCAGCGCGAAGTTTACCAGTATAAGCTAGTACTGCAGAAGAGGTTTTGAGCGCGGTGGTAAAGCAAAGACATAGAAGAATACATACTGGTTACTAATGGTAAGCAAAAGAGAGGACTAAATGCAGTTAATCAACCTTGATCATTCACCATATGCTACGCGTGTGCGCATATTGATCCGCAAAAAGCAGTTAGATATTGCGATAGTGGCTCCCACTTTAGCCTTGAAAACGCCAGAATTTTTGGCTGCTTACCCTCTTGGTAAAATACCCTTGCTTGGGCTAGATAACGGGCAATATCTACCAGAATCGATAGCCATAATGGAATATCTAGAGGATGCTTATCCAACACTAACATTTAGACCTAATGACCCGCTAGCAGCGGCTCAATCTCGCGTATTGGCTAGCTTTACGGATACGCATTTAGCGCCTGCTTTGTTGCCGTATTTTAAGGCGATGATGTTGCCGGAATTTACCTTTGATGAAAACGCACAATATGACGTGGTAAGAGCCACGCTTGAAAAGCTCGATCAGTGGCTTGCAACAAATGCCGACATGGGAAGCCAGGCGCTCATTTTGGGCGACATTGTGCTGGCCCCTACATTCTGGTGGGTTGATGTCACCGTAGGCGCAAAGGCAAAGAGTGAGATAACCAACGGATTGAATAGCCTAAACCAATGGTGGGACTGGGTGCGCAGTGACGCTGATGTTCAAAACGGACTTAGTGAAATGGCCAGTGCTTTTGCGGCTTTTCAACGCCAACAAGCGTGATACACCACACGAACAATAAACAAACGCGGAAAATTAAACATGAAAGAAAATATTCAGGTACAGCTCGCTTCAACACCAGAGTCACAACCGCAGCCGCAACACTTTAGTGTTGTCAAAGGCGACATGCCCAAAGCGCAAGATAAACAAGTTCTATGTGAAACTTTGTATTTGTCACTCGACCCCTATATGCGCAGTCAAATTGCTGGCCGTCATATGTCTGGCTCGGTTAACCCTGGTGATGTTATGCGCGGTGAAACCGTGAGTAAAGTCGTTGAATCTCATCAACCTGATTTTAAAGAGGGGGATTTAGTGCGCTGCTTTGGTGGTTGGCAAAACTACTCGGTGCATGATGGCGATAGCGTTTTTAAAATTCAAAAAGAAATTGCTAACCCATCGTATGCCTTGTCAGCCCTCGGCATGCCGGGCCTAACGGCGTACGCGGGTATGATTTGGCAAGCTCAACCGAAAGCGGGTGATGTGGTAGTTATTCCAGCGGCAATCGGTGGTGTAGGATCAGTCGCTGGGCAGTTAGCAAAAATACACGGCTGTACGGTTATCGGTATTGCTGGCACAGATGAAAAGTGTGATTACGCTGTAAAAAACCTTGGTTACGATGCTTGTATTAATCGTAAAAAAGGTGACTTGGGTCAGCAGCTTGATGAGTTGTGCCCGAACGGTATTGACATCTTTTTTGATTTAGTTGGCGGCGATATGCTGAATACTGTTTCTGAAAGATTGGCCGTTGGTGCCCGAGTGATATTGTGTGGCCTAATGGCCGACTATAACAAAACGACGCGCAGTATGGGGCCGCCTCCTGCTATGTGGATAAAAGCCCGTGCTATCGTTTATGGCTTGGTGGTGTATGATTTTGAGCCACGCCGAGATGAGTTTGTCGATGCCTGCGTAAACTACATAAAAGAAGGGAAACTAACAGTGCGCGAAGATGTTGCCAATGGGTTGGTTGAAGCGCCTGAAGCATTCTGTCGTTTGATGCGCGGCGAAAATATGGGCAAATCAGTGGTCAAGATTTAGCTTGCTCACCTTGCCATCATGCCTTGTGCTTTATTGACCGCGCTTGCGGCGGTGAACAAAAAAGAGATCTGATAGCGTTTTAACGAAAAATAAACGTATCAGATCCCTTCAGCCTTTTAATTACTCTTATAAAGTGCTTAATTCAAGCGATTTAGCTTGCTTCGCGCTTTGCGTGTACGAAAAGCCATAACTGCAAATCCAGCGAATAAAATGCCTAACGCGCTAGGCTCTGGTACTGCATTTGGGTTATTCACTGTGATGCGCGCACTGTTGAAGTCAACGTCTGTAATCTCATTGCCGTCTTGGTCGCCGAGTAACACTGAATCAAAGGCCACCGAGCTGCTACCATAGTTTGTGCCGGTAAACTCGATAGTGAACAGTAGAAATTCACTGGCTTGGTTGTCAATCAAGTATTGTGCTTCTTCTAGAGATGATTCGAGAACGGCATGTAGGTTAGCACCAGATGAGAATTCATCTTGAAAACTAAACCCTAGCTCTGTACCGAAGATGATATTGCTTACCGACAAAATAGAGTCGTTGAAAGCAAGCTCAAAATCAAACGCACCTAAATACTGATCGGTCGCAAAATCAGAAATGGATACATCAATGCTAGCGGTATCACCGAGCTCAATGGTTTGTGAACTTGGCGTCATGGTGATTAACGCAGCATTTGCAGATTGTGCCACAAGACCTAGTGCAATTAGGGCATAGCAAGCGTACTTAACTTTATTTAACATGTTTCATTCCTCTTGAGTTAACCTTCTTTACTTTTTAAAGCAGCAATTTCTACAGAACAGCACAACGATTTTGCGTACATTGAATGGCGCATTGTCTGAAGTCTAGGGTATTGATCACGCCATTTCCGTCGTTATCACGCAGATCGCCAGGTAAAGCCGACATGTTGCGGGCAGCACGGATCATCATTAAATCATCCATATCAACGTTCATATCGCCGTCTATGTCACAGGCCATGGCCTCTTCATCGGTGAATTCAATTTCTAATGCACAAGTATTACCCGCACCATCGACCCCTTCAATGCTCGCTGAACCAGGCTGGGATCCATCGATTCTTGTAGCACTGACGCTGACACTGCCATCGCCTGCGGCAAATGGGCTTACTGATATACTGACGTTGGTTGAAGACAATGTATTGACGAAAAATACCCCAGTATCGGCATCTAATACCCCGTTATTGTTGGCATCTTCGCCTGGATCTAACTGGCCGTTATTATTAAGATCTTCATCATTGGTATTGTCACTCACGCTGCCACTGGCCATATCGCCATTCATGGTCACAGAGCACACTGGTGGGAATGGGTCACCTTGAGAATTAATAAAGCCAAATAAGGCACCACCTGGATAAATATACGAATCAAATCCATTGTATCCCTCGACTGTAATGCCGTGCGGATTAAGAGACGAAGTCGTGTGAGTACCTTGGGTTAATTCAATCACTGCAGAGGAAAACGGTATATCGTCAAAGGGGGTGAAGTCGCCAGCGGGCACCGGAACCCCATCAAGTAAGAGCGAACCTACATCAGCATTGGCGGCAATGATGGTTGCAAAATTTTGCACAAATTGCGAATCACCTACAGTCGAAAATGTATAGTCAGTTAAGTATTGCTCTGATGGGATCATATTACCCATTGCAGGGTCGCCTAGTGTTGCACCAGGGGAACTTTGTCCAGGCATATATTGGGTCACGAAGATAGGGTTATCGCCGCTAAACGACAGGTTGCCAGTGAGCAGTGGCGTTTCAATGAACTCGCCGCGATTAATCGTACCTTGAAATATGCCATTTATCTCAACTGACGTATTGTCTTCAGATGCCACTATTCGGTAAATAGTGCCCGATGGGCGATTAGGTAGGTTTGTAGCTGAAGCGGTTAAACCCCATGATTGAACGGGTTGCGCTACTTCGTATATGTGGTCGCACGCTGATGTGTTGTTCGGTACATTTGTACATCTATTGCCATTTACTAAACCAACAGGCCTCGTTGCTTCAATAATTGTACCAGTCAACGAACCCGTTGGACCGGTGGTTGCAGACTCGCCATAGTAAATCTCGCCTCTATTAAGCGTGACATCAAAGGGAGTGCTCGCCACATGCCCATTTAAATCGTTGTTTGGGGTTATGGTAACAACTGTGTTGTCTTGGGAAGCATAAACAGCGAACTGTGAACTAAACAATGGGTTATAAGTAGAGACGATATATTGTGTATTCATCGTATCGACGGGCAAGCCTAAAGCAGCATCAGAACTTTGCGCTCTTCTATTAACCGTATAAACCACAAACTCTTCAGTGGCTATCGCGTGTATAGCGTTGTCTCGAATAGTATTAGGTGTCGCGTTTGAAATCGCCGTGATCGGAATAGCAACGACAGTAACGCTACCAGGTACTACATTTTCGACAGTGGTAAAGGTCGGGCTGTTCATTGGGTAGTTGATGGTAACTTGAGTGGCAATATCTCCAGTTAGGTGAATTTCAACGTCTCCTGAGCTATCGAAATTTGGCGTAAAGGCCAAAATAAACTCAGTTCCTTTGTTGTCAATTTGTTGGGCGTTTGCTTGCAGCACGCTAACGCCGAGTAACCAAGCACACATTACGAGCAAGGTCTTCAGTTGGGACGAATGATTTAGTAGATTTAGGCAACGCATAATTAATTATCCTTAATTATCTTAACGTGTTGAATGTGAGTATTTAAATTATCAGGGCGGCGACCTAGAACATCTAACTACTGAAACAACTAACAACTAAAACATCAAAGATAGGGTTTGCCGAACCGTACAGCTCAAACTCTACTAAGCATTATTTACGCCAAGCGATATTTAAACTATTAAATCATCTACTTAGAGATAGATTCAGTTTAGAAAGTGAGTAAATGTAAAGGAGTTTGACAGGATACGGGTCTATTAGTGGGTTAACGCTGAATTGTTCGAGACTTTTATTTACCACAGTTAAATGGCAGAAAAGGAAGGTGTAGAAGACTTTCGAATACTTACCGCCCACCTATTTTAGAATTATAAATCAATTAGTTACCCGTATTATCATGTGATCTTGATCTTGTTGCTATTACCACTGCGACCGAAAAGTGTACGACAGAAAATGGCATAAATATCGAATTGTACAATTTTTCGACTCCTTGCTCGTTACACCCAAAAGTTCTTAAAACCTCCTTTTAAGGGGCATTTGTTCTAATAGAGAATATTAAAATGGGTGTTAATAATTTACCCGAAAACACTGTGTTGATAATAATTAAATTAATTTTGTTAATTTTATCAAAAGCTTATGCATTTTTTATCATTAAATTTGCGCTCAAACTTTAACCACTTTATGGCTTGACTTTGCTTAATGTTATAATAATATGTCAATAGACTCATGACAGATTAAAATAATATAAAGGGGACATCTATGAGTAAGTCTATAAAGAAAGGGTACCTTGCAACTGTAATTGCAGCTGTTTTTGCAACGTCGATTTCACCTGTGTTGGCTCAAGTTGCCCCAGAAGAGGAAAATTCGGTTTCAGCCAGTAGCGCTGCTGCAAAAGGTGGCGATGCTGTAAAAGGTAATGGACTGGAAAAAATCGTGGTTACTGCTCAAAGACGTGCACAGTCGATTCAAGAAGTCCCCGTGGCGGTCACCTCTATTGGCGCTGCGGATTTAGAGCTAAAACAAGTCACTAATGTTTTGGACTTACAATATGAAATTCCCAACATCAGCCTAGCCACAAATACCGGTACAGCCAGCGGTGCCAGAATCTTTTTACGCGGGGTAGGAGAGGACGAGTCCCGGGTGTCTGCTGACCCCGCGGTCGGTGTGTACGTCGATGGCGTATATGTTGGCCGTCAAGTAGGTGCTCTATTTGATTTAGTTGATCTAGAGCGAGTGGAAGTGTTGCGCGGCCCGCAAGGGACCTTATATGGGCGAAATTCAAATGGTGGCGCCATTAAACTGATTAGCAAATCGCCTGAACTAAACGAAAATTATGGCTTAGTTAAGGCCACTGTAGGTAGTGACGGCCGCTTAGATGGGCGCTTCACCGGTAACCTCGGTTTATCTGATAGCAGCGCGATACGAGCAACAGTATTAAGCAAATCTCGTGACGGCTTTCATACAGTCAATCCAAATGGTGACTTTGCCGACCAAGCGGGCACCGAAGCGGGCGAAAAAGACACCAAAGCATTGCGCATCGCTTTATACACCGAGTTTAACGAAGATTGGAATATGAATCTTGCGGTTGATTACACCAAAGACGATTCAGACCCCGTACCAGATTCCGTTGCGTTGGCGAATGATGCAGACAACAATTTATTTACTATTGAACCCGTGCCCGGTGTGACATGTTCAGCTGCAACGCCAGCTGCATTTTTGAGCTTAGGGTGTTTCAATGATTATCGCAGTGAAGTGGAAACCAGTGGTTTATCACTAAATGTACAAGGTCAAATTGGTGAGTATGACCTTAGCTTTCTAACGGGTTATCGTCAGATGGAAGATGACCTATCGAGTCGTATTGGTTTTCCATATAGTCAACAGACTGATCAAGATCAGTTCAGCCAAGAGGTCACCTTAACATCCAATTACGAAGGGGCATTTAACTTTGTCACTGGTGTTTATTACTTCACAGAAGATGTGCAAATGGATTCAATATTTGTATTCCCTTCTGAGCTAGGTATTGAAACCGATGCCTATGCTGCGTTTTTTCAGAGCACCTATGAGTTCAATGAAACGTTAACTTTGACTACGGGTATTCGCTACACAGATGAAACCAAAGCGATTGACGCTCTAATGCCCGTCAGCGGCGGTAATCGGAATGAGGAGCTCGACTTTAGCAATACCACTTACAATATTGCCTTGAATAATCAATTCTCCGAAGACGTTATGGGGTATGTGTCTTACTCAACAGGCTTTAAGAGTGGCGGTTGGTCACCGGATTGCTTCGGTGTTGAAACCGCTTGCTTTTTACCGGTCGACGAAGAAGAACTAGATGCATTTGAAATTGGCGTACGCAGTGATTTGTTGGACAACCGCCTGCGCTTAAACGCCACTTATTTCTATAACAATTACGATAATTTGCAAATTGCTTCCACGGTGCCGGGGTTGGGGTTCACACGTTTTAATGTAGATGAAACCAAGATCAGCGGTATCGAGCTTGAGGCGTTGTTTGAAGTCTCTGAGAGTCTTACAGTCAATGTTACATTCGGTACGATCGACGGTGAGTATAAAGAAATGACACTTGCGCAAGCTGGTGGCCTAACTAACAGCGGGTCAAGCCCTGGTTGTAACGGTGAGGTCTCTATCGAGTGTGCCAAAGCATTGGAGCTTAAAAATGCTCCTGATTATAAAGGCACCATCGGCTTTACCCATAGAATGCCGATTGCGCAGGGCTTACTTACCAGCCGCATTGATTTCTCGTTTGAAGATGACTCTTACAGCTTAGTGGCAAATGCGCCGGCCCACGCTCTTACATCTGTGGGCACTATCATTAACGCACGTATCGCTTACGAGCCTGACAGTGAAAAATGGGCCGTGGCACTATGGGGTAAAAACCTGGGCGATGAAGTGTATGCAAGAGCCGCTGCAGCAGGAGATTTCACTCAGTATGTGGCTGATCCGCTTACTTGGGGGGCCGACTTCGAATATAGATTTTAAAGCTTATATTGCCCCTAGCGCCTTTGGTTATAGGGGCTTTTCTATCTTTATTTAACACAGCGCTACCCTAGCGGAGTAATCATGCATCAGCCAGTAGTTACGCGACATTTCACTGATGGTCAATTCGGGCAACTTCATTATCGCATGGCTGGTAAGGTTTCATCCAAACCTAGCATAGTGTGTTTGCATATGGTGCCGAAATCTAGCCGTTCATATCAGCATATACTGCCTTTACTTGCACAAGACAGGCTCGTTATTGCTATTGATTACCCAGGTTATGGGGAGTCAGCAGCTCCTTTTGATGAATCACAAGTCAACATAGAAACGTATGCTCACGCCGTTTGGCAGGTGTTAAAACACCTTGGCGTCACCTATGTTGATTTTGTCGGTTATCACACCGGCTGTATGGTCTCTGTTAGGGCTGCACACCTGTATCCACAGTGGGTCAACAAGGTGATCAATATAGCCGCGCCGGTATTTTTAGAAAGCGAAGTTCAGACGTTTTGTGATATGTACGCTCCTATTCCTCTTGATGAGCAAGGAACGCGTTTTCGTATTATGTGGGAGCGGGTTATTCAGCATCGTGGCCCTGGCATGACCTTACAAATGTGCGCTGATTCAATGGCAGAAAATCTGCGCGCAGGCGAAGCCTATGAATGGGGACACATGGCGGCATTTCATCATGCAGCGCAGTACATTCAAGACATCCAAACATTACCTCACAGACTCTTGGTCATGAATTTAGACGATGATATGCGCGTGCAAAGCGAGCGGGTCGACGTGTATTTGAATAACGGACTACGCAAAGATTATTTTCAATGGTCAACGGGGTTTTTAGATGCCTTTGCTCAAGATGTCGCCACTGAGTGGCTGGCTTTTTTCGATGATAAAACCCTAAGCTAGCACCAAGCCAAGCCAAGCCAAGCCAAGCCCAAGAAAATCGTCTCTCATCATCATGAAAAAGACATTATGACCCTCAATCAATCAAACAATCAATCAAACGAGCGAGCGAGAAAGCAATGACATCCATATTAAAGCAGCTTATGCCTGCGGTGCTAGAACACGCAGGCGTGTGGCAAGGCACCTACCGACACATCGACACCAAAGGAAATACCCTTGATTTTCACCACAGCCAAGTCGAATGTGTATTTCCTGACAACGGACCGGTTGTTTATATTCAACGCAATCAATTTAACTGGGATGACGGTCGTCAGTTCAATGTTGCGTTTGATGGCACGATAAAAAACGACAAAATTTATTGGGATACTGATACCTTTAAGGGCTATGGGTGGGTCGCAAGCCCAAACATATTCTTACTTGAGCTTGAGCGTAAAGATGAGCCCGGCGCTTGGTTTTACGAAAGTATCGTGATGGGCGCAGACAAAAAGCACCGAGCTCGAACATGGCATTGGTTTAAAGAGGGCGTGTGCTTCAAACGAACCTTGTGTGATGAGCATTTAGTAACCAGTGTTTAGCCAAGGTAACGCGGTTCCCGTTGGTTAATGGCCAACAGTGATTCGTCAGCCGTTCATACCCGCACCTAGCTAATATTATTTCTTCAGCGTTAGTCAAAGTGAGCATGAGGCCACCCTGGCAGATCATGCTGTTGGGCGTTCGACTAACTCAATCAATTCACCGGCTGGCCCTTTGGCCAATATTGCTTTGGCAGTGGGGTAGTAAGCATTGTGTATTTCACATACCGGCAAGGCTAGCTGCTTAGCGGCAAATGCTAAGTCATCAACCATACAGGTTACCATTGCGATCCCTGATGGCAGTGATCCTGAATTGGTTACCGCAGATTGTGCTTGGGGGACCTGGTCAATTTCAAACAGGCATTGCCCGCCAAGCTGTATTGTTGCCACCGGATATTGATGCTCAATGTCGTGGCCCCAAGCATTGTTCAATACGGTCACTTTGGTATTAAACTTAAGCCCTGTTACCTGATTAAGCGACTCATAAAATGCCAAGCTTGCATCGCGGTTGGGCGTGCACAACACAGGTATAAACAAGCTGCCAGTGCGCGCTGTCGTCATAGGAAGCTCAAAGGGGGGAACGGGTTTATCAATTTGTGTTATGTAGCTGACTTCGTCGCATGGGCCAATGACTTGCATTGCTTTTATTGCATCACTTATTTGTAGATAAGCCGGCTCGCCGATGACTTTGAATACTGTAGTGTCGATTTCTTTGCGGATAACGTCAACGTTCGCCACATTGACTTCAAGCGCCATCCAGCCGTGGGTTTTCAGCGGCTTAGTGGGTTGGCATTGTTTGTCTTCTACTATGCGCAGCCAAGCATGCCCATTGGCTGCGGCAAGCACATGTACAGGGCTATTTAATAGCCTTGGTGTATTCCACAGCTCGCACATTTGCTGACTAACGACCTCTTCGCGGACCAACGTATACCCCATCCCAGATTGGTAACAGTGACTAGCAAATTTTAAATGGGGCGCCAACAACGTCGCGCCAACGACTGGGCCTAAAAGGGGATCGCTCATATCTTGCTCTCGTGTGGGATAATTGCTAAATCGCAATTTATTATTGTGTTGAATAGCAGATAATTTGACGTAACCTAACTCGCAACGCAACCTTGGACTAAACCAGTACCGGAGCTTATTGATTTATGTCAACAGTCACCTTGAATACAAAGGGAAAAGTCGCTTATTTAAGCCTCAACAGAGCGGAAAAATACAACGCGTTAACTCAGGCTATGTGGCAGGCCATTGCGGATGCTTGTGATACGTTAGCGCAAGAGCGTTCGATTCGGGTTTTAGTGTTAAAGGCCGAGGGACAAAAAGCATTTTGCGCCGGTGCAGACATTCAAGAACTGCATGATATGTTAGCCAACCCAGACGCGTTTTCTGCCAGTAATCACATCGTTCAAGAAGCCCAACAGAAATTAGCAGCATTACCCTTTGCCACTATTGCCCAGATCAATGGTGTATGCGTTGGTGGAGGAATGGGATTGGCCATGTGTTGTGATTTTCGTATAGCGGTTGAAGAAGCAAGCTTTGCTATTACACCCGCTAAGCTTGGGCTGTTGTACAGTTTGGCAGATACTCAACGCTTGGTGAATTTAGTCGGTTTACCAAGGGCAAAAGAGCTGCTTTATTTAGGCAAAAAAATTGATACCCACACTGCACTCGATTGGGGGTTGCTGGGTCAAGTGGTTGAGCGCGCACACCTCAGTGAAGCAACAGATGCATTGGTCAAACAAATACTGGGCGTGAGCGGCTATTCCGTTAGCGGAACGAAACGCGCGCTGGCATATTTATGTGATATGCCAAACAACGAAGCGCTTGATAACAAAGCCGCATTGCAACAGTTGTTCGATGATGCGTTTCACGGTGTAGATTTCAAAGAAGGGGCGGCAGCGTTCACGCAAAAGCGCCCAGCGAGGTTTAATTAATGACAGATATACGCTTCGATGAAAGCTTTAGCCAGTGCACCCAGCAAGATGGCTTTTCTGCGCATATGGGACCTTTTTATGAAAAGAATATAAACGGGGTGATGCACCGAGCACTCAAAATACAAACTCATCATCTTAATCCCGAAGGGGTAGTGCATGGTGGCGTAACATTGGCATTAGCAGATTACGCGATATACCGTGGTATTGGTGACGAGTTCGGACATGACATTCGCTTCGCTACGATTTCGCTAAACAGCAATTTAATCGCTGCGGGTAAAGAGGGTGATGTGCTATTTGCAGTGGGCCATGTTGTGCGCAAAACCCGTAGTGTCATTTTTGCTGAAGGGCGAATATTTACCAATAGAAACATTATATTACAAGCCACTGGCGTGTGGAAAATCATCGGGGCGAATTGATAATTCTCAATGCGCTTAGCCCGCGTTCGACTAGTCTAGATTTGGTCAAAATTAAGAGAATGGAACACATGAAAAAGCTCAAACTGGCATCACTAATTCTACTAGCAGGTGCATCGTTTAACAGTGCATTTGCTGCAACTAAACTCGATCTCAATACCCCGGAAGGCGCCAATATGGCGATGCGTAAGATTCAATGCTCTACCATTGATGACAAGCCGGTTTTTTACTGGTGGAAAGGCAAAGTGTTCTCTCGTCGCCAAGGTGAAGTCGACAAGCACATTTTTAACGTTGAAGGTATGAACGTGCGCACTTGTGGCACCGTTGATGGCGGTAAAAAAGGCAAAGCTTACCGCTTGGTTACGCGCGAAATTTTACTCTACACCGACAAGAAAACCGGTCAACCACTGGATACATGGGAAAACCCATGGACCAACGAAGTGGTTGATGTGCACCATGTGTTGAATGACCCCGTTAATCAGCCTCCTAGCTTTCCTCGTAACGAAGATGGCACTGCGTCACCCTGGAAACAAAAATTCGGTGGTGACATAAAAGGAGACTACTGGTGGATGACCTTCCCAGTGCCGCTTTTTTATCACAACGACTTAGGGGGCGATTACCAGAAGCAAGTAGGCGGTGTGTATCATGCCTCTGAGCTATTTAATTTTTCAGGCGACTTGGAAAGCTTAACCAGCAGTGAAAAAGACACCGCCGATGTACATGTAGGTTGGGTGCGTATTTCAGACTGGCTCCCCTTTATGATGATGAGTGGGCGTGAAGGCTCTATTTATATTCACACAGCTGGTCGCAAAGTAGACAGTTTTGACGATATGGGTGACGTAATGAAAACCTTTATCAACGAACATGCGCCCAAATACAAAACACCGCCGCCAACAGACGATGACCGCCCAAATGAAACAAGTTGGACGGGCTACAAAAAGGTCGTGAAAGGCGAGAAGTTTAAGCGCCAGCGAGCACAATAATAAGCTGCGATATAAAAAGTAGTCGCGAAGTTTAGAAAGGTTAGTCTCAGGGCTAACCTTTTTTTGATTAATGCTCACCTTGGGCAGCAGCGCGTTTTAGCTTAGCTCCAGATTATCAGGCATCAGCTAACTCAATGTTTATGCGGGCAGGGGGCGCTAAATTTAACAGGAGGATAATTTAACAGGACACCCAAGTTAACTGCTAAGTATTCGTGGTGCTCACTTATGCGCTTCGCTTATCGTCATCTCGGTAACAGCTCCTGCGTTACTCTACCTTCCGCCATCCATGGCGGTCGCATGACGAGTATGACTCTCGTCCCTACGAACCAGTAACTTCTTTTCAACAATTTAACAGGACACCCAAGTTAATTGCTAAGCATTCGAGGTGCTCACTTATGCGCTGCGCTTATCGTCATCTCGGTAACTGCTCCTGCGTTACTCTACCTTCCGCCATCCATGGCGGTCGCATGACGAATATGACTCTCGTCCCTACGAGCCAGTAACTTCTTTTCAACAATTTAACAGGACACCCAAGTTAATTGCTAAGCATT
>OJAV01000118.1_pt1 | contig 44851 bp, 34 predicted proteins | sample 1590081 | NCBI WGS metagenome assembly OJAV01 (sample SAMN05416852, study PRJEB24817) | seawater metagenome | isolation source: Sea water | place: Canada:Atlantic | collected 2013-07
AGATTCTTCAGGGTAAAAAAATTCTCTTGGGTATTAGTGGTGGTATTGCCGCTTACAAAACGCCTGAACTTGTTCGCCGATTAAAAGAAAAAGGTGCCGATGTTCGCGTGGTTATGACAGAAGGCGCTAAAGCCTTTATTACACCTTTAACCTTGCAAGCGGTTTCAGCTAATGCAGTTTCTGACAGCTTATTGGATACGCAAGCAGAATTAGCTATGGGCCATATTGAGTTGGCAAAATGGGCAGACTTTATTTTAATTGCCCCTGCAACCGCAGATATAATCGCTAAAATTGCTGCAGGCATGGCGAATGATTTATTAACCACACTTTGCTTGGCAACAGCCGCGCCAATAGCGATAGCGCCAGCAATGAATCAACAAATGTGGCATAGCCAAGCAACCCAAAAAAATATTAATACCTTAACTGCTTGGCAATACACATTATTCGGCCCTGGAGCAGGAGAGCAAGCTTGTGGCGATGTAGGTTTAGGTCGCATGCTAGATGTACCAGAATTAGTAGATCTAACCTGCCAAGCTATTGCAGCGGGTAATAACAATACTTCTGTTGAACAAAAACCTTTAACAGGTCAAAAGTGGGTAATTACTGCTGGACCCACTCGTGAAGCTATTGACCCTGTGCGTTACATTTCTAATCACAGTTCAGGAAAAATGGGTTTTGCTATTGCTGCAGCAGCCCAAGAACTTGGCGCTGAAGTGACTATAATTTCTGGCCCTGTAAATTTAACGACACCGCTAAATTGCAAAAAAATCGCCGTTAACAGCGCCATTGAAATGCATCAACAAGCGCTAACTTATGCTCCAACATCTGATGTTTTTGTTGCATGTGCTGCGGTAGCTGATTACCGCATTGATAATATCGCGAATGAAAAAATTAAAAAGTCGCAAGATACCATGCAACTTAATTTAATCAAAAATCCTGACATTGTTGCTGATGTTGCAGCACTAGAGAATAAGCCGTTTACCGTAGGTTTTGCTGCTGAAACACAAGATGTAAAACATTACGCACAAGACAAGTTAGCTCGCAAGAATCTTGATATGATAGCCGCTAACAATGTTGCCACAGTGGGACAAGGGTTTAATAGTGACAACAATGCGTTAACAGTTTTTACGCCTAATAATGAAAAAGAGTTATCTTTAATGAATAAAAGTGAACTTGCTAAACAATTAGTTCAATATATTCATCAAACATTACTGGGTTCTCAATAATAAAGTTAATCTTATTGGATTTATTTTATTATTGAATATCAGCTAACTAACGCTATACAATCACGCTAATCTTTCAGTTGTCATATTGCGCCGATGTATTTATTAATTCGGTAAATATGGCAACTGAAAACATAATAAAAATAGAGAATCAGTTTTATGCCGGCGACTCAAAAACCTAATCGTAAACAACAAATTTTAGAATGCCTTGCGCACATGTTACAAACTAGCGCAGGACAAAGAATTACTACGGCAAAACTTGCCGCTGAAGTAGGCGTTTCTGAAGCCGCACTTTATCGCCACTTTCCTTCAAAGGCGCGTATGTTTGAAGGATTAATAGAGTTTATCGAAGAATCAATTTTTTCACGTGTAAATTTAATCTTAACAGATCACAAAGAAGCCCTTGTTCGCTGCCACCATATTCTGCATGTTTTACTGATTTTTGCAGAGCGTAATCCTGGTATGTGCCGTATTCTAGCGGGTGACGCTTTAATGGGTGAAAACGAACGTTTACGCGCCCGCGTAAATCAATTTTTTGAAAAGCTTGAGTCGCAATTTAAACAAGTACTTCGTGAGCGTAAATTGCGCGAAGGTAAAGGTTTTACTATTTCAGAATTAGCCCTAGCTAATATTTTAATGGCTTTTGCTGAAGGTAAAATTAACCAATATGTTCGTTCAAACTTTACCAAAAAGCCAAGTACTGACTTTAACGAGCAATGGCAATTTTTAATGGCTGATAAATAACTTAACTATTTACCATAGTGTCAGTCACTCTGCTTAACACCAAACAATAAAGGAACTTCATTGAGCACCTTAGCACAACTACAGCCAAAAAAATTATGGCAAATATTTGATACCATTTGTAGCATTCCACACCCTTCAAAACACGAACAAAAAATATCACTTTGGATCCAAACTTGGGCGACCGAACAAGGGCTGAGTGTGAAAGAAGATGCTGTAGGAAACTTAATTATTAAGAAACCTGCTACCGATGGCTTAGAGAATAAAAAAGGCGTTATTTTACAGGCCCACATGGATATGGTGCCGCAAAAAAATGCCGATAAAGTACATGACTTTCTCACCGACCCTATTAAACCCTATATTAACCTGAACTCTGGATAATGAGTGCTTGAAACTCAAGTAAACCAAAAGCTTAGGTAATAAAGTAAATGCTATAGCCAGGTGAACATCACGAATAGATATCATCAATGCTTCATTTTATGCCATTTCCAAGGCAAAACGTTTATGAATAGCGCGCTATTTATCGACGTTTTAACGCAGAAAATGGATTAAAAGGGAACATTGAGCAAGTGCTGCTTATCCAGAGTTCAGGTTAAATATAACGAAGGATTAAACATAACAAAGAATTGAATTAGCATGACTAATTAAAGATGAGCAATTAATTAGCTGATTTGGAATAATAAAAAGTAATTTAAAAATGGTTTTTAAAGATACTTATTCCAATTATAAAAAACCAAAGACTCTATGACAGATCTTTGGTTTTAAATTTCAATTTGAATTTCAATAATAGCAAAAGTCGGCTTATGGATTTTGCTATTAAATTATTGCTAATTACTTAGCTAATTTAGTATTGAAGTAATCAAATATAACTGGCACATCATTTTGGCCAAGACCAGCATCAACAGCAGCTTGTAAATTAGCAGAAGTACCTTGAGCAATTAAAGACTCACCACCTAAATCTGAAACCATTTGATTAAAGTAGCCAAGATCTTTGTTTGCATTAGCAACAGAGAAACCTAATTTTTCTTCACCGTCTACAGCATAAAACTTGGTAAACTGCATAAATGGTGAATTAGATGGTCCAGCTGACATAATGTCAAATAATTGTTGCCCATCTACGCCTGCAGCTTTAGCTACTGCAAACGCTTGTGACATTGCAGTAACTGTAGTCATACCAATGAAGTTATTAATTAACTTAGTTGTATGACCCGCACCTAAAGCGCCAAGGTAAAATACATTTTCGCCTTGTTGATCTAATACTGGCTTAACTTTGTTAAAAGTTTCTTCGTTACCAGCAGCCATAATGTTAAGTAAACCATCTTTAGCATGTGCAGGAGTACGACCTAGTGGAGCATCAATCATGCCAGCACCTTTCTTCGCAAGATCAGCACCAATTTTACGTGTTGAATCAGGAATAGAAGTACCAAAATCAATTAATGTTTTACCTTCGCTCATACCTGCTAAAATACCATCTTCAGCATAAACAACTAATTCAACTACTTTAGAAGTTGTTAGTGCAAGCATTACGATATCACTTTTCTCTGCTAACTCTTTGCCTGATTTAACTTCAGTAGCATTACCACGAGCTATAACTTTTGCAACAGCATCTTGGTTAAGATCCATTACATTTACTTGAAAACCACGAGTTTGAAGGTTTTCAACCATGTTGCCGCCCATAAGACCAAGGCCAATGAAACCTATAGTAGGTTTTGTCATATCTAACTCCTAAAAATATTAGTGTTTATTTATCTAAGAACAAACATTACTCACCTTAATTTAGGCGGCATGCTAGTTTTGAGTAAATCTGGCTAATTCTATTAAGCCTTAAGTCAGTCTTTCGTAAAAATATAGACTAGCTTCAAATGCAACTCATTAATAATATTGGTATAAACACTTATATTCACACAGTATTTATACAAGCTTATTGTTAAGTTATATTCGAAACAATAAGTAATAACCAGATACTAACCAAAGGCACATTGGGTGTCAACCAATTATTGAGTATTGGTAATAATCACATCTTATTCTGTTCTTAGTAATTGGTTTGAAAGATCATCGGCATCAATTAAAGAATGTACTTTTTTGTATAAACTTAGCAGATAAAAAACAAGGAAAATCCACGGCGAAGCCTTTTTTTTATTGAGTTATATCATCAAAACCTTCTAAGAAATATATCTACATGGTGAGATATTACATCGCGTTTGTGTAATGTAATTTAGAAAGTAGATTCATTATTGGTAATATAGTGATAAGTTTTATTATCAGATATTTCTAAGTTAGTTATTCGACTTACCGTTAAAATTATTTTTAATAAACCTTACAATTGATCATAGATTACAACATTACAGGCTAGCTAATAACCTGTAAGACTTGCCAACTATGCGCCTGGTTATTTGCTCAGCCATTACTCTGTATAAACTTTTTGAGGCATGTATATTTATTAAATTTCTATATAGATATCTATGTGTAATAAGCGCCACCTGTTCTTGACTCATGTAAGAATCACTACAACTTAAGAACAAAAAAAGCCACTTATATAGTGGCTTTTTCTCTAACAGAACTTAACGTTTATTTTGCTACAGCGGCAGCTTTTTCATCAGCCTCTACAGGCTGTGTTTTTGGTAATAATAACTCACGCAAGCGAGTATCAATTTCTTTCGCTACTTCAGGGTTTTCTTTCAGGTATTTGGCTGCATTTGCTTTACCTTGACCAATTTTATCACCTTTATAGCTGTACCAAGCACCGGCTTTTTCAACCATTTCGTTTTTAACACCTAGGTCTACTAATTCACCTAAGCTGTTAATACCTTCACCGTATAAAATTTGAAATTCAACTTGCTTAAACGGTGGTGCAATTTTGTTTTTAACTACTTTAACACGTGTTTCATTACCAACGATTTCGTCACCATTTTTAACAGCACCTATACGGCGAATGTCTAAACGAACTGAAGCATAGAATTTTAATGCATTACCACCTGTTGTTGTTTCAGGGCTGCCAAACATAACACCAATTTTCATACGAATTTGGTTAATGAAGATAATCATGGTATTTGACTGTTTCAAATTACCGGTAAGTTTACGCATAGCTTGTGAAAGCATACGCGCTTGTAACGAATGTCCTATTGGACTTCGTTTCATATAGGAAGGCTTGCTCGTAACTCTTTGTTTATTAACAACCGAAGCTAACATGAAGCCAAATTGCCTAATTGAAATCTTCATTTAGTCGAAACTTGATGGATTGGGAAAATGGAACAGAGCTTTCATCATTTGCTTATTTTGAATTTATTAAGCTATTTGTCGCACTAAAGATGTTCTCAAGAGCCTCTGTTTCGGTGAACGTCCCCTGAACCAGCGCCTTTTTAATATCACTAATGAAAACAGCCAACTTTTTTTGCTCTTTGATTTCTTTTCTGGAAAAGCCTTCAGTCACATTATCTTCTTCGTCAAAATTGTAACTTAAATCTAAATATGTAGACAAAGTGTCTATGCTTGCATGTAACGAATCCCTTTTCACTTCGTCCGCTGCTTCTTTTAAATTAAGTTTACGCCCATTATGCAAAAATAATTTGTGCAGCAAACGAGTAAAATAACGATGCCTGAAATTGTGGTTTGACATCCCATTTAACGCATTTGCAAATCTACTTTCTTTGATTACGTCGTAATACATTTTTCGAAAGTACTCAAACCCTAGTGGTTCACCTGATTCATGATCAACAAACAGACAATGGTGAATTTTTCTACCTGATTTATTTATAAAGTCTCGAGTTCTAATAGCGAAGTGATAAATTTCGCTAAATACTGAATCACACATGTCTGGATACCGATACTCACCATACCCCTTCGTTCCTTGTTTACCCACTCTGACTCTAAACGGTTGCTCGGCCTCATATCTGGTAATAATGTCATTTAGATTAAGCTCATAGATTTCTTCAATTCTAGAGCCCGTCCATTCTAAGAGGTTTGTATATGCGTACCAGCGCTCAATTATATACTCATTTTCAGTATATTCTTCGATTGCCTCTAGCCACATCTCAATTTCATAGCTCTTAATATATTCAATGCTTTCGGTTATGTTGTTTTTCTTCGCTAAGCAATCATGTGTATAAAAGGTTTTCTTTGATAAAGGGTTAAATTGTCGAATCGCATGTATGTTGTAATCGTATGCGTCAGCAGCTATATTGCTTCCACTTTCATCACTAACTGTGATCAACTTTAAGTCTTTGTTTTGGTCTTGCAAATATACGTAAAAACCAAGGACATCTCTAACTGCTCGTTTAAGTGTAGAGTCTGCAACATTGACGCTTCTCTGCTTCTGGTAATATTCGCAATACTGAAAAATGACAGCATCATCAACATCATAAAATGTCTTACTTTCTCGCTCTAAAAATTCTAAAAAGACATTTAACCTTTCAGAGGTCTCTACCAGCACCTTATAAGTTGGCCTTTTCCCAAAATGGTTTGCTCTAGATCCACCCGCTCGAAAATATATAAAATCATTTAATTCAAAACAAATGCTTCTGTCTTGATACAAGAAAAATGGGTACTTTGATGTATCTGAGTTTGAACAGACTACTTCTATTAAATCTGGATTTTTAGCAGTAAGTAACACTTAATCATTTCCATTGTTTACAACCAAACTAAGTCCATTTCTTTCCATAGCTTTCGCGTGCCTAGCTAAGGCTTTTTGATAGTTTATTTTTCCTTGAATTTCTTCGGGTACCATTCGTTTAAGTTCGCAATACATTCGATGTAATAAAATGCAATTATGTAACCATTGAATGTTTTCCTCCCCAAGTATTTTGACTTTATCTTTGAGCTCATTCTTACTCAACCCTTCTGTTGCAGTAGGGTTCTGAGTCTTCTTTTTTTTCTGTTGAACAAAGCTGGAAGTCTGATAAATAAGTTTATTGTAGTTAGCCAGCTCCGTTTTGATTTGCTTAAAGCTCTCATGACATTTTAAAGTATTATAACTAAAGCGAATAATCTTTAAGTGAGGATTTTTCCAATCCTGTACGTCTTTTAGAGTAAGCTGGGTCTCTTTACAAAGTTCGAAAATTGCATAATTACCTGAAATTGCTAATTTCAATTGCTCAAGCTTATTTTCAATCGACTCTTTTTTCGCAGCTTGCTCTATCCTTTTACTCTCTGAAGTTTGACCTTTTTGAAATTTCGCCACCTTACTCTCCCTCCACGTACATAAATAATTTGTTGTCGTTCATTAGTTCCCATTTAATATTTTTGTCACGTAGGAAATTATTGATATAGGAGTCATAATTTTCACTTATCAGGTCTATTTCGTAATCTGGCTTATTTGCAATATCTTGTTTTAAGTCGTTTAAGTTATCACTTAACTCAACCAAATATTCTTGGTTATCTTTCGATAACTCTAAAAGAAAACGACGTGCTTCTTCTTGCCATTCTGGGCTTGAATTTGACTCGGCATATCCCATTGTGACTTCCAAGTTCTCATGATCAAACATCCAACTTAGTGTTGTTGATAAGCTCTTTTTAAACGTGTTGAAAAACAGGACTGCAAAAGTACGTCGGAGCTGGTGCGGCCTTACATACCACCTTTTATCATCTTCTGCTACTGGCACTTCAATCCAGTCTGAAAAAATATCAAACCACTTAATGACACTATCGTATGTCATTGGATTGCTTGACTTTGAACTGGGTTTGAGAAAATCAGGAAATAAGCTTTGCCTGTCAGTTTGTTCACTTATACTTATGTCAAAGTACTCTTCTAACTTGTCAATTAGCTCAATATGGTTATCCACTGCATCGAAAACTGGCTTCGGGATTGGCTTTGAAGACTTAACCCAATCTATATTGCTACCATCTTTTAATCTGTAATACTCGATATCCCAAAGGCCGTCCAAAATACTCATGCGTAAACAGTCTCGTTCTAGCGTTCTAACTGCTTTGTCGCGTAATGCTGAATTAATAAAAATAAGCATCATCACAGAAATAGCATTTAGTCTCACAAGGTCGAGTACTGACAGGTGATTTCTATAGAAAGCGTTATTAGTATTTTTACGCTTGTTAGTTTGAGTTTCTTGAAATTGTTTAACATATATAGACTTCAATGCTGCCGGCATTTTCACTTCAGTCAAAGTTTGATCATGATAACTTTTACCATTTTTATTAAGCGTATTTTTACTCAAGTGTGACGTTTTTTGCTTATAAACTTTCAAGTACTCTTCAACATATTTTTTTAACTCAATAGCAACATCTTGTTGAAACCAAAGTACTTTTGAATAAATGTACGAATGAGTACACAACGACACTATAGGCGTAACTCTTTTCACCAGTACATTGTCAGAAGAAAACTCTGACAAATCCATTTTAATATTAACTGCCAACGGTTCTTTGAGCACACTGTTGGAAACAAAAAGATAGTTCAAATGGGTTTGTATTCGGCTTAGTGAAGATTCGCTAATTTTACCTGAATCCTCTCTATCCCTGTGCAGCTTACTGGGAAGGACGCTTCGAAACTCTCGCTCAGCATCTCTGGTTGATAATAGTTGCATTTCATTTTTAATCAAAACAAAAAGCTGTGTTTTGAGCTTTTTGTATCTAAGTTTTGAGATACGCAAATCACTGATAAGTCGCGATTCATTTAATTTATTTCCCGAAAAATATTTTTCTGGATTATCTAAGATCAGTTTTTCAGCTATTTCAATGTACTCGTCATCTTCAGTGACAAACTCTAAATACGCTTGCATATCACTATGAGTAATTTGTGCAAATGACAAGAATTGTGATTTACTTTCTGACTTTGAATAATGCGCATTTAGAAAATTAATCAAGCGACAAATATCTCTAACATAGCTATCTAAGTATTCAGCTTTTGTGTAGGCGCTTTGAACCAAATAGACACAACTAGCTTGTATTTCAGCTTTAAGAAAATGAAACTGAGGCTCACACAAACGTTGGCGACCATTTACAAGATGAGCAAATGAAACTTTAGCACAACCTTCCCATTTACCTTTATTTTCATTGTAATTTGCTGTCATTCCTGAGTACTTTACAAACCAGCACTCACTTTCTTCACACATAAGCCACGAAAGCTTAGCAGTCGAATAGGATTCTAGGGAGTGAGAACGATTTCCTTTGCTTATATCTGGTTGCGTTTCCTGCCTAGTTAACATTGCTGTATTCATTAAATGTCCTTAACTCAGCTGACCTTCAAGCTGATCATAGGCTCGCTTTAAATCCCTCACCATTTTTCGTGATCCTTCAGCTTCAATTGCCCGAATAATATCAGCACATTTCTTCCTAACCGATTCAGTGTTATGATTTTTAGCCGCTAAAATGACCTGTGATATAGATTGAACATCTGTCCTTAATACAATCTTTTCAGAATCTTTCTGTATAGACGAAAGAAAACCATCTACAACCAGTCCTTCTAGGTCTTTGTCAGCAAAAATATCTTTTAACCATTGAACATATTCACTTTTGTCCATTGCCATATTTTCATGTGGCATCTTTGAATCAGCAGCAACCAATAAAGACAAGATACTTTGGAATTTTCTTATTCTTTTTCTATGTTGCAATTCTTGTAGCTCTTTGGGGATGTAGTTTTTCAAAGCAGTTGCGACGGTATTCCCCATATATCTTGCTGATCTCATAGCATCACCATCACTTTCCAACCAAATCAAAACTCCTTTCGATACGCGCACTCCTTTCATCGAAGGATTAAGTTTCGCTAATTTTGGACAAGCTTTATAAGATAACTTTTTCATTTTTCCCTTTATTGCCGTTTCAGAAACCAGCCTGACAGCATCAATATGCTTGCCATCGTTTGTCAAAAAGAGAAAATTCTTACCTGTCTTTTCAATAAAATATTGATTTACCTGCAAAGCATATTTAATTGCAAACTCAGCGTTTATATCTATACACTCTATGTCACCAGGAAGAGGCGTTCCTTTTAAATAGGTGGCACCAATATCTCGTACTTGTCTTCTTCTTGCTCGCTTTTTGATGGTGCTGATCGTTATCCCACCACAAGGCTTTATTTTGACAAATTCTTTGCTATTGGTTCGGAGTACTTTTTGCTTTCTTAGCGATTCAAAGTTGATTCCAACTTCTTCTATTACAACCACCATGATTGCTGTGATAACTTCGGCACGTAAGCTAAAATAACTTAAAATGTTTTCTATCCCATAAGCATAGAAATGGTGGCTGCCTTTAAAAGATTTTCGATTAAATTCACGATCTTTATATCTATCCAAATAAGCAACACAGTTAGCCAGTCCATTTTTGTGATGCTTTGAAAAGAAACTAATTTTCTGACCAGCGCTTGAAACCAAGTCAGGATCCAAGTGTTCACCATGCTCCTCAATTCTTTCAATATCACTTGAAGCTATTAAAGAATCTAATTGACAGTTATTTTTGTAGGCTTCTAAAATGACTTTTTGGCAATAAGACACCAGCGCCTTTAAATTAGTTTTAAGCTCCAATCCCAATGAATCAAAATAATTCTGCTCACTTGCTTCAATTGCAGAGATGTCAGCCGGGTTCGTTGAACAAATCAAATGATTTGTTGATCTTGGGGATGCAGATACTAACTTGTTACTAAAGTTTGCTGGAATAATTGTGCGGTGAGAAATTACGCCATTTCGCTTCAAAGAAGAAAAAAGGTTTCTAATTACTCCAAAATCGCTACTCGCAGTACGGAGAACCTTAGTTTTTGCTAACTTATGCTTATACAAGTGTAATGCATCATTTAAAGCACTAGGCAGGTCAGAAGCATTCCAATCGACCTTTTTTTCTTGAAGGAAATGAACAAAATCCAACACTACGCCTTTTCTTCTGTCATTGTTTTGCAACGAACGAATAAAGCTTTCGCTGACCTTTTCAGGTAAGCCGCCTTGAAGTTTATCAACGAAGGTACTATTCAACATAACTACACCCTTCTATCCCTAACTAAAATAATGCCGCTTACAACTGTATTTAACTAGTTAAAAGCAGGAGACTTACCTCATGTAAGCAAGGTTAGTTTAGATCCTACAACAAACATTTTCCAACAACAAAAAAGTTAAATATCAACCAGTTACTAAATTATGGCAGGCTTTTCATTTAAGTCTTAGCAAAGTTTTATTTTATTATAAGAAAATCTTAAAAGGTGCATATAAATCACTATTTGTATAATTATTTATTCTAAAAAATAGGTGGACGCTGGTACAAAAATTCAACTCTATAACGTACACACGATGCGTAACTCACTTAAATTCGTACCAAGAAAAAACTACAAGGTCATCACGACTGGTTTAAAACACATTTATCAATCGGTGACAGAAGATTCACCTATTTTATTCAGACCCATACCTAGATAGTTTATCGGCAACTCATATCTGATCTCAATCATTTAAAAATTTCACTTTTTCATCTTAACTTTTAGTTCCATACACCTATCGGGGTTTGATCATGACTGCTTGGAATAAAGGTAAACGTGTTGGTCAAAAGAAAGCATTTAAACTTGAAGAAATTTGGCGCATTAGAATACGACTTGAAATTGAAAATAAGCTTGAACAATTGGTTTTATTTAATTTGGCTATCGATAGTAAACTTAGAGCTTGTGACTTGATAAATTTGAAAGTTCGTGACATATCATCTGCTTCATTAGTTCAATCTCGAGCAATGATAGAGCAACAAAAAACTCATAAAGAAGTACAATTTGAAATAACACCAAAGACGCAACAATGTATGAGTCAGTGGATATACCAGAAAAAGCTCATTTCGTCTGATTTCCTATTCCCTAGTCCAAGAAAACTAGGAGAGCATATTTGTTATCACTATTATGCCAACATAGTTAAGAGTTGGGTTTCCACTTTGGGGTTAGACATAACTCAATATGGCACACATTCTCTCAGACGAACTAAAGCATCCTTAATATATGCAAAAACAAAAAATTTGAGGGCTATTCAGTTATTGCTGGGGCACTCAAAATTGCAGAGTACAATTGAGTATTTAGGCGTAGAGATAGAAGATGCATTATCTATTTCAGAAAATACAGAAACTTAATTTCTTCATATTGCGCCTCAAAATCCTGTGGCGCTAACGCCCCCTTTGCGAGATAGAGTTACAATTACTTTAGTCACACTTCAAAGTTGATACTAAGAATAACTTACTCAAAGTCTATTTTGTTTTCTTTGCACCAAAACTCAACAAACTCTCGCAACTTTTGGCCTCGATATTTATACCATTCATCGACCAACCCGAGCCTTTCTAGCACAGTTTTAAACCGTCGGAATGCACCTTTACCATGTATCGATTGGGCTAACATTTCTGACTGCTTAAGAATAACCACTCGAGCGATAAATTTCTCTATGATGCGGTACTCATTAAAATCGTATTTTTCAGGCAAAGACAAATAATCATTCTGATTTTCTAAATAATGTTTCGCACTAGCAACCGCTTCACAATACCATTCAGCAGAATCAGATAAATCTATATCGTTTTCTGCCGCTCGGAGCTCATCATCAGTAAACATACAGACTTGTTCCGTCTTGGTATTTAAAAATGACTCGCTCATATCACTATCAAAATCTACGGCGTCAATAATATCGTTTATTTTTACTTTCATGCAGGTTACTCACCGATTCGCAATAAATTTTAACGCAAAACTAAGCAGAAAATACAGTTTGGATAAAATGTTGAACGTAGTGAAAACAGCCAACTGTAATTTTTTCGTTTAAGCACCTTGTATGCCACGGCAAGAGCGTTTTAAATTTAAAGTACTAATTTAGGGTAAAAAACAGTGAACCCGTCATCATCGAGGTGTTTTATTGAGGATCCACGTTTTTAAGTCACATGGATTCTCGATATTAGACCATCATTACATTGGCTGCCCATGTGAAAGATCAACAGCCTCTAGAAGGTTATGTTCGACGTTATATCAGTGAAAAATCTAAGGCTTGTTACAGGTTAAACCAATTCCTGCGGACGAAAGTAAAAGTCCTCGTAGCAAGAGATTAAAAAGTCAGCCCTCCTTAATCATTTTCTCAATAGCCAATGATGATATTTCATTGAGTAATTCACCATCATTTCGATAATAATCAACTAAATTTTCTTTCATCGATTTCGCCCAAAATAAATAAATGTGGTTTAGGGTTTTATCAGCGGCTTGCTCTGTAGATAAATGCCCACCAACATTGCTGGCAATTTGGTTGCACATTTTGATAATACTGTCGTATTTTGTTGTCATTTTTACTCTCTACTTTATCTACTCGTCACTTCAATTATACAATTTCACCAGAAATATGTTCTTCGTCATATCAGATTATCGGCATATAGCCATCAAAATACACTTTGAATTTTCTTCTATAAACACACCCAAACGAAAAACTATTGAGTATAAATAATATGCCGATTTGAACTAGCAAATCCGATCAAGTTTAATTGATGCTGGTGTGCCCAAGCTATCGCTTTACTAGTGGCCGCTGAAATACACACTAAATGCGAAATTCCTGCAGCAATGGTTTTATCCACCATTTCATAACTGGCTCTACTTGATACCAAAATAAAGCCCTTCTGTGTTACTTGCTTATCAATTGGGTATTCCTGTGCTAATGCGCCTAATAATTTATCAAGCGCATTATGACGGCCCACATCTTCTCTAATATGAAGTATCTCACCTGAGCTAACATCACAAAAAGCCGCACCATGTACTGAACCCGTTAAGTTATTACGTTGTTGTTGTTGTTTAAATAAGTCAACCGCTTGGCTAACAACTTGAAAACTTAACAGCGGAGATAAGTTAAGTTTATCTCTAACTTTAATGGTTTGAGCTAACGACTCAACACCACATAGACCACAACCACTATTACCCAGTAAACTTCTACGTTTGTGTTTTAATTGTACAAACTGTCGTGAACTGATTGCTAGTTGTACTTCAATTCCTTGATCGGTATGAACTATGTCATGCTCTAAAATATCTTCTGGCTGGCTAATAATATCTTCTGACAAACTAAAACCAATAGCAAAGTCAAATAAATCGCAAGGGGTCGCCATCATTACCGCATGCGAGATACCATTAAAAATAAGTGCTATTGCTTGCTCTTCAATAACCCAATCATTATCAATTTGTTGTTCGCACTGGGTACTTGTTCTGACTAATCGGTGAACTTTTTTAAGTCCTTGCAATATTTGTTTATTATGACTCTGCACGCATTTTTCCTTTGCGTTTTTTTGGTAAAAAGTTTTCTTGCTGGCTAGAAAAGTCTTTTTGCCTTTGCTGCCATTTCGACGGAGCTGATACTTTTTCAACCTGTACTGCCGTTACTTTATATTCAGGACAGTTAGTCGCCCAATCTGAATTATCGGTTGTTACAACATTCGCACCACTTTCTGGATGGTGGAATGTGGTATAAACCACGCCTGCTTGCATACGTTCGGTTATTCTGGCGGCTAATACGATATTACCTGAGCGACTACTGATACCAACGTTGTTACCTTCTTTTATACCGCGTTCTTGTGCATCATGAGGATGAATATCAAGAAAATCTTGTTCGTGCCAATGCTGGTTATCCGTACGTCGGGTTTGTGCGCCAACATTATATTGAGAAAGTATACGTCCTGTTGTTAATAACAATGGGAACTTTCTATTAGCTCGCTCTTCGGTGGCAACATATTCTGTAATCGAAAAATTCGCTTTGCCAATAGGAAAATCATCAATGTGCATGGTCGGTGTACCGATAGGACTATTCTCGTTACAAGGCCATTGAATACTACCAAACTGCTCCAGTTTCTCATAACTAACACCAGTAAATGTTGGTGTTAATTGTGCTATTTCATCCATAATTTCACTAGGATGCTGATAATTCATTTCGTAGCCTAATGCGTTTGATAGCGCCATAGTAGTTTGCCAATCAGCTTTACCTGCTAAAGGCGACATCACTTTTCTTACGCGATTAATACGACGTTCAGCGTTAGTGAATGTGCCGTCTTTTTCTAAGAATGATGAACCAGGTAAAAAAACATGGGCGAATTTGGCTGTTTCATTTAAGAAAATATCCTGCACGATTAAACATTCTAACGATGTTAACGCCGATTCAACATGGTGGGTGTTAGGATCAGATTGAGCAATATCTTCCCCTTGACAATATAAACCTTTAAAACTGCCATCAATTGCAGCATCAAACATATTAGGAATACGTAAGCCTGGTTCATTATCAATATCTACCTGCCAGTGCTGTTCAAATTTAGTTCGTAAAGCGTCATTACTCACATGTTGATAGCCGGGTAATTCATGCGGAAAAGAACCCATATCACAAGAGCCTTGAACATTATTTTGACCACGCAATGGATTAACGCCAACCCCCTCACGACCAATATTGCCAGTCAATAACGCTAAATTGGCAATCCCCATTACCATGCTTGATCCTTGAGAATGTTCAGTTACTCCTAAGCCATAATAAATAGCGCCATTATTAACGGTTGCGTATAAACGTGCAGCTTGACGTAGTTTTTCTGCATTTATTCCAGTAATCTCTTGAGTATTCTCAGGTGAATGGCGAGCGTCACTTATAAATTCAAACCATTGTTGGTAACTATCAGTTTGACAACGCTCAGCAATAAAGTTTTTATCTTCTAGCCCTTCATTAACAATGACATGTGCCATAGCGTTAATAAACGCGACATTCGTTCCCGGTAATAAGGGTAAATGATGATTAAGGGTTACATGGGGGCTGTTACCTAAATCTATTTGTCTAGGATCAGCTATGATCAAATTTGCCCCTTGACGTAAGCGTTTTTTCAACAATGAACCAAAAACAGGATGAGCATCAGTAGGGTTAGCACCGATAACTAAAATAGTATCGGCTTGCATTACCGAATCAAATGTTTGTGTACCCGCAGACTCTCCTAGAGTTGTTTTTAAACCAAAACCCGTTGGCGAGTGACATACCCTTGCACAGGTATCGGTATTGTTATTACCAAAGGCTGCGCGGATCAATTTTTGTACTAAATAGGTTTCTTCATTGGTGCAGCGCGAAGAGGTAATTCCGCCGATACTGTCTTTACCGTATTGCGCTTGTATATTTTTTAATTTTTTAGCAGCAAAAGCTATCGCCTCCTCCCAACTCACCTCTTGCCAAGGCTGCTCTATGCTATCGCGAATCATCGGCTTGGTAATGCGATCTTGATGAGTCACATAACCAAAAGCAAAACGACCTTTAACACAAGAATGACCATGGTTAGCTTGACCATCTTTGGCTGGCACCATACGAATAACTTCTTCGCCTTTCATTTGTGCTTCAAAAGAACAACCTACACCACAATATGCGCACGTTGTTATGACACTTCGCTCTGGTATGCCTTGCTCAATAACATTATTTTCCATTAAGGTTGCTGTTGGACAAGCCTGCACACAAGCACCACAGGAAACACAGTCTGAACTTAAAAAGTTATTATCTAATCCTGTTGAAATTTTCGAATCAAAACCACGTCCATCAACGGTTAAAGCAAAGGTACCTTGTACTTGTTCACAAGCTCGAACACAACGAGAGCAAACAATACATTTGCTGGCATCAAAAGTGAAATAAGGGTTTGAAGTATCTTTTCCAGTGTCAAGATGGTTTTCCCCCTCAAAGCCATAGCGTACTTCACGCAAACCTACCGCTCCCGCCATATCTTGTAATTCACAATCACCATTACTTGGACAGGTTAAACAATCGAGTGGGTGATCAGAAATATAAAGCTCCATCACATTTTTACGTAAGTGTGCGATTTTTTTATTTTGTGTACTGACCTGCATATCTTGCTCTACAGGTGTGGTACAAGACGCTGGCATACCCTTGCGCCCGTCAATTTCCACCGCACATAAACGGCACGAGCCAAAAGCTTCAAGATTGTCTGATGCACATAATTTGGGAATGGTAATATTTAATAAGGCTGCTGCGCGCATTACCGACGTGCCTTTAGGCACAGATATTTCTCGACCGTCAATGGTTAAACTAACTTGCTCTGCAGATTCAACATTAGGCGTACCTAAATCTTTTAAGACCGTGATATGGTTATCAGCTGAAAATGCTTGATTATTGTGTGATTTTGGATCATAAAAATCAACCATTATACTACCCCTTAACCTTAATTTTCTCTATCTGTTCAATGGCAGTGTCATTAATAAAATCATCAGAAAAATGGTTGATAATACTGTTCACTGGAATTGGCGTCATACTTCCCATCGCGCATAAAGAACCATTAATCATGGTATCACATAGATCAGTTAATAGTTCGTTAAGCGAGGCTTGCTGTGCTAACTCGCCTTGTTGGTACGCATTAATCATTTTATTAATTACTTCTACGCCACGTGTAGAGCCAATACGACAAGGCGTACATTTACCGCAAGACTCTACTTTACAAAATTCCATGGCAAAACGTGCTTGTGCTGTCATGCTAACGCTATCATCAAACACGACAATACCGCCATGACCTAACACGGCATCAATGCTAGAGAAAGCTTCATAATCAAGTGGTGTATGCCACTGTTGCTTTGGCAAATAAGCTCCTAACGGCCCGCCAACTTGAACTGCTTTTATTGGCTCGCCCGTATAAGTACCATCGCCAAAATCATTGATAATATCAGCTAAGGTAATGCCAAAGGCCAGTTCAACTAAACCACCTTGTTTAATATTTCCTGCTAACTGAAAAGGTAAGGTGCCGCGTGAGCGACCTACACCATAATCTTGATAATACTGCGCACCTTTAGCAAGAATAGCCGGTACAGTGGCTAAGCTAATAACATTATTAACAATGGTCGGTTGACCAAACAAGCCCTCAATGGCAGGTAAAGGTGGTTTAGAACGCACTAAACCACGTTTACCTTCAAGGCTTTCTAATAATGAAGTTTCTTCACCACAAATATAAGCGCCAGCCCCTAGGCGAACTTCCAAATGAAATTGTTGTTCGCTACCTTGAATGTTGTCACCTAAATAATGCTGTTGATATGCAAAGCTAATGGCTTGTTCAAGTATTTTTTTCGCTTGTGGATATTCTGAACGCAAGTAAATATAACCCTGTGTCGCCCCTACCGCTAAACCCGCAATAATCATTCCTTCAATTAAACTAAAAGGATCAGCTTCCATAATTAGACGATCAGCAAAAGTACCCGAATCACCTTCATCAGCATTACAAACAATATATTTTTTTTCTTCTGATTTGGTTACTTTCGCATCAAGTACAGTTTGCCACTTTATGCCAGTAGGAAAAGCTGCGCCACCACGACCTCGCAAACCTGACGTTTTAATTTCATCGACAATACTCTGACGGCCTTTTGTTAGCAGAGCCAGTGCATTCGATAAACCAACAAAGCCTTGATGGTTAACATAATCATCAATACTTAATGGGTTAATAATACCCGCACGCTCAAAAGTGAGTCGTTGCTGCTTGGCTAAGTAAGGAATATTTTCTGTTAAGCCTAAATAAAGTGGATGTGTTGCCTCGCCGTTTAACATGCCCTGTGCCAGTAGCGATTCAACATCATCAACACTTACTGGGCCATAAGCGACTCGACCTTGCTCAGTTTCAACTTCTAATAAAGGCTCTAGGTAAAAAAGTCCACGAGATCCATTGCGAATAATATTAACACTTTGCTGTGAAGCCGATGTTTGAAACTCAAGGGTTTTAGCAACATCGTCAGCGCCCATTGCAAGGGCTGTGGTATCCATCGGGATATATAAGGTCGTTGTCATACTATTGCTCCTCACCTAATGAAATTTTATAAAGGGAGAGTTGCTCAGTTAATTTGACAAACTTATCGTTATTCATACGGCCATAAGTTTTATCTCCGACCTTAATTGACGGAGAACAAGCACAGTTACCTAAACAGTAAACAGGCTCAAGAGTAAAGTTTTTATCTGTGGTTGTTTGACTATAATCAATATTAAGTTGCCTTTTTATTGATTGCTCTAATGCTACTGAGCCCATCGCTTGACAGGCTTCACCACGACAAATTTCGATAGTATGTTTGCCATGCGGTTCAATATAAAAATGAGCATAAAAGCTGATGACACCGTAAATTTCAGCCTCAGTTTGCTGCAAAGCTTGTGCGATAATCGCCAGTGCTGGTTTTGGAATGTAACCATAATGATGTTGAATATCATGTAAAATAGGCAATAAAGCACCGGGTAGATCTTTTTTTTCTTCCACAATGGCTGAAATAGTGTTTTCAATCACTAAATCTTCCTTCGTTTGTGTTTTCGATTTTGGCTTCATTGTTATCTTCTCATTTTATCAAATCATAATAAGTTGGTTGATTAAATCAGCAAGAATGAGCGAGTATTAAATTCATCATACAAGGTCATTTAGTTCGACAATTTAATCGAGCCCACTATCAATTTTTAACCTAGCTTTAATACCATTTAGTATAACGCTTCAATACCAACAGCTTGACCGTTAAATTCACCCATAGCATCTAGCAATGCATCCCATAAATACTCAGCTGAAGCACTATCACTTAATATGGAAAAAACAGGTATATTATTCACTTCATGTCTAACAATAATAGCATTTACTCTGGCAAGTGATGTTTGCACAATCGCTTGCATCGGGAAAGCTTCAATTCTTAAATCAACGCCACACACTTTTGCCATAACTTGCTCAATAGCGTTACCTGTTAACACAAACCATGCATGACTATTTTGGCAATATAAGTGGTAGCAATGTTCTGGTACCGTGAGTAATGCTATATCCTCCAAGGTATCTTTACTCGTAGTTGATGTGTCTAACAACCAATATTCATTATCACTTAAACGCAAGGTCATTAAAGCAGCATCCGCACTTTGCACCATAAAATTTGGCTTGCTAGGAACAGACAATTGTACACTTTCTATATGCGATTGTGCATTTGCGCCACGAAAGCCAATACGTGTAATAGAAGATAAGTCGATTAATGCTAAGTTTTCAGCATAGCTTTTAGCTGCGCTATTATCATAAAGAAGCTCGGCGGTTTTTCGTCTCACGAAACTACGTTGCTGAGAAAGTTGAGCAGTATTGTTTGCATTCATATTTGTCTCAGTCATGTTCAAAGCTCCTGACGCTTGTTTTCTGGATCAAAGAAAGGCATTGCAACTACCTTAGCTTTAACAATTAGACCATTATCAACCCGAATATCAATGGATGTTCCTACTTCACTTTGATTAATTCCCGCATATGCCATACCAATAATAGCATCGACGGCAGAAGAATATTCACACGAGGTAACATTACCACTAATGTCTCCGTTTTCTAGTACCAAGTGCCCTTCTTTTGGTCGTTCAACATTTTTAGGTAACACAAAGCCAACCAATTTACGTGTTTGTTCTCGTGCCATAACAATATCCACTGAACGGCTGCCAACAAAAAATGGTTTCTTACGACTAATTGCCCAACCCATTGAGACTTCTCCAGGGTGACTCATACCATCAGTATCTTGGCTAACAATAATATGGCCTTTTTCTAAGCGCAATAAACGTTGTGTTTCAACACCAAAAGGTTTGATGTCAAAAGCTTTACCAGCATTGATAATGGCATCCCATAATGCTTCACCTTGATTGGCAGGCACATGAATTTCATAACCGAGTTCACCAACGAAACCAACGCGCAGTAAACGGGCATTAATACCTGCAACTTTCCCTTCACGGTACGCTAAAAATGGAAAGGCTTCTGTACTGCAATCTACACCTTCGGCTATTTTTTCAATGACTTTACGTGAATCAGGTCCGGCGACATTAACCGCAGCAAAAGCAGAGGTAACATTTGCAATATCAATATCTAAACGCCATTGTGCATTCCATTTCAACATGCTGCGATACACCTGATCGACACCACTGGTAGTCGCAGTAACGTAGAAGTGTTCATCGCTAAGACGACAAGCAACACCATCGTCAATAACAACGCCATGTTCATTAGTTAGTACGGCATATCGTGTTTTACCTACAGGTTGTTTTAAAAAGGCAAATGTGTACATGCGGTTCATAAATTCAGCTGCATCAGTGCCACGTATTTCAATACCTCCCAAGGTACTAATATCAATAATGCCAACTTTATTTCTAACATGTTGCGACTCCATTTTCATGCAATCATCACGTTGTTCGGATTTGCCATAAAAAGCGGGTCGTTGCCAATTACCCGCTGGCATCATTTTCGCGCCTAATTCAAGGTGACGATAATGCATGGCGGTATGACGTACGGGGTCAAAAATCCGCCCTGCCACATGCGCTAGTTTTTCAGGAGCATAAGGTGGTCTTGCTGTTGTCACCCCTGTTTGAGTAACAGTTCTATCGGTTGCATTAGCGACTAAACGTGCCGTCGGTAAAGCTGAGTGACGCCCTTGAGATGGTCCCATGCCTACCGTAGAAAAACGTTTCACTAATTGAATATCTCGATAACCGATACGAGTAGTATTAATAATGTCTTTTGATTGTAAATCTTCATCAAAATCAACAAAGTCTTTTCCTTTAGGATGACTAAAAATTGGCCAGTCGAAATTAACTTTTCTTGCACAGGTTACTTTTTCAGGTAATTCTATATTATAACCTAAATTTTTCAATGCGTTACAAGCAGCAAGCTCGCCATCTTTTAAAACCGCTTCTAATGAATAGATACCATTGACCGATCCTGCAATATGTAAATTATCAGGTAAATTTGATAAGCTAAATTCTGATTTATCATCATATGAAAGCTGAGCACCTGCTTGGCAAAGTAGAGGGTAAGCAGGCATATAACCTGCCGACATGCATAGTAGATCACAATCAATAATTTCTGACTGGTCTGATACTTGGCCCTGACCAACAATTTTACGCACATCTACTGCTTTAATATGGCGATTACCTTTGGCGGGCAGCGCTTCATAAACCGTATGACCTTTTTTAACAACAATACCTTTACCTTCAACAGCAGCCAATAATTTCGCAAAACCATTGCCTATTTCCGTAGCTACAATAGTTCTCATGTCCACTAAAGCAGCAACTTCAACCCCGTGTTGTTGTAATTCAAGTGCGGTTAAATAGCCATCATCATTACCCGTTAAAACAATAGCGCGTTGTCCAGGTTTTATTGCATATAACTTCATTAACCTTGTTGCCGCGCTACTCATCACAATGCCGGGTAAGTCATTATTACGAAAAACAACATGTTGCTCGAAAGCACCTGAGGCAACAATACATTGCTTTGCGCGCGATTTATACATGCGTTTATCTTGAATAATCGGCAAATAATTATCAGTAAACCAGCCATTACAGGTGGCATTTAACAGCACTTTAATATTGTCATGCTGTGTTACTTTTTCGATTAATTCTGCCCGGAGGTTATCAGCTTTCTCGCCATCAATATCAAAACGATGATAAGCAAGTGCACCACCTAAAATACGTTGTTCTTCAACCAGTAAAACAGTACTGCCCGCATCAGCTGCTTTTAATGCTGCTCTTAAACCCGCAGGGCCACCACCTACAACGACAACATCATGAAACAGATACATTTTATCGTAATATTCAGGTTCAAAATTTAAATCGAGTTTACCTAAACCTGATTTTTTTCGAATAATAGGTTCCCATTTTTCCCACATACCCTTGGGTTTAAAGAAAGCACGATAATAAAAACCAACAGGCATAAATCGACTAAAATAGCCTAGTATTGAATCTCGGTCTTTTACCAATGAACCACTGTAATTTTGACCTGCAACGCGTTGCCCCATAAATGCCAATTCTTTATCAGCTAGCACATTCGGCTCACCACCAACTTGCACTAAGGTATTGGCGTCTTGGCCAGCCATAGTTAATGGCCCTCTAGCACGATGGTATTTAAAAGAGCGAGACATTAACCAACGATTATTAGCGACTAAAGCACTGGCGATAGAATCACCTTGCAAACCTTGATAGCTTTTACCATCAAATTCAAAATTGACTGTTTTTTCATGATCAACCAATAAACCCATCGGTTTTTTTAAGCGCATTGTGTCTTTTGAGTGGATAGAATGGCTCATGATGTAATCTCCACAGCTTCAGATGCGAATTCAACGCGTTCGTTAAAGATTTCTGAGGTACTAAAAGTGCGTACTACTTCATCGGTTGCGGTATGTCGTTCAGCAATGAACCAATAGTTTGACGCAGCATGTAACCACCATTCACGCACAACGCCAATATTGTTATCGGAGTAAAATACGTAATCAGCCCATTGTTCATCAGTACAATTTTTGTGATCTGGCATCTCGGTGACTTCGCCACCATAAACAAATTCACTAATATTTCGAGGCCCATTTAACGGGCAAACCATAATTTTCATATTCTTTACCTTAATTTCAATTAGTGGCTCGCTGCTGTAGCGCCCATTTCATTAACCTGACGAAATTCGTTAAAACGATCCATAGCAAATGGCGCAATAAGATCGGGCACCTTACCTCCACTAGCAATAAGCTCAGCCATGCTTTTTCCACAAATTGGTGTTGATTTAAATCCCCACGTTCCCCAGCCTGCATCAAGATAATAATTATCAACAGGACTAAGTCCCATAATAGGACTGTAATCAGAGGTCATATCGGTAATGCCTGCCCATTGGCGCATTAACCTCAGGTTGGCCATAAACGGAAACATTTCTATAGCATGTGCTAAAAGACTTTCTTTTAAGTCGAGTGTGGAACGGGTGTTATATAAAGGATAGGGATCTGAACCACCACCGAAAACAATTTCTCCACGGCTGGTTTGTTGTACATAACAATGTAATGCTGAAGAACTTACCATTTGATCAAGAAAAGGCTTCACTGGTTGTGTCACCATGGCTTGTAGAGGATAAGAAACAATAGGTAGTTTAAAACCCGCTTTTGCTGCAACCAAAGAACTATGCCCCGCAACAGCTTGTACAGCACAACCACATTTAACGATGCCTCTATTGGTTTTTACCCCAACCACTTTGTTATTTTCGACAATAACATCTTGCACTTCGGTCAATTGATGTAACTCTACACCGCGTTGTGTTGCGCCTTTTGCGTAACCCCAAGCTACCGCATCATGACGTGCAGTCGCACCGTCCATATGCCATAAGCCTGCCAAAACAGGTAAATGACCAGGATTCATATTCAATGTTGGTACTAATTCTTTAATTTGTTGAGGATCAATTAACTCAGTTTTACCACCAAAATGCTTGCTAACCTCAGCACGTTGACGAAAGCCTCTTATTGCAGCATCAGTATGAGCAAGTGTTAACTGTCCACGCTGTGAATACATAATGTTAAAATCAAACTCGTTGGCAAGATTTTTAAACATATCAACAGATTCACTATAAAACTTAACACCTTCTGGCGTCATATAGTTAGAACGAATAACTGCAGTATTTCTTGCGGTATTACCTCCGCCTAAATAACTTTTTTCTAATATCGCGACATTAGTAATACCGTGATATTTTGCTAAGTAGTACGCAATAGCGACACCATGACCACCACCACCGATAATGATCACATCATAACTGGATTTTAATTCGGTTGGTGTCGGTAAATCGGCATCTTTTTCGAATGGATAGTCATTATTTAGACCGTATTTTAATAATGAAAAAGGCATTAGTTTTGCTCCCAAAAAGATAGGATTAATTGGCTCAACAAAACGTAAAATAGTAATACGTTTACTGCGTAAGAGGTAAAATAAATTTTCATGTGTTAGCAACCTGATGACGTGCTGCTGTTATAGTGTTTTTCATAAGACAAGCAATAGTCATTGGACCTACACCGCCTGGCACAGGAGTAATGGCATTGACTACTGGCTCAACATCATTAAAATCAACATCGCCCACCAATTTACGTTTGCCATCCATGTTAACTACATTGATGCCTACATCGATAACAGTAGCACCTTGTTTTATCCAATGAGACTTGATTATTTTTGGTCGACCAACAGCGGCAATTATAATATCTGCCTGAGCACAAAGCTGTTCAATATTTTTACTACGTGAATGCACGGTCATTACAGAACAATTAGCTTGTAATAGTAATGAGGCCATAGGTTTACCAACGATATTTGAACGACCAACGACAACGGCAAGCTTTCCATTTAAATCAGCATGTATATTTTGCAATAAAAGCATGCAGCCGTAGGGCGTACAAGGTTTAAGAACTGCAGTTCCCGTGACTAAAGCGCCAACGTTCATTGGGTGAAAACCATCAACGTCTTTATCGGGTCGAATAGCTTCAATAACGACCTTTTCATCAATATGATCAGGCAATGGCAATTGCACTAAGATACCATGAACGGTCGGGTCATTATTTAACTTATCAATGGTTTCAAGAAGATATTCTTGCGTCGTGTTTTTTGGCAATAGTTGTTTAGTTGAATCAATACCTACTTCAGTAGCACGTTTAATTTTGTTACGAACGTATACTTCGCTAGCAGGATCTTCTCCCACTAAAACAACAGCCAGCCCAGGCAAAACATTATAACGTTTACTAAGCTGCTGCACTTCAATCGCTAACGATTCAATAATGTCTTGAGATATTTTTTTACCATCAATTATTTTTGCCATATTCAGATCCTCAACTCACTTATTTAAAAGTCAGAGTTTTATTACCATACAAAAACACGCGATTTTCGCAATGCAATCTAACCGCTCTAGCCAATGCAATGGTTTCGGTATCTCGACCAACAGAGACTAATTTATCAGCACCATAAGTATGGTCAACAGGTTGCACTGCCTGCTCAATAATAGGCCCCTCATCTAAGTCTGATGTAACATAGTGTGCCGTTGCACCAATAAGTTTCACGCCACGTTCAAAGGCTTGATGATAAGGTTTAGCACCTTTAAAACCAGGTAAAAATGAATGATGAATATTAATCGCGTTTCCAGATAATTCTTTACATAAATTATCTGATAATATTTGCATATAACGAGCAAGAACAACTAACTCTGTATTACTTTCTTTCACTAAATCAAGTAAGGCTAATTCTTGTTCTCTTTTATTTTCTTTGGTAATAGGTAAGTGAACAAAACGAATACCTTCTCGCTCAGCCATAGGTCTTAAATCTTTGTGATTTGACACGATAGCAGTAATCTCAATCGGTAATTCGCCTTTATGAAAACGGTAAAGCAAGTTGGCTAAGCAATGATCGGATTTACTCACCATGATCAAAACGCGTTTAGGCACTGAACAGTCATAAAGATCCCATTCCATATCGAATTCTTTTGCAATGTCAACAAAGCCTTCTTTAAAGCTAGCAATATCAAAGCCTTTCGAATTTACTCTGCAAACCAATCGCATAAAAAATCGTCCATTACTTTCATCATCATATTGGTTTAATTCAGAAATATAACAACCATTAGCCCATAAATAGGACGTTGCAGCCGCTACAATACCTCCTGTAGCATTACAGGTTACTTTAAGTACAAGCTCAGTTGATTGAGACTTTAGCGGTTCCATGATTAATCACCTTATTTTTCATTTTAATATTTAATAAATTTATATATAGATTGTTTTATTCATATATGAATATAAAAGACTATTACTTAGTGCCTGCAATAGGATTAAATTCAATATATGAATATTTTTTTATTATTGCAAGATAATAATTGCTTTTATTGTGGTAATGCAGGTAATATATTCATATATGAATTTAATATTTAAATATGGTTATTATGACTACTTCTACAGATTCAAATTATACTGTACCTGCTTTATCTAGAGGTTTATTAATTATTGAGATGTTTAGAACAAATAAACGAGTCCTCTGTACACAAGACTTTGCAGAAACACTACAGGTAAGTCCTTCTTCTATTTATCGAATTATTCAAACGCTGATCGATATGAAATATTTAAGTAAAGTGGCACGAAATACCTATGAATTGGGACCACAGGTGATTTCTAATGGTTTTTCTTACTTGGCAAGCCGTGATTTAGTTGATGTTGCAGCAAGTCATTTACAACAATTACGTGACGCGACCTCGGTATCTTGTCATTTAGCTATTCTCGATGGTTGGGAAACTATATATATATACCGTGCATTAGCTTCACAACGTTTGTCTGTTAATGTTCCTATAGGCACTCGGCTACCAAGTCACTCTAATGCTTTAGGTCGTGCTTTATTAAACCAAAAAAAGCCAGAGGAGCTTAGTCAGTTGTATATTGGAAGACAACTCGATAATCATCCTCGACCACATCCTCAAAACCTATTGGAACTAGCTGAACTAATTCAAATCGAGAGAAAACAAGGGTATTCGATCAGCCGCTCTGATAATGCTACTGCTATTGCTGTGCCTCTTTTAAACTATGCTGGCGAAGTTGTTGCTGCAATTAATGCTTCAGGCCCCGACTTAATAATGAAAGACAAAGAAATCAACCACGCTATTATGGAACAACTAATGAAAACAGCGACTAAAATTTCCAGAGAATTGGGTTATCAAGCCCCAAAATAAGTAATAATAAAACTATCATGATTGAGAAAATTCAATAATTACCAGTTTAATATTATTAATAATTTCTAATGGACTTTCAAATCAACTCTACCTATTATTCATTTCTCTTATTTAATCATATATAAATAAAATAATTCACTATTGGTGCATAATCAATGCAAACGACATTGAATTACAATGAATAAATTCATTGAGAAAAAATGTTTAGCCTGCTCATCAGGTTAATTAATTAACATTTAATGAGGAAAACATATAATGTCAGAGATAAATATTAGCTTAAAAGATGTTCAAGAAATAACACAAGCAGCGCTTGAAGGAGCAGGTGCATCATCAAGTAATGCTGCATCTGTAGCTAGATCAACTGTGCTTGCAGAGAGCGATGGAATACGTAGCCACGGTTTAATGTATGTTCCGATTTATGCTGAGCATATTACCTGTGGTAAAGTTGATGGCCAAGCACAGCCAGAAGTAAATTGCACTAGACCAGGTGCAATTTGCGTAGATGCAAAATCAGGTTTTGCTCACCCAGCCATTGATGCAGGTTGGGATGCTTTTACAGCAGCTGCTCGTACAAACGGTATTGCAGCAATGACATTATATAACTCTTATAATTGTGGTGTATTAGGTCATCATGCACAAAAATTAGCTAAAGAAGGCTTAGTGGGTTTGTGTTTAACGCACGCACCCGCTTCAATAGCTCCATTTGGTGCTAGCAAACCCGTTGTTGGTACTAACCCTATTTCAATTGCAGTTCCAGATGGAAAAGGTGGTGCCGAAATTCTTATCGATCAATCGGCTAGTGTTGTTGCAAAGTCGGAAATTATGCTTAGATCGCGTACAGGAAAAAGTATACCTGCTCATTGGGCGCTTGATGAACACGGCCAACCAACTACAGATCCTAACCTTGCTTTAAAAGGCTCAATGGCTCCGTCAGGTGATTACAAAGGATTTGGCATTGGTTTATTAGTAGAAATATTGGCTTCGTGTTTATCAGGAGCAGTTCTAAGTAAAGATGCAAGTCCATTTTCAGGCACAAAAGGTGGGCCACCAAGCACAGGTCAATGCTTTATTGCTTTTGATCCTGGAGCATTTTCAGGTGAAATATTTTTTGAAAGAATTAAAGCATTATCTTCTGCCATTTCAGATCAGGAGGGCGCTCACTTGCCAGGCTCTAAAGGCAAAGTAAATCGCCAACGTATCACTAATGAAGGTGTGATGGTCGCACAAGAATTATTAGATAAAATTAATAATTATGCAAAAGCGTAAATAAAACTAACATTATCTAGCCATAACACTTCAAGATACAGAATTTCAGCTTGGGTAAACAGTGTAGCTTGATTAAATTATCAAGCTACATGCTGACTTATCAATTACAATTTTTCCTGATAACTGCTAAAAAAATCACATGCCAATGCAGTTGTTTCAGGTGTTTCAGGTGTTTACTGATAGTCATCATCCTAGAAGTTTCTTGTCCAAGATCCAGTTATTTTTGTTTGGATTCCCGCCTAAAACACCACTGAAATGACGTTTTTGATCAAATTGTTAATGATTCCTGATTGATCTACATAGGCTTGAAAAATTATTGTTATTACCTCACGGTGAATCCCCCTCCTAAAAAGTAAAATGTAAGATTTTTCACTCCTACCAAATAGCTATAATTTGTTGAATAAAAGATTTTAATAATTAAAAGCCATTAATAATATTTGCTTATTAATGTATACGATCTTTTTATTTGAATATTTCTCAGGCATCAATGATTATGTGAAAGTTAATAAATTATAATTAATTTGATCTATTTTGTTATTTGTCATAACTAGGCTAACACTTGAAATAGAAAATCTAGGCTAATGAATGAACAAATATTAAAGCTAATCAATCTAAATGAAGTTAATACTAAGACAGAATTAATATTGTCAACCATAAGCGTGAACTAGGAAACTTGGGGGAAATTATGTATAAACAAAGTATTTTAAGTGCAGCGATTACTGCAGCATTAATAAGTGGTGGTGTAGCAAATGCTGCTGAAATTGAAAAAATTGTTGTAACTTCAACGAAAAGAGCTCAAAACATACAAGAAGTTCCTGTTGCTGTTACCGCGTTAAACGGTGAAGCACTTGAACAATTAAATGTTACCAGTTTTGACGATTACGTTAAATATCTACCTAATGTTTCTAAAGGTGGGCGTGGACCAGGTCAAAATGAAATATACATTCGAGGTATGGCTTCAGATGCTAGTACAATTTCTGTAGCAGAAGCTCAAGGTAGTGCGCCGACTGTTGCATTATACGTAGATGAGCAACCTGTTTCTGCTGGTGGACGTAATCTCGATGTATATATTACTGACGTTGAACGAATTGAGGTACTAGCAGGTCCACAAGGCACACTATTCGGAGCAAGTTCTGAAGCAGGTACGGTACGTATTATTACCAACAAACCTGAAATTGGTGTGCTGTCTGCTGGTTTTGACATGAGCGTATCTACGACCAAAAGTGGGGATATGAGCAATTCTGTTGAAGTTTATGCTAACTTTCCTGTAAACGATAGCACAGCTGTTCGTGTAGCAGCCTATAATGATAATCAAGGTGGGTATATTGATAATGTCTATGGCACTACAACAGTTGATCCTGCCTTGTCTAATAAAAATAGAGCTCCTTATGGCGTCTACATTCCTGAAGACGGTAGTATAGCGATTGAAACCGCAGATAACAGAGAGCTAGTTGAAGAAAACTTTAATGATGCCAGATACCAAGGCTTTCGTTTTGGTATAAAGCATGAAATAAATGATGATTGGAATATATTACTTCAACATACCGCGCAAGACTTAAGTGTTGATGGTGTTTTTGACTATGATCCAGCGGTTGGTGATTTAGAAGTTCAACGTTATTTCAAAGATGAGCTAACAGATAAATTAGGTTTAACCACCTGGACTGTTGAAGGTCGTTTGAGTAATCTTGATTTGATTTATACAGGTGGTTTTGTTGATAGAGAAGTATCTCAAGGCATCGATTATACGGGTTATAACAATGTGGGTAGTTATGTTGGTACATACACTTGTAATTATAATGCCTCTTATGTTGCCACATCATGTTATAGCCCAGTAAAAGCTTTTACTAATGAAATTGAAAGTACTCGCCAAACACATGAATTCCGCCTCAATACCGATGCTGATAATGACTTACGTTTAACAGCAGGTATTTTCTTTGACAAACAAGAGACCAAATCAGATGGCACCTTTTTATACTTAGGTACCGCAGACGCATACTTTGGTGGCAACCCACAATATGGTCATTTAATCAGAGATCCATTAACTCAATCAGGTGGCGATAATAGCGCGATTACACTAAATGACCCAACAGCTCGCACTCCAGGTGAAGGGTTCATTAATGACATTACTCGAACTGAAGAGCAAGTGGCTATTTTTGCTGAAGTAAGTTACGACATAAATGACAAGTTAACAGCAACCCTTGGCTTACGTGCATATGAAATAGAGGTGGATCTAGATGGTTGGGCAGGTGGCGGTTTTTCAGGCCCAGGCCGTAACTTAGACGTTAATGCCCCCGCAATTAAAACTGATGATGTTATCACTAAATTTAATGTTAGTTATAAAGTCAGTGATAATATCCTTCTTTATTCAACATACTCAGAAGGTTTCCGTCCACCGGGTGTAAACCGTGCAGGCGGTGAGTCAGCAAATAAAGCTGAGTTTGGCACTATACCAGAAGGTTTTGGTACCGATAGAGTTGAGAATTTAGAATTTGGTTGGAAAACAGATTTATTAGATGGCAACTTACGTTGGAACGGTACTATTTACTCTGTTGATTGGAGTGATATTCAAGTTGCTCGTTTTGACCCAACCAACTTAACTATTACCACATTCTTAGATAATTCATTAGATGCTGAAATTTTCGGTATTGAAACTGATCTTGCTTATGTGATCACTAATGAAATGATCTTATTTGGTGCATTTTCATATAATGATACTGAAGTCACAGCCATTGGTTCGTCAATTTTTGCAGACCAACTTCCACCATTAGGTAGTCCTTTACCATTAACGCCTGAATATCAATTCTCATTGCGTTTACGTAAAGATTTTGAGTGGGGAAAATATGATGGTTTCTGGCAAGCAGGTGTTGTATATGCTGATGACACGATAAGTGCCTTATTATTAGACGATGCGCTTCCTCAAAAATCGTATACCGTTTGGAACCTATCTACTGGTATTAGTAAAGATAGCTGGGGAGTTGAATTATTTATCGATAATGCTTCAGATGAACGAGCTAACTTACACTACAATTCACAGGATGATGTACCACGTATTACAACCAACCGTCCTCGCACCATTGGTTTACGTATTTCATATGACTTTGAATAGAAGTTAGATACCGTTGTTAGATAAAAGGCGAACTATTGAGTTCGCCTTTTTCTTATGTGAAAATCACTTTTAATAATAGTTATAAAACAACGTATTTCAATAAGAAAAATACTATACGAGATAGTTATGATTACAGATGAAAAAAGTCAAAAAGATCAAGCTGCTGATATTATTGGGCAAGCTAAAATGCTCATGCAAAAACAAAAAATAGCGGAAGCTGAAAGCACTATTTCATCGCTTTTAAAACAAGAACAGGACAACTTTGAAGGTCTCTACATTCTCTCGGTTTGCCAACGCTATCTCCAAAAATATCAACAAGCATTACAAACCCTCAATAAACTTAAATTGTTAGACCCTCATTATGGTCGCGCTTATCAAGAAGAAGGTCATGTCCACCGTCAGCATGGCACTGTTGCTCTTGCGATAGAGGCGTATCATCAAGCAGTCATGAGAAATCCAGCTCTGCTTGCTAGCTGGCAGGCTTTATCTACGTTATATCAGCAACAAGGCAATGTTACTGCTATGCAAGATATGAATACGCAAATTAAATATTTGTCAGCATTACCAATGGAGCTATTAAGTGTCAGTAGCATGCTTCATGAAAATAAACTATATAAAGCAGAACAGTTATGTCGTAGTTTTTTACAAAAAACACCACATCATGTTGAAGCCATGCAATTATTAGCAAAAATCGGTATGAAAATGCAAGTACTAGACGATGCCGAATTTTTACTGGAAAGCTGTGTCAAATTTGAACCAGAAAATAAAACCGCACGCTTTAATTATGCCGATGTATTGTATAAACGACAAAAATTTAAAGAAAGCCTTAAACAAGCACAAAAATTACATAATGATGAGCCTGATAATATAGCTATTAACATGATACTAGCTAACTGTCATGTAGGCTCAGGCGATATAGAAGCAGCATTAGTCATTTATAATAAAGTATTAGAGCAAGCGCCTGATAATCCCAATATATTGTTAATGCAAGCACATGCGTTAAAAGCAATTGCCAAAGTTGATGAGGCGATTATAGCCTACCAAAAAGCCTATCAAGCTAAGCCAGACTTTGGCGATGCTTTTTGGAGTTTAGCTAACCTAAAAACTTATCAATTTAGTGATAAAGAGATTCAAATGATGAAACAAAGACAGTCTGATGAGCGTACAACACTCGTTGACCGTTTTCACTTTTGTTTTGCCCTCGGAAAGGCTTATGAAGACAGAAAAGATCATGCCACATCTATGGAATACTACCAGCTTGGTAATGCTTTGAAAAAGCAAGAGTGTCATTATAAGGCTGAAAATATTGACAAAGAATTTCAAGCGCAAAAGGATAGTTGTACAACCGAGTTATTTGAAAAAAATAAAGGCTATGGAAATACCGCCGCAGATCCTATTTTTATTATCGGTTTACCACGAGCAGGTTCTACATTACTTGAACAAATACTTTCATCGCACTCTCAAGTCGACGGCACCATGGAACTACCCAATATTGCATCACTGGTACATAAACTCAATGGTCGAAGAAGAGTTGATGAGGAACAAGCTTATCCTGGCAATTTACATGATCTCACCCCAGAGTTACTTACTGAACTTGGCGATGAATATATTAATGGCACACAGGTTTATCGGCAGAATGCACCGTTTTTCATCGATAAAATGCCAAATAATTTCCGGCACATTGGTCTAATTCATTTGATACTACCCAATGCTAAAATTATTGATGCACGCCGTCACCCTATGGCATGTTGTTTTAGTGGTTTTAAACAGCTATTTGCTGAAGGTCAGGAATTTACCTACGGTCAGGAAGAAATAGGACGCTATTATAAAGGCTATACCGAATTAATGACACACTGGGATGAAGTACTACCAAACAAGGTGCTACGTGTGCAATATGAAGACGTAGTGGCTGATTTAGAGACTCAAGTAAAGCGTATTTTAGAATTTTGTGGTTTACCCTTTGAAGATGCTTGTTTGAGTTTTCATAAGACTGTTCGAGCTGTCAAAACCCCAAGCTCAGAGCAAGTACGACAACCGATTTTTAAAAGTGGTTTAGCACAATGGAAAAACTTTGAACCATATTTAGATCCTTTAAAAGCAGCATTAGGATCTTTAGCAAAAAGAAAGTAGCCCGGTAGGCACAACGAAGAAAGAAAAATAAATAGGCAGTTTTGTTACTCTGTTAAAGAGTTGTAAAACTGCCGATATACTTATTAAGCCCCTGCTCCCATTCTGGATTGTTCTGTAGATTCAACCAAGACTTGATTACCTAATACAGCTAGTTCTTGCCAAAATCGAGGATCAATCTCTATACCATTAGTTAATGTTGACATATAGCTAGATTTCATCATAGTTGGCGATATAACCTTTGTTTGATTTCCTTTTAGATCAGACAAATTCTTGCTTATGTATTGTTGCAGACTAGCAATATCGCTCGCGCAAACAACAAATAGAGTTTGCTGATGTTTTTCATGTAAATAATCTTCGTCAGCCAAAGCTGTCATTGAGTATTGAGTATACTCAGGGCAACTATCGTCTGTATTTGAAGTGACTACATGTAAAGTTTCGCCATCATGCCAATAGGCTAAACAAACTACACCTCTTTTTGCACAATCAACCACTTTTTTTATGATCAGCTTTCGATCATAACAATTTAAAACAGTTACTTTAGCAATAGAGTTTTTAATCGCTTCGACATAAGCAATATCAAAAGCCATCACTGCAGCCACAATACTGCTATTATTTTTTGCATCAATAACTACGTTTTCGTTACTATCAGAGGTAAGTTGTTCAGGCTGCTCACGCAAAGAATTTTTACGTTGCTCATAATCTGGTATATTTTTGCGTATTACATCAAAGCTATCCAAACCATGCATTTGCGCCCAAATAATCATGTCGGCAGCGTTCTCATAACCACCAAGATCATAACCCACGCCTTCAAAGGCTTGTTTAAATAATGCAGTTAATTCATTTTTTGAGGTTTTCATGACTATTGCTCCGTTGTAATAGGGAAGTACCAATCATCTGCAAATGGCTTATCTATATCTGACAATATTGGTGCCCCTTGAAACATGGTATTACGTACCCATAATTTTGATTTTGGATCAAATTTACTGACACCAAAAAATGATAGTTTGCATCTTAGTAGATCTAAGGGCAGCATGTTTTTATCGGCTAAATTACCTTGAATATCACCATAATAATCTTTTGACATGGTTTGAATACGCTTAACAATACCATTCATATCAGCATGTCTAAGTAAGAAATAAGCTACTAAATCATCTGTAGAGTGTTGCTCGATATCGGTACAAATTCGGTCGTAACAATGGCGAACTAAACGCGCTATAGTTAATGGCATTTCTTTGTCCTCTCCAGAATCAACAGAACGTTGGCCTAAACGCGGTTCCATTTTCTCTTCTGAACGATACCAAAAGAAATACTCCGATTCGGGTTGATTAAAATCAATAGATAATGCCCACGCATACTTGTTTTCAATTATTTGCTTTAATTCAGATAACGACATTTCAGGTTGAACTTGATAACACTCATCAACAACTAATTCTTCTTCCAAATCATCAACTAACTCAGGGTAAAGCTCCAATAACAGCGAATTAAGCATTTCTTGTGTTTCCATACTGCTGTTGGTTTCCACAAAATTTATTAACGATTGCCAATCCGTAAGACTATTTTCATTGTTTAACAGCCAGCGTTGAACGTGCTCAAGTTCTAAATATAAACTTTTATTACGTTGTTGTTGGATTTCATCTGGAATATTAGTTTCGCTAATATGCTGTAGCACTTTGCTAATAATATTATCAAGTTGATTGAGCTTTTGCTGGTTAACCTCGCCTTGATTTACCACTTGAGATAATGCAATTTCGCGCGCTAACACCCATTGGCTGAGTAACTTAGGATGTCGAATTAAATAAGGCGCCATACCTAACCCGGTTGAATTTCCAATACCTATATATCTTTTAATATGATCAGCTAAAGGTACCGCTGTTTCAGGAGATTTAATTTTAGCTAATCGTTCAGCTTGATCTAAACTAAATTGTCGCAGTATATAACAAGTAAACATTTCTGCTGAAAAAGGACGAGCAAAATCAGGACACTGACTTTCTACTTTCGCCCAATCTGCCATACCAAATTTGCCACTACCATAAACAGCGGTGGTACGATATAAATAACCAACATTGGCCAATTTATCCATTGAAGGTTGCTGACCTGCAGCAAGAGTATTAACAACATAATTAAAGTTACGTGAACTTTTATTGCCTCTTGCAAGCACAATCATATTAGCATTAACGCGACCCGCTTCTTGCTTAGGGACATTTTCTTTCATTTGCGCAATTTGCTGATCATTCACTTCACCAATACACAAGGTCATAGTGAGATCCCATTTCTCGGCTATTACCCGATCATTACGCTCATCGTCATCTAAATAATCAGAAAATAAAACAAAGCTATAGGTGTGATGTTTTGCTTTAATGGTATAAACCACCGTACCGTAACCTTGTTCATCTAAATCGAATATGGTAGGAATAATTGACCATTTTTCACGGAAAATTCTCCGAATGAGTGTACGCATAAAGCTTAATCGAGATTGATGCATACTGCCCAGCCTTGTCAACCCCATAACTTTTTCTGGTGGGCGCATTGGCAATGTAGTGTTGATGACTTTATTTAAACTATTCATAATTATTTCTCATATTTCTCATATTTCCAATTTTACTTCAACTCATACTATTGATTTAGTTAATATTTTAACTATAACACTAACGCTTGTTTTTTTATTTCGACAAAAGACCTTGCTGTTGAGCTAATCTTTTCGCCATCATGGGTGCATTCCATAATGACGGTAATAAAATAAAAGATACGGGTACTGCAGTTATCACGATGAAAGACTGTAATGCAGAGATACCACCCGCTCCAATAGACACTAGAACCACTGCAACCAACCCCATTATTACACACCAAAAAGCACGTAATATAGTAGGGGGATCATCATTACCCACCATCACCATAGAAATTGTGTAGGTCATGGAATCGGTGGTGGTAATAACAAAAAGCGTAGTTAGTATTAAAAACAATATTGAGATAAATAAGCCCATGGGGAATTGTTGTGTGATGGCTAACAATGCCGCTGGCATATTAAAGCCACTAAAAGACTCTGCAATACTGCCTGGGTTTGTAACCTCAAAAAATAAGCCTGAACCACCTACAATGGTAAACCAAAAAGTAGTAACAATAGGAGCTAACACTGACACACAAACGACTATTTGTTTGATAGTTCGCCCTTTTGAAATTTTACTGATAAACATGGCCATAAGCGGACCATAACCAAGAAACCAACCCCAAAAAAATAACGTCCACGAATTCAACCACTGGCTATCTTCACGATAAAGCGACATAGGGAAAAATTCTTTTACATGCAAAATGGAAGCTTGAATATAACTATCGAGAATAAATGAAGTCGGTCCAAAACAAAAAATGAACACCATTAAAGAAAGTGCAATTAAAATATTGAGTTTACTTAACAGTTGAATACCTTTGTTGATGCCTGTCACAGCCGAAATAGTGGCAATACCAACTAAACTTAAAATGATAATAAAATGCATACTATAATCATTTACTGTACCTAATAATTCAGATAAACCGTATCCTACTTGTAAACCGGTAAAGCCAATCGGACCAATGGTACCTGCCACAACGGAAATAACGCAACAAGCATCAACCACAGAGCCTATCCAGCCATGTATAACTTTTTCTCCAAATACAGGATAAAGTAATGTACGCGGTCGAAGCGGCAAGCCCTTTTCGTAGTGTAAGTACATCAACACTGTTGTGGTCAAACTGCCTAAAATAGCCCATGCTAAAAAGCCCCAATGTAAAAAAGATTGAGCTAATGCAACATGAACAGGATCAGTACCTTTATCAAATAACGGCGGCATAGAGGTATAGTGTGCTAAAGGCTCAGCTGCTGCAAAAAAAACACCTCCACCGGCTAATAATGTACACATAATCATGCTTAGCCACTTAAATAGACTCATTTCAGATTTATCAGTACCGCCCAATCGAGCTGCGCCATAAGGTGAAAAAGCCATGAATAGACCAATAAGAAAGGTAGCTAACAATAATAGCTGCCAATAAGCACCAAAATATTGTGCAGACCATACAAAACCAATTTGAACATATTTAGATAAAGTATCGAGACTAAAAAATGCGACAATAACAAACAACATTAAAAAACCGCCACTCAATACAAGTGTCAACCAATCAACTTGTAATAAACCCGTATTTGAGATTAAATTTTTGATTGAAAAAGGTTGTTTAATTGTTTCAACTTTTGATTTACTCATAACAATAGCACTCAATATTTTTATTAAAATGATTTAGCCTAAAATCATACGAACTCTTTTATCTATTTAAATTATATAGATTACTTAACCGTTCCAAATGAGGAATCAAAAAAGTTCAACCAATTTCCTCCCATGACTTTATTGACGTCAACATCATTAAAGCCTACATTTCTCAAACCCTTGGCAATATTCATGAAATCTTCGGCGCCTTTAAACCAAGAAGGTTGTGTTGGCCATTCTTTATTGGTGGCAGAGCCTTCACCAAAATCGGCTGAAAAGGTCCATCGACCGCTACGCATCCATTCCAGTTTGTCATAATCCCAGTTTTCGCATAAATCAGAGCCGATAGCGACTTGATCAATACTCATCATGTCAGCCGTTTTGGCAATCATTCTGCAAAATTCGTCGAGAGTACACTTGGAACCATGCTTTAAATGAAATGGATACATACTAAAGCCTAACACGCCGCCTGAGTCACCTAATGCCTTAATAACCGTATCAGATTTATTACGCAGTGCTTCATGAAAAAACGTTGGGTTAGCATGAGTAATGGTAATAGGTCGTTCAGATAATTCTATGGCTTCTAATGTTGATTGCTCAGCAGAATGCGACATATCGATGACCATACCGACACGGTTCATCTCTTTAATTGCCTGCCGACCAAAGCGTGTAATACCAGAATCGTTATTTTCATAACAACCAGTAGCTAACAAGCTTTGATTATTGTAGGACAATTGCATAATTCTTACGCCCAGCTTGTGCAATGTCTCAATATTGGCGATATTGTCTTCAATAGGTGAGCAATTTTGAAAACCAAAAACAATACCCACTTTATTTTGGCGTTTTGCTTCCAAAATATCTTCGGCCGTTTTCGCATGCATAATTAAATCATCATATTGTTGGAAATATTGATGCCATTGATTAATGTTATCAATAACTTCGCTAAAGTTTTCCCAATAAGCAATGGTTACATGCACTGCATTAATACCGCTATTGCGAGTTTTTTCGAAGGTTTTTTTATTCCAGTTTATATACTGAAGACCATCAATAACTACATTGTTATCTTGCATTATCTCTCTCTTATATCGCTAGAATTAATAAGGTTTACTGTAATTTGTTTTCACAACCGTATAAAACTCTTCGGCATATTTACCTTGTTCACGAGAGCCGTAACTAGAAGACTTTCTACCGCCAAATGGCACATGATAATCAGTTCCGGCTGTTGGTAAGTTCACCATCACACAACCCGATTTAGAATAACGTTTAAAATGTGCTGAACGTGCTAAAGATTGTGTGACAATGCCTGAGGTTAGGCCAAACTCTGAATCATTTGACATGGCTAACGCATGATCATAATCATCAGCCTTTATCACACAAGCAACGGGGCCAAATATTTCTTCACGATTAACTTTCATCTCGTTAGTGGTATCTTTGAATAATGTCGGCGCAATATAATATCCCTTAGGAATTAGATCTAACGCTTCACCACCTTCAACCAATGTAGCTCCTTCTGATTTAGCCAACTCAATGTATTCTAGAACTTGCTTATATTGCTTCTCGTCTACCACTGAACCAATTTGTATTCCTTCTGCCAATGGGTTGCCAACTTTTAACTTTTTCATTTCAACGCTCATCATATCAATGAATTGGTTATACACACCTGCTTCCACAATTAAACGAGAAGAAGCTGTACATTTTTGACCTGTACCGAAAAAAGCACCATTAATAGCACATTGAACTGCTACATCTAAGTCGGCATCGTTTAAAACAACTAAAGCATTTTTACTGCCCATTTCTAACTGAACTTTTGCCATATTTTGTATCACGTTACTTGCTATACGGCGACCAACAGCTACAGAGCCAGTAAAAGTAACGGCATCAATATCCTTAGAAGTGCTCATTGCCTCACCCACTTCACGACCTGAACCCATCACCAAATTAAAGACACCTTTTGGTAAACCACAGCGACTAATAATTTCGGTTAATATCCAAGCACTGGCAGGAACAAGCTCCGCTGGCTTTAATACTACGGTATTACCAAAGGCAAGCGCTGGAGCTATTTTCCATGCTGCTACTGCCATAGGGAAATTCCAAGGGGTAATAATACCAATAACACCTAAAGGTTCACGGCGTACTTCAACGTCAATACCGGGGCGAACAGAAGCTGCTACTTCACCCATTTGACGTAATGTTTCCGCTGCATAATATTGAAAAAATTGCCCTGAACGATAAACCTCACCAGTACCTTCAGCAATAGTTTTCCCCTCTTCTCTAGCGAGTATTGTGCCTATTTCAGCACTGCGCTCAATTAATTCAGCACCGATCATATCTAATACTCTTTTACGTTCTTCAAGCGCAGATTCTGCCCACACTGATGAAGCTTCTTTTGCCGCCGTTAATGCTTGTTCACATTCTTGAACACTGCCTCGGGCATATAGGCCAATAACGTCGTCTAAATCAGAAGGACTGGTATTGGTACTATAAGTTTGACCATCTACCCATTCACCGTTAATAAAATTTGCGTGTTTTGTATCTTTCATATTATAAAATCCGTCGGTAATAATTAATTAAATGTCTTTGTATTTGATATACATATATCGTTGTTTAATACACAAGTGATTGATGAAAATTAAAACTGCTCCACTCATGTATTGAAAAGGTATAAATTCATATTCTCTAGATTTCACCGTAATTAGTTTAATAAATCAAATCAAATAATCCTATAGATTAATTAGGTAAGTTAATATATCCTCATATGATTCTATAAATCAGTATATGTTTCTAGCATCATCAAAAAATAATTCTTTAAACAGATACAAATTGTATTTAAGGTATAACTTAAATTGATGGAATAAAGCCTTAGATGCAAAGACATTGGAAGTAAAATGGCTATAGAAGGGTATTTATGCCGATAACTTATAAAGAAATAAAGGTTTCACTATGAAATACCATAATATTACCTTGAACCATTTAAAAACATTTATTGTTGTCGCACAAGACGGCAGCTTCAACCGAGCAGCTGAGAAACTTTCACGTTCGCAACCTGCGGTCACTTTATCGATAAAACAATTAGAAGCCTACCTCAATTTAGAGCTTTTTGAACGAACAACTCGAAGTGTGAAGTTAACAAAAGACGGACATAATTTTTTACCTATTGCCAATAGGTTAGTATTAGATTTCGACATAGCGATTACTGATATGGTAGACGTATCAGAATGTCGTAGTGGTCATGTGAGTATTGCGGCTGTTGCCTCAATAGCAACCAATATATTACCTAAAGTGATTAAAGCTTTCACAATCAAATACCCTAATATCAGTCTACATTTATATGATGATAACTCTCAAGGTGTACAACGTCGTATAGAATTAAATGAAGTTGATATAGGTATTGGCAGTGTTTGGCATGCTAACAAGAAACTTAAATTTTCGCCTTTTTTGAATGATACCTATGTAATGGTGTGCAATAAAGCTCACCCATTAGCAAACAGCAAATCAATTATAGGGTGGCAACAACTACAAGGATATGATTTTATTGGTTCAGGACTTACTCAAGCATTGAAAATGCAAAAATATATTGGTAGTCCAAAATATGAATCTTCTAATACCACAACATTGATAGCTATGTTAAAAGCCAATATAGGGATTACCGTACTACCGTCTCTAGCGATACCAGATGACTCAGACTTAGTTTCTTTTCCATTAGAAAACCCGACTGAAAAACGTGATGTTTGCTTAATCACCCGTCTAAAAACGATTCAATCGCCTGCAGCTAAAGCAATGATTGAGATGCTTTCACAAGAAACGCCCAAACTAATAGCAGAGAATAAATTTAAACATAATATTCAGTGTTTATTTGAAAAAACTATATTACCAACGGACGCTGATTAAGAGGTTGCGAATTATTAATTGTGTTCTCCAGATTATGCCCCCTGATCTACTTTGTGTGACACGAACATCCTTTTGATAGAATAGCTACAAGAAAAATAAATAATTCAAATTAAATTAAAGAGGAAAAGTATGAACCTTACTGATATTTATGGACCGACAATGACTCTAAAAAAATTATGCAACATTTTGAAGATTCGAAGAAATAGTTACTACATGTACCAAAAAAAAAGAAAGCTCCGTATATAAGCCCAATTTTCCACAGCCTCTTAATGGTTACAGAAAAAAAAGTCTTTTTGAGTCTCGAAGTTGAAGATTACATTTTATCTCTGACATAATATTTTTTGAGAATATTATGTCAGCTATATTCTTTCTCACTACCTTCAAACAGAAGCCCTTGTAGTTTAGGAACCAACTTTCATACATCACTCAAAGACAAATGAGGTAATGCCCAAGTGTTAAACGCTCTGTTTTATTGTTAAAGCGAAACCTAAACTGCCAAGCAATTTTACCTTTTGCAGAAACTCTTATACTAATAGAGTCTCGATCAGAAACCTCGAAAGGTTTATCATGTATCTTGTTATGATACTTTTTTTAAAACAGGATCTGAGAGCTTCATTCTTTCTGTACACAACTTTAAAGTTTCTGTACACACATTTGTACAGAAAAATAATATATAAAAACATACAACACAGTTATCATTAAAGCAAAGAAATACAGTAACTCCAATACAGGCCAATAAAAACGTATGGAAAACAGACTAACAACAAATAAAAACAAAAACATACAGCCCAGCATCCTATGGCACGATGGATAATTACCAGACCAAAATCAGCTTTAGATAAACCATGCTGGCGCTACGTCAGCTATTCAATACGAAAGTAGTCAATCCTGGCTACTTTAACAATTTAAACACCGGTACGGCATAGAAAGCTGAACTACCCAAATTGAAGAAATGGGTAGTTGCCATCCCTTATAGAATAAGGGGTTGGCTATAGAAGTGTGCCTGAAGTGCTCATAAAGGTGTCTCACGACAAAAAAGGAACATGACCATGGCAACAGTAGATGCAATTAAAAACCCAGATACAATAAACTTATAAGCCACTTGTTAGAAGTACGCTTTAGTAAGCAAATGAGCCAAGTGTTTAACATCGGTTTAAATCTAGCTTTACGTATATCTGACCTTCTCTCTATCAAGTTTACTGATATTGACGATGACAGGCTAATCATTAAAGAAGGCAAGACCGGTAAGCAAGCTAACATTAAGTTAAATCTTAAAGCTCGGCTGTTGATTAATCAGATTCAGCTAGACCACCCAAATCATGTTTTCCTCTTTCAATCCTACCGTAATCAACAATCCATCAACTCAACACCTCGTCCTTTAACAAGGCGAGCTGTTGCTAATGCATTCTCTGAAGTTGGTGAAGAAGTTAAGGTAAAGCTTGGTAGTCACAGTATGCGTCTATGTATTAGCGCATATAACTAAGCTCAAAATGAAGTTACAAAGGAATAATCATATAATGGGTCAGTACAAAATAAAGTTGATTGTTGCTAGACCATTTTGAGCAAAAATGGTTATGAGTTTTTAAGGTGATATGGTTAAAAATCTAAGGCACTAAGTGCCGTGCGACGTGCTATAGAAGTATGATGATTGATATAGCTGTATGGGCGAAAATTGGCCTTCATATTCGAGGAGGTTTAATGTCTATAGTGAGCACGAAGAAGGTATTTTGGATCATAGTATCGTGCCTGCATATTCAATAATTGTTTTTACGATCCACTATTCCTTAGCGATATAAATTCCCTATATTTTCTTAATGGAGGGCCTTGCTGTCTTAACCGCTTTTAAAAGATCATCCCAACTATCTGGTGGGTTTCCTGACTTTAACATTTTAGCAAATACTTTATAAGCATCTGTTTTACTTTCATAAGCTCGCTTGCTGCTATCATCGTTTACCCAAACATAGACAATCACTTTTGACTGAATATCATATCTAAAAAACAATCGATATTGCTGAAAAAACTTAGCTCTGAACCAGTGCTTATTTTTATCACCCAATGTTTTACCTTGGCGATAGTCTGATTTTGTTGGATCTTGTGGAATAACTTCATAAGCTAGTTTATGAATTGCCGCTAGCCTTTTTGTGTCATTCTTCTTGAGGTAACTAACGGAGTCTTTTGCCTTGAGCGCTATGACTTTTTTCTCTAAAAACTCATATTGCTCAACAAATAATGGATGTGTATAAAGTGTCCACCCATTAACGACAGTAGCAGTATTATCAGACAACGTTATTCATCCTCATCTGATAATGGAGCATCTAAATCTAAGTCAACACCGGTAGTTAACAACTCAACGCGATCACGCATGCTTACTGTTAATGGTTGAAGATTTTCAGGATGCTTCTGCATATCATTAGCAACAAAGGCTAAAAACGAGTCAACAACAGGATCACTCTCGATTGGCTCAACACGAGAAAGCATAACGCTACCATTGGGCTGAATAACAAATTTGATTTTATCTTTTTTACTCAAATGGAGTGCTTGACGAACTACACTAGGAACAGTTGTTTGAAATCGGTCTGTTAATGTAGATTCAGTAACTAGAGCTGCTTGTGCCATAATAATCTCCAAAAGCTAGGTTTACAATCAATGGTAATGCAAATGCATTACCATTGCAAGATCACTTATCAAATATATTACTATCACTCAACGCTGAAGGATGACTGCAGTGGTCGAGTGATATTGACCACGCTTTTATGTGTGTTCATGTTTTTACTTGAGCATGTGAATAGTAAAAAACAATAGGTTTCAGTAAGGTTTAGAGTAAAAAGTCTACGGCGCTTTGTGCCTGACGAATCCCCATAACTTATAATTAAAAATCAAAGAGATAATAAAAATAGACT
>OJAV01000119.1_pt1 | contig 44747 bp, 38 predicted proteins | sample 1590081 | NCBI WGS metagenome assembly OJAV01 (sample SAMN05416852, study PRJEB24817) | seawater metagenome | isolation source: Sea water | place: Canada:Atlantic | collected 2013-07
ACGATAGAACAACACGCATCGGTAAAGCCCTTCGCAAATATCGTATTGACGAACTCCCTCAAATTTATAACGTAATGGTAGGTGATATGGGCTTTGTTGGTCCACGCCCTGAACGCCCTGAATTTGTTCAACAGTTAATTAAAAATATTCCATATTACAACGAGCGCCACAACGTTAAACCTGGGTTAACTGGCTGGGCACAACTCAAGTACCCATATGGTGCAACAGAAAAAGACTCATTAGAGAAGCTAAAGTACGATTTGTATTACATTAAACATCGCAGTTTTATGTTGGACTTGCTCATTTTAATTCGTACGGTTGAAATTGTATTGTTTGGTAAAGGACGATAAATATGGATACTTTTAGAAATTTTATATTAGGTACTGTCTGTGGGTAATTTTCTATCTTTAATTAAAAGTGACTTTGATAGAAAATTAGAAATTTTTCTTGAAGATGGAGCTAAGATGTCTTTGCTGCGTATTCTCTTTACCGATGGTACTAGTGCTAATGTGATCCAAAGACTTGCATTTGAATGCGCAAAAATTAAATTACTATCTCCATTTGCACTATTGTTTCAACACTTTAACCGTATATATAACGGTTGCACGATTGGTACTAAAGCAACCTTTGCAGGTGGATTAGTTTTAATGCACCCATCCGGTGTTGTAATCAATTCAAAAGTAATTGCAGGGAAGAATATAACTATCGAAAGCGGAGTCGTCATAGGTGATGAAAAAGGTTTTTCTCCAAAATTAGGGGATAATGTGTTTATTGGTTCAGGTGCGAAAATTATTGGAAACGTTAAAGTTGGGAATAATGTTAAAATAGGTGCTAATGCAGTGGTTGTTAAAGATGTTCCTGATAATTGTACTGCACTTGGTATACCCGCTAGTTCGAGGTTGAATAATTAATGTATCTCCTTGAGTTAGTATTTTGGTTTTCAGTGTTTCTAGTTTTTTACACTTATTTGTTCTATCCAATAATTTTGATGGTGTTAAGCGGCATCCGACAATTAAAGAAAGATACCTCGTTTGTCCTTTCCAAATCTGAACGTAGAATTCGAATAGCAGAACTACCTGAAATTACAGTGGTTATTGCCGCTTATAACGAAGAAAAATGTATCGAAGATAGAGTTATTAACTTATTGGCGCTGAACTACCCAAAAGATAAGCTTAAATTTATTATTGGTTCTGATGGCAGTACCGATAATACGAATGTTATTTTAAAAAGCTTTGATGAAAATAACCTGAGTGTTTTTTGTTTTGAGAAAAACAGGGGTAAAATTAATGTTCTGAATGAGTTAATGACAAAGGTAGAGTCGGCAATATGTGTCTTTTCTGATGCTAACACTATGTTTGAAAAAGATGCATTAAAGCACTTAGTATCCCATTTTGATAATTCCAATGTTGGAGCTGTCTGTGGTGAGTTACATTTGATAGATCCATTTTCAGGTGATAATAAAGACAACCTATATTGGAGCTATGAGCAAGCACTAAAGTTCCATGAATCAAGATTGAACGCACTTTTAGGGGCTAATGGCGCAATTTATGCGATCAGAACACAAGATTATATACCTTTACCTACCGATACTATAATCGATGACTTTTGCATAGTCATGAATATAGCTCGCAAAGGATATGAAGTTATTTATGCTCCAGAAGCTAAAGCTACTGAAGAGATTGCGCCCGATTTAGCAGAAGAGTCATCGAGAAGAGTTAGAATTGGCGCAGGAAATTATCAAGCCATGATGCGTTTAGGTTGGTTACTAAATCCACTTGAAGGGTATCGTTTTTTCTCTTATTTCAGTCATAAGATATTACGATGGTTTGTTCCTCACTTAATGATATTGATTCTAATTTCTAATTCTTTATTGGCACTAGATTTCAATTTTTATAAAGTTACTTTATTATTACAAATTGCTTTTTACAGCTCAGCTATTATTGGTTTAAAATTAAAGTCTGGACATGGATTTATATTTAATTTCCTTAAAATTTCTGCTTTTTTTGTTTCAATGAACTTCTCTTTACTTAGAGGCTTTCTTAAATTTTTAAATAAAAACCTATCCGCTACTTGGGAGAGTACATCCAGATGATCATAGCGTTGCTTTTATCCCTCTTTATTATTGGAGCTTTTGTCTTCGTTGTTCACAAAAAAGAGATGCAAACATGGCTACCAACTTATGTGAAGCAAGGTTTATTTCCTCATAAAAAGTTTGGTGGACCAAAGCACATCATGTTTTGTTTTGTCGACCATTACGAGCCACAATGGATGAACAAAGACAATATAAACCTTGAGCGCGAAAGAGTAGACCGTTGGATGACAGACTATCCATTAATGGCGACAAAATATACTGACGCGGATGGATATCACCCTAAACATTCATTTTTCTTCCCTGAGGAAGAGTACAGGAAAGAGCACTTAGATAAACTTTCAGACCTATGTGCTAGAGGTTTTGGTGAAATTGAAATTCATCTTCATCATGAAAATGATACTAGTGATAACCTAAGGTCAACCCTGACTAATTTTGCTGAACTACTTTATAAAGATCACGGAGCACTCAGTTTAGATCCTGAAACAGGAAAGCCTACCTATGCTTTTATTCATGGCAATTGGGCGCTAGATAATTCGCATGCACATGGACATTGGTGTGGTGTAAATGACGAACTCATTATATTAAAAGAAACTGGATGTTACGCCGACTTTACTTTTCCATCACCCGATACCACACAACCAGCGATGGTAAATTGTATTTATTATGCGAAAGATGAACCTGAAAAACCAAAATCATATAATAAAGGCAGAAAAGTAAAAAAAGGTGGCAGTACATGGGGTGATCTAATGATCGTCCAAGGTGTACTTAAATTAAACTGGAAAAATAGAAAATTTGGTGTAATTCCAAAAATAGAACAATCAGATGTTAGAAATACCCTTCCGCCAAGTAAAGAAAGAGTCGATATGTGGGTTGATCAAGCAATCCATATTGAAAATAGACCCGATTGGATTTTTATAAAAGTTCATACGCATGGCACTCAAGAAGCTTCAATGGAAACATTGTTAGGGCAACCAATTAATGAAATGCATCAGCATTTGAATGAAAAATATAACGACGGGAAAAACTACTTTTTACATTATGTAAGTTCACGCGAAATGTACAATATTATTAAAGCAGCAGAAGATTGTAAAAAAGGTAACCCGAATGACTATCGTGATTTTATAATTCCTAAGCCAGACTTTAAAAGGAGTCAGCTTTAATGCTTGCAAAGGTATTGAGAAGGCTCGAACGCTATATAGGAGCCGATGGCATCAGATGGGCAAATATTCCTGATGGTATATATAGCTTTAATTTTCACAGAATTGGTGATTGGAAGGAAACACGTTTTGACCCATGTGTTTTTTCATGTAACCCCAAACAATTAGATGAGTTTATAGTTTTCTTTAAACAAGAGTTTGACATCATTTCCATCGCAGAAGCAGTTGAACTTGTAAAGATACACGCGGGAAAAATTCATGGGAAATATTTAATTATCACTTTTGATGATGGCTACAAAGATAATTACACCGAAGCTTTTCCAATTTTAAAACGTCATAATGTACCAGCATGTTTTTTTATCGCTACTAGCTTAATTGGTGATAGAAAATTACCGTGGTGGGATCGAATTGCATACAATTATAAGAAAAATAAATTTAAAACACTTAAATTATCTAGTTGGAATGAGGCCGTCACATTTAATGGTGATGAACGTGAATTTGTTCGCAGCATGTTAGCGGCAGCAAAAGTTAGTCAAGTACCTATTGAAGAGCAATTAAATGAACTGGAAACATTGTTCCCAATAGATGGCGAGTTACCAACACAAGAATTTATGGCTTGGGAAGATCTAGCTGAAATGATTAAACACGGTATGGATGTTGGTGCTCACTCACACAATCATGAAATATTAGCTAACCTAACTCAAGAAGATATTATTTTTGAATTAACCCATTCAAAAATGCTCATAGAAAAGCACTTGCCTTATAAGGTAAGTTCTTTTTCCTACCCTGTTGGTAGCCAGGGTACTTACAATGAGCAAGTAACTACGGCTTTAGTCAATTGTGGTTATGATATAGCGTTTAATTTTCAGCCGGGTATCAATGTAAACATTGAAGTTAATAAATATGATCTAAGGCGATTTTCAATCGAGCCTTCAACGACCATTAGCACACTAAAACACACCTTAGGTTACGCTAAAATATACTGATCTTTGAATAAGTGATAACAATAAAAATGAAAATACTTCATTGTGTCAGCAGCTTACAAGTTGGTGGAGCAGAAAAGCTAGTAAAGAATTTATCGCTTTCACAACAAGCGAATGGGCAAGATGTCTCTATTTTATCATTTGGTGATGAAACCGATGAATTTCAGCAAGCGTTAAAGAGCTCGCAGATAAAAATTAATAATATTGCTGGCAGCTTTCTTAAAAAACAATATCAATTATCAAAGCTGATAAGGCAATTTGATGTAATACATATTCATTCTCCAGCGGTTATTAGAGCTTTCTTATTTATTTCCCCCTTGTTGATGTACAAGCAAGTTATTTATACCATTCATGGTGAAGTTGCGCCGAATTTAAGAGGCATTAAAGCATCGCATGTCGTCGCACGTTGCTATGTAAATTATACCTTTGCAGTATCTGAACAAAGCAAACTTAAAGCAAAAACACTTTTCAATTGGCCGCAAGAAAAAATAAACATCATTAAAAACGGTGTAGCCATTTCAACCTTAAAAAGCCAAACAACGAATGCCGAAAAACTAGTTATTGGTACGGTGTCACGTTTAATCCCATTGAAAAAAATTGAAGATGTAATTCAGTGCATCAGTGATTATGGCCTTAGCGACAAGCTATCGTTAAAAATATATGGCGACGGACCACAAAGACAGAGGTTAGAAGTGTTAGTTCAGAGAACAGGCTTAACTGATCATGTCATGTTTATGGGCAATGTTATTGATGAAGGCGAGATTTACCCTGAACTTGATTGCTTAATTATTAGTTCTGAAACTGAAGGACTACCCATGGTGCTGTTAGAAGCGATGGCTAGCGGTGTGCCTTGTATTAGTTCACGTGTAGGGGCAATACCAGACATTGTTACAGCCAGCGAAGGTGGCTTTTTATATGACACTGGAAATATATCGCAGCTAGGCCAGCATCTTGAATTTATTTGTGCGAATAAAAATATGCTATCTGAAAAAGGCAAGTTAGGGCAAAAATACGTGGCGAGTAACTTTTCGATTGATGATGTTGCCAATACCTACCAAGAATATTATGGGTATAAAGTATGAAAAAGCAGATCCTATTTTTCTCAAACTTATACCCATTACCCTGGGAGCAAACAAGAGGGCAATTTAACCTACAGCAAACAGCACATATGGAAGCGCAAGCAAACTTGTCATATTTAATCCCTGTTTCGTTTGTCACTTGGTTTAAAAAAGTACTTATTGGCCGGGAAAGTTATGCACAGAAAAACATTTGCCTATTTCCATTTTTCTACATTCCAGGCTTTGGCCGTTCACTGAACCCATTGTTCATGCTGATTTCAATCATTATCAGCATTAAGCCATTACTTTGGTTTGCTAAACATAAATATGTTTTAGCAAGCTGGGCTTACCCTGAAGGTGTGACAGCAGCTATGTTAAAAAAAATCTTTGGCTTTAAATTAATCATTGATTGCTTAGGCAGTGACGTTAACGTACACAGTCTTTGTCCAAAAAGAAAAAAACAACTCGGCTTTGCCTTTAAACATGCAACAACTGTAGCCACTAAAAGTAACGCTCTTGCCGTCAAAGTGCTTGAAATAGCGCCTAGTGCTAAAGTAAAAACAATATACAATGGCGTTAATTTTGAGCGCTTCAGTGTTGAGAAAAAGCCTAATAGTTTAAAGATTAAGTTATTGTTTATTGGCAATCTTATTCCTACCAAAGGAGTTTTTGAATTATTAGCTGCAGCCAAGTTATTAAAAGATAAAAATGTAGATTTTGAATTATCGCTAATTGGTAAAGGTCCTGAAAAAAATAAGTTAGCAATTTATATAGAGCAAAACGCGCTGCAAAATACAGTTAAAATAATTGGTGCTATTCCACATGCACAACTAAATAAGTGGTTTGCTAACTCTCATGCATTAATTTTACCTAGTTATAGAGAAGGCGTGCCTAATGTAATAATGGAAGCATTAGCGACGGGTACGCCTGTAGTTGCTACAAGTGTTGGTGGCATTCCCGAAGTTATTAATAACAAAGTTAACGGCATACTCCTTAATAGCTATCAGCCTGAAGATATTTATCAAGGGATTATACAATTTACCGAGCAAAACTGGTCAAGCGAAAGTATTGTTAAGTCAATTAAGCACCTTACTTGGCAAAATACTAGTGAACAATTTCTAAGTGAATTTACATGATACCAACTCTAAAACTTACCCCGTTACTGCAGCGCGCTTTTATGAAAATGGCGCATCGATGAAAGAAAAACTAGTCAAAAGCTCTGTTTTTAGGGTTATTGAAATTGTCACGGTAACTATTATATCGTTAGCATTAACACCTTACCTAATTAAACACTTAGGTGATGAAAACTATGGCTTATGGTTACTGATTTTATCCACATTAGGTTGGTTCAATTTTATTGATTTAGGGTTTTCTTCTGCGGTAAAAAGGGAAATAGCAATCGCATTAGAAAAATCTGACCATCAACGCATTAATATTGTATTTTCAGTCGCAGTAGTGCTATTCGGAGTCTTAGGCGTAGTTGCTGCAATTTGCATCGTAGTGTTAGCACTTGTACCCGCACTTTTAGGGATTAACTCTGGAAGCCAAAACATAGCAGCAATAGCCTTATCAGTATTAGCCATTAAAGTGTTACTCGACTTTATAATGAATAGTTTTCACGGTTTTTTTACTGCCTATTTACGAATGGATATTGATGCCAATATAAGCTTACTAAATACCATGATAAAATCTGCCTTGGTCGTATACCTAGTGGTAGATCTAAATATTTATGGAGCTGTAATTGCAACCATAACAGCTGACATGATAACCCACTGCTTAAAAGTTTATTACGCACAAAAACTTAATCGCGGCTTTAAGTTTTCGTTAAAGTTTGTAACATTATCAGAAGTTAAATATCTATTTTCATACTCGAAGCATCTGGTTGCAGCAGGTATTGCTAATATTATATTAAGACGTTCTGACCCCGTTGTTATCAGCCACATATTAGGGCTTAAATCCGTCGCTTTATATGGAGTTATTAATAATCTAATTAATCAAATTGAAAGTTTAGTTGAAGCTATAGTTGGTGTGTTTAATCCTATGCTAAATCGGTTAGTTGCTCGTAATACTGCAATTGATGATGTATTCAAACATATTGTTGACGTTAACTTCTTTGTCGTAATTTTACTTTACACACCGTTAGCAATATTAGCAGAGGACTTTATATTTCTCTGGATAGGGAGCGAATATGCTCAATATGCAGGCCTAGCTTCAATTCTTGGCTTTGCTTATATTTGCAAGTCAATATCAAGACCAATCGGTGCAGTTTTATTAGCGCAAGCTAATCATAAACTTATGTCTGTAATAAGCTTTATTGGCGCCTTACTTAACATCTCATTATCAATAATATTTGCCTATAACTGGGGACTGTTTGGAGTAGCTGTAGCTACCGCAGTTAGTTTTTTTATTAGCGAGGTGCTGCTAAATTTATGGTTATTGAAGAGGTATAATAATTTTTCAGTAATACTACCTGCTATAAAATTTACTGTACTGCTTTTAACCTATATTACGTTAGTGTTTATAGGAAAATTAACTTTTGAAACAATTCCACCTCTAACTTGGTTCGAATTGACTTTTTTTGCAGGTGTTATTGTAATTACGCTACTTACTTTGTCATGGTTTTTAATCTTAGCGCCCAAGATGCGCGAACAATTAATATGCATGGTTTTAAAAAAAGAAATACCAGTTAAGTAATAAGGAAATAGTATGTCTGAAGTTTTTGTTTCTGTTGTGATCCCTTTTTATAAAGGAGAAAAATACTTAGAGAAAACCATTGATAGTATTTTGCAACAAAATTATAAAAATTTTGAATTACTGATAATTAATGATGGCAGTCCCAATGCATCGGACGACTTCTTTAATCAAATAGCCGAAAAAGACAAACGCATATCAGTACTCCATAAAGAAAATGGTGGTGTGGCATGTGCTAGACAGTTTAGTATTGAGAATGCGAAAGCAGAATTCATTGCATTTTGTGATCAAGACGATTTATGGTTGCCTGACAAGCTTTCAAAACAAATGCCATTATTCGCTAATAACAAAGTTGGCTTGGTATATTGTGGTGCGATTGAAGACCATATAACTGAAGGACGAAAAGTTGAATTACCTTTCTTTAATAGTTATCAGGGCAACATATACTCTGCTTTAATCCATAAAAATGAAATAGTTAGCTGTACTGCAGTTGCTAGAAAGTCTTTGTTAATTGAGTCACAGGCCTTTGATGCGGATATTGAGTTAATGGGGGTCGACGATTGGTTAGCATGGCTTAAAGTGTCACTTATCTGCGAAGTCGACTTTGTAAAAGAGTATTTAGCAATTCATGTATTCCATGGTGAAAACTATTCTTCTAATGAAGCAAAAATGTATAAGGCGGAGTTAGTCTGCTTAATAAAAATTCAACACTTTTCTACTAACTTCCCACAAGTTAAAGGCCTAGATTACAAGCATGTCGAGAAAAACATTCATTTGCGCTACGCTGAAGCATTTATTTATAATGGCGACTTTGCTCTCGGCGGAAACGCGTTACTCCTTGCTGCCAATTTAGTGAATAGTTCAAAACTGAAGCTGAAAGGACTACTTTTTAAATGGTGCCCTCCGATGATACTTGCTTTACTTCAAAAAATTAAGCGCATAGTTGCAAGTTAAAATACTGCCTATCAAATAAAATGAGAAAATTTGGATGAGTAAACTGAAAAAATGGATAGCATTATTCGTAAAACTGTTTGTTTATGGTTTTGCTAACTTAATACCAAAAAAGAAAAACCTTTGGGTTTTTGGTGCATGGTTTGGTGAGCGCTATAGTGATAATCCTAAAGCATTCTTTGAGTATATTAATGAAAATCAAAAGCATATTCAGGCCGTATGGATCACTAAAGATCCGGCTATTGTCAGCTTGTTAAAGCAAAAAGGCCATATAACCTATCTAGAAACGAGTTATCGAGGTTTATTAATACAGTTAAGAGCAGAGTTCGCCTTTGTTTGTCAATCGTTGCACGATGACCTTTATCCTGCTTGTATAGGAAAAAAAACAAAGGTGGTTAATTTATGGCATGGCCTGCCATTGAAAAAAATAATGTATGATGTTTTTGGTGGTCAAACTGACGATAAAAATTTCGCCGGTAAATTTTTTGATTTTCTTTCACCTTATGAAAAAATCAGAAATGATTACTTATTAGCGACCAGCATTGAAACTCAACATACATTATCAAAAGCCTTTCGCCTGCCCAAAAGCAACACCTTAATTACTGGTTTTCCACGAAACGATGTTTTTCTACAAACGCCAAATACGGCACATGAAGCAATAAATAAACCTTATCAATGTATTTACATGCCAACTTTTAGGGGAGGTATAGGGACAGAGTGTGACTTATTTGCGCAATATGGTTTTGATGTAAAAGCGATAGACAAACAATTAATAGAAAATAATATAGAGTTAGTGCTTCGTATGCACCCGGTGAACAAGCCGCCACAATATCTTATTGAAGAAATTAAAGTATCGACAGCTATTTCAATTGATCATTCAGCCGATATTTTTGACTCTATTGCAGATTACGATTGCATGGTTACAGATTATTCAGGTGGATATTTTGACTTTATGTTATCTGGTAAACCGATCCTCTTCGCGCCATTTGATTTAGAAAAATATAAACAGCAAGAGCGTGATTTATACTATCCGTACGAAGACGTTACGCTTAAACCCTATGCCTACACTTGGCCGGAACTAATTGATAATATCGTGTCAGTAAAAGAAGGGGGGTTGCCAAATGACTACCACGAGGGATATAAAAATTTACATAGTCAGTTTCATCAGCCTTTGACTACTGAACACAAACACTTTTCTGAAAACTTATATCACAAACTTAGACAGTTATAGACACTCTTCGTAGTCTTTTTATAGATAAATGTACCACTATAAAAGGCAGGAAAATAAATTACTAGAGCTTGTAGCCATGTAGTTTTTTTTTAATCTAGTTGTACGGATTTAATCTTACGCAATGCAATGAGGTTTTAGATTTTTATTTAACTCATTGACGAAGGTACTAAAAATAACCGATAGTTGGAGGGTGGAATATAATTATGATCGTCCACAGGAGTAGCTTAATGATTGCCCACCAAAGTTTCGATTAAAGCCTGATCTATAAATTGAGAGTTACAGTACCAACATACTACTTAAGTGGATCGAGTCTTAATATTTTGTGCTTTAATTTTTGTCATTAAATCATCATAAGGCTGGGATAATATACACCAAATAATTTGACATTCAGGTTGATTAAGTTTCACACATGTATCATAGACTTCGTTGCATAGACTCATAATGCGATTTCGATATTTGATATCACCTAGTTTGTAAAGAATGACTCCTGTAGCCATAACTTTATTAGCATCAGTATATTCACCATTTTTGATTTTATTTTTAACGAAAGCAATTGTCTCTGGCATAGCCGCAGCGTAGCGGTCGACTACTTTAGCTTCATTTATTTCGTCCCATACTGTATTTTTGTTCTTGTGTTCAGGAGAGTACCTTATTACTAGTCCTTTATCACAAAGGCTCTTTATCTGCTCGATGTCATCGACAATAGCCCTGCTATCGACATACAGAACATAGTCAAAATTATAGAGTTCGTTTAAAACTCCCTGTTCAAACTGGAGGAATTTAATCTTTTTGGCAATTAGCGAGGAGTCAATACTATCTATACCATCTATTTCACCTGCTTGTAGGTATTCATATTCCCAGCCCTTCAGTAAAATCTCTGATTTAAGGAGTTTGTTATTTGTAAAAAAAATAGCTTTATCGCAATTACTTGGAGCGATTGGTACTACGGTTTGAACGTTCAAGAGGGAATAAAATTTTGCGGGCAAAACAGATTTTACTAAATATTTCATAGTTGCCTTAAAATTAGCCCGCACTGTTTCTTCGTTCGGTTTGTTAAAGCGCTTCCCAAACCAACATGATATAACAACTGTCTTAGACATTTCATATTCCTAAATGTTAATTTAAATACTTTTTATAGCTATCACAAAAAGCAAAGAGGTTTAATACCATCCAAACTTTCATCGCTAAGCTATGATTTTTTGCTAAATCTTTGTCATCTAATAAGGAAAGGACAAAACTTGTATCAATAACTTGGTTAGCAATATTGTCTTTATCGGTAAGGATTTTTCTTGCTTGATCAGCAAAACTACCGCCTAGCCATTTGTCTAGGGGGACAGGGAACCCCATTTTATTACGATAAAGCACTTCATCAGGTAGGTATTTTTCACCTACCTTTTTAAGGATATATTTAGGGGTATCATGGACTTCTGAACTTTGATCTGACAGTTTATTTTTAGCAAGGGCTTGGTCTTCTGCAGAATTCCATTTTAGCTTATATTTATTCGGGATGCTAAAGGAAAACTCAACTAAGCGGTGATCAACAAAAGGAACTCGTGCTTCTACAGATGTTGCCATTGTAGTGGTATCGACCCGCGACAATAAACCTTGTAAATGCACAGTTTCAAACGTATACATCATTTTTGTTTGATAGTCGGAACCTGAAACTTCATTAAAGCTTTGCTCAAACCTTTGATTTAATGATAACTCTATTGTTTTCCAATCAATATTCTTCGCTAAAAGGTTGTGTTTTAAAGCTGGTTTGGTATAGCTGTAATTATAAAGAAAATGTTCTAAATCTGTAGCAAATAGCTGTTGACCATATTTTTTCTCAAACAGCACTGAACTCTCTGGTTTTGCTTTTAATTCTCGTTGGTTTTCGAAATCATCGCTTGAGCGAAATATACGACCATAACCACCAAATATCTCGTCTGCACCTTCACCAGAAAGTACTACGGTAATATCCTTTTTAAGCTCTTTACTCATTAAATATAATGGAACTTCGTTAGGTACCGATAATGGTGCGTCTTTATAGGCGACAAGTTTATTTAACGTGTCAAAGTACTCTGTTGCGTTTAGGTTAATGGCTTTATGATCTGTCTGGTAAAGTTTAGCGACTGAATCTGCAAAATCAAACTCATTATAACCTTCTTCTGCGAAACCGATTGTATAGGTCTTGATCGGCTGCTTAGTGTATTTTGACATGATGGCAGTAATTAAACTTGAATCAACGCCACCAGAAAGGTAAGCGCCAAAAGGTACATCTGAAATCATACGGTACTTAATAGCTGAGTGTAATAATTCATCAACACGTTTCAAGTAATAAGCTTCACCTTTGTCTTCATCTTGGTCGACAAAGTCTGCTAACTGCCAATATTTATGCTGCGTAGTACCTTGATTGCTAATATGTAGGTAACTACCAGGGGTAAGGTTTTGAATGCCTTCAAAAAATGTTTCATCAAGTATTGAATAGCGATATGAAAAATAAGATGAAACAGTTTTCTTATTTAATGGGAATTTTTGTTTGGCTAACGCGAGAATAGATTTAACTTCAGAGGAAAAAATATAGCTGTCTTCATTTTTATAATAAAATAAAGGCTTTATCCCTAAGCGATCTCGTACAACATAGGTGCAGTCATGTTCAAATCTTTGATCAACAATTATAAAAGCAAACATACCGATAAATTGTTCAATACATGCTATGCCATAGTGTAGATAAGATTTAAGTAAAACTTCGGTGTCTGATTGAGATGTGAATAACACACCCTCTTGCCCTAAAGTACTTCTTAGTTCTTTAAAGTTGTATATCTCACCATTAAATATAAGTGCAACTTTTTGGCAGTCAGAATACATGGGTTGGTGACCAGAATCCGATAAATCCATAATACTTAATCGAGTATGACCTAGTCTGTTACCATGGAAGGTTTCAAACCCCATATCGTTAGGCCCACGATGCGCCTGTAAAGATAAGGCCGTTTGAAATTCGTCATTACTAATGTTTTTGTTTAATTCACCGATGGTTGCTAAAATTCCGCACATACTATTCCCTGACTATTCCTTTGAATAAATTTTTTATTTGTCTTTACGAAGATCTAATAAAACATTATTGATTAATGTTGATGATGTGCCTTTTGAATATGGAAAATAGACAACACGAACACCCTCTTCTTTAAATTTTTTATCTATGGCTTCCCATTTTTCACTTTTAAACCAATCATCACCTACAAACATTACGTCAAACTTTATTTTTTGCCACTGCGTAAACTTGTCCATATCTTCTTGTGGGATTACAGCGTCAACATATCTACATGAGCGCACAACTTCCATTCTTTCTTCAAAAGAAATAACTGATTTTTTATTTTTATAACTTACAAGTTCGTCAGTTGTTACGCCAACAACGAGCTTATCGCACATGGCTTTAGCATTTCGGAGTAAATTTACATGACCAACATGGAATAAATCAAAAACGCCTGTGGTGTATCCTAAAATCATAGTTTTTCCTAGTTATAGGCTTATTTAAAGCCCCATTTTTAGTGTGATATAAACAGCAATAATAACAACCCAACAATATAGCATGGAGCGAATTGCAATGTTAGCATTACAGAATTGTTCGATTTTTGGCTCTAGTTTTATTAATCGAACGTGACTTGCTAAAGACATGCCTAAAAAAATAAATAGCAGTAAGCTATAGCTCCTGCTAATAAAAAAAGCGGTGACCATAAAACCCACCATTGAAAAAAAGAGCGTTTGATTTAAAGCATATTCACTGGTTATGTTTAACTTTTCAGTTTCTTTTTTTAACTGCAATTTTTGTGCTTTTCTATTTTGCATTGAACTTACTTCATAACTTTTTATTTTCGCTAGTGTTGTAGGTTCATCACCAAGTTTTTGTTTGTTGTTGAATTTAATAACTAGGTAGCTAACAAGTACAGTAAATATTAAAGCACCTCCCCATAAGCTATACCCAGGAATACCTAACTCGCCTACAATATGAACATACGAATTGTGTGCTACTAAGCCATGTTCTTCTCGAAAGCGGCCTTTACCGATACCAAATATAGGGTTCGCTAGCATCATATGAATACCATGATACCAAGCCTCCAGTCGGCCATTGGCTGAGGCGTCAATATTACTTTGTAACGAAGCTACAACTGTAGCCGCAATGGGAGCCAATACCATAGCGGCTATAAATAATTTAGGCCCTGCATAAGTAACTAAAAAATATATCCCAGCTAATGCGCCAACCCCTAGCATGGTTCCACGAGAACCAGTTAAATAAACCCCATAAAGCAGTGTTATTAATGTTAATAACATACATGTTTTTAGAAATGCATTTCCACTTTTATAAAAATATATTGTAAACGGTATGCACATAACTAAAAACATACCTAAATCATTTGGGTCACTGAAAAAACCTAAATAAGTAATACGCCTTTCACCTAAATCAATATAACCTACAGAGTGTGTAAAAAGCGCCCAACCATTACCCATGAATGCTGATTGTTGAAAATGGCCATTATGCACCATGGTTATTGCTGCAATTAAGCAAATAAACATAAGTGCATGTTGACGCTTGATAGTGGTTATGCAGTTAGAATATAAAAATAAAGGAATGAGTGAGCTAACAAATAACTGAATGGCCTCATCTACGCCTGTCATACCTGAACCATTTAAAAAACCTGAAATAATAATCAGTGGGGCTAAAGCCAATAGCATCCAATGCTGGGGATAAAGTTTTAGTGGTCGTTGTGCTATTAATAAAGTTATAAAGCAAAGAATAGCGAATACTTTTATTATGATCCAATTGCGCGTATCTATGAACATTTCATGTGGTCGAATAAGTACCGCTGCCGTATATAGAAACAATAAAAAAAAGGCAAATGATGAATCGGTATTTTCTTTTTCTGGAAATTGTCGTGCCATAAGAGTTTACCGTTCCGCTGTGCTCATAAGTTAAAAAAGACCATAATTATTTCTTTAACTTGCTAACAGATATAAAGTTTATTTATAAGTTTACTAATGAAGCATTTTACCCTACTTCGCTTAGCATTTACTACATAAGTGTCATCAAGTTTATTTTGACCAGTAAATGCTTTTTTATAAGTATCATTTGTATTACCAATCATAAAGTCATAATTCTGTATAGGGTTATGCAAAATACTCCAAATATGCAATGCATAGCTTGGCGATAAATGAGCAAATTTAGCTTCATTCCAGCCACACTGATAAAAATATAAGGTGGTTTTATCATAAAGGTAATAATGAATCGCGGCGACTTCGTCATCTATTAACAGTAGGCTGATTTTTGTGTTGTTCGGTTTACGAAATTGAGTATGAAACTTAATTATATCAGGGTGAAAAAAGGCACCTTTATTACCTTTTTTTTGCCACCTTTTCTGATGAAATAATATTAATTGTTGCCAATATATTTCATAGTCTTCTTCGTTAACCCAAAAAAACAAAGCATTAGAACGCTGAAGCTTGCTTTTACATCGCTTCCATTTTGCCCTGTTGTTTTTGCTCAGAGTATTTAAATAATTTTTATTATTGGGAATTAAATACCGTTTGCCTGCTTGTTTAACTGTTGGATGTTTGAAATGTAATAAGATTGAATGCCAGTTTGAATTTGGTAATACCGAATGGGAACTAAATTGATCAAAGTTAATTGCTTGTATTTGATTTGCCATTTCACTATAGATAAATTTATTCTTATAAAATAATACAATATCTTGAAATTCCGATAACACTTCACTTTCTTCTGGCTCTCCTTGTCCTAATGGAAATAGCGTGTTAACTGGAATAAGTTTATTAGATTTTTGTAGATAAAGAGGAGCAATTGCAATTAATTTTTCCCCCTCAAAGCCCATAATTGTTTTAAGTTGCCAGTCAGGTTGCCAGTATATTTCAATCCAGTTCATTATCCATTGTGGTGCACAGAATAAATTAGCTTGGCTTGTTTGCACTAGCTTGTGCCATTGCTCGGTATATTGCTTTAACGGTTCAATATCTTCGATTAATCGCCATTCTAATGTTTGTTCAATGCTGTTATTGGCCATGAATAGTATTGTATTCGTTGTGTTTAATACCAAAAAAACCTGCGATTGTGCCTGCTGCGGAGCAAAGTCTAAATAAACCATCAACAAAGGTGGTTTTATTGAAGGTTATTAATCCGATAATACAATAGCCTAATCCACGTAAAACTCTAACCCCGGTCATTGCTAAGCAATAAACTAAGGCTTTGATAAAGGAGTCCTCAAATAAGTGACTGCGGGTAAAGCCAATACCGGAGCGGAACCCTCTTTTTAAAAACCATTTTACTGTCGCTCTGGATTTTGGGAACTCTTCAATAACCGGGGCTACGGTATAAATAGCTTTAAAACCCGCTTTTTGGCACTTTAAGGCGAAGTGGTAATCACTGGCACCTGTCATCGCAAAGCGTTTATCAAACGGAGGATTTATTTGCTGCAGTACTGATCGAGAAATTAACAAGTTGTTTGTGTAAAAAACATTGACATTATCACCCTCAACTAGTTTATTTTTGCCATAAATTAATTCAATAGCCCAGGTTGGTGTACCTTCACTACCAACCGATATAACATGGCTAGTAACAATATCTACTTCATGCTCTGCCTGTTTATTGAGTAATCGCTGTGCCCAGTCATTAGATTCGGGCCATTCGTCGTCGTCAATAAAAAACAAATTTTGTGAGTCTGTTTTTAAAAACTCAGTTACACATCGGTTTCTGGCGAATACGATGCCAGCATTACTTTCATGGAAATAATTAATTGTATATGGGCTTTTTAAGGCGGTTTCATTTACAACTGCTAATGTTGATTCTTCACCTGCGTTATCTACAACAAGTATATTTAATTCTATACCGTTATCAACTTCTTGCTGAATAAGTGCTTGTAGCAGGCGCTTTAACCATTGAGGACGTCTACACGTAATAATTGCTATAGTAGCTTTCGGTTGAGTTGTTTGCATTTTTTGGTTTTTATCCGTGAATAAAATAAAATTATTGGTTTATTGCACCAATATCGACGGGCTTAGTTCGTAGCTGTTGGTTGTAGTCAGATGTAAATTCTTCAAGCCATTCTCCATTATTACTGAGATGGCTATCACTGTAGGGTTTAAAGTCTTTAAAAATATAATTAAACAGTTTGTCTATGCTTTCGACAGTGTGACTATTTTTATCATTTTGTGTGTAGGATTGCCACTCTTTGAGTGACATGACACTTTCACCGCCATTTAATGTAAACCTTGGTGTAAAAGCGTTATAGTTACTTTCGAAACCAATGAGCGAGCTTTCATCTATTGAGATCGCTCCTCGGTATGAGTGGTAAGAAACACAAACATTGTTTTTAAATTTGTTAAAGCTGCTGTTTACTTTAAAAAGTGCACACCAACGTCCATCTTTAGGCATTACAATGGTATTGTGGATAACTTGATTATGCTTAGAACCGTCACCACCATCTCCTTTGAATAGGCCGATACCTGTGGCGTAGTTGTCATATAAAATATTGTTATAAATTTTTGAGTATTGAACACCATCCATGTTTAAAGCAGCACCACCGGCTTTACCATTATAATAAATTAAATTGTTATAAATATGCGCATTGGTAATTAAGCCAACTCCTCCCATGTTTTTGTCACCATTTAATTGAATGCCTGCTGCATGATTGGAGTAAGTTATATTGTTGTGCACCGTTATATTTTCAGAGGTATTTGAAACATATATACCGTGCTCCTTCACAGATTCAGACGCTATATTATTATTGATGGTTAAGTTGCTGCAAAAACCTGTGAAAATCCCCCAATGTTGATTTTTAACTAGTTTATTCCACTCGATAGTAATATCCGAACATGTTATGGCACTTATGCCTGCACGGTTGGCGTGATGTACTTCAAAGCCCCTTATAGTAATATATTTAGCATTTTTCAATTCAATGCCATCCCTAGTATTCCCTTGAAAAGCATCAATAACTGCGCCGTCAGAACTAAACGTAATCGGTTTGTTTTTTGTACCACTAACCGATATTTTAAAAGGGCTATAATTTCCTTTCTCTACATTAATGGTGTCACCTGGTGCTGCTAAATTCGCTGCATGTTGCAACGTTTTCCATGGCCTTTCGTTAGTTCCGTCATATGAGTCATGCCCGTAAGGCGAAACATAGAAATTAGTGTAATATTTTGCTTTGTTTTTATAGTGCTTTCTATTTTTAGTGGTAGGCGAAGGATTTTTTTCATATAGTTCAAGTGGATCAGTTGTCGCAGAGTCAGGGTGCACCTGAAGTGAGTCAGTATCAATTGCTTCAAAGTCATTGGTAACGAGTTTTTTTAGATCTTTTAAACCCCAGTTACTCCAGTTTTCATTTGGCTCCCCACTTATAAAGAGTGGGCCACCGTTATCAGCTAATATCATGCCGTACTTCTTAAGTGCTGTTGCAATAATTTTAGCTTGAGGTGAGAAACTAGAAATATCAACGCTCTGCTTCAATCTTAACCGCATTCCCATAGGGGGAAGATTTGGGTTGTTATGTCTAGAGGCAAAGTGCCTAGCAGGCCATAAATATTCTCTGTTGGTTGTTCGAGCAGTAAACCTTAATGCGTGATTAATAGCACCAGATTCAACTTCATCATATCGCACTAACCCAGGAAAAATAGGCAACCCTGCAGCGTCAGCAGATGTCCATTTATCTGGTCGTAAATTATTACTGTTCAGGTTGAAAATTGCGCCTGAGCCTGCAGTCCATTGTCCAGACTCTCTTTGGTAAACATGGAATAGCTCATATAAAATACATTGGTCAGTATCAAATGAAATTATGTGTCGATCGCCGTCGCCATTAGCGCCACCTTCAATTTTCGCTCGTACTGGAATAGGGTACGCTACAAGGTCACTTTCAGACTTATACTTAAATAGAACGGTGTGTTTTTTAGTGTTATTGTTTGTGTAATTTACTGGTATGCCTGCAGCCCGATTTTTATAACGTTTAGCGCCAAAGTCGGGATGAACCTTAACGCCTTTACCTATAGCATTTAGCCATGTCGCAGAGTTTTTATGCACTGGTGCGCTGGTAATGTCTTGGTTCCAAATATTAGATTCTGGAAAAATACTACAATTATTAGCTTGAGAGTTGAAGCTAATTAATATGATTATTTTTATAATATTTTTAAACATTAAATCTAGCTCTATTATTTTGGGCGGTGCTTGAGATTAATTGGTTAATTTGTGATTTAGCCATAAGATTATTAATCTAATTCAGTTTTTGCAGTTTTTGCAGTTTTTGCAGTTTTTTCAAGTAAATCTATTGCCACGCTTTTAAATGAATCACAGCTCTGAATACATTGTATAAATGACCAGTGTAGCTTGGTATCACTAGTTCCTATTAATGCACTCTTTAATCTCTTAATTTTATAGTTACGACTACTAGGCGTAACTTGATTATCAATCTCGTACTTAACCATTACCATGGCTTGAGTTTTGCCATTTGAAATATTGAATATGTGCCAGTTTTTTGTATATTCTTCTGAAAATGTACTCCAACCTTTAGGAATAAAACTATTTCCATAATAAGTAGGTTTAGCATCTAAATTTTTATTATTAAAGTTAAATATGAGGTATGTATTATCAGATGTCCCTTCTGGTGAAATAATCGTATTTATAGAAGCATAATTTAAAATATCAGGTGTGAATTTACTCGTTGGAAATTTGAGAGCCTTATTATCACTGCTTTTTATCAAAAAAACTTTAAGTGTTGTTGATGATAAAATTAGAATGATAAGGATTCCAATACTGATCCCACTGCTAGGATTGGGGATGTTATTAGTGTTTTTATGTGAATGTTCTTGTTGCTCATCAAACTTTACGAGTTTATTTCCCCAGTAAAAAAGTAAAACCATGAAGGGCACATAAAGGTACCAACCGAAAGTGTTATGATCTTCCATCAAACTACTTTCCATGTTCGTATACTCACCGATTAAAATAAGTGCAGTTATTCTGATCCAATTAGTTAGTAATGCTCCAAATATGGTGATTGATAAAAACAGTATGGCTTTCTTGCTATCTTTAATATTTAGAAAAATGAATAACGAGCCTATTGCTAAGGATACAATCATGTACCTTAAACCACTACAGCCATCTGCGATCTCAAATACACCCGCCGGTATTGTTACAAAGTTACCTTCAACATAAGTAGGAACGCCTGAAAAGCTCATCATGAATGTAACAACAGCTACAGATATGTTTTGTAACAAGGGGACTAAAACACCCCAGAAAGGGATGATAAAAATGAGAAAAACTGCAGGAAATATAATACTCCAATTAAACCGGTAAAGCATAGTTATACTAGTTATAAATACAGCTGTGAGTGCTGCCCAATAGCCTATGCTGATCTGGGCATTACTGGTAACAAATAATAAATAACAACTTAGCACTAATGCCAGTACTGAAAAAGTTGATGGAGCTGCTCTAAATTCTAGCTTACCAGCTTGTGATAATTGATAAAAAAGATACATGCTAATAAAAGGGATAAGATATGCGTGCGAGTATGTGCCATCATCAAATCCATGACGCCATAACGTTAGTAAAATAGGAAGGTTAAGCGTGCATATAATTGTGAAAAGAGCGACTATACCAAGAAAAGGCTTATTCATTTTAGGCACTACAAAAAAAGAGTCTCTGTTCATTACTAACCATTGATATCAATATTGTTTAATATCAATAGTACCTAGAATATAAGATTAGATATACTTGTTTTTTGATATAAAGACTTTCTGACAATAGCTGTAAGATAATTACTAATAATTGTAAGGAGTTTGCTAAATGGGTAGTATGTTAATATTTTAATATCTATATCAAATTGAAGGCATTTATTAATGGCGTTACATAAAATATTATTTATTAGTGTTGTATTAACTATTATTGTTGGTTGTGGCGAAACCATAACGGCTAAAAAACATATAGAACAAGCAAAAGCTTACATTATTGAAAAACAAATTGATGAAAGCGTTATTGAATTAAAAAATGCCATCCAAAAATCTCCAAAAGACTCTGAAGCTCGGTTTTTATTGGGGGAGCTTTATTTAAATCAAGGGAGTGGCCCAGAGTCGGTAAAAGAATTAGAAAAAGCGCATGAATTAGGGTATCCAAATAATAAGTTACTTCCTTCACTTGCAAGGGCATATTTAATCAATAATGACGATGAAAATGTATTATCGCTAGATGATACAGAATATTTAGCTGATGAAAATAAAGTAGAATACCTTTCATATAAAACACTTGCGGCCATAAAGGTCCAGCAGTTCAGCTTAGCAGAAGAGACCTCTAAACTAGCTTTATCTATTTTACCAACCAACATATTTTCTATACTCTCACAGGCCTATATTGAATTATCTAAAAATAATATTGAAAAAGCTTCTGCCTTAATTACTAAAATTATAAGCACTATTGAAGATAACCCTGAAGTTACCATGCTTGAAGCTCAAATAGCTTCTGCTCAACAAAATTTTAGTAAAGCTAGTGAACGTTATAAGTATTATCAAACATTGCAGCCCAGCGCACGTTTTGTTTACTTATTAATAGCAGATAGCCTGATAAAAGCTAAACAATATAATGAAGCAGAAAAGTATGCCGATGAGATCCTTTCAATATTAAGCACTCAGCCTATTGCTAACTATGTTAAAGCGGTTACCTTGTTTGAAAAAAAGGATTTTATACTTGCTAAAGAGCATGCTGAAACTGCACTAAATCAAAACTATAACTTACCAATTTTAAAATTAATAGCAGGTACTAGTGCGTTTTATTTAAATAACTTTGAGAGTGCTCACCATCATTTAAATACCGTGGCAAAACAGCTACCACCTAGTCATTATGCAAGAAAAATATTGGCAATAAGTCAGCTTCAGTTAGGACTTATTGAAGATATAAACGAAACACTGGTAGGTTTTAATGCTACAACCTCGGAAGGAGTCGATTTTCTATCTAATATGAGTTATCAGCTCGCTGAGTTAGGCGCTGTCGAAGATGCTAAATTAATATCGAAACAAGCTAATGGCGATGTTGAATTGAGCGCTCAACAAAGTGTTCGTCAGGGCGTTTTAAAATTAATGATGAACGATCCCTCTGGTGTTGAAGACTTAGAACTAGCGCTTGAAGAAAATCCAGATATTGAAGGTGTTGAACTTGCTATTGCCTATGCAGCATTACAAAAAGGTGACTTTGAACAGGCGCTGAAAGTTGCACAAGGGTGGCAGGAGAAACAGCCCGATTTAGCGGGAAGTTATAACATGCTAGCGGCAGTTTACATTGCGCAGCAAAAAGATGATTTAGCCAAAAAAGCATTACAAACTAGCTTAACTAAAGATGAAAATAATCTCTTTGCACTCACCGAATTAGCGAAGCTTAATTTTTCTGAAGGAAACAACACAGAGGCTGAAAAATTTGCTTTACGTGCGGTGGATAAATTTCCAGATAACCCGAGAGCATTACGATACTTGTATTCAGTAAAGCCTGAGCCTGCTGCACTAGATAAGATTAAATTGGCATATCAAAAAGACAGCAGTAATATTGCTCTAAATTTACTTTATATTGATGCACTTATTGCATCTGAAGACTTAGCTCAAGCTTTAGATATTTCAAACGCACTTGAAACTAATGTTAAAACACCGAAAAAAGCATGGTTACAACGCTTATCTATTTATAAAAAACAGCAGAATGAACTTCAATTAGTAACGGCGCTTGAAAAATGGCTTCAAGTTAACCCATATCATATTGAGCCTGTTTTAATGTTGTCTGAATACTATGTTAAACAAAGGCAAGCAGATAAAGCATTACAATACTTAAACAAAACATTGTTAGGGCAACATAAAGAGAACTTAGCGGTGAAAATTGTTAAAATACAGTTGCTATTAAATCTTGGCAAGTTGGATGACGCTAAAACTCTTTACCAAGATTCTCAGTTTGAGAAAGTTAATCCTGCACTTCAATCAGGCCTAGAAGGACGAATAGCTTTTCTTGAAAAAAATTATGTTGTGGCACTTAAAAAATTAGCACCATTTTATAAAGCTTACCCTTCAAGCCAAAATGCAATGCTAGTTGCACTAGCGCAAAAGCAAGCACAAAAAGGTGATGAAGCAATTCAAACGTTGAAAACCTTTTTAAAAGCAAATGATTCAGACACCCAAGTTCGTTCTTTATTAGCAAGCTTTTATCTCGAGCAACAACCTGAAAAATCTATACCGCTATATGAAAGAATGTTAAAAGATAGTCCTGAGAATGTTGTTTTTCTAAATAATTTAGCGTGGCTAAATCTTGAAAATAACAATTTAGAACTTGCTTTGAAATATTCATCTGAAGCAATTAAATTAGCGCCTAAGCATCCTAGTGTACTTGATACGCGAGGTATGATTTTACTTAAATCGGGCGATAAAAACATTGCACTCAAAGCATTAACAAGTGCTTTTGAATTATCAAGAGGCACTGATATTAATATTGTGCTTAACTATGCTGAGGTGCTTATCGCTAATGATAAAAATGACGAAGCACGTAAAATTTTAAGACGTTTAAAGCCAGAAGATCCTGAACAAAATGTAAGATTAAAGCTTTTAAAGTCGTCAGCAAACTAATATCAATTTAATTAATTTGTATTTAAGAATCAGGTTTATCTTCTTAGCCTTAGTAAAGGCTAAGGATTATAAACCTTCATTCAGTTAGCCCGCAGTGTTCTTCGTTTTAAAGTTATTCAGGTGAATAACTATCACATACCTTTTGTATACTAAACGACGTAGAGCGAACATTTGGAAGTTGCATAATCAAGATTTAAGGAATTAATATGAATATCAATAGTAACCCTAAGTTAGCCATTTCAGCTCTTTTATTATCAACCATATTGCTTGGTTGTGGTGACAATAAAACGCCAACTGAATATATGGCTGAAGCAAAAACAGCGATTAATGACGGCCAGAAAAGTGTGGCTATTATCAATCTGAAAAATGTATTAAAAACTGAAGCAGATAATGCAGAAGCGCGTTTTTTATTAGGTTCAGTTTACGTGCAGCAAGGCTTATGGGTAAATGCTGAAAAAGAACTTAGAAGAGCTGAAACGGCAGGTTTTTCAGATGATAAACTTAGTTTATTACTATTGAAAGTTAATTATCGACTTGAAAATATAGATTACTTGGCGGCAATTACTGAAGAAAATAAATTGAATGAACTAGCAAAGTTATACTTGGCTCTATCGGCACTTAAGAGTAGAGATATAGTAAAAGGCCGCTCTATGCTGGATGAAATCATTTTGGTTAATGATAATCAAAATATAAGTAAATTAGCTATGGCATGGGAGTCATTTTTAGATAAAGAGAACAAAGCCTCCTTAGCATTTTTGAACGCTGCGGAATCTGCAGATATTATCCAAGAAGATATAATCGAGTTACGAGTTGCGAACTTTGTTGTGCAAAAAAAATATGAAGCGGCAGCTGAGCAGTTAGAATTGTTTTTATCACTTTATCCTCAATCTCATAGTCATAGGCTTAAGCTAGCTGATCAATATGCTAAATATAGGAACTACGCTAAAGCAGAAGAAAATGCTGATTTATTATTAACACTTTTTGAAAATAACGTTGTATTAAATAGAATTAAAGCAGAAATAAAATTTAATGAGAAAGAGTACACCTTAGCTAAAGAATATGCAGATATCGCACTACGTAATAGTAATGATGTTTTGGCGAAAATCATTGCAGGTTTAAGTGCGTATCAACTTGAGCAGTATGAAGCATCATACAATTACTTAAGTGCCTTAAGTGATGCTTTTGCAAAAGACCACCCTGTAAATCAAATGATAAAGCTACTGTCTAACCAGTTAGCCTATGGTGACGCGGGTATCGATAGTACATTACCTGATATGGTTAGCTCTTTAATTCAAAGTGGTGATTATAATAAAACGCGTGAACTCATCGAAGGAGATTCTAATTCAGCAACCCTAAAAGAAGGTGTAATAGATTTTAGATTGGGACTGTTAAAAATTATTGAAGGAGATAATTCATATACAGAAGATTTTGAGCGAGCAATTGCTGATGGATATGATGGTATTGAGCCGAGAATTTTACTCGCTCAGCAATATTTACAAGATAAAAAGTATAGTAAAGTTTTAGAAATTGCAGAGTCTATATCTTCGTCAAATGAAGTAACTGCTTTTCTACTTGAGGGGAGTGTCTATCAAGAACAAGGTGAGCTTTCTAAAGCTTCTGAAGTTTATCAAAAAGTACTTGTGAAAGAGCCTTCTCATACAGGTGCTATGTTTAAACTGAGCCAAGTTTACTTTAAACAAGGTGATTCAGATAAATCTATTTCGCTACTCAAAAATATTTATTCTATCTCGTCTTCTAATGTTTATGCAGTTCGCGCGTTATTTAAGTTTTCTTTAGAAGATAAAAATAAAAAAACTTTAGAGCAGTTTTTTATGACGCAATTGGCAGAAGATAAAAAACGCCTTAATAGGCATATAGTTTTGACTGAGTTTTACTTACTTCATAAAGAATTTGAACAGGCATTAGACATTACTACTCGCTATTTATTAGTGTCACCTGAACAATTGGAGTTGACGTTATTAAAAGCCAGAGCGCTCTTATCATTAAATAGAGTAAAAGAGGCAGAAGAGAGTTTAAATACTATAGAAAGCTTCGCTTTTGGTCACCCTGATTTTGTTAAAAGTAAAGCGATATTTTTGAATGCGAGTAACAAAAAAGCAGAAGCAATTAAAGTGATTGAGGATTTTATCGTAACGAATAGTAATGAGTTAAATGACGAATTGTTATTACTATTAAGTAGTCTTTATATTGAAACGGTGAAGATTGCGCAGGCAGATAAAACTTTAAATAAAGTTAAAAACAAGCAAAGTGCTAGATATATTCGTATAGCTGGGAAAGTAGCGTTAATTAAAGGCAATAATACTTTAGCTAAAGAGCTTTTAAGTAATGCCTATAAAGATAACCCTATACAAATAGTGGCATTAGAGCTTGCTCAAGCATTACAAAACTTAACTGAAGTTGACGCCGCAATTGAATTACTAGAAAACCACATTGCACAATTTAAAGAGAACAATGTTATTTTATTGAATTATAAATTAGCCGAATTAAACGAGGGGAAATACCCCTCAAAAGCAGAACAGTACTATAAGAAATTGTTAGTGGATACAAACAACAGTGTTGTATCGATAAACAATATAGCTTGGTTTTATTATACTCAAGGGCGTTATAGCGAAGCGAAAACATATGCAACAATCGCTGTAAAGAAAGCGCCAAAATTAGCCCCTGTACAAAATACTCTAGGGGTTATTTTATTAGCGTTAGAAGAGTACAGCCAAGCAACCTACCATTTAAAAATATCTGTGGAATTAGAACAAGCAAACAATAAATATAAAGTATGGCTAGCAAGAGGTCATATGTTGAACAATGATTTAGAAGCCGTTAAGAGTCTACGTGATTCTATAAAGGTAGAAAGCTTAGATGCTGAAATGACATTAATGTTTAATACGATTTATGCTAACGAGGAAAGAGTATATTAGTATGTCAGGTATTTTTACAGTTTTGGCTTTCAATAAAAACGACTATAAATAAAACCCATTATAATCAATTGATTGAAAAGTTGGCTTGCTATGTGCATTGATACTATCAAGCAAGAACATTAATTAAATTTAATATACAAAAGGGAATATAAAATGAAACTTACTTTATTAAAAGCAGCAGCAGTTGCAAGTGTATTAGTTTTTAATACAGCTTATGCTGACTCAATCCAAGTAGACTTAAACGACAGCGGCGCTAGCATTACATCTGCATTTGACAAGTTAGGTGTTTTCTACGATTCACATACAGTTGTAAATGTAGCAACAGGTGCAGTGAGTACTTATGCCGGTGCAAACTTAGTTGGTAATAACATCTTAGGTTTAGGTGATGTATATTCAAGCTTTTCTGATATGACAAGCAATGGTACAGAAAATATTTTATTATCTTCACCTAACGTTTCAGCATTATTTATGGAAGGTATATCTGCAGGTTCATACTTATCATTTGGTGTAGACTTAGTTGGTTCATTTAGCCCTACTAATGGCATTGTATATTCTTCTGGTACTTTAGATTTATGGCAGGGTTACACTGATGGTGTTACTCCAGCTGAAAAAATAATGTCATCTACTTTCGTTTCAGGTGGTATCACAGCTGGTAACCAAGATGTATTATCTATTGCTGGTCCTGCTGATATATTGAAAGATGACGTATTATTTTTCGACCAAAATGGTACTCCAATTTCATTTGAAGATTACTTAGCTGCTAACCCACTTACAGATATTCGTTTGACTATCGATCAAAATGTGGTAAATGGTGCTAATTCACTAATCACAGCTGTAGGCGGCGGTGCAGGCTTTATCGGTCAATCTGGTAACGAAGTATATGTAAGTGCAGGTCATAACGCATCGCTTACATTTAATGTGCCAGAGCCAACTACTTTAGCTATTTTAGGTTTAGGTTTATTAGGTTTTGCCGGCTCACGTCGTCGTAACTCTTAATTAGCTCTTAACCTTAGCTAAACTAAAAAACCGCCAGTAGGCGGTTTTTTTATGTCTGTAATTTTTAAGTTTAGTTCTAGGTGCTATTAGAAAACCTTTAAAGATAATTGTTATGAGAATAAAAACATGTGATGAGTGAGCAAGTAAAAGCTTTAAATTAGTGAAAGCTGGTTACTATATAAAAATGTTAAGTGACCTATGTTTTATAAGTCATTATGAAATATGAAGATAATAATAGTAATTCTGATTAACTATGTAGTTGTATATCCCTTAGTTAGTGATTAAATTTGGTAGAAAAGTGATGTAAGGCAATGTGCTTGTAGCCTTGTAAAATACGTAATATTATCCGGCTTTTCAAAGAAAAAATCGCCCAAAGGCGATTTTATTAGTTTATAACAACAATATGTATTAGTTGCTCTCTTTCAATAACTCTTTAACACGCCAAAACATGAAGCGTTGTAGCCAGTTTCTATTACCCCATGGTCGCCAGGTTTTAATTAAGTTGTTTCTGTAGGCGTCGAAATGCATACCATGCGGAGCATGTATAACATTTCCACGGTTTAGCACTAATTTTAATACGTTAGTACACAAGGTGCCTGCTGCAAGCGAAATACCCATACAGGTTGATGGAACTTTTTTCTTAAGAAAATTAACGGATGATCTATCCACTAAATAATGACGTTGTTGAACAGACGGCGAAACACCGATTACAAAACGAATAATATTATCGTTAAATATTTGTGATTTTTCTTCTTCACTGGCATTTGCAGCGGCATCAACTATAGCGAAATACTCATCGAAAGACATTTTTCCAGGTATAAATACTAAAAATGCAGTCCCCATTCCCATTGGTGCAGCTGTAATTGCAGGAATGCCCTTTTCGTAACAGCGACGAAATACTTTACGTCTGATTTCTAATACAAAAATATCTAGACTGTCTACATAGATATCAACACCATCTAGAAATTCATCAAGATTTTCTTCATTAATACCTGCATTGAAATTTTTAATGGTAGCTTCAGGGTTAATGCCTCTTACCGTCTCTTCCATTACTGCAGCTTTAGCCTTTCCAAGTGTCGACATATTTGCGCCAGCTTGGCGGTTAAAGTTGGCTACATCATATTCGTCAAGATCTGAGATGTGAAAATTACCAATACCTAAACGCGCTAACACTATTGTGTGATCACCACCAACGCCACCTAAGCCGCCAATGGCAACTTTTGTATTTCTAAGTTTTTGTTGTTCTTCTTGAGTAACCCAACCAATATTTCGTGAGAATGCTTCTTCATAGTTAAACATGGGGATCCTTATATACTAAAAACTTAATTCTATTGAGACTGTTCATACGTTAATGATAGTTAAAAAAAGTAATCTGGGGTAACTAAATCAGAGCTGACTACAAATTTCTTTTTGTATTTCTTTAAATAAACATTTAAAGCCTGGTGATAAATTTTCCATGAAAATACTCGGGTTTATATAATACGGCGCCCTTATTCCATGATAATCAATTGCTTCGCCAAGCTGAATGAAGTTTATACCGACAAATTTCATACTGCGTGCTAGCCTAGGTTCCATCATAACGTAAACATGCTTAACACCTGTTTCCATGCTCATTGTTGCTGCGGCCATGTATAGGCCGATGGCGATGAATGGGAAACAACGTAATTCAGTTTCTGAGTAGGTCGGCTCATTGATTGCACCTACAGCTGAACCTCTGAATTTATCGGTTTTACGACGTCTGAAGTCAGCTTTAACCGCGAGGCGAGATATTTCAGCTATTTCTTCTCTAGGGAAGTTACGTGGGTGGAGTTCTTGGTTTTGTATGGCATCTAAACAGTATTTTTCTATGGGTAATAATTCAGATTCATTCGCCGATTTAACTACACGAACACAGCTGGTATAGGTATTTGACGGTTTGTGTTTGATCATTGAGAAAATTGACTGAGCGTCAAACTCGTCTTGTTCTTTACCTTCTGCTTTTACTTTTTCAAAGGCTAACTCTTCGCAATATACATTGTGGCGTATACGGAAAACTTCATCGCGAAGCTCAAGGTTACTTGCAAATTCTGGTTGTAGGAATTGGGTAAAATGCTCAGCAATATTCATTGCATCATTGTTCACTTTGATTGATGCAATACGTTTGGTTATGCCGCCAATTACTGGGGTGTTTAGTAACTTCTTGCTCCAATTCATTATTTTCTCATTTTATATGGTTAAAAAAGTTAACCGATAATATATATTTATTACTGTAGAATTAATTTAGCACTTTAAATATGATTTATGAAATATATTTGTTAAGTATTTATTAATAATGTTTATTTTATATAAGTTTAACCGCGATTCTGAGTTTTAATCGGTACAATTTCCATTGCTGTTTGGTAACCTACATCAAATAGTTCGAGTTTTTTCTCTTCACTCATACCAAAATCAACAGCGGAAGATAGCCCTGCATTTATTATGATGGTGTTATGCCAGAATGCATCGTTGATATATTCGCGTGATATCGTGGTCATAAATGTGCGAATGAGTAAAGTGACATAATTAACGATAGGGAACATACCGTCGGTTTTTAATTCGTCATATTCGTGTTCACCTCTTAAGCGAAAACATAATACGGGAGTGCCATCCATCGCCCAATCTCTGTGCAAGGCGTCTTCTGATAAAATACTGCCATCTACCATTAAATGACTGCCAAACTTTTTAAAACTAAATACCAGTGGTATCGACATTGAAAACCGAACAGCGAGAGATACTTTCATGCCGGGTGTTCTTTTGCGATCGAAAATTACTGGACGACCTGTTTTGACATCGGTAGCGACAATATGCAGGTTGCAGTTAAGATCGTTAAAAGTTTTCCCTGATAAATGCTTGTCGACCCATAGTTCAAAAACATCACCTGAGCTTAAGCCGCCATTTCGAATTAAACTAATAATTGAGAAACCTTTAAATTGATTATAGTCAGTAGTTAAGGCGATTTTTTTCATTTTACTAATCGAAAGGCCGGCAGCGTAGAAGCTGGCAATAATGCTTCCCCCTGAAACACCGACAAGGTGGGTAAAGTCAATGCGTAAATCATCTAATGCTTGCAGAACGCCGATATGAGCAGGTAAGCGCGTGCCTCCGCCAGCTAAAATAGGTACTATAGTTTTCGCCACTCAGTAATTCTCTTTATTGTTGTTTTATTATTGTGTCATTTAATTATGGACAATAATTTCAAAATCGCTAACAAATAAGTATGCTAAGTTAAGGTAAAGTGTGAAATTTTTTAAAGAGTGAAAACATGAATTATTTATTACCATTATTAATATTTATCGGATTGCTATTGAACCCGGTAGCAAAAGCGAACTTGGTTGACACCGTTAGCTTGGTCACACCTTCGGTTGTCGGTATTGGTGTTTATACCCCAACAGGGCGGCAGAAAAATCAGCTAAATGGTACGGGCTTTGTTGTTGGCGATGGCACCTACATAGTGACAAATAATCACGTTATTAATACAGAGTTAGACGAAAGTTTATTGCAAAAATTAGCGGTTTTTACCGGCAAAGGGCGAGCAGCTAAAGTTAGGTTAGCCACTTTAATTGCCACTGATAAAGAACACGATCTAGCAATTCTTAAAATTGAAGGCAAAGCGTTACCGGCGTTAACCTTAGCAAAGAATGACTTTATTAAAGAGGGTAGTAGTATTGCATTTACCGGTTTCCCTATTGGTGCAGTACTTGGGCTTTACCCTGTTACACATCGTGGCATTATTGCTGCGGTTACACCAACGATTATCCCTGTTGATGACTCAAGACAATTAAGCATTGCTATGCTTAAGCGTTTACGAGATCCCTATTTAGTTTATCAATTAGATGCCACAGCGTACCCCGGTAATAGTGGTAGTGCTATGTATGATGTTAAAAACGGTGAGGTTGTTGGTGTTATAAATAAAGTTTTTGTTCAGCAAAGTAAAGAAACGGTGATCAGTAAACCTAGCGGAATTACCTATGCTATACCGGTAAAATACCTACATCAATTATTGAAAAAACATAATATAAAGAGCTAGTTAATTATGCACTGTCAGGTATTTTTACATATTTAAAATACCTGAGTTCTTTATTCTTCAGCACTTTCCTGTGCGTTAAGTGAGTTTGTTTTACGGGTAAGTAATTGAGATATTGGCACCAGCTCAACATTATTTTCAGCAAGCAAGGGTAATAGTTTACGAAGCGCCGTTACCGTTTCAGGGTGAGGGTGAGCAATTGCAACCACTGTTTGGTAACGTTTAGCGTCTCTAATGAGTTGTTTAAACTGTTGTCGAATATAATTGTGCTCTAATTTATTATCGAGAAAAATATGTCGATGTAAACTTGGCACCCCAAAGCTAATAGCAACCTTCTCAGCTTTACTCGCGCTAGTGGTAACGCTATCAATAAACACTAGATTTCGCTCTTGAAGAAACTGCATAGTCCAAGCCATAGGTTGATACAGCTCAGTTAACTTACTGCCCATGTGGTTGTTAATACCTAACGCAAAGGGAATTTCAGCAAAAGCATTGGTTAAGTTTTCTCGAATGCCGGTTTCACTCATTTCACTAGTTAATGCGCCTGGTCCTAGCTTTTTGCCGTTTTTTGCTTCCATTGGAATATGCAAAATAACATCATTATTGTTCGCTTGTGCTTTTAGCGCTAACTTTTTTCCGTAAGGGGTATGTGGCAGAATAGCGTAACTAAGCTTGCCTGGTAAATACAGTGCTTGAGCATCACTTTTGCGATAACCAATGTCGTCAATAATGATCGCTACTTGTGCTTGTTGAGCATAAAGTAAAGCAGGAAATACTAGGCTAAGGAGCGAAAAAATTTTGAATAATAATTTAAGCACGGTAAGTTTTTCTTATAACAAGGCATAACGGAGAATAGCAGTTCAAGTGGTCAAAATCGACCAATTCAAAGCATAATAATTGCATAACTCAACAGTTTTATTTGCACCAGAGTTTTGGATTAACAGCTAAACCTGTGTGTCTAATTTCAAAATAAAGCCCAGAGTTAGCTTGTCCACCACTTTGTCCAACTAAAGCTATAGGTTCACCTGCTTCTACTCGGTCGCCTACTGATTTAAGTAAGGCTTGGTTATGACCATATAAGCTCATGTAGCCATCACCATGATCAACCACAGTAACTAACCCGTAACCTTTCAACCAATCTGAAAATAAAACAGTACCATTGTGAATAGTTTTAACTTCTCGACCAATAGGCGCTGAAATTAATACGCCTTTCCATTTTAAGTAACCTTGCTTGCTTGAACCAAAGCTATGACTAATTCGTCCTTTAACTGGCCAACTGAGCTTATTTTTTAATTTACTTAAACCTACTAATTTTTCTACTTCTTTTGCTCTTTTAGCTCTTTCGGCATCAGCAGCCATTTTCTTTAACAAGGCAACTAACGCTTTTTCTTCTTGCTCTAGTTTATTGAGTTTCTGTTGTTCGGTAAGCGCTTTTTTATTCAGTGCTTTTAATGTTTGCTGCTGTTTTATTTTTGATAATTCGAGAATTTTTTTCTGTTGGTTTTGCGTTTGTGTTAATTCTGATAATTGCGCAGCTTGTTGTTGATACTGTTGAGTAATGTTATTTAATTGGGTAATTGTACTTTTAAAAGCCTCAATTTCTTTAATACGGGCGGTATTTAAATACTGATAGTGCGTAATGGTGCGCTGTACGTTACTGGGTTTTTCTTGATTCAAAATTAATTTTAGATAATCGTGGTGCCCGGCAGAATAGGCAGCTCTGAGTTGTTTGGCTAGAATTTGTTCTTGTTGTTTTTTATCGAGTTCAAGCTGTTTTTTTTCAGCATTTAACTCAGCTAGCTTCTTTTCTGTTGCGCTGAGATCGCTGCTGGTATTGGATAAATCTTTTGCAATTTTGCCGATAGCGAGATCATCAGTTTTTAACTGTTGCTCTAAATCACTGATTTTAACGTTGGTGTTTAACAGGTTTTGTTTTTGCTGATTAATCGCATGTTGAAGATCACTCAGTTGTTGAGTGGTTTGTGAACTTTTATTTGAACTGCTATTAGCATTTGCTTGTGCTTTGCCAATAAAAAATAAACACAACACAAGTAGCCCAAGGCAAAAAGCAAAGCCAGCATTGTGCTGGCTGCGTTTTGAAGTTGGGTATTTTATGTTGATACTATTCGGCAAAATAACAAGCACGCTTAAGTTCAGTTAATGTTAATTAGAGAATACTATTTGTTAATAACAATTCGCTAATCTTATTTAGTGAGCGTTAATAGGTTATGCCCAGTCATTTCTTTTGGCTGTGGCATATTCATTAATGATAAAACAGTTGGGGCAATATCACTAAGCGCGCCTGATGTTGCCATTGAGGCTTTTCGACCAACATATATTAATGGCACAGGCTCACAAGTATGTGCAGTATGGGCTTGTCCAGAGATAGGATCTAGCATTTGTTCTGCGTTGCCGTGATCTGCGGTAATTAAACATTCACTACCCGTTTTTTCTAACGCACTAACAATGCGACAGATACAGTGGTCAACAGCTTCACAAGCTTTTACAGCGGCATTAAAGTCACCAGTATGACCAACCATATCACCATTAGGGTAATTACAAACAATAAAGTCGTGATTACCGCTTTCTATTGCAGCCACTAATTTATCGGTTAACAGTGTTGAATTCATTTCTGGCTGTAAGTCGTAGGTAGCTACTTGTGGTGAGGGCACTAAAATTCGTTCTTCACCTTTAAACGTGTCTTCTTTACCACCGCTGAAGAAAAAAGTTACGTGGGCATATTTTTCAGTTTCTGAAATACGAAGTTGGGTTTTGTCATGTTTTTCTAACCATTCACCTAAAACGTTATTAAGTTCAACTTTAGGGAATGCACATGGTGCGTCAATGTCAGCTGCATACTCGGTCAACATAACAAAACTGCCTAACTTAGGCTGATGCTGGCGTTGAAAGCCTGAAAAATCTGGCTGAGTAAAACAACGGGTAAATTGGCGTGCACGGTCAGCGCGAAAGTTCATAAAAATCATTGCGTCGCCATCTTCTACTTGAATAACATCTCCGTTTGCATTGGTTATCGCAGAAGCTTTGACAAATTCGTCGTTTTCGTCACGCGCGTAAGCAGCATGTAAAGCGTCGGTTGCTTTGCTGTATTGATATTGCGCTTGGCCTGCTACCATTAAATTGTAAGCCGATTCAACGCGATCCCAACGTTGGTCTCGATCCATAGCATAATAGCGACCAATAACTGAGGCAACTTGACCACAGCCGAGTTGTGCAAACTTTTCTTGTGCTTTAATAAGTGACGCTTCAGCGCTGCGTGGTGGTGTATCGCGACCATCTAAAAAGGCATGTAGATAAATTTTTGTAGCGCCTTTTGCTGCTGCCATTTCTAGCATGGCAAAAATATGGTCTTCATGACTATGAACGCCGCCTGGAGATAGTAAACCGAACACGTGAATAGCTTTATTATTGCTCACAGCATTATCTACTGCGCTAGCTAATATTGGGTTGTTTTGAAACTCGTTATCTTGAATGGCCTTAGTAATTCTAGTGAAGTCTTGGTAAACAATGCGACCAGCACCTAAATTAACGTGGCCCACTTCCGAATTACCCATTTGCCCGTCTGGTAAGCCTACCGCCATGCCCGAAGTTTCAATTAACATATTAGGCTTATTCGCCATTAAATTGTCTAGTACCGGGGTATTAGCATGAAAAATAGCGTTTGATTCGGTGTTTTCTCTATATCCCCAACCATCTAGAATAATAAGAACAGTAGACTTCTTGTTTGGCATCACGGTTTCCTTTAAACGAGCAAATATAGGTAAAAATAATACGAGCAAAAATAATTGAATATAATTTTCAACAGCAGTATATCAAGTCATGATGTGAATATCTTCTGTCTGTTTAGACAAAATGTTTCAGTTTTAAGATCAAAAACCTGCGATATGCCATAAGTTATTTCATTATTGTGTTTTTCTATGAAAAGTTCAGTTTGGGTTTAGTTTATTAGCCTGTATACTGTGGAAAATTTTTAGTTAATTAGAATATAAAACTTATGGACCAACTTATCACTTTCGCAATGAGCCAGCCTTTACTTAGTGGAGCATGGTTAGTTATTGTTTTAATGATTATTGTCATTACTATCAAAATTCAAATGTCGCCTATTAAGCAATTAAGTACACAACAAATGACTTTTTTAATTAATAGAGAGTCGGGTGTTGTAGTTGATAGCCGCAGCGAAAAAGACTTTAAAGCAGGGCATATTGTTGATGCTGAGCATCTTGGCAATGAAAAAGTCAGTAAAAATGACTTTGCTAGTCTTGAAAAACACAAAGATAAACCCATTATTGTAGTATGTAGTGCTGGCCTTAGTGCAAGTAAAGTGGCTAGTCAGCTAGCAAAAGCAGGTTTCACTAAAGTTAGTATTCTTAAAGGTGGAATGAGTGCTTGGTTAAGTGCAGGTTTACCTGTAACTAAGTAATTTTTGTAATATAAAATTAACAACGGACAATCATAATGGCAGTTGATATATATACCAAAGCAACTTGTTTTTATTGCATGCGAGCGAAAGCTTTATTAGATGATATGAACGTTGCTTACAATGAAATAAAAATAGATGGTGATGCACCACTACGTGAGAAAATGATCAAGCGTAGTCATGGCGCTTCAACCGTGCCTCAAATATTTATTAACAATAACCATATCGGTGGTTGTGACGATTTATTTGCATTGCATGCACAAGACAAATTAGCTTCACTTTTAGCCTCTGAGTAAAAGTGAAAATATCTTAGAATAAAATGCCAATACATAATGGCGTAAAATATAAAGGACATAACAACATGGCTGACGAAAACCAAACTGGCGCAGAAGCAACTACTGAGCAACAAGCACCACAATTTGCTATTCAACGTATTTATACAAAAGATATTTCTTTTGAAACACCAAACTCTCCAGCAATTTTTCAAAAAGAATGGAAACCTGAAGTTCAATTAGATATTGATACTAAATCTAACAAGCTAGCAGATGACACTTATGAAGTAACTTTATCGTTAACGGTTACGGCTAAAGTTGAAGAGCAAACGGCATTTTTAGCAGAAGTACAACAATCAGGTATTTTTACTATTGGTAATTTACCAGAAGCACAATTAGCACATACTATTGGTGCATTTTGTCCTACAACATTATTCCCATATGCTCGTGAAGCCGTAGCTAATTTAGTCAGTCGTGGCTCTTTCCCACAAATTAACTTAGCACCAGTAAACTTTGAAGCATTATTCGCAAACTACGTACAACAGCGTGCAGCTCAAGCAAATGCTGAACAAGCTCCAGCAAGTACAGAAACGCATTAATTGATGAGCCCTGATTCTGCCGCAATTTCGGTTATTGGTGCTGGCTCTTACGGTACCGCGCTGGCTATTTGCTTAGCGAGAAATGGCCATAAGACGCTACTTTGGGGGCGTAATGAAAATCATGTTGCCCAAATGGCAAGCTCGCGTGCCAATGAAAAATATTTACCAGGTAGCTCTTTTCCAGAAGCGTTACTCGTAAGCAGTGACTTAGCTAAAGTAGTCGCTGCCAGTAAAAATATTTTATTAGTAGTACCTAGCCATGTTTTTGGTGAAATGCTAACGCAAATAAAGCCTTTTTTGACAAAAGATGCCCGTTTAGTTTGGGCCACTAAAGGCTTAGAGCATGATACAGGGCGTTTATTGCAAGACGTAGCAAGAGAGATCTTAGGTGACGATATATCGTTAGCAGTACTTTCTGGGCCTACTTTTGCTAAAGAAATGGCGGCAGGCTTACCTACCGCAATTTCGTTGTCTTCAACGGATGATACTTTTGTTGAAGATATCTCGAATTTATTACACTGTGAACGAACATTTCGGGTGTACAGCAATAAAGACTTTATTGGCATTCAATTAGGTGGTGCTGTTAAAAACGTTATTGCCATTGGTGCTGGTATGGCCGATGGTATTGGCTTTGGTGCCAATGCACGTACCGCATTAATTACCCGTGGCCTAGCAGAAATGACACGCTTAGGCTGTGCATTAAATGCTGAACCATCAACTTTTATGGGCATGGCCGGGCTAGGTGATTTAGTATTAACGTGTACTGATAACCAATCACGCAACCGTCGTTTTGGCTTAGCCTTAGGTGGCGGGGCTGGTGTTGAGCAAGCTATTGCTGATATTGGGCAAGTGGTAGAAGGTTACCGCAACACCAAAGAGGTTTACTTATTGGCTAAAAGAATGGGCGTTGAAATGCCTATTGTTGAGCAAGTTTACCAAGTACTTTATTGTGCTAAAGATGCCAAATTAGCTGCTGCAGATTTATTGTCACGCGATCGTAAATTCGAATAACTGATAACTTAGAGTTTCAAGCTGTCAGTTTTAAGCTGTCAGCTTTAAGTTCATTTTTCTAATTTTAGCTTCTCGCTAATTCAACCTCTGCTTTTAAACCGAATTTTCAAAACCTAGTTGACGCCACGCCTCGTAAATAATAACAGCAGTAGCATTTGATAAATTCATACTTCTACTGTCTTTTAGCATCGGAATTCTGATTTTGTCTTGATCGGGGATTTGTTGCCTAACCTCTTCAGGTAAACCTCCGGTTTCAGAGCCGAATAAGAGATAATCGCCGGCTTGAAAGTTTATATCACCATAATAACCGGTAGATTTAGTCGTTACCGCTAATACGCGTTTAGGTTGCTCAGATTCAACAAAGCTTTGATAATTAGCATGACGTTTAAGCGCAGCAAACTCATGGTAATCTAGTCCAGCTCTGCGGAGTTTTTTATCTTCTAGATCAAAACCCAATGGCTCAATAAGGTGTAATCTAAACCCCGTATTGGCACATAAGCGAATAATATTACCTGTATTGGGCGGTATTTGAGGTTGAAATAAAACGACATCTAACATAGCAAGTGCTTAATAAATTCTATAATTAAATGTTATTATACAGGCCTTGAAGCGAATGCTTAAGCTTTGCTTTGACAATTTTTTAGAATATATATTCATGGGAGAACCCAGTGTCAGAAAACAAGATTGATTCTGCTCAATATGCGCACTTAGTTAAGATGGCGGCCTTTGCTGCATCGACAACGGCCTTGGTGTTAGTGCTAATAAAGCTCTATGCATTTTTTGTGACTGACGCTAGTGCTATGTTGGCCTCTGCTACCGACTCTATTTTAGATTTGTTTGCTTCTATTATGAATGTGGTTATTTTACGTTTTGCTTTAGCGCCAGCTGATAAAGAGCATAAATTTGGTCATGGCAAAGCAGAAAGTTTAGCTGGCTTAGTGCAAGCCGCCTTTGTTTTAGGTTCAGCGCTACTGCTAGTATTTAATGGTGTTGAACGCACGATTAGCCCTCAAGAAGTTGTTCGAACTGAAGTCGGTATTGTGGTATCGATTATTGCGATTGTGATGACATTAATGCTAGTGGTATTGCAAAAATGGGTTATTAGTCAAACAAAGTCGGTTGCGATAAGCGCCGATGCTTTGCATTATCAATCTGATCTGATATTGAATTTAGGCGTGTTGGTGGCATTATTTCTTAGCCAAGGTTACTGGTTACAGGCAGATGGAGTATTTACGGTTGCCGTTGGTATATTTTTGCTAATTGGCGCAGGTAAAATAATATGGACCAGCGTGCATCAGTTAATGGATCACGAATTAACTTCAGAAGAGCTGAGTGTTATTAAGAAAATAGTTTTAGCGCATGAAGGTACACTAGGTTTGCATGAATTAAGAACACGACAAGCAGGTCCTGACCGTTTTATACAGTTTCATTTAGAGCTTGATGGAGAATTGTCTTTGTTTGAAGCCCATACAATAGGTGAAGCGATTGAACTTGAAATTATTGAAGCGCTAGCACCTTGTGAAGTCTTTATTCATCATGACCCGCTATCTGCGGCTAATCATCAACATACTAGCGATGAAATAAAACGTATTTAGTCTTTCATTCTCATAGCTAACAACGCGTTACTGTGAAGATAATAACGTTATTGGTGTAATTCAAACCACGCGATAGTTTTATCTATCGCGGTATCTCGATATTGGTCTAACTCAAAATAAAGCTCGTGATAAGCTCCGTTGATAACAACAGGTTTACCTTCAGGACATGCTTTTTTATTGGCTTTATAAAGTTGTTGGCAAAAGCTCAACTGAGCATCGTTATCTACAATATATTCGCTGCCGGCTTGTAGCATTTGTATAGGTAGCGATAGCTTGTTTATATCTTTAAATAAGTTGTCTGAATTAATTATGGCTTGCTCTAACCAGGTAAAGGTTACACCGCCAAGCTTTAATTCAGGTTGCGCCTGGTATAACGCTTGAAAACGCTCGAACCTAGGTGCTGAATGCATCAGGTAATTCTCTTCAAAAGTACTTTTATTGATATCGTTTTGTCCTAAAAAATACCAAGGATTGTCTGACAGCCAGCGATTTAATGTTGAGCCTGTTTTTATTAATGACTTCGCCAACCACTTTGGTGTACCACCACTTGATATAGCGATCATCGGTGAACTTAATGTCAGTGCTTTGATATTATTAGGATATAACTGCAAATACCTTAGGGCAATCGCGCCACCCATAGAATGTGCCAGCATATAGGCTTGTTTATTATGTTGCGGGTATTGCTCGGGTAAAACGACGCTAAGTAACTGGTTTAAATCTTGGGCGTAGTGATCAAACTTTTTAATATACCCTTGTAAACGATTAGGCGTTAATCGTGCTGAAAGCCCTTGGCCGCGATGATCAATAATAACACTGTCATAACCTAGGTTATCGAGATCAAATGCCAATTCTTGATACTTTAAGTAGCTTTCTGAGCGGCCTGGAACAATAACAATGAACGGCTTTTCTGGACGCTTAAGGTTAGTGGCATAAGCAATAGTAATGCTATCTTCGGTTTCGAATGAAGCATGATTCACTGTCTTCCAAAAATCTGCAATGGCGAGCTCTTTTTGGGTTGTAAGTGCTCGCTTACTTTCTATGCTTTTGTCATTAGCCATTAACGGGGTTCCTAGCAATAGTCCCAATAAGACTACTACATAAAATAATTTAAGCTTGATGACGACTATTTTTGCCGATTGCAGTGGGTAATTCAATGGTTACTGTTAATCCGTTTTGATTATTATTTTGGGCGCTTATTTTACCATTATGCGCAACAACAGCTTGTTTTGCTATAGCCATTCCTAGCCCGGTTCCACCGGTTGCCCGATCGCGTGCTTGAGCAACTCTATAAAAAGGGTCAAATAGCTTAGGTAAATCTTCAATAGGTACACCTGTGCCGGTATCAGCTATCTCAATAATAAATGTTGAATTTGTTTTCGTTAATTTAACACTAACTTGTTGATTTTTATGACTGTAGTTTACTGCGTTAATCAATATATTATTAAAGGCGCTCGATAGTAAGTTAGCATCTGCTTGCAATAAAGCGCTTCCTTGATGATCAAAGAGAATATTAATAGATTTTTCATTAGCGATATACTGTGCGTCTTCAATACACAGCGTAAGTAGTTGTTTAAGATCTAAAGACATTAACTCAAGTTGGTTAATCGTATTTTCTTGCCTTGATAGCGATAAAACACTCGATATCATTTCGTCGAGTCGAGCTATTTCAAGCTCACATCGTTGTAAATGTTTATGTAATAAAGCTTCAGAGATATTGTTTTGTTGAGCAAGGCCTAACGCGATTTGTAAGCGGGTCATCGGGGAGCGGAGTTCATGAGAAACATCAGCCATTAATCGTTGATGTGAACCAATATTTTGTGCAAGTTTTTCAGCCATTAAATTAAAGCTTGCTGCACAAGCGCCAATTTCATCATTACGTTGGGCAATTAAAGGTATACGGGTGCTAAAGTCGCCATCACCAAAACGAGCAGCTGCTTTTTGCATAGCGATAAGCGGCTTGGTAAATGATCGGGTTAATAACCAGAGTAAAAAAGAGCTAATAATAATGGGAATAGCTAAACGTAGCCAAGTCGGAATACGTTGTATTATATTACCAAAGACAGGTTTTCGATCACGATTTGCAAGATACAATTGATATGAATTGCCGGCGACGTTAACTAAAACTGGGCCGGTCATACGGTAGAATTCAAATTTTATGGTAGTAAGATTTTCAAGATTATTTTCAGATAAAAACTTTTGTAAATTAGCTGTTTGCCATTCGCCTGATGTAAGTACTTCGTTGGTGTTAACATTTTTAAGTAGTATTTCTCGACCGGTTTTTTTTGATAAATTAGCTAATATTTTTTCGGTTGTTTCATAACGGCTGTTAATTAATTTTTGGCTGATGCGATCAACTCTGACGATATCTGAATGATGCGTTGGAATAATAACGCTTTTTGTTCTAAATTGTTCAGATATCAACCGTGTAACAACTATAGTTAAAATTACGATCAACCAAAAGCAAATAAATAGTTTAGCGCCAATGGAAAAGAATTTTTTTGGTATTTTAAGCATTAAGACACCTCTCCTGCTAAGAAAATATAACCAGCGCCACGAATGGTTTTAAGTTTGTCCGTTGGGCTAAAAGGTAGAAGCTTACGGCGAATATTACTCACATGCATATCAATACTGCGATCAAACGCGCTTAACTTTCGGTTTAATACTTGTTCTGAAATTTCATTTTTACTGACAATTGAACCTGGCTTTGCCATTAAGTGCTCAATAATTTGATATTCAGTGCCGGTGAGTTCAACAAACTGATCATGGCAAGTCACTTGTCGTGTTGCGTGATTAAGCTTCACACCATTGACTTGTAAAGCTGAAATAGGAGCTTTAGTATTTTTAACGATGTTTATGCGGCGAAGAATTGCTTTAATACGTGCAAGTAGCTCACGATGCTGAAAAGGCTTTGGTAAATAATCATCGGCCCCTAGCTCTAAACCTAATATGCGATCAGCATTATCGCCTTTAGCTGTTAACATTAAAATAGGTGTTTTATGGTTGCCACCTAAGGCTTTCAATACTTCAAAACCCGTTAATCCGGGCATCATAACGTCTAACAAAATCAATGAAATTTTATCATCGAAGGCCTTTTCTAATCCTGAAATTCCATCATGACAGCAAATAAGCTCAAAGCCTTCAGTAGCAAGGTAATCTGTTAATAATTCGGCAAGCTCTTTGTCATCGTCGATTAATAAAAGTTTATGATTTTTCATTGTGGTTCTCGCTAATTACTGATGTATATGTCGATAGAAGTCATTTATTGATTCGTGGTGCATGATAACGTATAAATTTAAAGCGCATTGCTATCTTTACAAAACATTTACGTTGGCTTTCGTTTCTTTTCGTTGCATAAATTATACTGGTGTTGAATTCATTGAGGAGCAATATTATGAAAATCCAAAAACTATATACAACAATTAAGCCGTACGCAGTAGTCAGTATATTTGTACTAGGTATTAGCAGTCTTAGTGTTAGCGCCATGGGGCATAATAAAAACGACCATAATACCGAAAATAAAGTTGAAATGAGCCAACATAAAGGTGAGGGCGGTCATAAGCATCACGGTAATATGAAAAAAAGTCTACGTCGTCTAGCGAAAAAATTGGACTTAACGGCTGAGCAACGTAGTGAAATAAAAGCTATTTTTGCGGGTATGAAGGAAGATAGGAAAGCAAATAAAGTTGCGCTTTCTAGTTATAAAGAACAAATGAAGTCACTACATGCTGAGAGCGAATTTGACGAAAATAAGTTTAATGCAATTTATGCCGAATTTCAGGAGAGCTTTAAACAGCTAGCAATGGAAAAAGCAAAAAATCATCATGCTATCATGCAAGTATTAACACCTGAACAACAGGAAAAATATTCATCAATGCGTAAGCGCCGTTAAGCTTATTTTAAAAGGCTGAACGAGAATATTTTAGACATCTTGCTTTCTACCGCACGGCCGTTCTTTTTAGCCGGTAGAAAGCGCCACTTTTCCATGGCATTACGAATGGTACTTCGAAAGTAGTTCACTCTACTTTTTGATTCAAATTCGATATTTCTAACAAAGCCATTTCGGTCAATATCAAACTCAACCATAACCTCTAGCTCTATACCTTTTCTTTTTGCAGAGCTAGGGTATTTAGGATCTGCAGAGCTTAATAACTTAGCCGCTACGGTTTTATGCTGTAAATCATGCTTACTTATATCGTTATCATTTAATGTTGCTTGATTAAAGTGATTGTTATTAGTGCCTAGTTGCACGCTTTTGGCTGTTTGGTAATAATTTTTTGGGTGACTTCTATTTAATGTATTAGTTAACGTATCACTTGATGTAACAGGTTCATTTAACAGGTTACTAATTTGTTTAGTGTATGAATTATTTTTAGCAACATTACGCTTAGAGTCGGTACGTTCAAACGCTATTTCAGAAATTGACTTAGTATTTGAATTTGCTTGATTTTGTTGGGTAGGTAAATGTTGAGTTAGCTCTTCAATAATAGGTTGCGCTTCATTTTTTGTATCGCTGGTGTTTGCACCTATAAAAGGTAGCTCATTGTAATACGGGTTCGTTGAATATTGATTCACAATAGCTAACTCATTAGCTGGCTCAACAGCTATAACTTTAAGCTTTGAATTAAATTTTTTCGGCTCAGCATTAGCAGGAGATATCGATGCTGAATTTGCGCCGTCTGCGTTATCTATGGCTAATAAATGGCTAGCTAACGACGTGTTAATATTTTCAGGTTCAACATTAGGCACTGCTTGTAATAGTAAGCTTTTGTTTAAATATGTTGCCGAATTATTTAAAGAAATGCTGCCAGATTGCAAATCAATGATAGGTAAGGTGAAAGAATATTTTGACAACAGAAATACTACGGTAAGTAAAATACTAACCGAAGCTAACCACTTACCCGAGTCATTAGTTTTTGTACAATGTTGTTGGTGCTCTAATAAGCGTACAACCCGTTGCTTAAGATCACCACCAGAAGCTGCCATCGCCATGTTCGGAATAGTATGGTGGCGATGATTTGCGCATAACGAAGCTGTATCTGCTAAAGTATGCGCATAGGCAAGCGCTGTCTCTTATACAC
>OJAV01000126.1_pt1 | contig 40042 bp, 29 predicted proteins | sample 1590081 | NCBI WGS metagenome assembly OJAV01 (sample SAMN05416852, study PRJEB24817) | seawater metagenome | isolation source: Sea water | place: Canada:Atlantic | collected 2013-07
TGTTTTAAAACACCATGAAATTCGTAGATGAAGTAGAAATTCGCGTAGAAGCCGGTGACGGTGGTAATGGAATAGTTAGTTTTCGTAAAGAAAAGTATATTGAGTTCGGTGGTCCAAATGGCGGCGATGGCGGCGATGGTGGCGATGTGTACTTAATTGCTGATGAAAGCTGGAATACACTAATCGATTATCGTTTTGAAAGATTTCATCGCGCGAAACGTGGTGAAAATGGTCGTAGCCGAGATTGTACCGGTAAAGGCTCAGAAGACTTATACTTAAAGGTGCCTATTGGTACGCGCGCAGTTGATGTTGATACCGGTGAACAGTTAGGTGACTTAACGCAACATGAGCAAAAGTTATTAGTCGCTAAAGGCGGCTGGCATGGCTTAGGCAATAGTCGTTTTAAAAGTAGTACCAATCGTGCGCCACGTCAAAAAACTGATGGTACGCCAGGCGAAATCCGCAATTTGAAACTTGAATTGTTGCTATTAGCAGACGTTGGCTTATTGGGGTTACCCAATGCCGGTAAATCTACCTTAATTCGTAGTGTTTCTGCGGCTAAGCCAAAAGTTGCTGACTACCCATTCACCACTTTAGTACCTAATTTAGGTGTTGTGCGTTTAGATGCTCAACGTAGTTTCGTTATTGCCGATATTCCAGGTCTAATTGAAGGTGCTGCTGACGGCGCTGGCTTAGGTACGCAATTTCTAAAACATTTAGAGCGTTGTCGTATTTTATTGCATGTTGTTGATGTGATGCCAGTTGATGGCTCAGATCCGTTGGAGAATGCTAAAACCATTATTGGAGAGTTAGAAACACATTCTTCAGAGCTAGCAGGAAAACCACGATGGTTAGTCTTTAACAAGTTAGATTTATTACTTGAAGAAGAAGCAAAAGAGATCACTGACCGCATTATTGAAGGCTTAGGCTGGGAAGGTGAGGTTCGCAGTATTTCTGCGTATAATCGTACGGGTACTGAAGACTTGTGCCAAGGGGTGATGAGCTTTATTGAAGCCTTGCCACCGGAAGAGGAAGAAGCGCCAATTGATGGTAAAACTGTTGAATTTAAATGGGATACTTATCATGAAGATGCAATGGCAGAATTGGAAGATGATCTAGATGATGAAGATTGGGATGAAGACGATTACGACGTAGAAGTTGAATATCGCAAATAAATTTCCCAGCAATTTTTAATCAACTTAATATAAGGTGCATTTGTAGCAATACAATTGCACCTTTTTTGTTACGACTAATAACGTATAATATTTAAAATTTAGCCATAAGACAATTCAATAAACTTTATGACCATACTTTCAATGATAGTAGCGCATGCTAATAACCGCGTTATCGGAAAAAATAACGCTATGCCTTGGCATTTGCCTGCTGATCTCGCTTATTTTAAAAAAACAACTGTAGGTAAACCCATTGTTATGGGCAGAAAAACTTATGAGTCTATTGGTCGTCCATTACCAGGGCGCCAAAATATAGTTATTTCCCGTGATTCTAATTATCAAATACAAGGTGTTGATGTCGTTAGTTCTGTCGACGATGCTTTAGCGCTTGTAGAGAATGTTGATGAAGTGATGGTGATTGGTGGTGGCGCTATCTACCAACATTGCTTAGCGGCAGCGCAAAGGCTTTATATCACTCATATCGATGCTAATATCGAAGGCGATACCTATTTCCCTGAATATGATTTAAATGTTTGGAAAAAGGTCTCTAGTGAACTTCGTGTTAGCGATGAGAAAAACCCATATCAATTAGATTTTTCGGTCTATGAAAAAGTATAGATAGCCATCATTTTGGTATAAAAAAGAGCGCTTAAGCGCTCTTTTTATGTCTGCATTTTACATCGAGTAAAACTAAAGTTTAAACTCTTGTACTGATTGTTGTAACTCTTCCGCTAAACGTGCGACTTCGCTACTTGACTCTGCCGTTTGCTTAGAACCGGCTGTAGTTTGCTCAGCAATAGCAACAATAGACTCTAAGTTTTCGCTTATTTCATGGGCAACAACACTTTGCTCTTCTGCTGCGGTTGCGATTTGAGAACTGCGGTCGAATGCTTCATGAACTGCATGAGTAATGGTATCAAGTGCTTTTTCAGCTTCGACACTTTGCTCAACACAGTTAGTTGCTTGTTTTTTACCAGTATCCATCACTGAAACAGCTTTTTCAGCACCACCTTGTAGCACTTCAATCATATTTTGAATTTCTTGCGTTGATTCTTGTGTGCGGCTAGCCAGAGTTCTAACCTCATCTGCCACAACAGCAAAACCACGACCTTGCTCACCGGCACGAGCCGCTTCAATCGCAGCATTTAACGCTAATAAGTTAGTTTGCTCTGCAATGCCTCGAATAACATCAAGAATGCCACCAATGGACGCACTATCTTGCTGCAGCTTATTAATAACTTGTGATGCAGATTCAACTTCGTTAGCGAGTAGTTCAATCGTTGCACGATTACGGCCAGAAATAACTTTAACACGTTCTGCTTCATCGTCTGCTTGCTTAATTTCACCTAACGCATCATTCGCGCTCGATAATACACTTTGTGCCGTACTGCTCATCTCTGTTGTTGCAGAAGCAGCTTGTTCCACTTGGGTACGCTGTTCTTCAATCGCCGAAGTACTTTGAGCCGTTACTGCAGATGTTTGTTCAGCAGCTGTTGCTAATTGAGTAGAACGGCTAACAATGCTTTGAATTAAGGTTCGTAGGCTATCAATCAACAAGTTGCAATTACGTGAAAGTTGAGCAAATTCATCATTGCCGCTTTCATCTAACTTGCGAGATAGGTCGCCAGAAGCAACGACATTTAGCATTTCATTAACTCGACTTAATGGGCGAGTAATACTGGTTAAAGTAATCCAAGCAATGACTATTGCTAAAACAATTGAAACTAAAGTGATGACAAGGGTATTACGTGTGCCGTCTGATACCGAGGTTTTTACTAAAGCGCCTGTGACAACAGTGGCTTGATTTGCTAACTCTACTTGCTTGTCTAGTATGGCATTTGCATTACTTATACCATTTTCAGCTAATTTTAAGCTTGCAGTTGCAGCTGCAATGGCGTTAAGTTGACTATTTTTATTGGTAAATATTTTATTGTTACCTGTGATGTAGCCTTGCAATGCTTTGAAGCTGTCGGTTAACTCGTCAGCAATATCTTCCATGCCCTGTAGTCTTAGTTCACTAACAACGTCAGTAATTGATTTTTCAATCTCGCTAAAGGCATTTTCTATTTCACTGGTAACCAAGTCTGCCGACTGCTGATCTTTAAGTTCACGGTATTCAAAAGATGAACTAACAATACTGTTTAGCAGGGTTTCTAAGCGCAAGCCTAATTCTATAGCTCGTTGTAATTTAGTTGAAGCAAGGTCGTGATCAGCCAAATCGAGTAGAACCGTTGCTGTATCGTCCGCTTTCTCCTCAATAACGTCTATTTTATCAATTAACTCAAGGCGTTGCTCTATAGCAACTTTTCGGTTACTCAGTACGCTGTCAATTTCATTTTCTAGGCTGTCGTACACTGGGTCGACTTTACGTAAATTTGCAATTAAATTTTCTTCGTCTTGCACTATGCTTTTTAGTTTTTTTAGCTGTGTTCTAAAGTTGTTTTTTTCACTATTAAAAGCGCTTTGATTTTCTGCTAGTGGTGCTAGTGATGTTTGGTAATAGGCGCGAAGGGTTAAGTTGCCAATGCCGGTTAAATCGTTTGCTAATTTGTTACTACCTTTTAGCGTCGGTATCGCAAGTTGATTTTGCTGTTGCGTGGCATCACCAATAGTATTTAAACTATTCCAAGATATTGCGCTGGTTAAAAAGAGTAAAAGTGAAATAATGGTAAAGCCACCAATTATTTTCATTGCTACTGTTAATTTCATAGATCCCACCAATAGGTAAATTAAATCACTCGTCGATTGTCACATAGATAATAAGCGTTATTACCATATGAGTAATCATTAATTATTAGACTGCAAAGGAAAACAGGTAATTCTTATTGCTAGTATAACAAGCTGAGTCACTTTTTAAACTAAAGTCATGCGTTATATTAGTTTTTATGTGATTGCTCAGTAAATAGCTTTTTATCATGCCACCTTAGCATGGTCAAATGTTGTCCCCAAACACAGCCAGTATCAAGTGCATGTATATTGCTAGGTTGGCAATGTCCCATTAAAGCAGCCCAATGACCAAATATCCATTGTATATTGTTATTAATGTGTCCAAATTCAAACCAAGGTGATAGCTCATTACTTGCCTCGTTAGGATGTTCTTTACAAACAAAATCTAAACTACCATCGGCATAACAATATCGCATACGCGTTAGTGCGTTAATGGTAAATCTAAAGCGGTCGACGTCGTCTTCTGCGTTATGCCAATTTGTTGGCTTTTCACCATACATTAGGCTCAACCAATGAACTGCGTTTGATGATGTTAAGTGAGCTTGCGCTATAGCGGCTTGTATTAGTGCTTGCTTGGGCGTCCATTGCGGAGAAAGCCCAGCGTGGCTCATGTAAGTTTCTTCAAAGGGCAACTTTTGAATAAGCGGTTGCTGAATTAACCATGTCATTAGTTGGGATAAGTCGGGTGCCGATAATAATGCATCGAGGTGATCTAGCTTTTTTACTTTCTTGATACCGTGATAGACAGCGAGTAAATGAAGGTCATGATTTCCCAGCACCACTTTTGCGTTGTTATTTAATGACTTAATAAAACGCAATGTTTCTAATGACTCTGGTCCTCTGGCCACGAGATCTCCAGCGACATAAAGTAGGTCACTATTATTCGAAAAACCGACTTGAGTTAATAGCGCGTCTAATTCGCTATAGCAGCCTTGAATATCACCGACGAAATAAACGGCCATAAGCGCTCTTTAGTTTAATATATTAGGTTTTGCTAAGCGAAATACGGGAATTTCAACTTGGATCAATTTTGCTGACTTTGTTTGCATTTGGTAATGCCCCTGCATATTACCTAATGGCGATTTCAATAAACAACCACTGGTATAGGTAAAGCTTTCGTTGGCTTTAATATAGGGCTGCTGACCGATAACACCTTCGCCAGTTACAGTATTAGCATCACCATTAGCATCTGTAATCAACCAATAGCGACTTAGTAGTTGCACTGTTTCGGCGCTATTGTTGGTAATGGTGATGGTATAACTGAAGACAAATTGATGCTCAGCCTCGACTGATTGCTGAGCTATATATTCACTAACAACCGATACTATTACCTCAGTTGATATTAATGTGTTTTCATCATTCATCGTCGGTTTCTATCGGATTGTCGGTAACAAAGTTAGCCAGCATGACAAAATCTGCCAATGATAAGTTTTCAGGACGAAGTCCAGGATCAATACCTAATGACGTTAACTGCTCTGCTGAAATAAGCTTTTTGAAGCTATTACGAATGGTTTTTCGGCGTTGATTAAAAGCCGCTAAACACACTTTGTTCAATGCGTTGATATCTTTAACCGGGTTTTTGATAGTTTTATGTGGTATTAACCTAACAATTGCAGAGTCGACTTTCGGTGCGGGTTTAAAGGCTTCTGGGCCAATTTCCATCACAGGAATCACCTGACACTGGTATTGCGTCATAATTGATAAGCGGCCATAAGCTTTACAGTTTTCACCTGATGCCATACGCTGCACAACTTCTTTTTGTAGCATGAAGTGCATGTCTTTGACTTTATCTTTAAACGTTAACAAGTGAAAAATAAGTGGTGTCGAAATGTTATACGGTAAGTTACCAAAAATACGTAGTGGCTTTTCACCTGAAGCTAATTGAGCAAAATCGAACTTTAAGGCATCTTCCTCATAAATGGTTAATTTAGGCGCTAAGAACGGGTGATGACGTAATCTATGCGCTAAATCTCTATCTAATTCAACCACGCTTAAATGACCCGCTCGTTCTATAACAGGCTCGGTAAGTGCACCTAATCCAGGACCTATTTCAATTAAGTTGTCATTGGGCTCTGGGTTAATGGCGTCAACAATATTGCTGATAATTGCGTCATTGTGCAGAAAGTTTTGTCCAAAACGTTTCTTCGCTTGGTGACCTAAATGGGAGTTTTTGCTCATAATGTTTTTTGCTCGAATTAATCTTATGCTTGATTGTTAGCTAATGCTATTGCAGTATTTATGGCTTCATTGAAGCTGCCCATATCTACTTTATCGGTGCCGGCTAAGTCTAAGGCGGTGCCGTGATCGACAGATGTTCTAATAAACGGTAATCCTAAGGTAATGTTGACAGAAGCGCCAAAGCCCTTGAATTTAAGTACCGGTAAACCCTGATCGTGGAACATGCTTAAAATAGCATCAGCATCATCGAGGTATTTTGCTTGAAAAATAGTATCTGCAGGCAAAGGACCAATGAGGTTCATGCCTTCTAAACGCAATTCTTTTAGGGCAGGTATCATCACATCGATTTCTTCACGTCCTAAATGCCCGTCTTCACCGGCATGTGGATTAATACCACAAACATAAATTTTTGGTTTCGCAATACCAAACTTATGAATTAAATCTTGGTTTAATATGCGGGTTACTTTTTGTAGGCGTTCATGCGTAATAGCTTTTGAAACATAAGCTAAAGGAATATGTGTCGTGACTAGCGCAACTCTTAATCCTTCAGTTGCGAGCATCATCACCACATCAGAACAATTAGCTTGATGAGCAAAATATTCTGTGTGACCACTAAATGCGATACCAGCTTGATTTATAAGACCTTTATGAACTGGTCCGGTAACCACAGCATCAAATTCACCTGAAATGTTTTTTTCGCTAGCAATACGCAGCGTTTCAACAACGTAATGACCATTATTGGCGTTAAGTACGCCAGGTTGGCAAATATCATCTAACGGTACAGGTAATACAATTAGCGTACCTGCTTGGTGCGCAGTGACGGCTTCATCGGCATCATAGTGTTTAATGGTCAATGGTAGATTTAATAGCTTTGCTCTTGCTGCTAATAACTCAGGAGATGCGACAGCAACAATTTGCGTAGGCCAATTTTGTTGCGCTATTTTGATCATCAGATCAGGGCCAATACCTGCTGGCTCTCCCGGTGTTATGGCAATTCTTTTTAACACTATTTTTGTTCCGTTTCGAGTATTTCTATATACGCTTCATCACGTAATTCTTTTATCCAACGCGCACCTTCCATACCGAATTTTCTATTATAAAGCAGCTGGTATGCGCGATTTTCATTCATTTGCTCTGTTGCGTCTAATGTTCTACGACCGGTTAATTTAGCAATGTGCCAACCAAACGATGAACGAAACGGCTTATGCACTTCGTCAATACTTAAACGTGCTAATGCTTCAGAAAATGCGGGGTCGTATTTGCTCGGCTCAGCCCAGCCTAAATCACCACCACGATCAGATGTAGGTCCTTCAGAGTGTTTTTTAGCAAGTTCGGCAAAGTCAGCTTCACCGGCATTAAGCTGGTCAACAAAACCTTGTAATAACGCTTCCGCTTTTGCTTCACTCAGTATTATTGATGGTTTAATTAATATGTGGCTCGCTTTTACTTCCTCTATTTCTAAAGTTTGACGGCCACGAACATCAACGAGTTTTACAATACTAAAACCTAAGCCTGTGCGGATTGGGCCAAAAATGCTGCCCTTGGTCTGGCCATCGACTAATTCAGAAAATAAAGTGGGTATTTCATTAATACTCTTCCAACCTAAATCACCACCTTCAAGCGCATTAGCACCACTTGATGACGTCATGGCGATATTAGTAAAGTCACTGCCGTTATTTAAGAGTTCAAGCACTTTTTCGGCACGAACTTTAGCAGCGCTGATATCCGCTTGCTTTGGATTGTTTGGAAATTCAATTAAGATATGACCTAATCGATATTCGACATCGGCATTGGTTTGTTCTTTCATCACATCTAGTAAATTAGAAACTTCTTGTGGTGATATGTAGATACGACGACGTAAACTCGCTCGACGTACTTCACCCGAGATAAGTTCATTACGCACGCTTTCACGATATTTTTCATAGTCTAAGCCATCTGCAATAAGCATTTGACGAAACTCTTCAAGCGATTGATTACTGTCTTTTGCCATGTTCGATAACGTCTCGTCAAGCTGAGCGTCACTGATTTGAACGCCCATGCGCTCACCAAGTTGCAAGATAATCGCATCATTAATTAATTTTTCCATGACCTGGATACGTAAAGCACGATCTGAAGGTAAGGTTTTGTTGTTCTTTTTGGCCTGTAAGCTCACAGATGTAACAAGATCTTTTATTTCAGATTCTAGTACCACACCACTATTAACAACTGCCGCTACTCGGTCTAGTTCAACTTCCACAGCTAGAGATTGCTCTAGTGAGCTAAAAATAAACACCGAGCCAAGAAGTAATAATTTCAATGAATTTTTCATGTAACGTAAATTTCTTTTAATTAGTTATTGAGGAAGTAAGGGCGTTTATAGCCAAATATACTTGAATTAAACATATCACCAACACTGTTGGAAGATTTATTGCTATTTATACCATTATATACAAATTGAATGTTAAAACTGCTATCAAATGCGTTACGATTTTCGTTTAAGTTACCCGCGTCGTCAATTTTTGAATTAATATTGCGATGATAGGTGAAGCGAACCCCCCAACAACAGCTACTGTATTCAAGACCAGCGTAACTTTCAATACTGCGTTTCCCTTGTAAGTCTTGGGTAAACCGACCAACAAATTGCCAATGATGAGCAATTTTAACACTAGTAGCCAGTGACATTTGTTCTAATGACTCTCCTGAGACATCACGAGTATATCGATGGTTCAATTGAATTGTTTGATTATTGGAAAATAAATAATCCACTGTCGTTTGGCTTTTATTGGTGGTACGTGTATCAGTGTTGTACTGAATATCAGAACTAAATTGCCAATTGCGACTTAAATGGACAAAAACATCGGCAGCGAGTGCAGACTTGTCTACTAGCGCATCTTGGTCGCTATTATTAAAATTACTCTCATTAAAGTAAACAATTCGCCCTAAACTAAAGCGCAATACTTCGTTGTTTTCTTCGGTTAATAATCTACTTGTGACACCCCAAGATATTTGATTAGCTTGAGCTATGCGATCAATACCACTAAAGCGACGGTCGCGGAATAAACCATTATAGTCGTCTTGCAGGTTAGTTGTGTCGTAAATGCCAATATTATTTTGCTCTTTTTCTGGAATAAATAGATATTGCAATTGTGGCTCTAAGGTCTGGTTATAGCGGGTATTGAAAAGGGCTAAACTTCGATCAAAGTTAACGCCACCATGAAAACGAATTTTAGGTAATGTTCTACTGACATTTTTCTCTAACAGACTGTCATTACCGATGTTTTTCTGATGATAATTGGTTTGAAGTACCTTTATTTCCGAATTTAAAAACCAAGCTGGGGTCGCAATTGGATATAACAAACCCGCTTCTACGTGATATCTTTCTGCGCTTGGCTTAGTTTTATCTGGAGTATCAAAACTTGATAATTCAGAATAAATATCAATAATGCCATCGAAGTTTGATAACTTTTGCTGACGACTTATTTCAATTTGCGGTAAGGTTTTATAGCTGCGTTGATGATTACCTAGTACTTCAAAATCTTGTAGTTTTAATGTGGTTTGCCAGTGGTCGGCAAAGTAGGAAATTTCGCCAACTTGATATAAATATGAGTCATTAGCGTTAAATTGACTACTGCCTAAATCAACCAAATAGTTGTCATCACTAATCGTTGTGTAATCAACGTGTGCTCTAAATCCTTGTGAAAATGTACCTATATGCTGAAATCGTGCTAAATAACGTGAATCATCACTATTAGTGAGTTTTTTATCCTTATTAAGGTATTCAATATCAATTTTTCCAGATTGTAATCCATCTAAATATCTAAACTCCGTAATTAGTTGCGTGCCCCTATCCGACATATAACGCGGTGTGATAGTCGCATCCATATTTTCTGCAATATTAATATAGTACGGTGTTTCAATTTCTATGCCTGAGCTATTTGACGTACTCACTTTAGGATATAAAAAGCCTGACTGTCGGTCGTTACTAATAGGCATAGTTAAATAAGGAACATAGAAAATAGGGATATCAAACAGGCTAAAACGCGCATGATAAGCCTCTAATGATTTTTCATCAGACGAAATGGTAATTTCACTGGCGCGCATTTGCCAGTCGGGTACGGGGCCATAACAAGTGGTAAAGCTTGAATCGATAAAGCTCAGCGTTTTGCCATTACCATTAATATTAATTTTTTCTGCGCTACCGTGCCCAGAAGAGCCAGTTAACTGATACGAGGTTGCAGTCAATGAAGTGGTTTTTTGTAGCTGATTAATATTAAGTGAGTCGGCAAAAATATCTATGCCATTATTTTGAAAGTGAATATCACCATTTGCATCGACTGTCGATGTTTTGCGATTAACTGATAACTCGTTAGCTACCACAGATTTATCTTGATTTAGTAAGGTAACACCACCGGTGAATGTGGCATATTCACCTTTTTTAATACTTGACGTTGACGATAAAATAGTGAAGTTTTCATTTGGAGATTTACCCGTCTTATCGGCAATATTAGCGTAACTTGGAATCGGGCATATGTTAACACTATTTGTATTTATTTCAGTATTTTGCGCGTTGCTAGTAAAGGTACAAGGCAACAGAAAGACAAGAGGGATTTTGTTTAAGGGAAAACGCATTTATGGTCCGGATAATTAACTTTAAAAAATACAAAGCCTAGATTCAGAACGGCATTTTACCGCTAAAGGCCATAATAATATAGCAATTTTCATTAGCCTGCTAATTAGTTATACTCAAACGACTTTAAACGGCAAAACATATTGCTCAGATCAATGGCTATTATTAGACTATTTGGCACAAACTTTATAACCGCTAAATACCTGTTATATTTTTAAATCAATAGCTTAGCTAAAATCATTTTTTTGATAGCGTCAAGGTAATATTCAATAGCAATATGCGCGGCTATGCGGCATTTTTTTATCAGGATGATAAATAATAAAATACAGCGCTTTCAATACGGCTTACTTGTGGTGTTAAATATGCGTACTTACCAGTAGCTTAATAATTATAAATAGTATTTTTAGAGATATCATTCATTGAACAACTTACGAACCACCGAGTTACTTATATGGCTAGAAAGCCATTTTTCAGTCGACCACATTAACTTAATACCATTGACGGGAGATGCTGGTTTTAGACGATATTTTCGCTTTCAATGCCAAGGGGTTACTTATATTGCCGTCGATGCGCCAGTAAAACTCTCAAATAACCTTGCGTTTTTGACTGTACAAGAAATTTTGCAGCAAGTTGATGTCAATGTGCCTGAAATTATTGCTGCGGATCTAATACAAGGCTTTCTTTGTTTAAGTGATTTTGGTGATGACTTACTGGCAAATAAATTGTCGAATGAAAATATGCAGCTATATTATCGCAATGCGATAGCCGAGCTGAAAAAAATGCTCACCTGCCAAACCTCCCTGACTGAAACGTTACCGCTTTACGATAAGTTGTTCGTCAATACCGAACTGTCCATATTTAGTGAGTGGTTGTTAGAAAAGCATTTAGCTATCCATTTGAACGATGATGAAAAAAAACGATTAAGTGATTGTTTTGATACACTAATTTCTGCCATTGCAGAACAGCCTAAAGTATTTGTGCATCGAGATTATCATAGTCGAAATATTATGCTGCTAGATGACGACAAACTTGGCATTATCGATTTTCAAGATGCCGTGCAAGGACCTGTCATTTATGATTTAGTGTCGCTACTCAGAGATTGTTACATACGTTGGCCTAATGAATTACTGGCGCCGTTAGTTGAGGATTATCGACAGCAGGTACAAAATTATTTACCCAATGAAAACATCAGCAAAGAAAGATGGCAATATTGGTTTGATTTAACTGGCTTGCAACGTCATATAAAAGCCAGTGGCATTTTTGCTCGTTTATACCATAGGGACAATAAATCAGGATACTTAGCTGATATTCCATTAACCTTGGCTTACATTCAAGATGTTAGCAGCCAGTATGATAAACTCGATTTTCTTCATCAGTTAGTATCAACTCGCGTTATTCCGGCGCTAGTTGCATTAAGTGAGTAGCCGTTGGTTGATTTTTTTAGTGTTTTTTAGTTTGAGTTAGGTGGTTTTCATGAAAGCGATGATATTGGCAGCAGGGCGTGGCGAACGTATGCGGCCGTTAACGGATAACTGTCCTAAACCGTTATTAAAAGTTAATGGTATACCACTTATTGAATATCACATAAAAAACTTGGTCGCTGCAGGGATAACAAATATCGTTATCAATCATGCATGGCTTGGTCAGCAATTGGTTGATTATTTGGGTTGTGGTAAGCAGTTTTCTGCCCAAATTAGCTACAGTGAAGAACCTGTTGCTTTGGAAACGGCCGGAGGCATTATCAAAGCTTTACCTTTGTTAGCAGAGCAAGACGATGAGATATTTTTGGTCATAAATGGTGATATATACTGTGACTTTGATTTCAATAATTTACCGCCATTATCGACAAAATGTAGCGCCCATTTGATGCTAATCGAAAATCCAGAACATAATTCAACGGGGGACTTTCAAATTCAAGCGGGGATGTTAGCCAATCCAAAAAGTAATAGACAAAATACTTATACGTTTAGTGGTATTGCACTCTATCGAAAAAAATTTTTTCAGCAAAACACAAAAAAAGGGGAGTATCAAAGTCTTAAGCAGCAACAGATCGTGTTACCTTTAGCACCGATGTTAAGAGCGGCGGCTGAGCAAAAACAAGTGTCTGCTTGTGTTATGTATTCGGCTTGGACTGATGTTGGCACACCAGAGCGTTTAGCTAAGCTAAACACTATTTAAACAGTTTTACAGTTAATTAATTATCGAGTTTTAACATGCGAATTTGGGGTAAAATTTTAGGTTTCTTATTTGGCTTGATGCTCAGTAAGAATATTATTGGTGCTTTGATCGGAGCTTGGATTGGTCATCGTTTCGATAAAGGCATCGGGCTAGACTTTAGTGGTTTGGGCGGGGCAAAAAGTGATACAGAGCGTCAAGCAGCATTTTTTTATAGTACCTTTTCGGTCATGGGCTATATCGCGAAAGCGAATGGCCAAGTTACTCAGCATGAAATCGCTTTTGCTACGGCGTATATGGACAAGCTTGGACTTAAAGGTGCATTACGTGAACAAGCTCAAGAGGCCTTTCGAGACGGTAAAACTACAGGGTTCCCACTTGAAGAGCGATTAACAAAATTGAAATCCGCAGTCGCGAATCGCCAAGACCTTCTTCTGTTGTTCTTAGAGATTCAAATTCAAGTCGCATTTGCTGATGGTAACCTTGATAAAGATGAACGTGATGCCTTACATCAAATTGCTAATGGCTTAGGTTACTCAGCAAAAGAATTAGATAAATTATTAGAAATGATTATTGCAGGTGCAAATTTTCATCAACAAGGTCAAGCTGGTGGCAATAATCGCTTCGCGCAATCAGGACAGCAACTTGCCAATGCTTATAAGGTTTTGGGGGTAACAGAGCAAGATTCAGCCAGTGACATTAAAAAAGCTTACCGAAAACTTATGTCACAGCATCACCCTGATAAATTAGTAGCGAAAGGCTTGCCACCTGAAATGATGGAAACAGCGAAACAAAAAGCACAAGACATTCAGGCGGCATATGAGCTGATTACGGCACAAAATAAATAAAAGTTTATATGTTAAGCCTTAAATTAATGACATGATTTAATAGGCTTGCGTTAAACGTGCGCTTTTATGTGTTAAATGGCTTTAGCGTGTCTTGCAAGGTAGGTTATAAGTCGCGTACACTAATGGGGAACTTGTTTCATTCACTCATTGGATAGCAGAAATGTACTTTTCAGTAACTAACAGACGACTTATTGCGATATGGCTCAGTGCTATATTGTTAGTGATGTCTGTGGCTGTTTCTGCGCATAGTGTTGAACATCTCGATGAAGGTGCTAAAACGCACTGTACTTTGTGCTTTCACCAGCATCAATTTGATCAAGTACTACCGCAGCAAGATGCCAATCTTGAATTTATTTGCCAACAGTATGATGCAACGATTACTGTTCAACCGACGTTAACACTTTCTCATCGTGTTACTTACCTTAGTCGCGCCCCACCTACTTTTCTTTAAAACTCATTATTTAACAACTTTTATATCCACAATTCTATTTGCCCATTCAGCAAATGGACTGTGTTGTCGTATTTAATTTATTTTAGAGATTTAAAGAAATGAAAAATTTGAAATTTTCTCCTGCTCGCTTATCTGCAAAAGTAAGTGCTGCTTTAGTCGTGACTGCATTGGTTCCTGTCATTGTACAAGCCCAAACACCAACGCTTTCTAACCCTACGGTTAGTGCCATTTTAGATGGTTACTATCAAAGTGATGATCGCTTAATGGCTGAGCGTGCCAAAGGTTTTGGCTTAGGTGAAACTGAGTTAGCCTTTAGTGCCAGTATTGATGACATGTTTTATGGCAAGTTAACCACAGTATTTGAATCACATGACGGTGAAAGTGAAGTCAATGTCGAAGAAGCTTTTATTCAAACCATGGCGTTGCCAAACGGTTTTACGGTAAGAGCGGGGCGATTTTTATCAGATGTTGGCTACTTGAATAATCAGCATCTTCATACTGATTCATTTACCAGTCGTCCTAGCGCGTACCGTGCCTTTTTGGGCAACCATTATTATGACGATGGCTTAAGAGTTAGCTATATTGCACCAACAGATTTGTATTGGGCAATAGGAGCTGAAGCTTTTTCAGGTGATAGCTTGCGCGCTGCAGATGAACATGGTGAGCGTGAATTTGATAGTACGGGTGTTTATACCGCCTTTACAAAATTGGGTGGCGATATTGGGGCTGAAAGTTCTTGGCAGTTAGGCTTTAGTTATTTGCGTAATGAAAATGGCCAATCAACCCCAGAAGAACATGATGAAGATGAGCATCACGAAGAGGAAGAACATGCAGAAGATGAGCATGGACATAGTCACTCTGCTAGTTATACCGGAAAAAATACCTATGTTGCTGACTTTGTTTTTAAGTGGGCACCAAATGGTAACTACAAATATCAACATTTAACCTTAAGCGCTGAATACTTCCGTGTGAATGACTTTATGGCTGCTGAGCTTCATGATGAACATGAGGAAGAAGATCATCACGATGAAGAAGAGCATCATGATGAAGGCGGCAAAGATTATCATCAAGCTTGGTATGTTAGTGGTGTATACCAGTTTTCGCCAAACTGGTCAGCGGGTTTACGCTACGGCGAGCTAGATGCTCAATTGCAACATGAAAAGCATTTTGATGCACAGGAACTAAAAGAAACTGAACTAAGTATTGCTTGGCACAATAGCCATTTCTCAACAGTGCGATTAGAATTTAGCCATCAAAACAATACGGGTTTTGAAAATGCTGAAAAAGATAATGTAATTACTCTACAATATGTTATGGCTTTGGGGGCTCACGGTGCGCATCAATTTTAAACTATTATTGTCAGGTGTTTTATTAACATTAAGTCAAAGCGCTTTTGCGCAATTCAATATCTTTGCCTGTGAACCTGAGTATGCAGCTTTAGCAAAAGAACTTGCGCCAGATGCACGAATATATTCAGCAACCACAGCAATGCAAGATCCTCATCAAGTGCAGGCTCGTCCTAGTTTGATCGCGAAAATGCGCCAGGCTGATTTAGTCATATGTGCTGGTGCTGAACTAGAAATTGGTTGGTTGCCTATGTTGCAAATGAAGGCTGCAAATGCACAGGTACGCAGCACTGATAAAGGCTTGTTTTTTGCTGCAGAGCATATCGATACGTTAGACAAATTGGCTAATGTTGATCGCAGTATGGGCGATGTCCATAGTCAGGGCAATCCGCACCTGCATTTTTCGCCACAACGTATGTTGGCTATTGCTAAAGCACTCACTGAAAAGTTAATTCAGCTTGATGGTGAAAATAGCAACCGTTACCAACAGCAGTTTGAAACTTTTAGCCATCGTTGGCAAACAGCGACATTAAAATGGCAGAAAATTGCAAGCAGCTTAAAAGGTATGAAAGTGATTGCTTACCATTCAAGCTTTCGCTATTTATTTGACTTTGCTGGCATTGAGCAAGTGGCAGATTTAGAACCTAAACCCGGTTTACCGCCGACCAGTGGTCATCTTGCTGGTTTGTTAAAACAAGCTAAAAAAGACGATGTTACGGCGATTGTTATTGCCTCTTATCAAGATCAACGTGGCGCAAATTGGCTAGCTGAAAAATCCAATTTGCCAGTTATGATTTTACCGCTTTCTGTTGGTGGTAACGAGCAGAGTAGTGACTTATTTAGCTTGTTTGACAATGTACTTAACTTGTTAAGCCAAACATACCAAGCGCAAAAGTCGCAGATATTGTGATAGGTAATTAACCATGGATTATGAACTGCTCACCATATTATTGCCGGCATTTGCCGCCGGCATTCTAGTACTTTCAACCCATGTTGTTTTAGGGAGGCAAGTATTAAAGCGTGGCATTATTTTTATTGATTTAGCGATTGCACAAATTGCCGCTTTAGGCGCTATGGTAGTGCATATGGATCATGATATTGCCGAGCTTGCTTATGCCCATGTTTGGATGCCAGCATTGTTTGCTTTAGCAGGAGCCGGTGTTATTGCTTGGTTAGCTAAACATATGGCCGAAGAGTTAGAAGCTATGATCGGCTGTTTTTATGTGCTATCTGCTGTGGCTGCGATGTTGATGTTATCAAACGATCCTCACGGTGCGGAGTTACTAAAACAGTTAATGTCAGGGCAGATCCTCTGGGTGAGTTGGCAGCAATTGCTTTTACCAACAATTGCTTATAGTGCTATTTTAGCGCTGATATTTATCAAACCTAAAATACTCAATGGTGCTGCTTTTTACCTACTATTTGCGTTGGTGATCACTTTATCGGTTGAACTTGTTGGTGTGTATCTTGTATTCAGTAGTTTGATACTGCCCGCTTTGGCCATTAATCAATTAACAGGTAAGTACGTTTTACTCTACGCATATGCTGTCGGGTTAGTTGGCTATTTACTCGGTTTATATTTATCAGCAAGCTTTGATTTACCTAGTGGTGCGGCTATTGTTGCAACCTTAGCGTTAAGTGCAATTGTCTTTAGATTAGTCAGTAAAGCTGGCGCTAGAAAGACTGATGAGTAAGGTGTTGAGTAAGGTATATAGATAATAAGTAGATTATGTTGCTGTTCATTTACCGCAGATAAACAAAAGGAGCCTTAGTGGCTCCTTTTTTATTTTCTCGTATATCAGAGTTTTATTTATCTCGCATTTTCATCACTGTTTTTTAGGAAACGTGAAGTGAAACATCCGAAGGTTTTCGTATTTCAACGCTAACGGATTAACATAACTTTACACTTGAGTTAAATACCACATACAACTTAACTGTTAAAACCTAGCTTTATTTGTTATAAAAACCTGCTGATTTGTTTTAGTTAAACAGTGTTTTAATGTTGTAAGTAGAAAAAATATAGAAAAAACAAATAATTATAAAAGCAAACAAGGAATGAAATATGAAAATCTTAAACAGTAGAAAGCATGCTCTCGCCTTAAGTATTACCGCTGCATTATTAACCTCTCAAAGTTACTCGGCTTTTGCCGAAGAAGCTATTGAAAGAATAGAAGTCACAGGCTCTCATATCAAGAGAACCGATATGGAAGGACCGTCGCCGTTAACATCAATTAGTGCTGCAGATATTGCTAATACCGGTGTTACTGATCTGATTGGACTTTTTACCAAGTTGCCGATGGCAGGTCAAGGAACCTTTTCAACACAAGGAAACAGCAGTGATAATACCAGTAATGGTGGTTCAAGCGTTTCATTGCGTGGCTTAGGTGCTGACTCGACATTAATATTAGTTAATGGTCGCAGAGTATCTGTTTCGCCATTCGCGAATAATATTGATACGGCATTTGTTGATATTAACAATATTCCATTAGCAGCAATTAAGCGCGTTGATATTCTTAAAGACGGTGCGTCAGCAACTTATGGTTCTGATGCAGTTGCTGGTGTTATTAATATTGTTTTACGTGATGATATTGAAGGTGCTGAAATAGCAGCGAAATTTGGTGATACGGCTGATGGTGGTGGCGAAGAAAAAAACATCAGTATTGTCTGGGGTAACTCAACCGAAAAAACTAGCCATACTTTTGCCTTAGATTATTTTGAACGTGAAGAAATATTGTATGGTGATCGAGATTATTCAAAAACGTCTAATCAAGCGGCCGCGCGCCCTAACGACCCATTTGCTACTGATTTTAGAAGTTCTTCAGGGTTCCCTGGTACCATCGCATTAGCGAGTGACTCGACTAATCGCATGCCAGACACCTTTGGTAATGACGTTTGTCCTGCAGAGCAAATTGTTGGCAACTTATGTCGTTATGACTATGCACCGATGATGACTTCTGTGCCAGCAACTGAGCGAGCCAGCTTTATTTACATGGGTAAATATGAAATCAATGACAAATTACGCGGCTTTGCAGAACTAAACGGTCAACATTCAAAAACTACTATTCGTGGTGCCGGTAGCCCAAGTTTTAATGAATTGTTTATGGCTGGCGATAATGTAAATCACCCGTTTGCCAATATGCCAACTCATGAGTTTTATCAGCAAGATTTAACCATGCGTCGTCGTATGGTCGATATTGGTAATCGAGAAAAACGTGTCACTTTAGATTACTATCGTGCAATTATTGGTTTGCAAGGTGAAATAAAAGATTGGAGTTGGGAAGTTGCCTATAACTACATTAAAAGTACCTCTACTGAGCGTGGCGTAAATGGTTTTCCAAACTCTAGAAGAACACAAGAAGCAATAGACAGTGGTCTATGGAACCCGTTTGAGCCTTCAAGCAACTCTCAAGAGTCATTAGACTTTATTGAAACAACCACTTCACGTATTGGTAAATCAACCAGTAAGTCATTCGATGGTAAAATCAGTGGTTCATTGATGGAAATGGCTCATGGTGATTTAGGACTAGCGGTTGGCTTTGAATACCGTGAAGAAAGCATTGCTGATAATCCAGATGATCAATTTTTACGTGGCGAAGTATTTGGTACTGAGGCAACGCAAGCTAATGGTTCGCGTGACAATACCGCTGTTTTCGCCGAATTGGCCATTCCTGTACTTGATAACTTAGAAGTACAGATAGCGGCACGTTTTGAAGACTACAGTGATTTTGGTACCACCACTGATCCGAAAGTCGCCTTTATTTGGCAACCAACAGAGTCTTTATCATTACGTGGTTCATATGGCACCGCGTTTAGAGCGCCATCTTTACATCAAATTGGCTTAGGTAATACGGATGAATCGCCTAACCTAGTTGATACTGTACGCTGCGCTGCAGTGGGTAATATCAATAAAGCGTGTGAACCGCAAGAATATACCGCCGTACTGTCAGGTAATGATGATTTAGGTCCGGAAGAATCGAAAAGCTATAACTTAGGTATCATTTATGAAGTTGCTGAAAATCTAGATTTTTCAATTGATTATTATAACTATGATATCGAAAATGTCATCACGAAAGATACCCAGTTTAAATTCAGTACCTTAGGTAATGATCCAAGTGTAGTTGAACGTTTACCATCAACTATCGCTGGCGATCCGGGTGAAGTGGTACGTATTTTTGATCAGTTCGAAAATATAGGTAATGTCACCACGTCTGGTTTAGATATCGAAGCGAATTACGGCTTAGAAACTGATATGGGTGACTTCAGATTCTCTTATGTGGTTAACTACGTTTTATCTTATGAAGATGCTCGCCCGAACGCTGACGGCAGTATGCGTATAGACACACGTGAAGGAGACTTTGAACAACCTGAAGTACGCTGGACTTTCAACACAGTTTGGATGCAAGGTGACTGGAATGCCAGCATGGCAGTAAACTATATCGGTGAATTTAAACAAGATGCATCAGTTGCAACTGAGGGGATGAGCGATATAGATTCATGGACAACCGTTGACACAACAGTTAACTATATTGGTATTGAAAATACGACATTGAGCATTGGTGCAACAAACTTGTTTAACGAAGAACCACCGTTTTCGTACCATGACTTCATGGGCTTTGTTAATTCAACTCATAACAGCCAAGGTCGTTTTGTTTACGTAAAAGCAAGCTATAAGTTCTAAAGTTTATTTTATAATTACTAGCATAATAAAAGGCCTTTGATTGTTCAAAGGCCTTTTTGTATGGATAGTTTGTATGCGCTGCAGAGATAGGGTAATCGATACTAACCAAGTCAAATAAGAATGCATTAAGCTTAGCTCATCTTAACAAGCGATATTCCAATATATTACCATTTAAAATCTGACGTTAAACTTAGTCAGGGCGGCTACATCAACAATCCCAACTCGGCCAATACTATTTTGTAAACGTCCCGCTGTTTTTGTCGCATGGTGCTGTTCAGCAAAGCTGATCACATCAACGTCATTACACATTAAGTTCAGTGCAACGTTATATTCAGTTAAATTGTAATCAGAAAGGGCATTTTTTAATTTTACGGGTTTATTACTTGCGGCTGCAACACATACATTTACCAGTGCTCGCTCTAAAGTAGGGTCGATAGTTGCCGCACTTGAAGTGCTCGTAAATAGCAGAGGAAGAAGTGCAAAAGTCATATATTTAATTACATTTAGTTTATTCATTAGTACTCTCCAAATTAAAATTTTTGTCATGCTTGTACTCGAATGTACTTATTAATAGTGGCCTAAATGAACTAAAAAGTTGTATTGAACTTAGCGATGGATGTAACAAAAAAACAAGTCACTAAATAAATTATTATGCTGTAAGTTACTTATTATTATTAAAAAAATGTATTCATCACTACAAATGTCGACATCAATATTTACATTGCGTGACAGAATCAAATAATAAATCGAGTGCTAATGTCAGTTATCGTATGCTCAATGACATGTTTATTTCTACCTGAGTCGTCAAATAGCGTATCGCGAGATGTTTTGAAGAGTAAACGAGGACGCAAAATTAATTATTAACTTGTTAAAGTCTGCCAGTGAGAGTAGTGAGAGTAGTGAGATAGGAAAGGTTATTGAAACGTTTTACAGCTATTGAACTTTGATGGCTTTTAAAGTTGAAGTGAATTCAAATAATGTTGACGCTTTGATATGAACTGGTTGCCAATAAACTGTTGTTCGACAGATAACTGCTAGGTCATTTTGAGTCTAAGCTATGTTTGTTTAAAGCTACAATATTAATATAAAAGTTATTGTAGCTTTTTAGTCTAATACTAACGCTAGCAGAGTTAAAACCTATATTGGACTAGAAGTTCGGTTTGGGAGAATCCCTCTTTATAACCACTGTAACTATGGCCTAATTTAATGCCCCAATCATCAAAAAAGCTATACATGATTGAAGCTCCTAAAATATAGGACGCTGATATAGATGTGTCAGACGATGTAGATACGCCGTTATGTGAAGAACATACTCGAGACCATGACAAAGAAGAGGCTTCAGGGCAGGAAAACATTTCTTCTTTTTCTTTACCTACAATAACACCAGCATTTAAATCTAACTGCCACGATTCGCTTAATGGCATGGTATAGCCCGCTTCCATTGAAAATAAGGTGGTTTTAAAGTGAATGCCTGTAAGAGCATACTCTGAATTCTCATTGGTTTGGAATTGGGCATCATTATCACTAATACTTGTTGCAACGCCAAACTGAGCACTCCATTGCGGAGTAAATTGGTATAAAGCGCCTATTTTTAGTGCAAAATTATCGTCACCAAGGCTAAAGTTTTTTTGTTCAAAGTCATTAAGTGTGTTGGTTGCTATGCCCGTTTCAATGGCAAAATAAGGTGTGAAATTTGAAGTGTCTTGAGCTGCAAAAACAATAGCGCTATTCAAAATTAGCACACAACATGACAGTGGTTTAATCAATTTCATTAATTTTCCTAACTATTAGAGATAAATTGAGGTGACGTCCAAATAACCAACGAAATCGCTGATAACTCATGGTGATTTCGCAAGGTTAATTTATTTCAGTCGAGCTAATTTGGAACTGACTGAGCTTAATAGGATGTGTAATTCCAACTGGTTTTAAAAAATTAATCTTGAAAAACATCCGTTTACACCTCAAATGTTACAACTCAATCTAAGAGATAGCAAACTGTTTTTGAGCCGTTCATAACGTTTATTGATAAAGTCAGCGCATGAGAGAAATATTTACAGTAATTAATTAAAGTGGTTTGTGGTGAATTGCTGGAAATAAAAAAGCACCTTATGAAGGTGCTTTGCGTGATAAGAACGGTTAAGCTTTTTTCGTAAACTGTTTAATTGTCATTTTTTGTCATGCCCATTTCAATAATTTATTTAGTCCCTTTGAAATACGATAAAAATTAACTTCTGATCTGTTTAAGTAACGTTTTCAACAAGCAACTTTCTCAGTTATTTGTATGGCTTTGAGCAGTGATAAATTTATTATATTTTGTAGCGTTGTATTTTGGTATTCATATCCTTTACAGATTCAGCTGTGTTCGCCGCCGAAGTTGCTATTTGTTCAGATCCTATAACGTTTTCTGATGACTGTTCGGATACGTTTACCAAATTTTGATTTATTTCTCTAAGCGCAGATGACTGCTCTTGAGTGTTTATAGCAACAGAGTCAGTAACAGATTGAACGTTTTCAACTTGACTGGTTATTTTACTTAAAACGATTTTAATTAATTCTGATTGCTCTGCCGCGAGTAACGCGTTTTCTTGCCCTTGGTCTATGACTCTAAATGCGTTAGAAGAGTCATTTTGCAACTCGGTAACAATTTGGCCAATTTCGTCTGTGGATGCTTGAGTTCTGCTAGCAAGTCCTCTGACTTCATCAGCAACAACGGCAAAGCCTCTGCCTTGCTCTCCTGCTCTTGCCGCTTCGATTGCAGCGTTAAGTGCCAATAAATTTGTCTGTTCAGCTATACTTCTGATCATATCGACCATTGAAGAAATACTGCCCACTCGTTCATTCAGGGAGTGAATTGCTTTAGAGGATTCACTCATATCATCAGAAGCTTGTCGGATTACCTCGACAGCCTTATTTACAGTTGCTTGTCCGTCTTGTGCATTTTTTACTACTTCTGACACGGATTTAGCGTTACCCTCCATAGAGTCAGCAATTACAGCAATATTGACACTCATTTGCTCAGCCGCCGATGCCATAGTTTCAATAGAGTTCTGCTGTTGGGTTAAGTTTACTTGACTCTGATGAATGGCGGTTATCGTTTCATCAGTCGCGGTCATAATATTTTTTGATGTCAAAGAAAATTCTTTCAAGTCTTGTCTAAATAGCTGAGTTAACTTATTAGTATCTGCTGCTGCCTTACCTAATTCATCGGAACTGATCACTTCGATTTCATGGTTCATATTTCTATCGTTAATGGCAATTTTAATTCCTTCAGCAATCAGTGTTGACTGTAAGTGTCGAGCTCTAATAGTCAGGTATAGCGCTATAGTGATTAGTATTCCGAAAGCCAATATGAACAACTCCACCACAAGAATAATAACGGTTTCTTTTTGAACGCGCACAGCTGACGCATCAACTATATTTAATGCCTTTTCTTCAAGTTCTTTCAGTTGATTAATTCTTTTTGTTGCTAAATCAAACCAAACATCAGCTTGAATAGAAAAGTTATCATTGGTGCTTGCAAGCTTATTTCTTACTTTCAAAACATCAACATTAACGGACGACTGCAAAAAAGGGGCAAATAAATCGAAAATCTCAGTAGGGGCTGCTTCTAAAGAATGCTCTAGGCCGACTTCTTGTCTGGTTACTAATTCAGTATGACGAACTTTTAGCTCAGGTGTGAATAATCCGTTGGAAAGCACATTAGCCAATACAGCTCTTTCAATGCCCGCAAACTCTTTCGTGTAGGACAAATTATAAATGGAGAACAACTCGAGTGAAATTATGGGGTCGTCACTAAACTTAGATGCACTACCAACGCTGTGTAACCCAAGTTTATTTATATTGGTATAAAATTGTAAAGCGTCAGATAAGTTCATGTTGTTATTGTCAACTTTCCTGCGGGTATTGGCCAAATCAGAAAATGGTCTTAAAAAATCATCGAAAACTGATTGCATTTTCTCTGATAAGAGCCAGTTCTTACTATCGTTGCGCAGTTTAGAAAGTGTTTCATCAACGTTGTTACGTTGTTGCTTCATTATTGAAGAAAATTGTTGACCTTTAGAGCCGATAAAGCCCGCTGTAGCGCCTCTTTCTTTTTGCACTTCATGCACTAGTGATAACACACCATGAGACATGAATGCATTGTATTCAGTAGCATAAGCATTTTGCATCCGATTATAAGAATGATAAACGTCATAAGAAATTACGCCGCCCAACAGAACACAAGGTAACAGAACTAATAAACTAAGATGTGACGACAAATATCTAATCATTTTTTTCATACAGTTTTACACCCAAAAAATCATTGCACTGATCTAATACGAAGTTAAGTTAACCATAGATCATATTACTATATTTTACCTATCTCGTTCTCTAGGGTATTAATAGACAAGAATAGTATTGACTTTCTAAATACGCTTGGACGGTGATCTGTTTAACCCATCTCGTTGTGCTATACATTATTAGTTTATTGAGTTTTGCCTTTAACTAATTATGCATTAGTTAGAATCAGTTTTTTAACATTTGTATATTCAGTAGAGCCTTTATGAATGATACTTTCTAACCTCTGAACTGCATCTACCTTCACTAACAATAGGCATAATATGTCCGCAAATAGTTTAGTTTGATGCAAAATAAAGGCACTTACTCAAATATAATTAGTACAAATAAGCTCTATTTGAATAACCTTTGTCAGCAGTATTGGCTCTGTTTGTTGTTTTTAAGATCTAAGCTTTCGAGCCAATCTTTATAAGATATTTTTCTCTTCTCTTTAAACTCGTTTTGTTGTCTTTTATCGACTTGTTATTAAAGTTTTTTGTGTCCGCTAGCGTTATGTCGAAGTATTGAATCCTACCCTGAGGTCGTTCGTTTATTTTTAAGAGGGCGCTAGTTGTCAAACAAATATAGTTTCCTACCCCTAGGTTTACTCTCAATATAAGCTCGGTAATATCAGTCAGGGGATATTGGAAATAGCTAACGGGTTGTCTTGGATACTAGAATTGATTTAGGTAAACTTTTTTGTTGGGCTTGTTGGGTAATTTGGAACGAAGGAGAACAATGAAATGGTGGCCCCTCCCTGACTTGAACAGGGGACCTGCCGATTATGAGTCGGATGCTCTAACCAACTGAGCTAAGGGGCCATCTTTCTATTTTGCTTTGCTAAACGCGAAAGGTTCTTTAAAGCGGCGGGAAGTATAAGCATTTTTTATTTTGTTGTCACCACTATAACGTTAAAAAACCTGATAAATTAGTTTGATAGTTCAATAGTTGAACAATTAGGCGCTTAGCTTGCTATATGAACTCGCTTTTTGGCTAATTTTATCCTTTTTCTCATGATTAAAATAAGCATCAATAGTATAGGGAAGCTGATTGAGCCACTGCCTGATGATTTTTTATCGGCTGTTGGAATAACTACTGGTGCAGCTACAACGGTCAACGGTAGTGTTTCACTCGTCGATAGCCTTTTAAAGACTGTGACGGTGAATGATTGCGCATTGCACTTCAACTTACTTAACCTGAGCTCTGGATAACGGATATGCGACTAACAAGTATAAAGTATTAATTTTCAAAGATATAAAAATAAATCATTGGGTTATTAATGTATTATTTTGACCCATGTCATAAGGTTTGCATGAATCAAGGCAAGTTTGTGTACCTAATAGCTGGCTATTAGTAGCAAGTTTACAGGTTATTAGTTCCAGACATAACCTAAGTACCTGCATCCCTGTCTCTTATACACAACTTTTCAACGAGCTATATTTATGATCTAATACCGTTTTTATCTCCTTCTAAGTAAATATGTATAATCCTGAAGCAACACAATGGGCCCAATTGGTTTTTGGCCAAGCTAATTTAAACGATCCTCGACGCACAAAACGATTAGTCCAGCTGACAAGTGATATGGCCGAAAATGCTTCAAGCTCAATTGTAAAAGCATGTGGCACATCCGCTAAAATAGAAGGGGCTTATCGTTTTATTCGTAATGAAAAAATTTCTCCTGATGAAATTGCAAACGCAGGCTTTAAGCATACTCAAGAGATTATTCAACAAAGACCCCTCGTACTGGCCATTCAAGATACAACAGGGCTGACATACAAGCATAACGTCACAGAAGAACTAGGTGATGTCTGCTGCTCAAAGAATAAGACCTCAAAAACAAGAACGCTTTACGCACATTCAACATTGGTACTTGATGCACAAACTGAGCAAACCATTGGGTTGGCAAATCAGTATTATTTTTACCGTAATAAAAAAGTGCCTGGTACGCGAGAAGAACAACAAAACAGGCCCTTTGAAGAGAAAGAAACGTATCGATGGAAGGCCTGTTTTGAGCAAATAAAAAACAACCTCGGTGACGTATCCAATGTGATAGATGTCTGTGACCGAGAAGCTGATATTTATGAGTATCTGGATTATCACAGTAAACATCATCACCGGTTTTTAGTGCGCGCTAAGGAAAACCGCACACTTATCGAGCCTAACATTAAGCTGAAGACGTTCATCGAAACAAGCCCACCACAATGTAGTTATACCGTTGATGTCAAACAACGAGGAGGGAGAAAAAGTCGAAAAGCTTATATGGCGTTAAGTTATCAAAGCGTTTCTCTTAAGAAACCAAAAAAAAGCGCAAGGCGAGCATGCACTTGATGTCAATGTGATTATTTGTCGAGAAATGAATGCAGAGATAGCGGAGCCTTTATGCTGGATATTGTACACGAATGAAATAATCAATAACGTAGATGATGCGTTGAGAATGGTCAGATACTATGAATTACGCTGGCGTGTAGAAGAGTTTCACAAAGTCTGGAAGTCAGATGGTACAGATGTTGAAGGTTTGAGGTTACAGCGTAAAAACAATATAAAACGCATTGCTATTATCCAAGCATTTATCGCCGTACGTTTAATGCAGTTACAAGAAATAGCTCAAAATAATGAACAGGCTAAAGGCGTTAGCTGTGAAGTATGTGCGAAAAAATTAACATGGCAGTTGCTCTGGATGAAAGTAAAAAAAGGCGCACCTCTTCCCAAGGAAGCGCCTTCCCTTTATTGGTTTTATTATGCATTAGCTAAACTTGGTGGTTGGTATGATAGTAAACGAAATGGCCGAGTAGGCATTAAAGCATTATGGTTAGGTTGGTTCACATTAATGGAGATAGTAGAGTCTGCTGAACTATTAAAGTCCATTCAGCAGGCTACTGACTTGTGATCAAGAGACAGACCTGCATCCATGCAGGCAACGCTGATACGAGCAAAAATCGTGGCATTGACGTATATAGCTTATCCAGAGTTCAGGTTACTTAAACATGTGACATTTTTAGTTGTTCAGAGCAATAAGTATGACCTAAGCCTTTTGCTTCAACCCCCCTCGGTAAACACTTTATTATCTTACAAAGCTACAGTGAATAGTCCTTAATTAGTCGCTGATAGAACGACATTTTCACGAATAAACTTGTTTTATTCAATATGTATAAATTAGGTAAAAATATTCCTTCTATTGTCAATAATGAGAATCAACTTTCTCATGTGGAAAATAATATCAATTAAATTCAGGTGGTTAAGTTAGGCATGACTTGTGCAATCTATGTTGTGATGGAGAAAGTAAAACGAGAACTAAAACACAATACTTTCAACATTCATCACCCAATTAAATTAAAAGCACACTATAAGGGAACACTATGAATACTGCATTAAGCCGAATTTTTACTGCATCGATAATCGCTGTTGCATCTGTCGCACCCGCATCGGCAGAAATTGCTACAGAAGGTGAGTGGGGCAAAGTACAATTTTATGGCAGCCTAAGAGCTCTTGTTACTAAAGAAAAAGAGCAAGAAAGCGATGTTGCTGATGGTGTTTCACGTATAGGCATTAAAGGCCACGTTAATCTTTCAGATGACTGGAAAGGCACCTACCGACTTGAAGGGCGAATAGTTTTAGATGATGGTGTTATTAATAGTGATGCTAGCGATTACCATAAACGTATAACTTTTGTTGGTTTGAAAAATAACGAGGTTGGTGAAATAAGGTTAGGTAAGCAATACTCACCACACTATTTGTGGACAGTTATGCCTATTGATATTACTTTTCATAACCCAAGACATTACAATATTCGTTGGAATGCCAGCGAGAACTCCTCAATTCGAGAGGCTAATTCAGTGGCTTATTTTTCACCATCGTATAACGGGTTAAGTTTTGGTGTGCTTGCAGAAATAGATGGTGATGACACTCAAAGCTCTGATGTTGATAGTTATAACATTGCTGCTAAATATACGACAGGTGCATGGCAACTGGGCGTATCTTATTTTGATCGTAGTGATGATATGCGCATTAACGATGCCATCAAGCCAGATGCAAATACTTTTGCAGCAGCAGTGCAATATAAAGCTAATAATCACAAGGTTGTTTTACGTTATCAAAATGAAGATGTATCTGATGGCACTGAATTTAATACCGTAGGGGTATATTATTCATACACCCTTGCATCTGGTATCACACCGCAATTTAGAATTTACAATTTAGATAATGGCATTATTAAAGGTAATCAAATGGCGATTGGTGCTACGAAGAAGTTTAATAAATATGGTGAAGTTTTTATTGAATACACCAATTATGATGATGAAGCTGCCCAGCTTAAAAAACGCGATGACGACATAACTGTCGGTGTGAAAATATCTTTCTAAGAGCTTAATTACTTACTTATTTAAAGTGCAAACATAAGCACCTAAACTTTAATACTTTGGAGAATGACATGAATAAAATCAAACTTGCAGTCACTTGTCTATCATTAATAATGTTACCTATATTAGGACAAGCTGCTGAGAACAAAACGGCCAGATCTTACATTTTGTCTACAGCATCAACCGGCGGTACTTTCTATCCCGTAGGTGTTGCGGTAGCTACTTTAGCAAAAATAAAACTAGCCCCTCAAGAAAAACTATCTTTATCTGCTATCACCTCTGCAGGCTCTGGTGATAACTTAAATTTAATGCGTAAAAACGAAGCACAATTTGGTATTTTGCAAGGTTTATATGGTGCGTGGGCGTGGAATGGTATTGGACCATTTGAAAAACAAGGCGCGAATAAAGAATTCCGCTCTGTTAGCATGTTATGGAAAAACGTTGAGCACTTCACGGTTAAAAAAGATGCCGTAAAAGGAAACAACCTGACCGATATTACCGCACTTTATAATGAGTCATTCTCGATTGGTAAAAGAAACTCAGGAACTGAAGGCTCAGGCAAATATATTCTAAGCGCTGTAGGTATTAACACTGACAAACTTAACAATGTTCATATGGGCTACGGAGCTAGTGCTGGCGCCATGCAAGATGGTCGAATTAAAGGTATGAACACTCCAGCTGGTGTTCCTGTTAGTGCGGTTACTCGTGCTTTTTCTAGTGAAGGCGATAACTTGAAAGTGTTGAATATTTCAGATGAATCGTTGAAAAAAATTAACAAAGATTTTCCATTATGGGTTCGTCAAATAATTCCAGCCGAGACATACCCTAATCAAATAGAGCAAATTAACACTATTGCTCAACCTAATTTTTTAGCCGTAAGAGCAGATTTGCCCGAACATGACGTTTACTTAGTCACAAAAGCGATTTATGAAAACTTACCTTTCTTACACAGTATTCATTCGGCAACCAAAGTAATGAGCATTGAAAGTGCTATTAGTGGCTTAACTGTACCACTTCACCCAGGAGCTGTACGCTATTACCGCGAAGTAGGTGTTAAAATTCCAGCACACTTAATCATTGAATAGATGATAAATACCCCTTCTGCATCAGGGTTTAGCGTTGTTGTAGAATGGGGTTTTAAGGTTTTAAGTGATATCAAAATACGATGAACACTTCGTCGAAAACGCCAGCAACATAAGTTATCTCGTTCAATAGCGCGTTAATTACCTTAATAAAAAACATCAATTAAAAATATCAATAGTTGGATAAATTATGAATATTGAAAATATCAAAATCCCCATGATATATTGGCTAGCCGTTTTATCAAGCCTTGTTCATGTCGGCTTAAATTACTTCGCTATTATTCCTGAAAATTGGGCTGCAGCCACTCATTTTGCGCTATTTGGTTGTCTTGGCTCACTAATACACTTTAAAAAACTATGGCAACAAATAGCTGTTTCAGTTGGTATTATTGCTAGCTCAACATATCTTATATTTGCCGAAGACAGTCTCTATGAAAGAGGACAAACCTTTATTGGTACAGATTTCTTTTTCAGTGCTTTAGCTATTATCTTGGCTTTAGCCTTAATGTTTAAAGCTATTGGTTGGTTCATTCCAACTTTAATTGTTGTTTTTCTAACGTATATAACCGTTTGGGGTCAATACGTAACGGGTGTGTTTAATTTTCCTGGTCTGTCATGGGAAACTATGCTTTTTCGCAGCTATTTTAGTACTGATGGTATGTTCGGTACTATTGCTCAGCTGTCTTGGACCTTCGTTTTTATGTTCGTTTTGTTTGGTGCTTTTTTACAAGTATCAGGTGCGGGCGATTACTTATTAAAAGTTGCAGGTAAACTTGCATCACGATTCAGAGGCGGTTCAGGCTTAGTTTCGGTTTTAGCCTCTGGATTAATGGGCTCAGTTTCAGGTTCTGCCATTGCTAATACAGCGGCGACTGGTGTTATTACTATTCCATCAATGAAAAAGGCAGGCTATTCTGCTGAGTTCGCGGGTGGCGTTGAAGCGGCAGCATCGACTGGCGGGCAACTTATGCCTCCAGTAATGGGCGCTGGTGCTTTTATTATGGCTTCGTATACTCAATTACCTTATTTAACTATTGTTACAGCAGCCTTACTTCCTGCCTTACTTTATTATATTACAGTAGGTTTTTTTGTTCGAGCGTACGCGATTAAACGTGGTATTGATATCCCGAACAAGTTGGCTACTGACTCATCAGAATGTGATGATAATGTTAAAAACGGCTGGAGACACTTAGTTTCTATTGGTATATTGGTCACGTGCTTAATCATTGGTTTTACTCCACTATATGCTGTAGGCATGGCAATAGTATCTATTATCCTTTTATCTTGGATATCAGAAAAACCCATGAAACTAAAAGAAATTAGTGATGCCCTTGCTGAAGGCTCCAAAGGCATGGTGGTTACTGCAATCCTATTAATTACAATCGGATTAATGGTAAATGCTATTACTACGACAGGCTTAGGAAGTACTTTTTCATTAATGGCAATTGAGTGGGCAGATGGTAGTTTACTGATACTGATCGTATTAATTGCCGTTGCTTCACTTATCTTAGGTGCAGGATTACCTGTAACTGCTTCTTATATTATAGTGGCAACATTATTAGCCCCTGTGCTTAGTGACCTGATTTCATTACAAGTAACAACAGAAGTCATTAATAATGGTTCGTTATCGGTCTCTAAGGATATGATCGCAACCTTATTACCTGCTTTTGCCGATGGCAGTATGCCATTGTCAGATGCTTTATTAGCAGCACCAAGTGAAATTCGTACTATGTTGTATGACATGGTGTTATCACCAGAGATTTTAGCGAGTTCTTTATTAGCCGCTCATTTAGTTATATTTTGGTTATCACAAGACAGTAATGTTACCCCGCCAGTATGCTTAGTTGCTTACACTGCAGCGGGTATTGCTAAAGGCGATCATACTAAAACAGCCTTTTGTGCTTGGAAGCTTGCTAAAGGGCTATATATTGTACCTATACTAATGGCGTACACTGGATTAGTGATGGGTGATGCTGAAGAACGTATTCTCATTTTTGTATTTTCTGCTATCGGTCTATTTTGTATTATCGCAGCCTGGGAAGGAGTTGTAATGGACGTTATTAATCGAGCTAATAGGCTGGTGCTAGGGATTGTCGGTACTTTATTACTCTGGCCGTTTGACGGAGTTTTACTAAAAATAGTGTTATCTGTAATATTCTTAGTTTATTTACTTTTTTCATTCATTCAATTTAATAAAAAACCTACCTGTGCCCAACTTGTTTAAACAAAAATACATACCACTTTTATTTGGGCTAACTTTTGTTAGCCTAGTGATTGTGGTGCATTTAATTTGGATTAAAGATAGCCAAAGCGCGTCTTTATTTCGATTATCATTAATTGAGAAAACACTCAGTAGTACTTTTGAAAAGTATCAGTACCTCCCTAAATTATTATCGCATGATGCCCGTTTAAGGTTAGCGGTTGAAGATAATGATTATGGTTCACAACTCAATGAATTATTAAAATCGATGCAAATTTCTGCTGGTGTCGACATTCTTTATTTAATGAATAGTAAAGGTCTTGTTATCGCCACCAGTAATTATGACCAACCCACCAGCTTTATGAATAATAAGTATGAATTCAGACCTTACTTTGAACAAAGTATGCGAGAAGGTAGCGGCTTGTATTATGGTGTTGGTATCACGAGTAAAATTCCGGGTTATTTTATTTCTTCTCGAATTGAAGGGTTTAACTCAGGATTTGGCGTTATTGTTGCTAAAGTCGAGCCTCATAATATTGAGCGGTCTTGGCAACAACTGACAGGCGATGTATTGGTGGTTGACGACAATGATGTTGTTATTATGTCGGCAAAAAAATCATGGAAATATAATAGCCTTACAGCACTTTCTACTACCCAATTAGAGGGCATTAAAAAGCATCGCCAATTTGCGGGTCAAATTCCTAAATTAATCGTTAATGACACTTTTTACCTTAATTGGGCTGCCGTCAGCCTTTGGAATATAGATGATCAGTACTTCTTAATGGAGTCGACTCAACTTGGGAAAGAAGAAAATACGTTATTAAAAAATTGGCGACTTTATTACGCACTACCTTTGAACACTATTATTGAAAAGACTATTTACAGCAGTTTGATCATCGCGCTTTTATTATATGGCCTTTATGTTTTTATTAAGCATCTCCGATTTATTGAATACACACGCAATATGAAAGCAAAAACCGATCAAAAGCATCGTGCTGAAATGCAGCTGATCATTGATCAGACTAAAGTCGGTATTTTAACTCTCGATCAAAAAGGCAATATTCTCAGTAATAATGCCACGTTTCAAGAACTGTGCAATTATGATAATAGCGATGAAATTAAAGGAAAAAATATAAATAAATTTGTTGGATTACCGAAAAAACTTGCAGAAGCTATAAACATAAAGGAAACATTTACCGAAGCTTCGTTAACAGAAAAAAATGGTAGCTCTGCATTACCCATAATGTACATTATTAGCCCTATCAACATTAACGATAGTCTGTATTTAATGACTATTGTGAATATTACTAAACGAAAAAAAGTGGAAGAAGCACTAAGTTTTGCTAACTCACGTCTCGAAAAACTGGTGCAAGAAAGAACCTTGGCACTTAATGTTGCCCAAAAAGAGCTCATCCGCCAAGAAAAAATGGTCGTGCTAGGCAGAATGGCTGCGGCGATAGTACATGAATTAAGTCAGCCTTTAGTTGCCTTTAAAAGCGCATTAGCAAGTATTGCTATTAAGCAACAAAGAAGTGATTGGGAAGGGGTAAACACCTCGTTGAATAACCTGTTACCACTTTGTCATAATATGCAGGATATACTTATTCAATTAAAATCATTTGCTTATCAAGGTGGTGGTTCAACTAAGGCGGAAAGTGTTGATCTTAATAGTGTAATTACTCGCTTACTAAGTATTTACCTTGAAAGTAATGCTACTACTATTGATATAACACTAGATAACCAGACGCCGTTAGTTAGTATTAATTCGACTAAACTTGAAATGGCAATTGGTAACTTAGTCAGGAATGCATTAGATGCTGTTGAAAAATCTGCAACACCAAAAGTATTAGTGTCAACCAAAGTGATTGACCAACATGCCTTTGTGATTGTAGAAGACAATGGTGGCCTTATGGATGAAAGTGTTATCGAACATATTTTCGAACCATTCTTCACAACCAAATCTATTGGTAAAGGGCTGGGTTTAGGCTTGGCGATTACGAATAATATTATTAAAGAATATGATGGGAATATTGAGGTAAAATGTTTGGAGAACTCAACGCGTTTTACAATTTCACTCCCTTTATCATGAAATAACACGCGCGTTAAACATAAGCTCTAGCCATTTAATTAATGGCTAAATTGCATCAAAAATTTCAAATAAAGCGCTATTATATTCATTTAAGCACTTGTTAATAAAAACATACAAAGTACTGAAGGAAAACATGACCGATATTGATGATTTAAATGCTGAAAGTTGTGAAGTCGTCATCGTCGACGACAATAAAGACTTACTGACTAATGTTTCTGATTATTTATCCCTTCATTTTAACAAAGTACACTCATTTCTGGATCCTGCTGAAGCCATTAAGTTTATTTATAAAGATTTTCCAGGCATCGTGGTTAGTGACATAAAAATGCCAGAAATTACAGGGGTTGAGCTTCTTAATCAGGTACTTAGTTGTGATAAAAATATTCCCGTTATATTAATGACCGCACACGGTGATATATCACAAGCAGTGCAAGCTGTACAAGAAGGCTGTTATGATTTTATTGAAAAACCTTTTGAGCCTAAGCGACTATTAGAAAGCATTAATCGAGCCATTGAGAAGCGGGTATTAACTTATAACCAAGCCCGACTACGCAATGCATTAAAAAATAAAGATGCCATTGAAACTCGCTTAATGGGTGTGTCACCGAAAATGGCCAAGTTACGCCGAGATATATTGTCAGTTGCTAATTTAGACGTACCTGTACTGATTCACGGTGAAACCGGTGCTGGCAAAGAAGTCGTTGCCAACTGTTTACACGATTTTAGTGACCGTAAAAAAGCAGAATTTGTTGCTTTAAATTGTGCTGCGATCCCAAAAGACTTATTTGAATCAGAGTTATTTGGCCATGTAAAAGGCGCATTTAGTGGTGCGGATACTACACGGATGGGTAAATTTGAATTTGCTAATAAAGGAACCGTATTTTTTGATGAAGTAGAGTCTATCCCTTTAAGCGCTCAAGTAAAAATATTACGTGCATTGTCCGAAAATCAGGTTGAAGCCTTGGGGTCAAATGCCGCTAAAGATATAGATATTCGTATTATTTCAGCGACTAAAGAAGATCTAAAGGACAATCCAAACTTTAGACAGGATTTATATTTCCGCATGCAAGTTGCCGAATTATATATTCCACCGCTACGTGAAAGAAAAGAAGATATCTTATTGTTGTTCGAACATTTTTCGAGTCAATTTATGAGCCAAAACAACATTGAATGGGCAGGTGCGGGTATTCAGCTTCAACGGCAGTTATTAGAATATCACTGGCCGGGTAACATTCGCGAACTGATCAATGTTGCTACTCGCTGTGTTATAAAAAATTGTCATGATCTTAATGAACTGTTAAATCCGCACGAGCAAGACAAGCAAGACAAACACGTACAGTCGTCTTTGAAAGATCTGGTTAATGATTTTGAAGCCAATATGCTTATTAATTCTTTACAGCGTCATAAAGGGAGTGTGCAAGCGGTACTTGAAGAGCTTAATATGGAGCGGCGTACTTTTAACTTAAAGCTAATTAAATATGATATAGATAGCCAGTTTTATAAAAAATAGTGAACTGGAAATTATCGAGTAGTGGCGGCATATTGTCTTCGCTGTCACATCACCGTAGCGACGGGTTAATAGCTTCGCAGACAAATAAAAAGAGCCTATTAGTTAAACTAACAGGCTCTTTTTTTATGCTTTAAATTACTTTATGTAAATTTATTCGCCGTCTAAGAAACTTTTAAGTTGCTCAGAACGAGAAGGGTGACGCAATTTGCGTAATGCTTTGGCTTCAATCTGACGAATACGTTCACGTGTTACGTCAAACTGTTTACCCACTTCTTCCAAGGTATGATCGGTGTTCATGTCGATACCAAAGCGCATTCTTAAAACTTTTGCTTCACGTGCAGTTAAGCCTGCTAATACTTCGTGTGTTGCATCTTTTAAGTTTTCAGACGTTGCTGAGTCAACCGGCAATTCACCGCTACCATCTTCAATAAAGTCACCTAAGTGAGAATCTTCATCATCACCAATTGGCGTTTCCATTGAAATTGGCTCTTTGGCAATTTTTAACACTTTACGAATTTTGTCTTCAGGCATAATCATGCGTTCAGCTAATTCTTCAGGTGTTGGCTCGCGACCCATTTCTTGTAACATTTGACGTGAAATGCGATTAAGTTTGTTAATCGTTTCAATCATATGTACTGGAATACGGATAGTACGCGCCTGATCGGCAATTGAACGTGTAATTGCTTGACGTATCCACCATGTTGCATAAGTTGAGAACTTATAACCACGACGGTATTCAAACTTATCAACCGCTTTCATCAAACCAATGTTACCTTCTTGAATTAAATCCAAAAATTGTAAACCACGGTTAGTGTATTTTTTCGCAATTGAGATAACCAAACGCAAGTTAGCTTCTACCATTTCTTTTTTTGCACGACGAGCTTTCGCTTCACCGATTGACATACGACGGTTAATGTCTTTTATGCCATGCACGTTAAGATAAGTTTCTTCTTCTAACATGTTTAGTTTGTAAATACAGCGTTCAACATCAAGCTCTATGTCAGCCATTCTCTTTGAGTGAGGAAGACCAGCAGCTTTTTGTTCTTCAAACCAGTTTTTCGAGGTTTCGTTGCCTGGAAAAATTTTAATGAACGTTGTTTTTGGCATACCAGCACCAACCACACAGTGCTTCATGATTAAGCGTTCTTGAACACGTAAACGGTCCATAACACTACGCATGTTTTTCACTAGGCGATCAAACACTTTTGGTACGATTCTAAATTCTTTAAATACTTCAGCTAAAGCATCGATTGCCGCTTGTGCATCAGCATGTCCACGACCTTTAGATTGAATTACTTTGTTAGCATTTTCGTAGGCTGTACGCAAAGCGGTGAATTTTTCACGCGCTTCTTCAGGACAAGGACCTGTATCTTCCTCTTCCTCATCGTCATCATCGTCAGAGTCAGTATCATCTTCGTCGTCTAATTCTTCTTTCGAAAGCTCTGAGCCTATGTGTGTTGCTGCTGCAGGAATTTCTTCGTCTTCAGCGTCAGGGTCTAAAAAGCCAACGATAATATCGCTTAAGCGAACTTCTTCAGCTTCAAAATTATCCCATTGCTCAAGCAAATAGTTGATTGCTGGCGGATATTCTGAAACCGAGCGTTGAACTTCTTTAATGCCTTCTTCGATACGCTTAGCGATAACTATTTCGCCTTTGCGTGTCAGTAGCTCAACTGTGCCCATTTCACGCATGTACATGCGAACGGGATCAGTAGTACGACCGATTTCACTTTCAACAGTAGCAAGTGCTTGGGCCGCAGCTTCAGCTGCATCTTCATCAGTATTGGCTTCACTCATCATTAACGTATCGTTATCCGGTGCGTTTTCAAACACCTGAATACCCATGTCGTTAATCATTCGAATGATGTCTTCAACTTGATCGGAATCGATAATATCCTGAGGGAGATGATCGTTAACTTCGGCAAAAGTTAAATAACCTTGCTCTTTACCTTTGGTTATTAACTCTTTAAGTCTAGATTGTGGGGCTTGATCCATTGACGAGTGTCCACCTATTTATGGCTATCAAAATTACAACAGTAAGCCGGAAATTATAGCGAAATGTTTACTAAATTACCAGACGTAACTGTTTTTTGTTGTTAATTTAATGCTGACATACATTCAGCACGTTATATTATTTTTGCTCACTTAGTAGACTATGTAATTCGCCTATTTCAGCTTTGGTTAATCCCTCAGTGCGTTGCTTTTCCATTAATTCATTTGAGCGGTTTTCTAAAAATTTGTTCAAAAACTTTTCAATAATATCAAGAAAAGTGTCTTCAGCATGATCCGTTTCTACATGATGCTCTATGCACATTATTTTTGTTAACTGCTTTCCGGCTTCTTGATCTCTAAAGTGTTCAATAAGCTGTGCGCTGTTAACTTTCGGGTTTTGTTTACATAACCTTAATAACTGGTTAAGTAACGGAATGCCCGGTAAATTTAAATCTGCCAAAATATTTGGATCAGGCAGCTTTTCTACTATATGGGGATGCTCTAGTAATAATGCAATAGCAAGTCTCACTGGCGTAATTTTTGGCCGCTGCGGTTTGGCTTTATTTTCTGTTGTGTTTGCAAAACTTGTATGAAGTTTTTTTAATTGCAATTCATTACTTGCGCCAAACTGATTTGCGAGTTTAGTTACTATAGCGTCTTTAAGATTACTTGCAGGAAGTTTAGCTAAATAAGGTTGAAAAGCGCCAACAGCAGCTCCTTTACCTTCAGGCGAGTTCATATTAATTTGGCTTAACAAATGCTCGAATAAAAATTGTGATAAAGGTGTGGCATTATCTAATGTATTTTCGAAAGCGGCTTGGCCTTGTTCTCTGATCATTGAGTCAGGGTCTTGCCCGTCGGGTAAAAACACAAATTTTAAGCTATAACCATCTTGAATCATTGGTAGGGCGTTATCCATCGCACGCCAGGCTGCATCGCGACCGGCTCGGTCACCATCGTAACAACAAATAACTTCTTTAACGGTTCTAAATAATGTTTGTAATTGCTCAGGCGTAGTCGCAGTACCAAGCGATGCTACTGCATAGTCAACCCCGTGTTGAGCAAGGGCTACTACATCCATATAGCCTTCTACTACCACTAAACGTGTTAATTGTTTTACAGCTTGCTTGGCTTCATATAAGCCATATAGTTCTTGGCCTTTATGATAAATGCGTGTTTCTGGCGAGTTAAGGTACTTAGGTGTGCCATCGCTTAATACTCGGCCACCAAAACCAATAACGCGGCCACGCTTATCTCGAATAGGGAATTGAATACGACCTCTAAAGCGGTCATAAGGTCTATTTTTATCACCTTGTATGGCCATGCCTAAATCAACAAGTTGTTGATTTATTTGGTTACTGCGGCCAAAAACTTTCATCATGCCATCCCAAGCATCGCTGATGTAACCAATGCCGAAACGTTTGACTATTTCACCGCTGAGTCCTCGGCCTTTTAAATAATTAATCGCGACGTCTTTATCTGTGGCAACTTTTAATTGTTGTTGATAAAAACGGCTGATTTGTGCCATTAATTCATAGTCATCTTGCTTTTGAATATAGGCTTTTTGATCTTGTTTCTGTTGAGCAGGAGAGCGATTGCTTTGTTCGCGTGGCACGTCCATATTGTAATGGGAAGCTAGCTCTTCAACTGCGTCTGGAAACTCTAAACGATCGAACTCCATCAAAAAAGAAATAGCATTACCGTGCTCACCACAACCAAAGCAGTGATAAAACTGTTTGTCTTGGCTAACAGTAAATGAGGGCGATTTTTCGGTATGAAATGGACAACAAGCTTGGTAGTTTTTACCGGCTTTTTTTAATGGTACGCGAGAATCTATTAGTTCGACAATATCGGCGCGCGCCAATAAGTCATCAATAAACTGTCGAGGGATCATACCAGCCATAAATACCATTACTTCTAATTAAAACGCTATTTTTACACAATTAATATTGGGAAAATAGTAACTTTATGTGCGCTAGTTAAAATAAAACCGCGAGGCCAAAGCTGTCGCGGTTTATATGCAAAATGAACAGTGAAGTTCAAATTGGAAGATTAACTAGCTGTTTAAAACTTTACGAATTTGTCCGCTTACTGCGCCCATATCCGCTTTGCCTTGCATTTGCGGTTTTAACACCGCCATTACTTTACCCATATCAGCCATTGAGGCTGCACCGGTATCGGCAATCGCTTTTGTTATCAGCTGGTTAATTTCATCTGCAGATAATGGCTGAGGGAGAAAATCTTCTAAAACGATAATTTCTGCAGCTTCTTTAGCTGCTAATTCATCGCGACCACCTTCAGTAAACATTTTGATAG
>OJAV01000148.1_pt1 | contig 35805 bp, 33 predicted proteins | sample 1590081 | NCBI WGS metagenome assembly OJAV01 (sample SAMN05416852, study PRJEB24817) | seawater metagenome | isolation source: Sea water | place: Canada:Atlantic | collected 2013-07
AGAGACAGCACTTAAAGTATTGTTTTTATCGGTATCATAATCTGTGATTAATTGAGAAAAAGATGACATTGGCTGTTCTACTTTTGCTAGTGCCTTACCCATATCGTTATTAGCAAAAACTAGGTTCGAAGCAAGTGAAGCGACAACAACGGTAATTGACAATTTTTTCAAGCTAATATTTTTCATGTTTGAATCCTTTTAATTGATTAATAGCACATCAACGAATATGCCGACCATGGCTAGTGCCACATACAATGATGAAGTAGCACATGTTATGCCAAAAAATTAAGCTGTTGATTTTATTAGATAAAAACACACCACCGTAAAAAAAGTGTCTCCTATTGACAACAGATTATAATATTGAAGATTTTCAAATTGCTAACCTGACAATAAAAAGCAATAAATAACACTAAAAAACAACCAGTTAAATAACATAAAATAATAAAATCACCTTGTCTCTTTTTTGCGACACTATTGTATTCAAGACTATTTTAGCTAACACTACCCCAGTCAATTGCACTCAATAAAGGCACTGTACGTACTGTGAGTAATTCAAGAACACCGGCAATTAAAGCGCGTAATAAAAGCTTTTCAATAAAAGCTTTATCAATAAAGTCGCTAACCTTATTAGGTTTTGGCTTAGTCGCTTTACCCTTAGTTATTGCGCTAATTTTTGGCGCATCACAAGTTAATACGCTTGCTAAAACGAGCACTGGACTAATTACCAACATTGCCAACGTACTTGACAGCCTACAAGTACTGAAGAGTAGCCAAATTAAGATGGAGCGCAGCGCAGCGCAATATTTAGTACTTCGAGATCCTGCTCTGGCAGCAAGCTATCAAGAGCAAAGCCAGCAAATACTGCTCTTGACACAAACATTAATGGCAGATAGCCAAGATCTTAAATTACAAAATTTGCTCAAAGCATATTCCCAAAACATAACCACGCTAATTGAAAAAACTATGCAAGAAGCAAAGCTAAAATCAGCAACGGACAGCACGATTATCAAACCATTGCAGAGCCAGTTTAATGTGTTAACCAACGTTTATGAGCAAATATTTCAACGTAGTAACGAGTTAAATAGCTTACATATCACCAATATTAAACAAGCTGCACAAGCGACTCGCGATATAATGATCCGAAGCTTAGTGATCATCCCGATCAGTATACTTATTGCCGGCATCTTTATTTTTTTAATTACCAGTCCGCTTAAAGTATTAGCGCAAAATATCTTACAACTGCAGCGGGGTAAATTTGATCAAGAAATTAAAGTCACCGGCGCACCAGAAATTCAAGAAATAGTGCAAGCATTAGAAAGTATGCGTACGCGTTTACAGGCCTTAGAGCTACAAAAATCAAGCTTTATTCGACATATATCACATGAGTTGAAAACGCCACTAGCGGCTATCAGAGAGGGTACCGAGCTATTATATGATAATAGCGTCGGCGAGCTAAATGCTGATCAGCAGGAAATATCACAGATCATTAAAAACAGCGTATTTCGCTTACAACAACATATTGAAGATTTGCTCGACTTTAATATCGTACTCGACTCAACAAGTTTACAAGACTCAGAGTCATTGCAAATTAATGATGTTGTACAGCAGGTGTTGACCGATCGAAAATTAGATATCAAGCGTAAAAAAATAGTCATCAATAATAAGTTGACTGATATCGCTATTTTTAGCAACCGTAAGCAGGTTGCAGTTATTATCGATAACATATTATCAAATGCCATTAAGTACTCTCCGGATGAGGGTGCCATCGATATTTCATCGGCATTAGTTGATGGTCACCTGCAACTCTTTATTTGCGATCATGGCGTTGGTATTGCGCACGAGAATCAGACAAAAATATTTGATGCTTTCTATCAAGGACCCGCACCAGAAAATAGCTTAGTAAAAGGCAGTGGGCTGGGCTTAACTATAGTAAAAGAGCTGTTGCTGCGCCTCAATGGCAACATTGAACTTTTGCATCAGCAAAGCGAATCACAAGGCACTAGAATGAAAATCACCTTGCCACGCGCTTTTCGACAACAGGAACAACTCTAATGGCAAAACATTGGAAACTTTCAAGCTCAAATATAGTGTTTTTTATCGCTTTAACCTTGTTATCTGCTTGTCAGCTTACCGCAGATCGCGCAAGTGATAAAAAAACGTATGGTGAATATTATTTAGCGCTGCAGCAACTTACCCCTCAACAATTAGCGGAAGAAGTAACGTTACAGCAAGCAAACGTGGCACAACAAACCACGCAGGAATATGGTGGCCATGATCCACAAATAAAATTACTTTTACTCTACAGCCTACCTAAATCGCCTATTTATAATACTTTCAACGCTAAAGCGCTGTTAAACCAACTGAAGAATGAAGGTGGCAATGCCGCTTTTGCCCATATCAATCCTAGCGAACAAGCATTTATTGCTCTACTACGAGATCAACTAAATCAACGTTTACTGATGCGAAATCGCTTACTAGCACAGCAGCAAGAGCAGAAAAAACAAGCACTTGCACAACAGCAACAATTAATTGAGCAAGTACAATTATTACAACAGATCATTAAACAATTAAAAAACATTGAACAAGCTATTGATAAAAGAGAGCAATAACTCACTTTTAAAACGCCAACCTAACCAAATAGGGTTGTGATCAATACGAAATTTACAGCATAAATTTTAACCATAAATGCATCGAGAGCAATTCATGAGTAATATTAATCCGGCAGCCGTTTACACAAACAGTAAAATCCTCATCGTCGATGACGATCCTAGTTTATTACGCTTACTCGGCATTCGCTTATCTGCGGCAGGTTATCAAGTCGAGTCAGCAAAAAGCGCCAAAATTGCACTCGGGCGATTAGAAAGCTTTCATCCACAACTAGTGATCAGCGATCTTAAAATGGAAGGCATGGACGGTATGGCATTGTTCGAACAAATTCGTGCCAAACATCCTCATATTCCTGTGATCATTATGACTGCACACGGCACGATTCCAGATGCTATTAATGCCACAAAACAAGGAGTTTTTAGCTTTCTCACTAAGCCTTTTGAAAGCAAAGAATTACTTGAAATAGTACAGCAAGCGATCAGGCTGCAACCCGCAGAATTAAACCATAATCAAGCTGACAATCAATGGCGCGATAAAATCATTAGTCGCAGTACAGTTATGGAATCACTTTTACAACAAAGTAAGCAGGTGGCAAAGAGTGATTTTAGTTTACTTATTCACAGCCAGAGCGGCACAGGTAAAGAGTTACTGGCAAAAGCGATTCATTTAGCTAGCCCTAGATTTCAAGAAAAGTTTACGGCCATTAACTGTGCCGCTATTCCTGAACAACTGCTAGAGTCTGAATTGTTTGGTCATTGCAAAGGTGCATTTACCGGTGCTGAAAAAAATCATATTGGCTTATTTCAAGCCACAGATGGTGGCACGCTATTTTTAGATGAAATTGGCGATATGCCGATGAGTTTTCAGGTCAAGTTACTTCGAGTATTACAAGAGCGAGAAGTACGCCCTGTTGGTAGCACACAGTCAATTAAAGTGGACGTTAGGATTATTTCAGCCACCCATAAAAACCTGCAGCAGGCCATTCTAGACAAAAGCTTTCGTGAAGATTTGTATTATCGACTTAATGTTGTTGAATTAGAGCTACCACCGTTATCTGAACGCAGAGAAGATATTCCGTTACTCGCGCAATATTTTTTAGGCCGCTCAGCAGAGCAGTCACAAGTAAACATCTCAGGTTTCTCACCTGAAGCCATGGAAATGCTCATTAGCGCAACTTGGCCGGGCAATATTCGACAATTGCAAAATGTTGTCGAACAAACCGTGGCATTATCTACAGAGCCATTAATTAGTGAGATGCTGGTTAAGAATGCCTTACGTGATAAAACGACGATTTTGCCGTCATTTGTGCAAGCTAGAGATAAGTTTGAACGTGATTACCTGGCAAAGCTATTAAAAATTACCGCCGGCAATGTTTCACAAGCAGCTAAAATAGCACAGCGTAATCGCACAGAATTCTACAAGTTACTTAATCGTCATCACTTATCTGCTGAGGCATTTAGAGAGGAGTAGTAGGGTCATTAATTTAACCGCTGTTTATACTAATATAAACAGCGGTTAAATCGATAATTTTTGGCGAACTAATAATGGTTGAACTGGTAATAAGTTATTCTATGGCAAGGAGTTCAACATCAAAAATCAACAATGAACCTGGTGGAATTTTACCCGCAGCGCTATTACCATAGCCAAGTTCTGCCGGTATAAATAAACGCGTTTTCTCGCCCACTGTCATCAATTGTAAACCTTCAGTCCAGCCCTTAATCACTTGCTTTAAACCAAAACTGATCGGTTGGTTTCTTTCTACTGAACTATCGAAGATGGTTCCATCAAGCAAAGTACCGTGATAATGCACTTTTACTTTTGAGCTTGCCTTAGGATGAACATCACCCTCGCCAGCGCTTAATACTTGATACTGCAAACCAGAAGCGGTTTCAATAACACCTTCGGCTTGTTTGTTATCTGCTAAAAACTTAGCCGCTAGCACAGCATTAACTTTAGCTACCTCGCGGTTATTATTATTGCGTACGAAAAAGCTAACGATTAAGCCCAGCACAATAATTAACATAATAATTTTAGTCATTTTTTTCCTTATTATTGAGTTATTTTTCTTAGTTTACTGATCAAGCATACTTATTGAGTAATATTTTTCACTTCAAGTGCCGTTAAACTCCTACTTGCGCTTAAAGCTAGCTCGCTATCCAATTGCAGATTGCCGATGGAGCAGCGATGCAAAGCCGTAACGGGATTTCGAAAGCGGCCAAACATACGTTTAATTTGATGGTAACGCCCTTCAATGAGTTCAACTTCCGCCTGATAATCATTAATGATGGTTAATTTTGCCGGTTTAGTGGTGATATCTTCAAAGCCAAAATACATACCTTCAGCAAACGCCGCGACATAGCTTTCATCCAATTTATTTTCCAAACTGACAATATAACGTTTAATGACCTTATGTTCAGGTAAAGTTAAGCGTTCAGACCAACGACTATCATTGGTTAGTAACACTAAACCGGACGTATTTAAGTCGAGCCGGCCAACAATATGCAGTTCATTTTTAAACGGATACTCGAGTAAATCAAGCACCGTTTTATGCTGAGTATCACGGGTTGCGCTAACCACACCAATCGGTTTGTTCAGCATAATATAATGTGCTGTATTCGCTTGAATGATCTCGCCATCTAACATGACATGGCTGAAGTTATCAATAATCTCATCAATATGATGAGCGACAACACCATTAATTTGCACTCTATTCTGCGCTAGCATCAGTCGCACATGCTTGCGACTGATCTGACAATATTGTGCTAAAAAACGATCAAGTCGAGTCTTATTTAACGCCATAATAACGTGATATTCAGGAACATAAAATTAAACCATATCCTTGATAAGGTGAATATCGCGCTGTGGGAATGGAATTTTAATATTGGCTTTATCTAACGCCAAATAAATTTCTTTATAGGCAGTATATTTTGCGCTGTACAAATTTTCGGTCGGTGTCCATAAGCGTACTGCTATATTTATTGCGCTATCAGCAAATGCATCAATACCAATGAGCGGCTTACGTACTTCACTAACAATGTCTAATTTACCAATCACCTCTTCGAGCATAGCAACAACCTCTAACGGATTTTCACTGTAATCAATGCCGACACTGAGTTCTAACAACGAATCATGGCGCGAGTTATGTAAAATTTCACCAACAATATGCTTGTTAGGAATGGTAATTTCGACGTTATCTTCATCTGACAAAATAGTGTAGGCGAGTAATACTTCCTTCACTAGCCCTGTAACACCTTGTACTGTGATGGTATCACCAACGACAAACGGGCGAATAATAATAATATTAAATCCAGCGGCATAGTTAGCGAGCAAACCTTGTAACGCTAAACCTGCACCTAATGAAATCGCACCGATAGCGGCAATAAATGGCGTAACACTAATGCCTAATTTACCTAAAGAAACGATTGTAATCATCACTACTATGAGCATTTTACTGGTATTCGCTAAAAAGCGGCTTAAAGTGACATCAAGCTTATGTCGCTCACATAACTTCAGCACACCATTGGCTATTTTGCCGGCAAACATATAGCCAATAATGAAAATAATGAAAGCACCAATTAATTGGAAGCTGTAGTTGGTAAAAAACTCAACAATGATGTTGTAAATACGGCTAACTTGGTCCAGTTCATTTTTGAGTAATAGAGTAGGATCTAAGGTTTTAGTTATTTGCTCTGTGGTGCTAATGCTGCTCGATTCAGCCATAAGTACATTCCATATTTTTTCTTTATTTAGTTTGGCTATATTATGACAATTTAATGATAAAACTTCAGTATTATTAATCACTAGCCGTTAAATTTACTATCTACTGATAAATAAGTGAACAAATAGACATCCTTGTCCTATTTGGTGAGGAAAAGTTTACTTATCGCTGTGCTAAAGAATCATCGGTTAACTGGTAACTGATTGTGTGATGTAATTCATGATTAATATAAACTTCCATTTGATAATCTCCGGGTAAGTCATCAAAATCAGTTCGCATGAAAATAGCACCACGTCGTTGAATAACCATAACGTTACCCATCACCTTTTTCAGATGACCATTTTCAGTTCGTATTGGTACAATATGAATTGAATTCAAGTTAAATTGTTCATTACTTTCACTCGTCACAACTAAACCATACAAGGTTGTTGCTATACCATTAACAATAGGAATTTGGGTGGTTTTTTCAAAAGCTACCGGTTCACCAGCGTTATTGTGTCGAATAACACCAAAATCAAAGGCAAAACTGCTATTAGACGAAGCATAGGTAACAGCAGAAAATAATACAGAGCACAGCATAATTATATTAATGAATCTCATGATACTTTCTCCCTAATTAAATAAGCACGCTTTCTAAAATAAATAAACATCGCCGGTATGGCGAATAAGACTAAGCTGCCGGGCTCGGGTACCGCGATCGCATCAGTTGGCATTGTGCCAGCGATTTCGGCAATAATTTTGTTCTCTATCGCCGTTTGAAAGTCATCAAAATTACCAGGGGCTAACAAAAACGGCGTTTCACCATTAATAACGTCTTCTAAATATTGATCAACAACTGCTTGTTCTGTAGTAATTGCGATACCATTAATGGTATCAACACCACTCATAATGGCATTCGCAGAAGCAATGCTTGGTGCTATACCTGTGTTGTTCGTTCCATCACCAGAAACGTCAATAATTTGCTCAAAACCGACAAAGCCGTTACTTGCAAATAATGGGTAAGCATATTCAATAGCTTCCCCAATAGCTGTCCAACCGGAAAATGGCCGTGCTATATCTCCGATAATACTTGCTAAAGTATCTGCGCTATCAGTACTGTCAACTAAGGTCCAATCAATCATGACACTCTGTTGATTAGGGCCAGACCACATAATCAATTGCACGGCAATTTTCCCTTGAGTACCACCCATAATGGCGTTTTGCACATTATCACTCTCAAAAGCCGCTTGGTACCCTTGTAGTTGCAAATCATATTCTGAGCGATTAATGCTACCAGATATATCTAGCAGTAACTGCAATTCAATATCAACTTGCGTGACACTATGTGCGACACCACTTGTGGCTAGCAAGAAAGCTGCAATGACAATCTTCTGATAATTTACTCGCATACTTTTCTCCTCACAATTATTAACTATTAGTTCAACAATCGTTCATTGCAGTATTCTTGCCTATTTTTTTTATCATTTTAATCAACAAGTTAAAAAAACACAGTAGCCTAATTCGCAAAATGCACGCCAAACAATTGCAATTTGCGATGCAATTTCTATCAGTCACAGTAGTGAAGAAATTAAATCACTGATTTTAAATGATTTTATAAGTGGCAACGCAATTGCAAAGACTAATAACACCGATTGATAAAGCGTTAAAACATTAATCGTCGGGTTTAATCTTATGTGAGGACATGAATATGAGTAGCTATTATAGAAAAGAGAGATATAGTCACCGCAGTACTGCATTTACCGACTCTTTAATTAGAGTGACACTATTAATTTTATTTATTCTGATATTAGGAGGATCCTTGTTAATGCAATGGAAAAAAGCGTCAGTTTTAAGTGATAACTTAGACGACAAACGTATTTCGTTAATCCAGGCGGAAAATGAATTGGCAATATTACGTACGTTGAATCCGTACAATGTCGGTAGTAATGAAGTATTAGCAGAAGCGGTTGATAAGGCAGACTTATTTCCAGGCTGGGTAACGCGAGTATACCCTTTACCTTCAAGTGTAGAACAAGCAGCTTTTAGTAACGATGTTGGCTCATTTGTCATGAATGAAACTCGCTTTTCGCTTTAAAGCCATAAAAGCTATGGTATAGCACAACCAAGTAAAAGCATGTACCGACTTAATGGGCTTTTTCCCAACCGCGTTAAAGGTCGTTTACAAGTAGGAGTAGAGTTTTATGTTAAAGATCATGCTATCAAAGCCACTTCAGAATCGATGGCCAAAATTAGCTCATGCTACGCTCGTATTGATATGAATAATAAGCGCGTGATAGATAAAAAAATTCATTTAATGACACGCTTTAAATCAGAGCAAGTATTAACAGGATCATTAGAATTGAACAAAGGGTTAATTCCGATCAGCGCCATGCTGTATTGTGATAGTAAGTCAGAATTAAATGGCAGTGATATTGAAGTGTCTATTTCGTTTAGAACACCTGAACAATACAATTTAACAACTAGTCGCTATGATATTTTCCATATTTATAGTCCTAAGAAAGTCATTGCAAAACTATAATATATGTTAAAATTAAAGACTCAGAATAGGAAATTTAAGCGTAAACGTGCAGCCCTGATTTGGCTTTGAGTTTACGCTTATCAGTGCATTATGTTTTTCCACAATAGCATATGACACCGACAATCCTAAACCCGTTCCTTCGCTTTCATCTTTGGTCGTGTAAAAAGGTTCAAATAAGTGTCTTATTACCGATTCATTCATGCCACAGCCCGTATCATGTACATTTACCTCAATAGCGTTATCAATAAAATTACTGTCGATTCGTAGCTCGCCACTCTCATCCATGGCTTGCGCGGCATTAACAAATAAGTTAACAAAAACCTGTTGTAATTGGCCATAGTTCCCTTGGATTTCAGGTAAATTCAATGATAATTCTTGGACGATCTCATAGTCATATTTAAGCTTATTCCAAACTATTTTTAACGCACTCTCAATCACATCGTTAATCGAGACTGCAGAGAAATCATCTTGTTCTTTTCGTGAGAATGTTTTTAAACTTGCAACAATATCTGTTACGCGCTCAACACCAATAATGCAAGAGTGTAATAGCTCATTCACATCGTTTCGTGCGAACGAAAGTTCCTTGGTATTATTGAATTGTTGAACAATAGTCAAAGGTAATTGAGAGAAAGCATGCTCATAGATTTTTAAATAATCTTTTAGAACATTCAAATTACTCGATATATAGCCAATAGGATTATTTATTTCATGAGCAACCCCTGCTGCCAATTGACCTAATGAACTCATTTTTTCACTATGAATTAATTGTTGTTGAGTAGCCCTCAACTCGTTAACAGTATTGCGTAAATCACGATAATTGTAGGCAAGCTCAACTTTAGTCATACGTCGTTTTATTGCTGCGCCAAATTGTTGTGCAGCAATACCCAAAGTTTGTTTAAAATCATCACCATAACAAAAATGACTAATATCAAATAAAATTAGGCGCCGCTCAGTCTCTGTTATTTTAACGACCAAATATAACAAGGTATCATTGCGAAACAGTGTTGAATATATTGCATTATTACCTATGCTTTTATACTCGATTCTATGCCAACACAATTCCGACTGAGTCAGGAATGGATTAACAATATCTTCATAGCCTTGTAACCAAGGCTTTATCTGCCATTGTTTATCGCCCGATGCTAATGACCATACCGAGTTATGCGTATCATGATTAACACGCATAACAACAGCCGAGCAAGTATCCAATAATTTCGCAACATTGCCAGCAAAGTGATAGAAAGACTCATCAATATTTTTATCCAATAACAATTCTTGCGTTAAACTAGCTAAAAACTGTAATTGAACTTGCTTGCTCGTTGCTTTTTCATAAGAGTCAAAAAACTCTTTATTCTCATAAAGTGCTATTTCTGCTTTTTCATCTAATTGGACTTCTAATCGTTTTTTAGCATTGCGTTCACGTATTAACGCTTTTTCTAACAGCGCGATTTTTTCTTCTAGGACAATATTTATATTTCGACCCGAATTAGGCAATGTTCATCTCCTTTACATAAACACTTAGTTTGATAGATATTAACCTTTTGTTTGAAATGCACCGCTGCGCCTAGAATTAATCCTTCGGCAAAATGACACATTTGTCGATGTGAGATATAACGAACAATAAGTACATTATCTTGTGGTTGATCGTACAATAGTGTCGGCGTATACGCTAAGGGATCACTTTTTTGTACTTCAATATGAATAACACTATCGACTGCTCGCATAAAATCGAACAAATTATCAATATCTTTAACAAGCGTTAACCCTAGTGACATCAATACTGGAAAAAAATATTCTCCAAAACCTCTAAATAAATACTCTCTGTCAACACCAACAATTTTGCCTAAGGTATCAGCTAATACTCTAAATTCAGCATCATCATACAATTCAGTCGATAAGTATTCACCATTAGAAGCGAGTTCACAGCTATCTAATGTTTTCAGCCAAGCAGTTAGACCAAACTCTTTTTCAACATATTCCGCGAAGCCGGTAAAAATTGCACCTTTCATATTCAATAACCCTTAAAAACTTCACTTACGGTTAACTATAATGCTAGCATGAGTTTATGCAACTAATTCATCTTTAACTATATTTTTTTAGGATTAAGAAATGTTACCGTCAGTTTTACTGCTAGATGATGAACAAGAAGTGCTTAATGCACTACAGCGAGTATTGCGCAACGATTACCAAGTGCATGCCTTTACTGACGCTAATACTGCGCTAGAGTTCTTTCAAAACTCCCCTACCCAAATTGTTATTTCTGATATGAAAATGCCAAAAATAAATGGCGCTGAATTTTTAAGTCGCATTGTAGATATCAACAATCGATGTAAGCGAGTTGTTCTCACGGGCTACGCCGATACCGAACTTGCAAAACAAGCGATTAATGAGGGGAAGATTTCAGCTTATTTAACTAAGCCATGGGAAAATGTTGAACTTAAAGCGACTTTAACAACTTTAATTGATGAACTGAGAACTGAAAATAAAAAATTATCGATCATTAAGCATTTAAAGTTAGATAATAAACGGTTATCTGCCAATCAAACATCCATGTTCAAAGTAGCTAACTTTATTCAAACTGATCACGACAATATTGTTAATCAGCAACAAAAGCTATCGACGCTCAATAACGAGCTACTGCAACTTAGTGCCAATTTGGTTGCCATGCAAACTCAAGATACTTCTGGTCATACATTTCGCGTTGCGCAACAAAGTAAAATGCTTGCCAGTAGAATGGGCTTAGTAGAGCCTCAACGCGTGCATGTTTATTTAGCCGGATTATTTTATCGTATAGGCATCTGTAGCCTTTCATCTTCACTCGTTAATGCACCTTGGTATAAAATGTCTGCACAAGAAAAGCTAATGTGGATGAAATTTCCACAAACGAGCGCTGAGATAATAAATTCAGTGAGTTCATTAACGCCAAGTGCAAAAATTGTTCGTCATATTTATGAACATTTCGACGGCACAGGCATACCACAGCATCTCAGTGGTGATGATATCCCCATTGCTTCACGAATTTTAGCTATTGTTATTCAATTTGATTTATTGGTTTCAGGTAAAATATCGGCGCAATGCCTCAGCCCCCAAGAAGCTATGATAATAATGAAAAAAAGCTTGGGTAGTTTATTTGATAGCAAAATTTTCACTCAATTCGTTGGTATGCTTACTGCGCCACTAGCCACAGAAAATTTAGAAATAGCAAAAAGTATAGGTGAACTTCAACCGGGAATGATATTGGCACAAGATATACAAAATCATGAAAAACATAAACTACTCAATGAAAAAACAGTACTTTCACAAGGACACATAGATAGCTTAGCAACACATCAAGAACACACCAAGAAAGTGATCGTTGCATATATACTGCATAAAAGTGATGAATAAGTTAAGTCATAAAGCTAATACGGAGTTGTAGACCTATGGAAGTTACTGATCGTCGCCCCTTAATTATCATCGTTGATGATGAACGAGAGATTTTGATGGCCTTAAAACGTACCTTAATGCAAGTTGACGTACGCATCGAATCATTCACCTCACCGCGTTTAGCGCTCGAATTTCTTCAAGATAACCAACCCGTATTAATCATCTCAGATCAACGTATGCCTGATATTACCGGTGATAAGTTACTGTCTGAAGTTAAACAACTTTGGCCAAATACCAAACGTATCATGTTAAGTGCCTATGAGGATTTTGATTCAGTCTCTGCCGGTTTTAATCAAGCCATCATTGAAAAATTTATTTCCAAACCTTGGAAAAACTCAGAATTAGTCATGCTAGTACAAGACAGCATAGGAGGGGAAAACACTTCGCCTGTTAAAAGCCAACTAGGCCAATCTATCATTGGTGAAAGCAGTAAAATCAGGCAATTACTTGATAGTATTTCGATTGCTGCTGGCGCCAATGTTCCTATATATATTCACGGTGAAACAGGTACAGGTAAGGAGCTAGTTGCTAAAGCTTGTCATGAGTCTGGCTGTAAACGAGAAGGAAAGTTTATTGCAGTTAATTGCGCTAATTTCTCTGAAACACTCATAGAATCTCAACTCTATGGCCACAAAAAAGGCGCTTTTACCGGTGCTGTCAGCGATCAAGAAGGCTTATTTGCTCAAAGTAACGGTGGCACAATATTTTTCGACGAAATTACCACATTACCAATGTCACTGCAGGCAAAATTACTCAGGGTAATTCAAGAGCGTGAATTTACCGCGTTAGGTGATAACAAGTTAATGGTGTTTGATGCCCAAATTATCGCAGCATCATCAGTAAAGTTGGCCGATGCGGTTAATAATGGGGAGTTTAGAGAAGATTTATTCTATCGCCTTAATGTTATTCCTTTAAATTTACCGCCGTTAAGAGATAGAGAGCAAGATGCGTATATCATTGCTCAACATTTTTTAGTGAAATACAATCAGCAACAACAAAAGAACTTCAGTAGCTTTAGCCGCGACGCCCGCAATTTTATCACCTCTTACCCTTGGCCAGGTAATGTTAGACAATTAGAAAATACCGTACACAGCGTGTGCATTATGAACTCTGGAACAGAAATATCTCTTGCCATGATCCAACCTTTACTCGCTGAATCGCTGAAGATAAATGAATCCGCAGCTAATAAGTTAAATGGTTCAATAACGCAATCAGTTGCTGCAGTATCATTGCCTCCATCGCACAACGACGAGATAATTCCATTGGAACTGGTAGAAAAAAATGCTATTGAACATGCTATTACGAAGTGCGATGGCAACATCACCAAAGCAGCGGCTTTACTTGAAGTAAATCCTTCAACAATTTATCGAAAAATACAAAAGTGGCTTTGATAACACAAAATAACTTTCTATCAATTCGTCTTTTCTCACTTTGAAGCGACATTTAATTGTTGCTTACAAATAAACCTTTGCGCTAGAATTGAATTTCGTTTAAATAAATTTAAACGTTTTGACTTGTCGGAGTGCCAAAGGGCTGAGATCGCGAAAGCGGGATCCGTAGAACCTGATTAGATTAATATCTGCGAAGGGAACAAGTGAGTAACTCCAATAGCTTTTGTCAAATATTGCCATTAGATCTGCTCCTCGTTACTACCCCCATAAAGCTCCGCCTAATTTTTATATAATAAAGGCGAGAGAACATGAGTTCAATTTCAAGACGCGAGCGTCGAAACCAAGCAGCAGAGTTTTTAAAAAATGTTGCTGATCAATCATTTCCAAACTCTAGAAAAATTTACGTACCCGGAAAAATACACGATATCCGTGTTGGTATGCGTGAAATAACCTTATCTGACACCTTAATCGGTGGCGGAAAGGACAACCCTACATATGAAAAAAATCCGCCATTATGTGTTTACGATACTTCTGGGTTCTATACCGACGACAGTGTCGACGTTGATGTCCATAAAGGTATTCCACGGTTACGTGAACAATGGATCACCTCACGTAACGATGTTGAGTTTTTAGCAGAAAAATCGTCGTCTTATAGCCAACAACGCTTAGCTGACGAGGGCCTTGACCATCTTCGTTTTGAACACTTACCGAAAGTGCGTAAAGCTAAAAAAGGTAAAAATGTCACGCAAATGCATTATGCCCGCCAAGGCATTATTACTCCTGAAATGGAATACATAGCCATTCGTGAAAACATCAAACGTCAAGATGTTAAAGACAAAATACTGCTACAACAGCATCAAGGGCAATCCTTTGGCGCTAGCATTCCTGAACAAATTACCGCCGAATTTGTGCGTGATGAAGTCGCCAGAGGCCGCGCGATTATCCCGGTCAATATCAACCACCCTGAAGTTGAACCTATGATCATCGGGCGAAACTTTCTGATTAAAGTTAATGCCAATATTGGTAACTCAGCAGTTACCTCTTCAATTGAGGAAGAAGTAGAAAAGTTGGTTTGGTCAACAAAATGGGGGGCAGACACCGTAATGGACCTGTCTACTGGTCGCAATATTCATGAAACTCGCGAATGGATTATTCGCAACTCTCCGGTGCCAATTGGCACGGTGCCTATTTATCAAGCCTTAGAAAAGGTTAACGGTGTTGCTGAAGATTTAACTTGGGAAATTTTTCGCGATACCTTAATCGAGCAAGCAGAACAAGGCGTTGATTACTTTACTATTCACGCCGGTGTATTACTGCGCTATGTACCTATGACCGCCAAACGCTTAACCGGTATTGTTTCTCGCGGTGGTTCAATTATGGCGAAGTGGTGTTTAGCCCATCACAAAGAAAACTTTCTCTACACCCATTTTGAAGACATTTGTGAAATATTAAAAACCTACGACGTCTCATTTTCGTTAGGCGATGGTTTACGTCCAGGTTCAATTGCCGATGCTAATGATGAAGCACAGTTTTCTGAGTTACGCACTTTAGGAGAATTAACGAAAATAGCTTGGCAGCATGACGTACAAACCATTATTGAAGGCCCCGGCCATGTGCCAATGCATATGATCCAAAAGAACATGGCTGAGCAATTAAAACATTGCGGCGAGGCACCTTTTTATACTTTAGGACCATTAACAACCGATATAGCACCGGGCTATGATCACATAACTTCAGGCATAGGTGCCGCGAATATTGGTTGGTATGGTTGCGCCATGCTTTGTTACGTTACCCCGAAAGAGCATTTAGGCTTACCTAATAAAGAAGATGTCAAAGAAGGTTTAATGACCTATAAAATTGCCGCTCATGCCGGTGATTTAGCCAAAGGCCATCCGGGTGCACAAATTCGCGATAATGCCATGTCTAAAGCGCGTTTTGAATTTCGTTGGTACGATCAATTCAATATTGGCTTAGATCCTGAAAAAGCACGCGCTTATCACGATGAAACCTTGCCACAAGAATCTGGCAAAGTTGCGCATTTTTGTTCTATGTGTGGCCCTAAATTTTGTTCAATGAAAATATCTCAAGAAGTACGGGATTATGCCGCAGGCTTAGATGATGCTGCTAATAACGAACAGCATATTGAAATCAAGCTGCTTGATGAAACTATCAGTATTTCCGCTCAAGGTATGGCTGAAAAGTCAGCTGAATTTAAAGCCACTGGCAGCGAACTTTATCACCCGCTTGAAACGCCTCAGAGCAAGTCGCAGCGTTAGATAACCAGATGCCAACTATTGCTATTATTGGCGCCGGCTTAATGGGCCGCTTGTTAGCCTTGTCGTTAAATCGACAAGGCTACAAGGTAACGCTATTTGATAAAGACCATAAAAACGGTCAACAAAGTGCCGCCTATGCCGCCGCAGGATTATTAACTCCGCTGGGTGAAGCAATGCACAGCCCTGCTAATATTGTCGCTATGGGCTTTGCCGCCTTGCCTTTATGGCCTAAATTACTCACGACACTGAGTGGTTATAGCTTTTTTCAACAATCTGGGTCGTTAGTTGTTAGCCATGAGCAAGACAAAGCCGACGGCCAAAGGCTTAGCAGGTTTTTAGCTCATCATTACCCAAATCATGCCCAACACCACTTAAATCGCGAGCAACTTGCCGCACTGGAGCCGGAGCTAGCGCATAAATTTTCACAAGCACTATATTTGCCGGGCGAAGGGCAAATAGGTAATCGAAAATTACTCATTGCTTTACATCAGCAACTCACTGACGAAGGGGTTGAGTGGCACAGCAAAACGCCGGTCGTCAGCATTAACAGTGATAGCTTTGCCCGCGGTTGCGAACTACATTTTCGTAATCCTCTAAAGTCAGACAAGATTGTGCAGCAATCATTTGATCTCGCTATTGATTGCCGTGGCATTGGCGCAAAAAAATCAACAAAAAACAAGTTAGATAACCGGCTAAATAACAAAGCAGAGCTCAGCGATTTACGTGCGGTTCGCGGTGAACTTTTTCAACTTTTTGCGCCTCAAGTTAACATTTCAAGGCCGGTCAGGCTAATGCACCCTCGCTATCAACTTTATATCGCACCAAAAGGCAAAGGTAATTATGTGGTTGGCGCAACGGAAATTGAAAGTGATGACACATCACCTATGACGGTGCGCTCCGCGATGGAGTTACTCAGCGCTGCTTACAGTGTGCATCCGGGTTTTGCAGAGGCAAATATCCGCCAGCATATCAGTCAAGTTCGGCCCGCATTTAGCGACAATCAGCCGAAAATAATGGCAAAAAATTCCTTAATACAGGTGAACGGTCTTTACCGCCATGGTTTTTTAATTGCTCCCATCGTGCTGTCACAAGTACTCGAGCATGTAAATAACGTAATCCAAAAGCAGCAAAGGCCTATTGATGACTATCAATACAGTGATTTACTGCCAATTATTCAAAGTTAGTCAGACATTAGCAAACCACCCATGACATCAAAATGAGACAAGAAATGAAAATTTATATTAATGGCCAGATGTTTGAACTTTCTCATTTACCCACGCCCATGAATATTACCTCAGTGCTGGCAACAAGCTTGCCGGATAACCAGCAACAACTAAGCTTTGCTTTAGCACTCAATGGTGACTTTATTGGTCGTGAAGCGTACGACAGCACACACGTTCAACACCACGACAGTATTGATCTACTGTTCCCCATTGTTGGAGGTTAAGTCATGACATTATCTATTTATGGTCAGCAGCTTAATAGCCGATTACTGATAGGTTCGGCATTGTACCCTTCACCGGAAGTAATGCAGCAAGCCATCATCGCCAGTAGTTCACAAGTCGTCACTTTATCGCTGAAGCGGCAGAATCCTTTGGCACAATCTGGGGAAAAGTTTTGGCGTTACATTGTAGAAAGTGTCGAGAAAAATCACGGTTTTCTACTGCCAAATACCGCGGGTTGTCAAAGCGCGAAAGAAGCCATCACCTTAGCCAAAATGAGTCGTGAATTATTTAAAACAGATTGGATAAAACTCGAAGTAATTGGCGATGATTATAACTTGCAACCTGATCCGATAGAGCTATTAATTGCCACTGAACAGTTACTCGCTGATGGTTTTAAAGTATTACCCTATTGCACCGACGATTTAGTCATTTGCCAACGTTTATATCAGCTTGGTTGCCAAGTTATTATGCCCTGGGCATCACCTATTGGCACAGGAAAAGGCCTAATGAATCCTTATAACTTAGCCAGTATTCGCCACCGATTACCAGACGCGACGTTAATACTCGATGCTGGCATCGGTAAGCCTTCAGATGCCTGTATCGCCATGGAAATGGGCTTTGATGGTGTGCTACTCAATAGTGCAATAGCTCTTGCTGATAATCCCGTATTAATGGCGAAAGCTTTTGCATCTGCTATCTCTGCCGGAGAATCAGCCTATATCGCAGGAACGATGCCCGAACGGCAAACGGCTCATGCCAGCACACCAACACTCGATTCGCCCTTTTGGCATAATCCGGAGCATAACCAATGACATTTAATGCTTTATCGCCAGTGAGTAGATTAAAACACAAAGCGATTATTTGGACTATTTCTGGTGCTGACTGCTCCGGAGGCGCAGGTATTGCCGCTGATATAAAGACCGGTCACAGCCTTAATGTTGAAGTTTGCCATTTAATTACCGCTAATACCGTACAGAATTCTGAGCAGTTAAGAGCAATTAATCCAACAACAGTCGATATTTTAGATGCACAGGCGCAAGCCCTGCGCTTTGACAAACCACCAAGCGTCATAAAGATAGGTTTAATTGCCAATAGCGGGCAAGTCATTTGGTTAGTGACTTTATTAAAAGCACTTAAACAACAGTTAGCTAATGTAATCGTTGTTTACGATCCGGTCGGCCAGGCAAGTGTTGGCGGTAATTTATCAAGCTTAACACCACTGACATTACGCCCGTTACTAGCTCTAATTGATGTTATTACGCCAAACCTTCTCGAAGCGAAACAGTTAAGCACTTTGTCATCAAACAACATCAAGCATAATCCCCTGAGCCTCGCCGAATATATAGTAACCTTGGGCTGCAAAGCCGTTATTATCAAAGGTGGCCACACTAAAAGCTCAATATCGAGTGAATTAGCGAAGCATTGTCCGGACTTATGCTTACAAAGCTTGAACTCCACCTCAAGTCCAATATCGATAAAAACCTTCGAATTAAGCTCACCGAGAATAGTGACAAGTTATAGCCACGGTGGCGGCTGTAGTTTTGCCAGTGCCTTAGCCAGTTTCCTTGCTCATGGCTATTTACTACGTGATGCTTTTACCCTCACTAAAGCATTTATTAACCAAGGCTTGTCTTTATCGCGCGAATTAGTAAAAAACCATGAAACTCAACAATATTATGGCGCCTTTGAACAGGCTTCGTGGCCGACTAAAGCAGAACACTTTCCACAAGTTATTAGCCCATTAGCGCCGCAACACAGAATATTAACAAAGTTTCCTGCTCTTGATTTAGCCGCTAAAGAAAAACTTGGCCTCTATCCTGTCATTGATTCTCTAGCGTGGCTTAAGCGCTTACTGCCATTGCAATTTAAAATTATTCAATTGCGCATTAAAGATAAAAAACCTGCGGCACTAGCGCCAATAATAAAACAAGCCGTGCAGCTGGCGAGAGAATATGGCTGTCGATTATTTATTAATGATCATTGGCAACTGGCAATTAAGTATGGTGCCTATGGCGTTCATATCGGACAAGAGGATTTAGAAAATGCTGATTTGTCGGCTATCGCTAATGCCGGCTTGCGATTAGGGATCAGTACCCATGGCTGTTACGAGTTTTTATTAGCCAAACAACTACAGCCTTCTTATCTTGCTATTGGCGCTATATTTCCAACGAAAACAAAGGATATGACCGGACAAATTCAAGGCTTGGAAAACTTAAGGCAAATATTACCACTTAGCGGTTCGGTTCCCGTTGTGGCAATTGGCGGTATCAACCAGCAACGTATTAAACAGGTATGGCAAACGGGGGTCAGTGCCGTTGCCGTAGTGACTGCCATAACAGAAGCGCAAGACCCCATTACCGCGAGCCAAAATATGCAAACCTTACTCGATTAAGCATGACTAAATCTGCGCTACTAACGAGTCATAGCAATAACTTCAGGGTGATGAATAAACTCATCGAGTTCGTCTTGAGCATTAGGAAATTGTTGCCGGTGTTTTTGCAATATTGCGATAGCTTTGGTCATCGCTAACCGAGATTGAGTGTCAAGTTCAGCAGCCTCATGCTCATTACTATTGCTGATGCTAGGCAACTGCTGTCGAATAAAATTCATATCAATTTTATTACCAGGGCAAGATTTACTGGTGCGATAACGCGACGAAATAATATTCTGATCCGCCAAAACATTCATTTCTCGATGCCCAATCACTTTACTTACCGGTATCGAAAATTCATTCATAAGGCGTCGTATTAAACTATACAGGCTTTCATATTGTGCCGAGGTAAAATCATCTTTATCACCATGGCCAATACAACATATACCTAAAGAACGACTATTTAAACCTAAGGTATGAGCGCCAGCTATATTACTTGGCCTACCCTTTTCAATCGTGCCATCGGCCTTTTCATTGTGCTTATCGTTAAGAATAACAAAGTGGTAGCCAATACCTGACCAATTCCTCGCTTTATGCCACTCATCAATCATATCTCGGTCGCAATTTTCTCCGCTAAAAGCCGCTGTGTGCACAACTATATATTCTGGATACATATCAGTTTCCTTAAGTTTTTACCAATAGGCAATTTAATGAGATACCTGATTAAGCTAAGTTTTTGCTGTTAAAAAATTGGTAATCCGTCCGTAGTCAATTTCTTTACGCCAGAGAAGACAAAAACGAGTAAACTAAGTGAAAAAAATTGCGTAGCTATTGGTGTCTTAAAAGAATGTTTATACCAAGGTAGTTGGCTTGCTACGTATTCCATTGCAAGTCGCTTTAACAGCTCAGCAGAAGAAGCGTCACCAGTTACTTATGATCACTTTTCGTCCATGTTCAACAAACCCTATTTGCCTTTTCACACCTATAAATTAGTATGTTTTTCGTACAAGTCAATTTAAGGACATGTCAAAAAACAGCTCACCTTCTATGAAAAAAAGAGCTTTACTGACAATTAACCTTAGCAGTAATGCCAAGTTTTCCGTCGCTATGAGCACAATATTTACACTAGATATTGCTGACTTACTTGCAGCCCATGAAAAAGGAAAAGTGCTAACAAGCAACTATCATGACGAGAACTATACTAGCCAGGTCGTTCGTTTTACTGCTAAGTAATACTTTGAACTTGGGTTTAGACTTGAATTCCAGTGTTCTTTAATTCTGGCTGTGTTTGATAGATATTACCGCTGTTAAATATTTGTCACTCACTCAATTAATTTGAATATCCTTTGATGTGTTGCGATTGTATATCCTTACAACCCAAAGACTCACGACAAATTTCATATTTCCCCGGTATGGCACTCATTGATAACCATTGATCTTTTGAAATACTATTGGCGTTAACTTTATTGACTTGCGTAATAATATCTCCAGTTTGGAAGCCTGCGTCAATTGCGGGCAACCCAGGCATAACATAACGCACAATAAAATTACCTGATAACAGTTTTCTAACCTCTAAGCCAAACAGATTGTATCTTGATTGAAACGGCTGTTCTTTATAGGATTCCAAATAAATCTTGCTGGTTTTATAATCAATAGTGGTAATAAATTGATTCAGTGCCGCATTACCAATAACCCAGTAATCGTCTTCGTCATCACTGTTTATAATATTACTCTTGATGTTCTTTATCTGAACATCGCCAAGGCTAATTTTCGGTAATGTCACTCGCTGATGCTCAGCTTTGCCACTTAATCCAAAATCAGCAGCAGTAACCTGCGCATCTGGTAACTTTATTTGATTAGCTTTTGGGTACTCGGAACTTAACTTAAAATAATGACGGCTGCCGGTATCAATAATAAATTCATGTTCGACTGTATGTCCGTTACCAAAGTCGATATTTCCTTCCACACTAATTTTGGTCATAAAGGTGTTGAACGAGAGCCCTTTGATGCCGTTTGCCACATTATGCGGCTTATTGGACACACTGACTTGATTGGCTTTTTTATCGAATGTCCACACAAAGTGGCGTAATAAATCATGACCAATAACACCGTCATAAATAAGTTCATCGGCAGTTTCGAAATAAGGTGTATTACTCACTTGCAGAAAAGCCCCTTGAAAATTGTTGACCTGCAGATCGCCAAATTTTAAAGTTCTCATGCTGGTTTGATAACCAAGAGAGTCATTTTCATCGCCCCAACCACCTAAGTTTAATTCGTAACCTTCTGGTAAATTGAGTGCTACCACTTTTTGGGTATCAAACAAGAAGGTAAATGAAGCACCGGTATCAACCATAAACTTAAAACCGTCAACCCCATTCACCGTTCCATAAATAAAGACCTTTTCACCCACGTAATCGGTGGGAATTCTGAATTGGCTTTCGGTAGAACTCCATATTGGTTCAATATTATTATTAGCATTTCTTAGTTTAAGCACGTTTACGACACTACATCCACTAATCAGTAGTATTGACAAAATTAAGATCAACGACCTAAAGAAAACTGACATTGCGACAACTCCTACATCCCATTTATGTTTATTCTGAATAAAATCTGCACTGACTTTCGAGTAAAAGAACAGGTCAATAATGATAATGAGGATAGGTTATTATGAGGCGTGTGAAATAAGTGTGAAATTTATCAACATTGACTCTTATGCCTGTTTAAAATTGCTGAGATTATGCTTTACTTGTTTTAGATAAATTGAAAGATAATTGCATGAGTCATAAATATTGCTTGGTTTTTGCTTATCCCATCGCCTTTTTCAACGTAATAGCAGAAGACAATTCCGCCACCGAACATTCATGACTAAATATAAAATTAATCTGCTGATAACAAAAATTGCGCAAAAGCCAATAATTATTTTGCTAAGCTTGCGTCAGCAAACGAAACAGAAATTGTTGTCCCCTTGTCACTAACTACAGTTAACAACCAATTCTGATGTTCACACAAGCGTTTTACAATAGATAAGCCGAAACCGTAGCCCGTACTTTGACTACCTTTTACCGCGGGTTCAGTTACCCGTGCAGAAATATAGGGTTCAATGCCTGGCCCAGTATCTTCAATGATTAATTGGTCATCAACATAACTGACTTTTACTTCACCTAAATCGGTGTATTGAAAGGCATTGCTAAGCAAATTATCAAGTAGCACCTTCAGCATGCCCTGTTGCGCAAACACCTGGGTATCACAATTATCATTAACCACCACCTCAACCGGTTTACCTGCAAGTATATGGCTGTGATCTATTATTGATTGCTCAATCAAGGGTAGTAATTTTACCGACGCTTTTTTAATTGATGTTTGTTCTTCTCTAGCCAAAATTAGTAAAGTTGTTACCGTTTGTTCCATTTGCATACTAGCATCGGCAATTCGACCAACAATATTTTTAGCATCTTCTTTCGCTACACTTGTTCCTTGGTATACCTCAAGCGCATTTTTTATGATGGCCAAAGGGGTTCTTAATTCATGACTAACATCACGCGTAAAACACTTCTCTCGCTCTAACGCCTGATTAATCTGCTGCATAGAGTTTTCCAGCGTGCGAGCTAAAATGCCAATTTCATTATGAGGAAATTGGTGGGCAAAACTATCAGGGATATGCTCAGGGGCAACACCGTCAACTAAATCAGCTAACTGCTTTAAGGGTCTGGCAGTTTTTCGCCCTAACATCCAAGCAATAACAAAAGCGACAAGCGTTAACATTACTCCACTTATTAATAAGAATTTTAGCACCCCATCTCGAATGGGACGTACTAACAATTTTTCGCTCACTTCAGCAACAAGGTAAACATTTTGGTGTTCAGGTAAAGTATAAAGGTGATAATGTCGTTCTTGTGCACCATAAAACTCTTTTCGGTTTGGCTCCTCGATAAACTGCTGTCTTACGTCATCAGGCAACTTACTTTTCGAGAAATAGAGGGTCATATAAGCATTTCTAACCTCTGGCCATTGCGCCGTTTGTTGATATCCAGACGTCAAGTAGCTCGCTTCTTGCGAAATTTCTCGCTCAATAAAGTTGTCTTCTAAATTGTATAAAAGCATAAAGCAGAATAAACCGTATATAGCTGACATGACTAAAGTGAATATACAAAATTGCGCAACAATACGGCGGCTTAAACTGTGGAACTTTATGGTTTTATTGTTCATTTTTTACATCCAGAGCAAAACCAACACCATGTACCGTTTTTAATATTGGAAAATCAAAGGGTTTATCTAGTACATTGCGAAGCTGATAAATATGAGAACGAATAGCATCTGACTCCGTCGGTTCGTCTCCCCATAACTTTTGCGATAACACGGAGCGACTGACTATCTGTGGATAGGCTTCTGCTAATATCGTTAAAATGCGAAAGCCCATGGCGTGTAAGTTAAGTAATTGTCCATTACGAGTGGCTTGCTTTCGTTTCCGATCTAGGCTTAAAGGGCCAAAGGTTAAGGTATCATCAGTTTGCAATAAGTGACGTCGAGATAATGCCATACACCGCACTTCAAGTTCCTGCAATGAAAAGGGTTTAGTTAAATAGTCATCCGCCCCCACGGTAAATCCAGATATTTTATCTTCAAGACTATCTCTGGCAGTTAGCATCAAGATTGGAATATGACGACTGGACCTTTCTCTCAATTGCTGACAAACCCCGTAGCCATCGATAACAGGTAAATTTAAGTCGAGTATGATCAGGTCATAGTGATGTGCTAAAGCCAGATCAAGGCCTTGTTGCCCCTGAGTGGCAAAATCAAATATATGGCCTTTTTCTTCCATATAATCCGCTATATTTCTGGCGATATTGAGCTGATCTTCAACCAATAATACATAAAGTGATGTCGTCTTTTTTGTCATGACACTTTCCAAGAGTTCAACGCTAGGTCTACATAATACCTAAAGGAAAACCTCAACATTCCTTGTTGAGGCACTGATTCATTTGCTCATATTTTATTTACAAAAATAAAGTTTTTAACATATCTAGCGCGGGTTTGTAATCCGGTTTTGCGACCAACAATTGATTTAAAGTGCTTTTGGCATCACTTGCCTTACCTAGCTTATACTGGGTTTGGGCAATTTGCATATCTAACATAGGATTGTTAATTGCTTTTTGAGCAATAGCCATCAATGTAAGGGCATTTTCAAACTGGAGGTCTGTTTCTGCTATTTTTACATAGTAGAAACCATACATACCAACGAGTGCGATATGATATTGCTCTTGGCCTTTATCTTGATTTTTCATGGTAGCCAAAGTTTTTGCTGCTAACGTATCTCCCGCTAAGAACTCAGCTATTACCGCCATGGTTTTATCTTCATTATCTTGTTTTTCTAAAACGGGTGTCAGTCCGAGAAGCTTCACTAACTCTGTAGCAACATCGACTGTCGACGTTGGATTTTGACCGGTAATAAGTTGGCCATCAACCGCTACATGACTTAACATGATTTCACTTGATTGAAACTTAGCGCCACGCTCAGATAATTTATCTTCCAACATAAACTCGAATTGATTAAGCCATTTTTTGCCAAATAATTTTTCTTCTTTATTGGTAAAGCCGTTAATCGCTTTATTAGCAATAAGGTAACTACCATCCTTAAGTTTTACATCAACTAAAGCTGCTGGACCGTGGCAAACCGCTGCCACTACACCTTGTTGCTGATAAATATCGGCAATAATGGATTTAAGTGCCTCATCTTTGGGCAAATCGAACATTGCCCCTTTACCGCCAACAATAAATATTGCGTCATAGGCTTTGGCGTCAAGTTTAGCGGTCGCTATGGTGTTATTCAGTTTTGCCATAATCGCGGCGTCGGCCAAAACACGAGCATTGTATGACTTTGCCGGATTATATTTATCCGCTTCAACTTTACCACCGTTTGGACTGGCAATATCAACAACAATACCATTTGCTTTAAAAACTGAATACGCTTTGGCAAATTCATCAAATTCATAACCCGGTGCAGTTTCACCTTGCTGCTGACCGTAACCACTAACAATCATAATGACCTTTTTCTGTACTACCGTTGCACTTACTTGCACCGAGATTAGCAACAGGACAAATAAGGTAACAAGTTGATTTTTTGTCTGTTTTAAAGCGTTCATATTTATTCCTCCAAGAATTAGCCACAGAATGACAAACGCGGTGTGAAAAGAATGTGAAATCAATAACTGTCTGACATTAAGTCTCTGACATTAATTGTCTAACAGAACTACGCAGGTTGTTCCTACTGGCATACACACCTAATGCCGTAACCAAAAGCAAAATGATAAATAGGGTAGCAATTAACCAGATAAAATCAGCTTTATAAGTTAATGAAAACTGAGATTGATATATTAACAAGCCAGCAAGGTAGGTACCCACTATAGCGCCCATTGCTGCAATAGAAGCGGTAACCAGCCACTCAATAACATTGAGTCTAAAACAGGTAGATCGCGAAAATCCAAAGCTCATAATAATACTGTTCTTTTTCTTCTCTTTAGATTCAAGCGCATTAATGGATGCCAAAATAACCACACAGGTCAGTGAAATAATGATAAAGGAAAAGCCACTAATCAATTGGGTGATCATGGCCAAAATCGAATCAAATATCGCAGTCATTTCAGTCAATGAAATCATCCGTAGTGTTGGAAATTTTTGCCATAGTTCAGCTAATAATCTCCATTGCTGTGGAGCAAGTTCTAAACTCGCCATGCTGTAACGAGGAGCTTGAATATGTGTTAATGCAGCGGTTGGCATTTGCACCCAAAAGGTAATTGAGCCTGCTCCCGGTTTAAACGCATGACTGGCGGATATTGCAAAAGTGAAACTTTGCTGATCGATAACAAATGTTAAGCTATCGCCAATAACTAAGCCTAAGTCGGTCATAACTTCTTGCTCAACTGAAATTTGCTGCCAATTTTGGCTATCAGGCTGCTCTTTTCCCTGCCAGTAGTGTCCATCGACCAGTTTATTATTTTCTGGCATCGACTCATTCCAATGAAGGCGAATAGCGCGAGCAAATGTTGCTAAGCTTTCACTGGGTTTTTGACTGAACTCAGCAAGGGCCTGCTTATTTACTGCAACTAACTTAGCGTGCATATAAGGCTTAGCCTGACGAATAGTTACACCTTGCTGCTTTGCCAAGTTCTCAATAAAAGCAAGTTGTGGCACAGTGGCTTGCGACACCATAACATTACCATCATGTTGGCGTTGATACGACGCCATCGTCGAGCCAAGGTCTTTCAGCAGCATCAAAGTAAATAACAGCAGAAAAGTACATAAGCCTACGCCTATTATTTGCGTACTTTTACTTACTATGCGTTGTTTCATCATAAACAAAGTAAAAGGTACTAACCCAGAAAAGTTTTGAGTAAACTTTTCTCCAAGCGTCAAAGTGATCCAGCTCATCAGTATCATCAACACGATAGTGGTCGTTATGGCTACGACCATCATCAAGGTTAACAGACCATTATCTGAGTATGTTATTGCTACGCCTGATAAGACAAATATACTGCTAATTTTGGTAAACCAGTGACTTAGCCCTTTATTTTCACCATTAAACAGCTTAGTAACAGCGCAGCCGTGCAGAGAAAACCAAACCGGCGTATGAAATACGGCAAATAACACGACAACAGCACCGATCGATTTTAATATCGGCCGATAGTTCCACTGCCATAACAAATCAACAAATGCACTGTTTAACCAGCTAACAATCAACCAATGAAAACCTGTCGATAATAAAATAACAACAGGAAGCAATAGCACTAAATTAATTATCCATTTAAAGCATGACACTTGAATACCAGCAAAACTTGATGCTCCTAGGCTCATGCATATCGCGGTAAAATATTGATCCTTTTTCATATGAACTTGAGTTAATTGCTCAATGGCAATTGCCGCCATAAAAAATAAGATGATGGACGCTAAGCCGATAAAATTTTCTGTTCGCTGCCAAAAAAGTGCTAGCGGATGATCACCTTGTTTATGCTGTATTTGCGCTGCGGGTAAATTTTTCTGCTGCCACCTGATAAGGCTATTAATTTGCTTGGTGCTTGCCGCAATGAGATAACGATAATTAATCAGATCAGATGAAAAGCCTAATGCCTTCATATCCAAAATATTGATCATCGCACGCATATCAACACTATGCCCTTCCATCAACCTGTCTGGTTCATGTTGCAGTACCCGTGATACCAAAAACAGGCTATTTGCTACCAACAATTGGTCACCAATATTTAACGATAAGCTGGCAAATAGTCGAGCATCTAACCAGATTTCCCCTAACGCTGGCCCACCTAATGTTTGTTGACTAGGGCCTTGTAACTTACGCGAAGTTAACAGTTCGCCTTGCAGTGGATATTGCTTATCTACCGCTTTAATTTTGGCTTGTTGCCATTGACCATTATGAGTCAATGTCGCCTTAATTTGTTGGGTCATAACAACATTATTCGTTAATGATGATACCTTAGAAAACTGCGCTGAGGATAACGTCTGTTGTTGACTGAGCACCGCATCAGCACCGAGTAAGCCTTGTAAATTTTTATCCAAATAATTTTGTATGCTTTCACTCGATTGGCTTAAGGTGACAATAAATAACAATAATACACCTTGAGTCCAACGCAACAGCCGCTGATGAGCATGGTGGTACTCTTGCTTATAAAAATGCCAGGCAAGCTTAATATTGTTAGTTAACATGACTACACCCTAAACATTTCATTTGATTCTTGCTTGTTATGAGCTTCTGCCAATGAACAATCCATCAACGAACCGTCGGCCAGTAGAAAAGTATGTTGAGCACGTTGAGCCAAAACAGCGCTGTGTGTAACAACCACGAGACCTGCGTTATTTTCTTGGCAACAAGCAAACAAAATGTCAGCGATTTCAGTAGCACTTTTTTGATCTAAGTTACCCGTTGGTTCATCAGCGAAAATAAAATTGGGTTCAAAAACAAGCGCGCGTGCGATCGCCACGCGTTGTTGTTCTCCGCCACTTAACTCACTAGGCTTGTGATTTTTCCTCTGACTCAAACCAACTTTATCTAACCAAACCAAAGCTTTGTTTATTGCCTGTTTATCACCTCTTAACTTTAGTGGTAAAGCCACATTATTAAGTGCGGTTAATTCTGGCAATAAATGAAATTGCTGAAAAATAAAGCCAATATCAGCTCTTAAAAAATCCAATGTTTTCCTCTGCTCCGCTTTTACATAAGCAACTTGCCCTGCGGTAGGTTTTTCCAGTCCCGAGATCAGCATAAGTAAACTTGATTTTCCCGCCCCCGAAGGACCCGTTATCGCATATGATTCACCTTGGACAATGGAGACATTGAGATCGTTGAATAAGGTCACTGTTGATTCATTTAACTGAAACGATTGGCTTATATTTTTTAATTCAATGTAACTGGACATTGGTAGGGCTCATTATTAACGATAACAGGCCTCCAATTTAAAGTTTTTGTTGTGAAATGGATGTGAAATCAAGAGAGGGGTTTGAAATATTACTGTCAACTTTGTGCTATAGAAAAAATTAATGTCGACAGTTTTCTTGCTCGATTTTAAGTCCTCCGGCAATAATCATATAATTTTCATCACATTATCAGGCATAGTTTTTTCTCTTCGTTTAATAGTAAACGTTGAGTTTTCGCCATTATGTATAAAAATAACCCCATCATCTTCAAAAGATGTTAGAAATTCAATTTTACCGCTACCACTAACAAGCCTTGTATCATCAGTACCTTCCCATGAAAATTCTAGTTCAGGCATTCGGGTATTAACAACATCCATATTCTCTTCTAAAGTGCCCAAGCTTCCATTTCGGTTAAGCGCCACTTACCAACAAATTCATTCATATTTAAGCCTCAAAGTGTGGATAAAAAAAGACCTAACTCTTTCAAAAAAATGCTTTTATATATTGTCGCTGTGGCGGAGTCAATCGATATATCTTGCGACAAGTAAATTGAAAAGAACCGGCATAAAAACACACCATTTGTAAATTATGTCCGGTAAAGCACTTTAATGACATGCCAACCAAATTTGGTTTTAACTAAGTGAGGCTCTAATATTGCGCCGCTAAAAGCTACTTTATCAAATTGAGGGACCATTTGACCTCGTTTAAACTCGCCTAAATCTCCTCCTTTTTTACCCGACGGGCATGAGGAATATTTTTTAGCTAACGTTTGAAACTTAGCTCCCTTGCCTAACTGCTTAATGATATCTTCGGCAATTTCTTTGTGCTTAACCAATATGTGAAGTGCGTGCGCAGTAGCTGCCATGTAAAAGCCTTTTAAATGCTGTTTAAACTAAAATTTTACCAAACGAGAATAACAATAACACTCTCTTAACTTTTAAATATATCAAATAGAGGAATAAATCCAACAGAATTAAAATGTCGTAGACACCCTGCTGAGAAATAACCTCAAATTTCAGACACAAAAAAACCGACTTTAATAGTCGGCTTATCTTTGTTATAGCCCCTTAAGAACAAGGGAAGAATGGTACCAGCGGTCGGACTCGAACCGACACGTCTTTCGACAGGGGATTTTGAATCCCCCATGTATACCAATTTCATCACGCTGGCATTTCTCTTACTATAACTTCAAGTCATGTATAACATTCTCGAAGAGGCAGGCATTATACGAAATATAATCCTGTTGGCAATAGTTTTTCACTTATTATAGCTTGAGTGCTGTATATTTGTTCGTGACACATCAGTAACCGGGTTTTTTAGCTCTTTTTCTAGCCAAAGCCTTGCATCAAATACGTTATCAAAAAAAGCATGCTTAATACCTGCAGCTTGGTATATCTTAGTAAATAAATATTCTGTTAGCTGTGATGTTGTGCAGTCGGCTAGGTTTAACGCTACCGCTTTTGTCGAGCCTTGGCGAATAAATTTCAAGTGATATTCGAGGCCGGCTTCAACACTAATCGCTTCACCTTTTGGCGTTATCAGAATGGCGTAGTTGCTTAAATCAACTTGCGTAATTGCCCGCAGTAGCTTTTGGTGTAAATTATCCAAGTATTCAATATTCCAAGGCCCTTCAGCTGTAATAACGATAATATTATCCTCTATTGTAATCTCTAACATGCCATCTGGTGAAAAAATACTCATGAAAGTACCTCCCTGCAATAAATGTTATCGTTTAATATTGTATATTTACCGTTAACAGACACGGACAATGATAAATTATGCCGCGTCACTTATACTTTTATAGGTCTTTTGCTAAACTAGCACAAATTTTTCCATTAATAATAATATGTCATTAGTTTCTAGTTCTTCCTTTCCTCGGGCTGGCTTTCGCCGCCGCATGGCTTCTTGGCTGTACGATGCGTTGCTAGCTATCGCAGTTTACATGACTGCTGGCGCAGTTTCGTTTCTAATCATTTCGTTAATGGTTAACTTTGCCCTGTTTGATCTTCAAGGCTATCAACATTTAAGCGATGCTATCACCAACACTTATTGGCTGTTGTGGCCAAATGAACTTTGGAAACTCGCTTGGGTAGCCTTTTTCTTTGTTTGGTTCTGGTCTAAAAGCGGCCAAACTTTGGGGATGAAGGCATGGCGTATACGAGTCCAGAATCAAAATGGCACCAGAATAACAAAAACCACCGGTATTAAACGCTTGTTACCAACACTATTAGGTTTAGGTAATTTTGCTGTTTTAGTTGATAGAAAAAATAAATTGAGTTTACAGGATAGGCTGACAGATACTGAAGTTGTGCTGTTAACGCTTGAAGAAAATAGAGGTAGGCTTTAGCCTTTAAACTTCTTTTTATAGTATAAAATGAAGTGAAAAAACTTTTTTTTCTCACTTCATTTGTGCAGCACTTATTGCTTTGTAGTTTTAATGAATATAGTGCTAACTCGCTCTTTTCTTCATTAAATACAAAGCGGCCCCGACAAAAATCACACTTGGCATAAAGGCACCAAATATTGCCGGTAATTGATACACCAAGCTCAACGACCCTAGCACTTCATTAACGATGAAAAACAATATTCCTGTTGCTACGCCCATCATAATCCTTGCCCCCATTGATACTGAACGTAATGGACCAAAGATAAACGACAACGCCACTAATAACATGACGGCTAAGGTTATTGGCTGTGCTATTTTGCGCCAAAATGCCAATAAATATCGACTGGGATCTTGCTTATTAGCATCTAAATAATCTAGATAATCATTTAAACCGCGTAATGACAATGATTCTGGCTTAACCGTTACCACACCTAATTTATCCGGTGTTAAGGTTGATCTCCAAGACATCACTGGCTGACTCGCTTTGGTTATTTCTTTTGCGCTGATCATGGTTTCAATAACATCACGTAATTGCCAAGCATCTTTTTGATAGACGGCACTTTTCGCTGACACCCAACTCGACAATTTAAGCTGTTCATCAAAGCGATATATTTGAATGTTTTTCAAAGAACCTTGGTCTTGTACTTCACCGATATGAACAAAGTAATCACCATCTTTAGCCCACGTGCCGCCAGTAGAAGAAATTAAACTACCACCTGAAATTGCCTGAGAGCGCACTTGTCGGGCGGCGGCCTCACCTTGTGGCGCCAACCATTCACCTACCGCCATACTCACGACAATGAGTAACAAGGCGGATTTCATTACTGATTTAATAATATCAAGACGAGAAAGTCCCGCCGCTTGCATCACCACCAGCTCACTACTACTTGCCATCATGCCCATACCAATTAAACCACCAATTAACGCTGACATGGGGAAAAATAACGACACGTCTTGAGGGACAGCATAAAGCACATAAAGTGCAGCATGCGCTAAGTCATAATTGCCCTTACCTACTGACTTCATTTGTTCAACAAATTTAATAATGCCGCTTAAACTGACAAATACCGCTAAAGTCAGAAAAGTGGTCGAAGCAATAACCCGACCTATATACATATCTAAAATACGCATTAGGTAGCCACCTTATGTTTAGAGAGTTTAGCCTTAAAAACACGACCACTTTTACGACCCTTAACCAGTAAACTAAAGCCTAAAATCAGAACAATAAAGTGCACAGGCCACAAACCTATATATTGTGGAACAGAGCCTTTTTCTATGCCAGAGCGAATAGCAGTCAGCAGTAAAAAATAGCTTAAAAACAACAGTAATGCCGGTAGCATTTTACCAAATTTCCCTTGGCGTGGATTAACCACACTGAGTGGCACTGCGACAAGTGTCATAATAATACAGGCTAATGGAAAAGCGATGCGCCACTGGCTTTCAGCACTAGTTTCTGGCGTTTGATCTTGATAAAGCTCCGCCGTCGGTATTGCACTGAGTTTTCGTCTTTTATGTGCCACTTTTTGATCTTGAATTTGAATATAGTATTTATCAAATGCGACTTGTCGAAATTCTTTATTTTTTATATCATTTTGGTAACGAGTACCTGCGGAAAGTATCAAGCGCTGCGAACCCGTTTCCTCTTCAACAACTTGCCCCGTTGCGGCATAAACTAGACTTGAATCGATGACACTAGCATTGGCTGTACTTTGATCAGGCAGCTGCGCAACAAATACTTTTTCAAAGGTATTATCATCACGGTTTTTTTCATGGATAAAGACCACTGCTTTTTTGTTACCTGTAGTTTGAAAACGTCCAGCAATAAGTGAACTTAAGCCTGAATCAGCGGCTATTTGATCTTTAACTTGGTATTCATACTCGGCCGCCATCGGTGATAAATAAAGCGTAAATATCCCGGTAATAATAGCGGTAACAACACCAAGTATTAAGGTAACACGTACCACATACCACTCACTGACACCGCAAGCATGTAGCACCGTCATTTCATTTTCAGCGTATATTCGACCATACGCCAATAAAACCCCGAGAAAAAAACTTAACGGTAAAATCATCCCAGCAAGATCAGGAATTTTCAAACCAATGAATGTCATCACTAAATGACCAGGAATACCACCTTCAGAAGCGTCATCAAGCACGCGTACGAATTTATTGCTGATAAATATCGTCATAATGACGAGAAATACCGCAAGTTGGGTTTTTGCAACTTCTTTGAGCAAATAACGAAATATAATCACAAAGTGATCCTATAAAAACTTTCTATAAAACATGGTTTTTTTCTGACATACAGGCATTTTTTCAGTAAACTTGTCATTTTTAGCACTAAATTAAATGTAAGCTTACTCGGTAATGCTGTTCAATCCGGCTATAATTATAGCCTTTAGCCGAATACATTTAAAAGCAAGCTTAGCGATTATTTACTGTTTTTAGCAAGCTAAATAGTATATTTTCAATAAAATATACACATTTGAGTCAAATTAGGAGACATCATGGAGTTCAGTGTAAAAAGTGGCAGTCCGGAAAAACAACGTAGCGCCTGTATTGTCGTCGGTGTTTTCGAACCTCGTCGTTTATCGGCTATCGCTGAGCAACTAGATGAAATTAGTGAAGGCTATATTAGCAACTTACTACGTCGTGGCGATCTGGAAGGCAAGTCAGGACAAATGTTGTTATTACATCATGTGCCTAATATTCTTAGTGAACGCGTATTATTGGTCGGCTGTGGTAAAGAGCGAGAATTGGATGAACGCCAATATCGCCAAATTATCAGCAAAACCATTAATACCTTAAATGAAACCGGTTCAATGGAAGCGGTATGCTTCTTATCTGAATTGCATGTTAAAGGTCGTGATACTTATTGGAAAGTGCGCCAAGCGATTGAAGCAACACAAGATTGCCTATATAGCTTTAACAGCTTAAAAACCCGTAAAGAAGAGCCTCGTCGCCCTTTACGTAAAATTGTTTTTAATGTCCCAACGCGCCGTGAACTGCCAATTGGCGAACGCGCAATTAGCCATGGTTTAGCTATCTCTGAAGGTATTACTACCTGTAAAAATGTCGCTAATATGCCGCCAAACATTTGTAACCCTGCTTACTTGGCCGAACAAGCACAAATTTTAGCGAATGATTATGACAACGTCAGCACGCAAATCGTTGGTGAACAAGAAATGGAAGAACTCGGCATGGGCTCATATTTAGCCGTCGGCCGAGGCTCTGTTAATGAATCATTAATGAGCATTATTAAATATAATGGCGCCGGTGATGATTCAAAGCCATTGGTATTAATCGGTAAAGGCTTAACCTTTGACAGTGGCGGTATTTCATTAAAACCAGGTGCTGGTATGGATGAAATGAAATATGACATGGGTGGTGCAGCCGGTGTTTTGGGTGCTATGCATTCATTAGCGGAGCTGCAATTGCCTATTAACGTAATTGGCATTTTAGCTGGCTGTGAAAACATGCCAAGCAGCAATGCTTATCGTCCTGGTGACATATTAACCACCATGTCTGGTCAAACCGTTGAAGTATTAAATACTGACGCTGAAGGCCGATTAGTATTATGCGACGCATTAACCTACGTTGAACGCTTTGATCCTGAACTTGTTATCGATGTTGCTACCTTAACTGGCGCTTGTGTTGTTGCATTAGGCGCACATGCAACAGGCTTACTGAGTACTCACAATCCACTGGCACACGAGCTATTAAATGCTTCTGAGCAAAGTGGCGATCGTGCTTGGCGCTTACCTTTATGGGATGACTATCAAGATCAACTTGAAAGTCCATTTGCTGACTTTACCAATTTAGGTGGCAAAGAAGCCGGCACCATTACTGCCGCTTGTTTTTTATCTAAATTTACCAAAAAATACCATTGGGCGCATTTAGATATTGCAGGTACAGCGTGGCGTGGCGGTAAGAACAAAGGTTCGACTGGTCGCCCGGTTAGTATGTTAACGCAATTTTTATTAAATCGTTCTGGCGCTGAGCAAGGCGAATAGTTGACACTGAATTACGACGCGGAATAAAGTCATGCAAACCCAAGCAATGTTCTACAGTATTGAAGAACAAAGTAAAGTATCAGGTGTTTCTGAACAGCAGTTACACTTGCACTATGCTTGCCTGCAAGCGGCTTACTTTTACCGCCAAAACCAGCGAGTATTTATTTATACCCAAGATCAAGAAAGTGCTCATGACATAGATGAAATGTTATGGGCTTTTGATCCTGATAGTTT